>Ga0209652_1002703_pt1 | contig 13505 bp, 7 predicted proteins | sample SaaInl74LU_5_DNA_FD_184641 | JGI IMG/M metagenome (GOLD analysis project Ga0209652, IMG submission 184641) | Marine microbial communities from expanding oxygen minimum zones in the Saanich Inlet - ESP_74LU_5_DNA (SPAdes) (version 2) | ecosystem: Environmental > Aquatic > Marine > Intertidal zone ...
TGATTGAAAAGGCCGCGGAAATCGGTGGTGTGTGGCGGGACAATAGTTATCCAGGCTGCGCCTGCGACGTACCCTCGGCGCTCTATTCATACAGTTTTGCACCCAATCCTCATTGGCGTCGGTTTTTCGCTGAGCAGGCCGAAATCAAAGACTACACGCATGCGGTCGCCCGTCGCTTTGATGTGCTGTCTATGATTCGATTTAATCATGAATTGTTGAGTGCCCGCTGGAATCATCGCGACCAACTGTGGCACTTGGAGACCAATGCTGGTGCATTTACAGCATGCTTTGTGATTATGGCGTGCGGCCCTATGCACAAACCTGTGACGCCGCGGATCAAAGGCATAGAAACCTTTCAGGGTGCGAGTTTTCACTCCGCCCAGTGGGACCATAATTGTGACCTCGGCGGCAAGCGTGTGGCCGTGATTGGCAGTGGCGCATCGGCGATTCAATTCTTGCCCGAGATTCAGCCTGAAGTCGCTCAGTTGACATTGTTTCAGCGCACCGCGCCCTGGGTCTTGCCAAAAATGGACGCGCCGATACCTGAAAAATGGCAGCGTCGGTTCGAGCGTTATCCAGTGTTGCAATCGTTGTTGAGGCAAATGTTGTATCTGGGCTTTGAAAAGCTCAACAGCAGTCTCAACAAGCCCAAGTCACGACAAAAACTCGAGACAAGGGCTTTGGCTAATATCGATCGTGCGGTTACCGACCCGGCACTAAGAGCGAAACTGGTGCCTAATTTTGCCATTGGTTGTAAGCGCATATTGCAGTCCAATAGCTGGTATCAGGCGCTTGCACAGAAAAACGTAGAGGTGCTCGGCGGGATAGCTGAAGTGCAGGGTAATCGGTTGGTCGCAGCCGATGGCACTCATTGCGAGGTCGATGTCATTATTTACGCCACGGGTTTTGAGGTGGCTAACCCACCTATTGCTGACATTATTATGGATGCACAAGGTCGCTCGTTGGCAGCGCAGTGGCAGGGTAGCCCCGCGGCGTTTTTGGGTACAACGGCTAACGAATGTCCCAATTTGTTTCTAACCTTCGGCCCCAATCTGTACACGTTCTCGTCTGCCTTTGTCATTATTGAAGCGCAACTTAAATACATCCTGAGTGCGCTCAAGCAGGCGCGTACTCACAAACTCAAAACACTCACCGTCAAATCCGATATCGCACAGGCATACAATCACGAGCTGCAAAGCGCATTGCAAGCCAGCGTCTGGAATAGTGGTGGCTGCACTAGCTATTTCATCGATAAAAATGGACGCAATAGTACAAATTGGCCTTGGACGACGTTTTATATGCGTCGTCGACTACGCCAATTCAGGGTCAGTGATTACCACGTCACGTCGCGCTGATCAGCCGCTGCAAGCTGCTCAGTTTCATTGCCAGTTTGTCACTTCTCGCTACTGGGCTTGCTGCTATCGATGATCGGCACTTTTTGCTGTTGTGACTGGCACTGTTTTCGGCGTGTGCCATCCCTGTAGCATCGGGAGAAAGGTCATCGAGCATTGAAACTTTTGGAGAACGGCAGGGTCTACTGCCTGAAGGGTCTATGCTAGTCGGTGATACGATCGGTTTTCAGGCTGGGCCAGGAGGTTGAATGAACGTAGGTAGTAAGGTGATCGCCATTACCGGCGCCACGGGTGGTATCGGTGCGGCGCTGGCAAGTGCTTTGGCTACGGCGGGCGCCACGTTACTGTTGACCGCGCGCAATCAAGCCGCGTTAGGCGCCCTGCGCGATAGTTTGTCCGGTGCAGAACGTCACACAGTCGTGGCCGCTGATTTGCGCGAGGCCGCGGGCCGTAGTGCATTTGTTGCAGCGGCGCAGCGCTTACAGGTGTCAGGTCTTATTCACTGTTCGGGTATCAATGCCTTTGATTTGTTTGCTGATCTGTCGTCACAGCAGATCGATGACATGATTGATTTGAATCTGAATGTGCCTATGCAGATAACTCAGCAGTTGTTACCGCAGTTGGTTGGAACAGAATCACCGTTTTTGGTGTTTGTGGGTTCGACCTTGGGCAGTATCGGTATGCCGGGTTCAGTCGCTTATAGCGCCACCAAATTTGGCCTGCGCGGTTTTACTCAGGCACTGCGTAGAGAGCTGGCCGACACCGATATAGGCGTTTTGTATTTCGCGCCGCGAGGGACCCAGACGACCATGAACTCCCCGGCTGTTGTTGAGATGAACAAGGCGCTGGGCAACGCTATGGACCCAGTTGAGCGCGTGGCGGCCGAATGCCTACAGTGCATTCAAAAAGGGCGCTGGGGTGAGCATTATGTCGGTCAGCCCGAGGGCTTTTTTGCGCGCCTCAATGGCGTGCTACCCGGACTCGTTGATGGCGCGTTAAAGAAGCAATTGTCGACCGTAAAAACATTTATCAAACAAGGGAAATAGTATGAAACGCAACAGAGTTTTCGCATTGGGTTTGCTGTCGCTGCTGGCAGTAGCCCGTTTGGGCTATGCCTCGGAGGGTGTTGATCAGTGGCTTAGCAACATGCAGCGGCAGTGGGCAGTCAACCAATATGAACTTACGGGGACGGAACAAGTAGACGCGTTTCAGGCTTTGATAACCACCGCTGACGAGGCGGTGAAAACCTTTCCGGACGCAGCTGAGCTTTGGGTGTGGAAGGGTATCATCAACTCTTCCTATGCCGGTGTTGACGGTGGTTTGGGTGCGCTGAAGTTTGCAAAGACAGCGAAGTCTGATCTTGAAAAAGCCATGTCACTCGATGAGACGGTATTGGATGGAAGTGCGTTCACCTCATTGGGTGCGTTGTACTACAAGGTCCCCGGCTGGCCGATTGGGTTTGGTGATTCTGACAAAGCTGAAACGCTGCTAAAGAAAGCGCTGACGATGAACCCTGAAGGTATCGACAGCAATTACTTTTACGGCGATTACTTGTTATCTAAAAAACGTTACCAACAGGCGTTGAGCTACTTTGAGAAGGCCGCTCAAGCGGCGCCGCGTCCGGGTCGAGAACTCGCTGATGAGGCGCGGCACAAGGAGATCGCTGCGGCTATTTCGCAAGCGCAAAAGCACATAAAATAAGCGGCATACAAGGGCGCCCACTACAGCGGGCGCCCTGTTTTTGATATTGCCCTGTCTGACGCACGGCGTATTACGTTTTTACATGCTTACCACTGCCGCCTCCCCAGACCTTTACTGACTAACGATGCTTGATGTGCGGGCGGGTAGCGACTGCCCTACTACCCGTTGGCGAGGGTTTTTTATGGAGTCATCGCCAGCAAGCCCGATATTGGCCAATATCGGTATCGCATTTGGGTCGCGCGGTAAGTCAATTGCTGCGGATAAGCGTATGTGATTAGCTAACGCTGTCCCGCACACTCCTGACAAATAACAATGAAAAGATAAGGCCTGCCATGACTATGCCGTTAGATCCCGTCACCTATTTGCAACATGACTTCGGAAGTTTTGCCGCCTTGATTAATGCGCATGCGGTTAATCAGCCCGAGCGAGTGGCGCTTCGTGATGAGACGCAACAGCTGACGTGGTCGGAAACCGCCGCGCTGGTGAATCGCATTGCAGCGCAGTTGCAGGCAGAGGGCCTGCAGCGCGGACAAGCGGTATCGATATTAGGCACGACCACGGTGCAATATGCCCTAGTTTATCTGGCGGCGATTGTGGCAGGTGGCTGCGCTGCACCGTTAACGACCTCGGCCACAGCCACGCAGCTGGCAGCGATGATGGCTGACAGCGGTGCCAGCCATCTATTTATCGACAGTGCAAAGCGTGCCGAGCTGCTGGCCAGCCCTGTTGAGCTGCCCCCACTCAAACATATTATGTTGGACCAAACTGCTCAGGATGCCCCATCGATGCAGGATTGGATGGCCGAAGCGGGGGTGTTGGCCGCTGTGTGTGAGCCTGCCAAAACTGACCCTTTTAATATTATTTACTCCAGCGGCACCACGGGTACACCAAAAGGTATCGTCCATAGCCATCAAATGCGCTGGTATCAAATTGCCATCGGCGAAGCGGCCGGATATGACAAGCCTGGGCAGACGGCGTTGTTGTCTACACCGCTCTATTCCAATACGACACTGGCGGTATTTTTGGTCACTATGGCCTACGGCGGTACGGCGGTGCTTATGCCTAAGTTCGACTGCCAGCGATGGCTGGAGTTGGCTGAAACGCTGCGCGTTACACACACGATGTTGGTGCCCATTCAATATCAACGACTCATGGACTTTGACCGCTTTGATGATTACGACCTGAGCAGTTTGGTTTACAAAAACTGTACCAGTGCACCCTTTTCGGCAGAGCTCAAAGCTGAAGTCGTGCGGCGAATGCCAGGCGCATTGGTCGAGATCTATTCAATGACCGAGGGCGGCGTGGTCTGCTTGTTACTCGCGCATTTACACCCTGACAAGTTGCACACCGTCGGTGTGGCTTGGGAGGGGAGTGAAGTCATTACGATTGATGAAAACTTAAAACGGTTGCCCACAGGTGAAATGGGTGAGCTTGTCGGACGGTCGCGGACCATGATGTCGGGCTACAAAAATCAACCTGAGAAAACCGAAGAAGCCAGCTGGTATGACGAAAACGGTGATCGCTGGCAGCGCATGGGTGATATTGGCTGCGTCGATGCCGATGGTTTCATCACCTTGATGGGCCGCAGCAAAGACATGATTATTTCTGGTGGTTTTAATATTTACCCGCGGGATTTAGAAGAGGTTTTGCTACGGCAGCCCGGCGTTGTCGACGCTGCGGTTATTGGTGTGGCCTCAAAGCAATGGGGAGAAACACCGCTGGGTTTTGTGGTGCTGAGTCCAGATACAGAGACTCCTCTTGATACGTTACTCGGGCTTGCAAACGCGGAGCTGGGCAAAACCCAGCGGTTATCTGCGCTTAAACAGATCGATGAATTGCCTCGTAGCCACATCGGTAAAATATTGAAAACCGAGCTCAGAGCGTTGGTTGGCGAGTAAGTTAGGTAGCGGCGCGTGTCTACCTCACCCTTAAATCTCAACTATCTGATGTGTCCATTAGACGGTCAGCCGATTCTGCAGTCGGGAAATAGTTTGCGCTGCAGCGACGGACACAGTTTTGACATTGCGCGTCAGGGTTACGTCAATTTACTCCCGGTACAGAAGAAGCGCAGTCTTGACCCTGGCGACAGTCGCGAGATGGTTGCGGCACGGCAGCGATTTCTTGCTATGGGGCACTATCAATCAATAGCCCAAGCGGCTGCAACTGCGGTACTAGACGCGCTGCCAACCGACCGCTCGGCGAGCTGTTTAGATGCGGGCTGTGGTGAGGGGTATTATTTGCGGTACCTGCAGCAGGCTGCCGATGCTACTCGAGCGCAGCCGTTAGATTTAGTCGCTGTCGATATCTCTAAATGGGCCGTGCAGGCGGCGGCAAAGTCCGGTTTAAATGCCACTTGTTTAGTGGCCAGTAATGCGCGTTTACCCATTTTGAGCGGGAGTATTGATTGCCTGCTTTGTATGTTTGGTTTTCCGGTGCTCGATGAATTTTCTCGAATACTGACTGACGACGGCATGTTGATTTTAGTGGAGGCTGGCCCACGACATCTGTTTGAGTTGCGTGAAATTATTTATACGACTGCCAAGTCGCCCCGAGCGACTGATACGCGCATCCTAGACGGCTTTGAGTTCTGCGAAACGTCAGTAGTGAGCGGCGAAATAACGTTAAACAGGCCATCTGAAATCCATGATTTATTAACAATGACACCACATCTGTACCGGGCTAATCCTGAGGGGAAAAGTCATGCATTGGCCTTGTCATGCCTTACGCTGACGATAGATGTTCGGCTTAGCTGCTGGCGCAAGCGGGGTGCCGGTAGCTAATATTTTCATTGGTTTGACGTTTGGATTCTGATGATTTTCCGTTTGCCTGCTCGTTGTGTTCGGCGCGCGGCCAAGCGGTAGCACTGAGCAGGCCCGCGCATCTTCGCTGGCACCATCCCCAGTTTTCGTGCCAACGTTTTCCAGGGTTTTAACGTTAAATGGTCATTGATGGTGACAGCTGGCGGGCTGTCTGCGAACGTGGATGCCGACAGCGGCAGTTTGAGCTCCTGCATTTGTGGGCCCAATACCAAGTCGCTCTTACATCTGGTATGTCATAGGGGTAATAATGGGTGGCTTGTGATATCACAGAGGCCTAAAATAAGGTCAAAAACAGCTTCGACACCCAGTTTGCCGGTGTCACCGCTACGATTATCTGTTCTTTTAAGCCGGCTTGGGTCATTTGTATGAGGCGGGGCCTTCTTAAATTCGCAAACTTGACGCGCATCAGGCAGGCTGTTGTCTAATGCGCCAACAGTTGTCGGAGTAAATATGCCATCGTCCTCGGCGGGTACCCGCTACTACCACTTTTTAAGCAATTCGAACGCGCTATTTTGGATTCTACAACTGGCGGGTTGGATGGGCCTCTCGCTGGTTACTTATCTTGCATTAAGTCTGCCCTACGATCAGTTCGAAGCGTCCTACCTCGCGCACAACGTTTTACAGTCTATTCTCGGTCTTTTCTTGTCATTGCCGCTGCGTCACGTAAGCCGCTGGGTGTGGGCTTACCCAGTGCTGTTGCGACTCGCGATTGTGCTGTTTGTGGCGTTATTGCTATCGGCTGTTTGGTCGGCTCTGCGCTTATTACTGTTCATGGTAATGACTGGTGAGCAAGATCTACTAAAGGATTTTGGCGGCTGGCTATTTCCTTCAATTTTCGTTTTTGTGACTTGGGCCGCGCTGTATCACGGCATTAAGTACTACCAACTGTTGCAGGCCGAGCATCAGTCGTTGATAGAGGTTGAATCGCGACAACGCCAGGAGGCGCTTCGTTTAATTCAGATGGAGTCAGCGGCGCAAGAGGCGCAGTTAAAGCTGCTGCGCTACCAGCTCAATCCGCACTTCCTTTTCAATACGCTTAATTCAATTAGTGCTTTAGTCGCGGCTGATGAGCCAGATGGCGCGCAAACAATGTTGATTAGACTAAGTCGCTTCTTGCGCTTCTCGCTCGATTCAGATCCTATTCAGCAGGTGCCGCTTGCTAAAGAAATCGATGCCCTGCGCCTTTATCTAGGTATTGAGCAGGTACGGTTTAGCGACCGCTTAAATGTGAAATTTGATATTGAAGCCGCGGTCTCAGATTGTCTCGTGCCGAGTTTGTTAACGCAGCCGTTGGTAGAAAATGCCATCAAGTACAGTATTGCGCAAAGTGAGCAAGGGGGTATTGTTCAGATTGCGGCGAGGGTTTCACAGGAGCGACTCGAAATTACTATTGATGACTCAGGTGCAGACGACGTGACAGTATCGAGATCGGTGAACATTTTAGACAAAGCAGGTATTGGACTTGGTAACACGCGTGATCGCCTCGAAACGCTGTATGGTGACTCGCACACTTTGACTGCTGGGCCCTCATCACTAGGCGGTATTTGTGTGGCTGTAACTTTACCTATAACTCGTTAAAGTATCAGGTATGAAAAAAATAAGAATACTCATCGCTGATGATGAACCTTTGGCGCTTGAGCTGCTAGGGTCAATGCTTGCTAGCATTACAGATGTTGAAGTTGTTGGTCGGTGTCGCAACGGTCGTGAGGTGTTGCGCTGGCTCGCTGATGGCTGCGCGGACTTACTGTTTTTAGATATTCAAATGCCTGGGCGCGACGGTATTTCTGTCGTCAAGGAAATTCAAGCAGATGTCATGCCGCTAGTGATTTTCGCAACTGCGTATGATGAATTTGCATTGCAAGCATTTGACGTTCATGCCGTTGATTATGTACTCAAACCGTTCTCCCAGCGGCGCCTTGAAACAGCATTGGACAGAGCTAGAGATCGTCTTTCCCTGCAGGCATATGTCGCCGAAAAAGGGCATTTAATCTCGGCATTCCGAGATATCGACCTTGCACGTCAGCAGGACACAATAGCGCAGGGTGCTCGTCATGACGCGTCCGCATCAGCCATTAATAGTGGTCGACTGCCGATCAAGGATGGACAGCAAACCCATTTGGTCGATTTTGCCGATATTGCATGGATTGACGCCGCGGGTGACTACATGTGCGTCCATGCGGCAGGTCAAACCTATATTTTACGCTCCACCATGAAGGAGTTAGCTCAGCGACTGCCATCGGTCTTCGCACGTGTGCATCGCTCTACCATTGTGAATCTCAGTAAAATCCAATCTGTAGATGCCTTACCTAAGGGGGAGTGGTTATTACATCTGGAGCATGAGGTATCGCTAAAGGTTAGCCGGAATTATCGAAGCGCACTCAAGGCATGGATTTAAAGCCAGGTTTTGTATACCCCTCTCTAGTCCCTTTGGTGCGTTCAGCGAAGCGATTTTCAATAGTTTTTAAATCCAATTGAACGCGACCTCAGTACATATTGCTTAGACGTAGCACCCACGCGAGCCTGCAATCGTCAGGAAGTGTTGGTGCGGGGTGTCCGCTTTAGCGCATATTTAGGGCTGTTTATCGCAAACCTACTCAAGGCTGCCTGATTTCTGGAGCAGATTCGCTAAGGTCGACCAATATAAATTTAAGATCGGAGCTCGTATGTATTTCCTTCGCGAAAAAATCAACCGCACCATCGGCATTACGGTATTAGCTGGAGCGCTCACTGCATGTGGTGGTGGCAATGACGATGCTGCTCAAGGCGGCGAGTTGGCAAATCCCCCGCCTGTGACCTCGGGTGACTGGCAGCTTGTATGGGAAGACGACTTCGATGGAAGCGAGCTTGACGGCACCTCATGGGAAATTCAGACCGGAAATGGCGCCGAGGAAGGTATACCTGGGTGGGGTAATAACGAGCTACAGTATTACCAGGCCGACAACATTGCGGTTGAGGATGGCCTGCTGACGATTGAGGCGCGAGCCGAAGACGCGAACGGCTTTGGATACAGTTCGGGTCGGATTCGTACACAGGGGAAAGTCGACTTCACATTTGGTCGGGTTGAGGCGCGTATCAAAGTGCCGAGTGGGCAGGGCCTTTGGTCGGCATTTTGGCTTTTGGGAACCGATCCATCTGTTTACGGTCAATGGGCTGCCAAGGGCGAGATCGATATCCTTGAAAAGTACCTGCCAGGATTTTTTAGCAGCGCAATACATTACGGATCCTACTTCCCACAAAACCAGTCGGTGGTCGGGAATTATGATGAAGTAGACATCGCCGATGATTTCCACGTGTTCGCCGTAGAATGGGATGCGCAATACATCCGGTTTTTTGTCGATGGCACTAATTTCTACACGATTAATAGTGACACCTATTACAACTACTACTACAAAAACAGGAATGAGGGTTTTGTCTTAGGCGGTGACAGCGCGCCGTTTGACCAAGATCACCATATCCTTTTGAATCTCGCGGTTGGTGGCAATCTTCCAGGTGCACCCTCAGACCCATCAGTGTTTCCCGCGCAAATGCAGGTGGATTACGTGCGGCTCTATAGCTGTCCAGTCTCTGCGGACACCGGTGTCGGCTGTAAGAACAGTATTGATGAAGTCGATGAATACATTAACTTCGACGTGGCACCTGATGCGCCAGTGCTGTCTTCCGAGGTTATCTACAACAACGGCATCGCTACCTTGTTCCCCGGCACCAACGTTGAGCGAGAACTCGCGTTAGCCGTTTATGACGGTGGCGGTTTTTCAGCGACTGAAGTGCCCGATGAGAATGGCACGATAGTGATCAATGTAGTCAATGCCGAAGGTGGTAGTGGCAATGTATCGTTAACTGATCAAGCCGGCGGCACATTTAACTTGGTCAATATGGGTAGCGTTGAATTCCCGGCCGGCAGCGCTGACTTTAAGTTCGATTTAAAAGTGGACTCCGCTGCGACTAACAGTTCGGGCAAGTTAATGGTTAAGTTTGACAGCGGGTTCCCCGACGTTGCGGTGGCCGAGTTGAACATTGCCGATATTGCGGTAGATGAATGGGTACAGATTTCTGTCCCTGTCAGTGAGATTTTGAGCGGCGGCCAGGGTATTTATGGCGGTGGCCCTGCCGACGTTGCCAACCTTGTGAACCTCATTACGTTTGAGCCCATTGGGGCTGCAAGCTTAATGCTGAGTAATATTAGGCTCGACTGTGGCGCTAAAGAATTCTGTGGCATCGAGGCTGTCGCGGTAAATCCGCTTGTTGTCTTTGACGATGTGGTTGGCTCGGAATGGGACAAAGGTATTGTCGGTTTTGACACTGTTGTTGGTAGTGATTACACCGATTCCGTAGGTAACCATGTCTCGTGGGAGTTGGTAGATACAGGGGACCCAGAGAAGGGTACCGTGATCGAGACGACCTTTGATAGCAATGGCGCAAGTGGCGTTACGTACATTGGATCAAGCGCGGGTGTTGATTTTACCCCATGGTCTGCGGGCGAACTGGCTTTTGATATCAAGGTAGTCTCAAATCCCAATGCTTTCCCGTTCACCCTAAAAGTAGACGGTACCAACCAAGCTGAGAATTCGACGGGCGAAGTCTCTTTGGGCACATTACCCGTGGGCGAGTGGAGAACGGTAACCCTGTCTGTTGCTCAAATGAAGGACAAAGGTTTAGACATCTCCGATGTCGGTGCGATTGTCGTATTTCCGACCTTCGCAGGCCAGGATGTTGTCTTCCAATGGGGCAATATTCGGCTAGACACCAGTGTTTCGGAGCCGCCCGTTGAAATCGGTTTGCCGGTTGATTTTGAAGCACCTCCCGCGAACTACAACTTCTTTGATTTTGAAGGTGGAAACGCGACTGTGGTGCCTAATCCAGAGTTGGCGATTTTGAATGGTAGCGACAATGTCGCGCAGTTCCAGAAATTTGCGGGAGCAACCTTTGGTGGATCAATTCTGCTACTTGATCAGGCCATAGATTTTAGTGCGGGTGAAGTCTTCAAGATGGCCGTTTGGTCGTCTCGTGTGGCGGAACTGACGTTCAAGCTAGAAGGGCTGAATATCGAAGAAAAGCTCATGCTGGCAGGCGAGGGCTGGGAGGTCGTAGAAGCTGATTTCACGGGCCGCACAGGGGCAGTTGCAGTGGAGGCCCTAACATTCATCTTTGACAACGGCACTGCTGGCGACGCCGCCGGAGCGCCCAATGACTGGACTTTCTACGTCGATAATATCGAGCAGCAAGAAGGCCTGTCTATTCCCGGGCAAATTAGTTTCTCAGATTTCGAGGACGCCAACCCCGCCTTGGGTACCATCGGTGGCGGCTGGAAAGTCTTTGCAAACGTGTTCAGCGCTGATGGGGGTTACCTTTACGGGTACGGACCTTTTGATGCGCCCAACGGCACCGGCGCTTTTTCAGGCATTGCATCTGCGGAGGGTGGCACGGATCAGGGCCAAAATTCACTCAGTGTATTCAGTGACTATAGCAACGAAGGCGCCCAGAACGCTGGGGAGATTATTGAGGCAAATACTTTCCTAGAGTACGTCCTTCAACCATCGGATAAAGGGACTGTTAGCTTTACTTTTTCTGCCAAGGCGCCCTCTGCCGACGGTATTGTCGAGCCATCTCAAGCTTTCGCTTATGTTCAGATTCTGAACCCCGCGAATAACTACTCAACGACGGCCGTTCAAAAGCTGGATTTATCAAACGTGCCTGCGGATCAGTGGGGTTCTTTTGAGATTCAGCTGGAAGTTGACGGTGAAGTTTTAGCTGGGCAAATTCTACAGTACGGTTTCCAAAGTAGAGCAACGGGTTTTGCCCCAAGTGCGGTGCTTTACGATAACATTGATCTCCGAATTATTACCGACAATACACCAGTCGACCCACCAGCGCAGGCGAGCTTTGTCTTTACGGACAATTTTGAATCGGCAGATGCTAGTGCGGCTACTGTGGGCAATGGTTGGCTGATGTTTGTCAACGCGTTTTCACCCGATGGCGGCTACTTATATGGTTACGGGCCTTTTGATGCGCCCAATGGCACGGGTAACGTTAGCAGCATTGATGCGGGTGAGGCCGGCGTTGATCAAGGTATTCAGTATCTGACGGTATTCAGCGATTACGGTAACGATGACCATGGCAACGGTAATACCATTGACACGGCTGTTTTCCGTGAATTCGTGATTGCCGAGGGTGACACTGGTACGTATCGCTTCTCGTTTGATGTGAAGCGTCCCGCCAATGGTGGGCTTGTGGACCCTTCAAAGGCCGGTGGGTTTATCAAGATACTGGATCCTAGTGCCGGATACGCGACAGTGGTGTATGAGGTCGCTGATACCTCTAGTGTGTCAACGAGTGACTGGGTCACTTTATCGCTGCAAGTCACGATAGACGGTACTGCTCAGGCTGGGCAATTGATTCAGTTTGGATTCAACAATCAGGCCACCAATTATGATGCCTCAGCGGTACAGTACGACAACGTTACGGTAGAGGGGATTTAAGCGTGAATAACACAAATATATTGAGCAAAGGCCTTTCTCACTCTCTGAACGGTGCGTGGAAGCCGCTTGTTTTCGGCTTGGCACTGGCATCCTCGGGTTTCGTGCTGGCGCAGAGCGATGAAGACGCTTCGTCAAAGCCTGAGGGTCGAGAAATTGAAGAAGTTATCGTCACCGTAGAGAGGCGAGCACAAAGCTTGCAAGACCTTGAAGGTACTGCGGCGTCATTCTCTGGTGATGATTTAAAGATTCTTGGTTTACAAAACCTCACTGACTTATCTGAGCAGGCCGTTGGTGTTGAAATCAGCAATAAGCAGGGCAACATCGAGGTTTGGATACGGGGTATCGGCTCTTCAAACAACACCGAGCTGGGTGATCCAGCGGCAGCGACCCACCTGGATGGTGTTTATATTCCAAGGCCGGCGGGTATCGGTTCTGTCTTCTTTGATATTGAACGGGTCGAAGTGAACTATGGCCCGCAGGGCACACTGCGTGGTCGAAACGCGACTGCCGGTTCGGTAAACATCGTCAGCTGGAAACCGGGCCTCGGTCAATGGGATGCCATGATCGAAGTAGAGGGCGGTAACTACGATCAGCGTATGGCAACCGGTATGATCAATGCGCCTATTGGTGATACGGCGGCTGTCCGTCTGTCGCTCTACAGCCTTGAACACGATGCATATTACAACGACGTTGGTCCATTGGGATTAGAGGGCGCTGAATCGGCTGACAATATGGGCTATCGCTTGCAGTACTTGTGGCAGCCATCGGACGATTTACAGATTCTTTTGGCGGCTGATCGCGTTGAAGAAAAAGGTACGGGGTATACGGGTACCAACTACGCGAATTCCTTGGGTAATGGCATCGGTGTGAACGAAATTGAAGACCCTAGGGATGTGATCGCTCGTGGCTTCGCACCCGAGCAGGACACTGAGCACTCGGGCATTCGCCTGCAAGTTAACTATGATGTTGGCTTTGGCAAAGTCGAATATATCGGCAGCTACAGAGATTTAACCTACGATTATGCGGCGGCGACGCCGTTGGCCCCCGATTACCCCGGTGTTTTAGATACACTTCAACCCCTCGAAGAGTCGCTTGATAACTTCTCGCGCTTTCAGTTCATTACTGAATCGGAGTCAATGGTGCATGAACTTCGATTC
>Ga0209652_1002706_pt1 | contig 13493 bp, 9 predicted proteins | sample SaaInl74LU_5_DNA_FD_184641 | JGI IMG/M metagenome (GOLD analysis project Ga0209652, IMG submission 184641) | Marine microbial communities from expanding oxygen minimum zones in the Saanich Inlet - ESP_74LU_5_DNA (SPAdes) (version 2) | ecosystem: Environmental > Aquatic > Marine > Intertidal zone ...
TCGTCTAAATTCCTTGCAGGAAGGCTCTTGTTGTCCATCGAAATGACAGTATCGTGCGAGGCACATGTAGTCGTAGTTATTTTAACTATATTATAGACCAATAACAATAAGAATAATACATTATACCTTGATCTTACTACACCTGGTACTGTTCCTCAGTGCCCAAATCACCTTCCATCATTGAATGCATGGCTTCGTTCACAGCATGATCGTGTTCGTTTTGATGTTGTTCCTGCTGATGTTCGACTGGATGTTGCATAACTACAACATCCTCGTTTCCCGCTGCATGCTGTGCCAATGGTGGTACACTAACATCAGGATGGCCCATCAATGCATCCACCGATACCTCTGCAGCAGCAACAGATGCAGCTGCTATCGCCGCAGCTGCTTCTCTCCTCAGCACAGCTTGTTCTGACCTCAACGCTGCTTCAACCCCGTAACTTGGATCCTCAATTTCTGTCCACCCATACCTTAACGCAGCCTTCCGCGCCCATCCCTTTGATGCCTTGAACTTTCTCAATACATCAACCTCATCATCTTTCAGATTGCTTTTCGACGGATCCAAATCATGTTGTGCCAGTAATTCATCCCTGAATTGCTGTGCCTTACCTTGCAACACTCCACTACTTAACGATGCCCTTGTCTCGGGTGGCTGTGCTCGATTGTCCTCGATAAAATTCTTTAGGCGCATCTTCACCTTGCCCAATTTGTCATTCACATCGCGTTTGAAACTACCTCTACCTTCTTCATTGATCATTTGAGTCAGTGTACCCGCACGATATTGCTGTTTCCAACGAAACACAGAGGACTTGGAAGTGGAATACTTTTCACAAATTTCTGCCATGAGCAATGGATTCGGTGTTTGTTCAGCATCCATTTCGGCAATGATGGCAAGTTTTTCCACTGCGGTAAATTCTTTTCGGCTTTTCTTGGCTTTTGGATTTGTGGCAGAGTAATCTGGATGAGTTTTAGAGAGGAATGCAAGAGTGTTGAGTTTGGCCTTTTCTGCTGCTGCATCATCTTCAGTGTTGGTAGCGATAATGTCATCAGGAGCAGTATTACCAAGAGCAGAAACAGCAGCAGTAGCAGTAGCTTCATCATGAACAACAGGAGCCACCTGTTCCTCTACTACTTGACCTCCCGGTTGCTGCTGTTGCGGGTTACTACTCTTCTTGCGAGACTGTGACAACCATCCCATGTGACTTGCAACCCTTCCAGCCCAACTCTTGGTCACCTTGAACCCACGTAACGCAGTCAACTCCTCTGAATTCAAATTCGGTTCTGGCGGTTGCTCCTGCTGCTGCTGTCCATCATTCAAATCAATAGCAGCAGCGGCAGCAGCAGCATCCGCCACAGCCGCATCATACTCTGCCAACAAATCATCACGAATCTTACAAGCCATAGCCTGCACCACAGGGGTAGTAATAATCAACCGTTCGTCTGGACTCTTTTCCATATTCTCATTGTAAAACTTTTGTAGTCCAGACTTGACCTTTTCCAGTGGATCTCTCGTATCACGTTTGCGGCTCCCAAGTCCTTCGGATTGGACCATGATTTGGAGACGGTGTTTTTGTTGACGCCAGCGATGGAGTGAGGATTTGGATACTCCGAATTTTTCACGGATTTGTTTGTTGGTGAGGGTTGGTTGCTGAGGAATAACGATGCCATCGGTGGCGGTGGCAGGCTCTTCGGAAGAAGGTTGACGACTTGGATCTAGGAGGTTGAGAATACGTAATTTTTCCGCTGCAGTGAATTCCCGTCTATCCTTTTTGTTGGTGTTAATGGTCGGAATCGGAATGAGAGCCGCAACAGACGTCTTTTGACGTTTGGCGTCTTCATGATTTAAAGTTGCAACATCCTGTTCTGCATCTCTCTTTAGGGGTGCCGCCATTTCAGCTGCAGCTGCAGGTGCACTGCCATCGTCGTGATAGTCTTGAGGAACAGAAGGGAGATGCGGAACAACAGGATCATCGAGCAGGGCGGCGGCTTCATCTGTTGGCACCGAGGCCTCATGATGGAATTCATGTTGTTGTGGCTCCTGATGGGTTTGATCCTCATGGTGCTGAGCAACACCGCCGCCGCCGCCGCCTACTTCCTCCTCGGCAGGATGAGGAAGCACTGGGATCGGGAACATGATAGGAGCGTCGTCGTCCATTCTGATGTGGTCTTGGTCGGCGCTATCAGGCAACCAATGGGGAGGATGACTAATAGGATTTGATGCACGAGATGGGAGCAACGGAAATGGGAAACGGCGAGGAAGTGGTGGAACAAAACAGGTTGGGCGTCATGGGAAAGGGAATAAACATGGTTCGGGGCTGCTTCATTCTTTTGCCGCCTTTTTCATCAGCCCCTTTCTTGATTTGATACAATATGAGCCCAAAGCGTTAGCGATAATAGAAAGGAAGACCATGTCGATGTCGATGCAATAAGTGGACTTTATGCTGGTCTATCGTAACTGAACAAACTCCACTTTCTATGTAAAGAATCGGTTGCGACTGCCATTCAGCTCTCCGTCATCTGGTAGTAAGATGGGTGGTCTCAGGCCATCGAGAAAGAGTACTCAGCCTCGACTCCAGGAAGCAAATAATGATGCCGAGAATGTAGAACACTGTAGTTCTTCTGAAACTCCATCGTCATCGACAGTAGTGGAATCAACAACAGCCGAGACTCTTCAAAGAGATGCATGGACAGCACGAGGAAAGCTCTTACTCCAATTTCACGATGCCATATCTCGTGCAATCAACAGTCCAGAAATGAAACAAAAATGTTCCGAGGTTTCCTCCTACATGTCAAAAGAAGAACCAGAAGAAAGTTCTCCCGTGAATCATGAATATGATGCCGAGGCGACTCTTATTGTGCAAAACAAGCATAAGCGCGACAATGATGTTAGAGATAAGGCTGTGGCAGTGGGATTCTGCACGTTTGCTCTGTTGAGAGGGGTACCAACAGTGAGGAATGTTGTTGCTCGGCGCATGGCATCAGCTAGCAGATATAAGTTCGAGGCTTCGTCATCTCAACAACAACTAAATGTCAGCAGAACCACCATGCAGAAATCGACACAGCAGCCAGCTAGTGGTAGTCCAAGTCGATTACGAAAGTTTCTTAGACTTACACTAGATGTAACAATATCTGCAGCCATGACAGTCTTATCAGGAACATTCCTCTTCACACCACGTCCATCCGCTTATATTGAGGACATGTCCAAGTTACCATTGGTTGAGGGAAAATCTGTATATGCTGAAGTTGTATGCCCTCCATTGTTGAATGAGTACAAGCGGACGATGGAGCAGTATGATGGACGTTGGCCGGTAATGACAAGGGGAGTGGAAGGTTCTTCATCATCATCATCATCATCATCATCTAGCCCTGCTGCTACTGTAGCCGCTACTGCTAATTCTCCTACGCTGACACAAGAAGACGTTAGCCTAAACATCATACGGAAATTTGCAGAGAATTGCTCCAAAAGAATCAAGTATGAGCGTGCAATACTCGAGGAACAAAATGCCTTGGATGAACAGAAAAAGAGAAAGTTGAAGTTAGGAACTGTTTTGATTCCAAGGCCAGTACCCGAGGATGTGAAGGTAAACATTGATGAAGATGTATTCTTCTTGGTCGATGATGACGTTGCCGAGGACGGCAGCGCATGTATCGAGGGATAAATTTTCAGTACAGATGGGTACCTATTCTCGACTAACTTTGAGCCATAAAATATTTCATAAAACATAAATCTTGTCTATTTTACAATAGCACCTTTTCAATTAACTTGGAATTTGCTGATTTCATGGTTACTCTTGCATCACAGCAACCCAAACTAATGGTACACATTTACATGCGGTAAACGTATTGACGCGTTAAAGATCAAACTCGTCTACGCTAAGAAAACTCTCCACTTCATCTCCTTCATCAAGTATTGTTGTGTGTCTCAGTCTCTGAGCCTTTCCTGAACTATGCTTGGAAGATTTTTTGCCTGTCTTGGTATGTGACGATTTCTTACCCTTACCACCCTTGCCCTTGGGCCCGTCCTTACCATCTTTGCCACCCTTGCCCTTGGGTCCGTCTTTTGATTTTGAAAAGAAATCTTTTGGACTTTTCTTGGGCTTGGAAGATGTCTTCTTACTCTCTTTCACCAGCGTGTGGGTGGAATTTTTCTTTACGAGATCTGAGAGCTTCGGAATTTCCCCATCGGTGGTTTTCGCGACTGTGCTAGCCGACGAAAAAACAGTCGACCATCCAGTCATTCCCGTGACACAAGTTGTATCATCAGAAAACATCCCAGCCTTCCTAACACTAGGCATGATGTATTGATCAACGAAATCTAACCATGTGTTTCCAAGAGCAGCTGGTTTTAGCTCAGGGTGCTCTTCCGCAAACTTGCCAACGTTTTCCCGAGCTGCTGTAACACCAGCTACTACATCATCAAATTTAAACGCTTCATCGCTGGCATCTTTTACAGATTCACCTTTTACCCTAACACCAAGGACGACTTCATCAAGATCAGGAACGGATAAAGATTCAGCTTCAGGCTTAGCGTCAGGTGGTGGTGACGATTCAGCTTTCTGTTTATCACTCTTCTGCGGAGGCTTACTTTTCTTCTTCTCCTCTGAAGGCGATGCGTGGCTTGACTTGCTTTTGCCTGGTGGCGGTGATGAGTGTTTTACTCTGCTCTCCCCCTTGCTACTCTTACCATCACGTTCCCGGCTCCTTGCTCTACTTTCCGAGCCTCGGCTCTTAGCTCGAGAAATTGGTGGAGGCGATGAGTTTCTCGTTTTGCTCTCTGAGCCTCGGCTCTTAGCCCGAGAGATTGGTGGAGGAGATGAACGCCTGGAATCTTTGCTTTTGGAGCGAGAGAGTGGTGTAGGAGAAGGACGCCTGGAAGCATCTCGTGCTTGGCTTTTTGCACGAGATTTGGGTGTAGGAGCTTGACTTTTTGCACGAGACTTGGGTGTAGGAGCTTGGCTTTTTGCACGAGACTTGGGTGTAGGAGCTTGGCTTTTTGCACGAGACTTGGGTGTAGGAGATGAGCGCCTTGTTTTATCACGACCTCGATTTTTTGCACGAGACTTGGGCCTTGTAGCATCGCGATCTCGGCTCTTTGCACGTGACACTGGCGGAGGCGATGTGCGTCTTGTGCTTTCACCACGTCCTCGGCTTTTCGTACGAGATTTATCTCTATCACTCCTAGACTCCCTTTGTTTTGTTGGCCGAGGAGCCGATTTGTCTCTCAAACCATCTTGCTTACTGCTTTTACTTTTTGATGAACGAGACTGCTTTGAAATGGTTGGATCTTTACCACTCTGTTTTGTCCCTCGACTTTTTGATGAATGAGACTTCTTTGAATCTTTTGCTGGCCCTCTGCTTTTTGAACGATGCTGCTTTCCATTCGGCGCGTCTCTTCCGTCACGTCCTCGACTCTTAGCACGAGACCGTTCCTTTGAATGCTTATGATCCGGCATGGCTATTGACTAGTATGATAAAGGAGCTATACCCATGATGAGATAAAAGGCTTTGCCAGTTACTTGTTTGTGGGATCGACTGAGGTCCCCTGAGGTTAGCGGTGAATAAGTAACGGCAGAAGAAAGAGGCAGTAAGCGCACCTCCTTCGTAGGAACTGGTAGGAGCGTGGCTGATAGTTGAGCAATGATACTCGTCAAGTGCACTTGGTAAAAAGTCAGCTTCTTTGCACCGTATCTGGGTGTCCGTTCGGACACAAGTTTCAGATGCCAATCTCTCCTCGCGGAGAACTTTTCTGAAACTGAAGAAATAAACAGTGTCTACTCAACGCTCAACGTCACCCTTCCGGTTTTCCGTGGCCGTTGGGAATCCAACGCTCTCCAACGCTTCGCGACAAAAAGTGAAGAACCGGGCGTCTCCTTTGTGCTCTCGTACCTGATAAGGCAACTATCATAAATTAGCTTGGTTGGGTCGAACACCAACAGACACCAGGCAACATATACTAACTCTATTTGATATCAGGATTAAAAGATGGGAAGAAAAATGAAAGCTGTTGCACGAGCTTTGACACCGACTTCATTGTCAAAGGCTACTACGGCTGAGTCACGCCCTCAAGAGGCTTCTACATCGACAGAAAAGCAAGTAGCTGATGATAGAAACACGGAGGAAACAGTTCAAGAACCAAATGCTTGTGAAAATGGATCTCCTCGTGAGCCATTGGAGGAATCAACCGGCGCCGACGGCTCTAAAACTGGCGCAGTCCATCATTTGGAGGGTGTATCAGGTGTTCACAAACCAAAAGGCATTCTGAAGAATGGCAATTATATCGCGCCTTCGAATTCTCTTGTGTGGATAGATGATGACGATGATGCATTGACAGCCATGTCGTCAATTACCAACATATCGTCAACTACCAAGGGATCTTACTCGACAACTTATCTCCAGTCAAAGTCAATTGGGGGCAAATGGTTGGATTTCATTGAGTCTCGCGTGATTCCATCTCCATTTTGCAGACTTGCTTGCGGAGATATTGATGATGAATCTAACAGCAAGTATGGACCGAGAAAAGTTGAATGGCGAGTTCCTGGTTTAGGCAGGTTCAATATCGCAATCGAGTAAGCTCTGCAGTGCAGCAAGTACATTTTTCATATGTGTTAGGGTTAGGAGAGGTTAGGAGTAGGATTTAGGATTTAGGATTAGGATGGAATGACTTCAGTATTATGTGATTTTGTGTTCAGTTAGTGAGTTAAGATTATAAACTTTTTGATGATCGTAGTACTTCCTCCAAGTGATCAATAGAATAAGCAGAAAGGAGGATAGATGGAGCGAGAGGCAATCGCGGCCCTTCCTTCTTCCTTGGTCAGGTTCACCGATGTGGGTATAGAGGTAGGATGATGGTAGGAATTCTCATAGGTGACTTCTCCACTCCTCCTCTCGCGTTCTTCTCTGACTCATCATTCATCATGCTTACTCCCAGTAGCCCCTATCCCTCGCATCATCACATGTGCTGCCGCTTACCTGATTTCAGTCTATTGTACCAGATCTTGCTAAATAACGATACCATGCTACTGCAGCTCTCTAGTAATTTGGTGCTCCGTTGGCATCGTTGCCGACGAATTGGTGCGGCATTCTCGAATAACATTAAAAATGATAAACTATTCTCCGAAGAGATTAACATTTTGTATGATTCTAAATGCAATGTGTGTAAATTAGAAATGGACATGCTCGCTTCGAGAGATGCAAGACTTCATGGTAGCAAGCGAAGGATAAAGCTTACAGACATAGAATCAGATAGCTTCGACCCAAATGATCCTGCCAACGGAGGCATAAGCTACGCAAAAGGAATGAGCGCAATCAACGCAGTATATCGAGATGGTCGTGTTATAGAAGGACCGAAGGTATTCTTGAAAGCATATGAGTTCGTTGAATTGGGATGGCTGTTCAAATTTACTGAGTGGCCAGTGTTCAAAACAATTGTTGATATCGGATATAAATTATTTGCAAAGTATAGAACGAATCTAACTCGTGGATCCAGTCTTGACGAATTAATTTCAGCTTATGAAGAGAAGAAGAACATAGAACAAGTCGAATGCACAAGTTCGAGTTGCACAACAAAGAGATGATTACATGGCGTTGTCTTGGGAGTGATTTGAAGATGCCAATACACTACAAAAATAATTCATAACTAGCGTGAAAAAAGGATAACAAAAAATGAATCTATTTGAAGTTTAGTCGCAAAGTAAACTCAGCCGGAAGCTGTTGTAAGAAATCAAACATTTACCGTATCAACCGCATCATGCGCACCACCGACAGGAGCAGGTTCAACATCTGGCACCATTGCGTAGGTAATGTTAGAGACTTCTGCTGGAGCCAAGTGTTGTTCTGCTTGGACTTCATATTGTTGCTGCTCTTGAGGAGGAGCAACTTCATATGCTTGGTTCTCAACATACTGCTGCTGCGGCTGCTGCTGTTCTTGATGTTGCATGTCATAACCGGCTGCGACATGTCCATTTTGGTCATACACAACTTGCTGATCATACGCAGGGTCATACTGATGATGATATTCAGGAACCAAAGGTGCTCCTTTTTGACCATCAACAAATGCCAACTGCCAGCCCATCCTACGGGACGTCTCCCTCAACCAACTATTGCTCGCCTTGAAATTATTCAAGGCCTCCACTTCATCTGCAGTCAAATTATTCTCAACCTGATTCTGCGCCAACATTTCATCCTTTTTCAAAAGAGCCTTGTGTTGCAGTGTCGAATAAATGATAGGTACTTGCTTATCATAAGGCAAACTTTCATTCTCCTTTACAAACTCATGGAGAGCAGCCTTGATTGGGTTCAGCTTGTCCCTGAAAATACGCTTGGCGTTACCCATCCCGTTCGACTCCACTGCCTCTTGCAATTTCCCACTATTGTACGCCTGCTGCCACCGATGGAGAGACGACTTGGAGGTGTTGTACTTTGTACAAATTTGCTTCACCGTCAACTTTGGCTTGTCAGCACTAGCCTCCATCTCCTTGAGGATGTTCAATTTTTCCTGTGCCGTAAACTCCGATCTAGTCTTCTTCACTGCCGGAGACGGACGCTTCTGATGGAGATAGGCGGCAGTATTAGCCTTGGCCTTCTCCGACCAAACAATGGCATTTTCACCCTTGTTGGCAGAGAGATACCCCAACTCGTTTCCAGTAACGCATGCCCAACTCTTCGATCCTTGAAAATGTTTGAGGCCATCCACCTCCTTCTCCTCAAGGAATGGTTCCGCATTGTGACGATTTAACAATTCGTCTCGAATCTCACGAGACTTGACCTGAATGAAAGGAGAGTTAATCTCGAACTGTTCGGCTTCTGGCTTGGTCGCATTCTCCTTACAATAGCTTCTAAGAGCGGCCTTGAGTTTGCCAAACTTATCATTCATGTCACGCTTGAGTTTAGACTGACTCCCCCCCACCATTTCCTGCAGCCTCTCCCGCTTAGCAGGTTGCTTCCATCGATGCAAGGATGATTTGGACACTCCCCACTTTTGGATGAGTGCTTGGATCGAAGGGGGTTGTTCGGAATCCAGTTCTGCCAGGATTTCTAATTTCTGCTCAGCAGTGAATTCAGTTCTGTCCTTTTGAGTTTGAGGTTTGTTAACGGCGCTCAACTTGGTATCATATCCGTCGGCAAGTGGTGGCAAGGCAGGTGTTCCCCCGCCCACCACATCGACTACAGCAGTGGGGAGATGGTGAACAACTTGATGGTGCTGGCTGTAGTCATGATCATTTAAAATACCAGCTTCTTGCACAGCCTCATTGATCGCATCAACAGCCTCAGCGGCAGCATCCGCCGCAGTCATATGTGTCAACGCAGTGGGCTCCCCCGAATCATCCTCCAAATGATGTCCAGGAAGGGGAGGGGCCACCGATGATGCATGATGATGTGCTGCCAAGATATCCTCATCTTCATAGGCGGAAATTGGATTATGTGTCACTGCACCACCTACGGCAACTGATGGGGCGGTGGTGACATCGTCAACACCAACGGTGTCGGTCTTTGCAATCTTGAGACCCGGCTGTTGGTCACCGTCGATTTCATCAGCTTCGCGCTTGGACATTGTGCCAACTGGGGGGATGGAAGAGGCAGTAAGTATTGTAGCTTGCTGGGATCAAAAAGCGGCGGGCGGTGGCAGCTTTGTGAATTTCAAATGTACGGCCAAATGGGAGCTCGGGGTCCTTGTGTTTGGCAACGGCGTTGTTTTGATTTGTGGGAGAGTTTGGTTGTTGAGAGTTGGGTGTTGGTGGATGGAGGTGTGGTGGTGTGAATACGTGCCTATTTGTTTCGTAGAAGGCACGTTTTTGACTTGTGTCACAATCAGGTCACAATCTCAACATATCGCGATTCGCGATCATGACCATCATATTATGTTGTAGATGTGGTGCTGCACCAGGCTGCACCGTCCCTACAATAAACTCACTCTCCATCCAAAGGAGAATATTGGAATACACAAGCATCCTTGAAATCAGTCTTTCAAGGACAGACCTTTTGCACTTTACGGCGTTTTATCAACACACCCATCAAATGTTTTATTCATTCTTAGCGTTGTTGGTGCTATGCATCTCGCAGGCATCATCCTTCTCTACGCTAATTACTTTTGATGTCGACGGCACACTTGTATCTTCATCTCCAGGATGGGAGATGGGAGCCCATGGACGATCTTTCACACATGCAGTAAACTCGGTCTTGATGAAAAAAGACGATGCAGCTGGTGGTACAATCCCTCAACTATTGGAAAAGCATGAATTCCACGGATCAACAGATGGCCTAATATTGATGCGTTTAGCACGAAAGATGTTGGGTGAATCATTTGACAAGGAGGATGCTGCTTCGAAACTTGATCTAATGATGGACACAATGTATCAATTCGTGTCAGAGTGCAATGATGACGAGGTTCGCAAGGGAATTGCTCCGCTTCCAGGAGCGATACAGACACTTGAAACATTGGCATCCTATGACGATGTTGCGTTTGGTCTTGTCACAGGGAACGTAGAGGGAATTGCCCGACGTAAGATGCATGCATTGGGAATATACGATGCAGGTGCATTAACGTCTCTCTCGAAGCCACCACAGTTAGGTGGCCGAGTATGGGAAGGAATGGAAGACAAGCGCTTTTTGGGTGGCTTTGGAAGTGATTTTTGCTCTGGCGATATCGATGATCCGACACGAAACTATTTGGATCGAGGCGAACAACTTGCTATTTGTGTTCAACGATGTGTAGAGGAATTGTGTCATCCTGATCATCAGATTGAAAGAGTGATACACGTAGGTGATGCACCTGCTGATATTTTGGCTGCAAAATACTATGCACATCATCCGTCCAAACCTAAGAATGTTTCTGTTGGTGTCATTGGTGTTGCCACAGGCTCATATTCAGTCGATGAACTGCGTGATTTATGTGGAGAAAGAATTCCTAGTGTGTGGGAGCCTATCATATTGAATGAAGGAGTCGGTGTAGGTAATATGGAAACATTCATTAGAGCTTGTGGTTTATAAACTCGTGGATGTACGGCTGTTTTCTAACTTTATGAATATGAAACTTATGGAGGTTGAAATATATATATAGCAACGATAGATTGCAACAGCTAGAAACCATAGCATTAGCTGGATGTAACAACACGCTGATTTCCATCTGGATAGTCGATCAACCGCATTCCATCACTAAATGTTGTATCGCGTGTACCGTCGGGGAATACCATTTGTTTCGTCCCATCAGGAAACGTGATTTCTTTCCGGCCATCTGCATAGTGGTGCTCAATTTGTTTGTTGGGGAAGTGAAACGAATTTGATCCGTCCTGATGCGTCACTTGAGTGGTCTTGCGAGAAAAGATAATGTAAACGTATATGTCAGCTTGGTTGCAGCAGGCACTAGGCACAAACTAAGGACAAACACATTCTTACCTTCGTTGCAGCATAGTAGTATACCTCAATGCCCTCCTTTTCATTGGCGTAGGTTCTCTTGCGATCACCATTAGCAAAGGATATTGTAGTAGTGCCATCGGGTAGAACTTCTTTTGTCGTTCCATTTTGATATTTCACAATCTGACTTGGTTGACCACCCTGGCCAGGAGGAGTTGGTGCAGACACAAACTGGGGAATGGAATGAGCCTGAGCTCCTGGTTTTCCACTGGCATAGTCTGCTGGATTGTAGGGTTTCCTTTGCGGAAGAGCCTGTTCGTCGACAAGATTGTTTTCATTATCAGTAGGATCATGAGTTGGTCGGTCCTTCATCGCAGCTGGTTGCTTGTTTGTACTGTGTACCAAATTATTGGCAGCAGTTTTCGGCCGTTGCTGCACATTTTCCTTAGATGTACTATCCCCAAGGGCTTGTCGATGCTTACCTGTATCACCAACCTTGCTGTTCGCTGTGTTATTTGTAGCAGTGGCGTCTCCTCGTTTCAATGCATTGATCATTCTCTCTTGCTTACGAACTTGCTCTTTCAACTTCCGCGCTTCTTCTGCCTCAACCTTCATCTTTTTCATTTCCAGCCGCATCTCTTCCAGCTCAGCCTTCAGTTCTTCTTCCTCATTTGCATCTCCATCCTGTTTTTCTCTGCTCGCTTTTCTGGAAGCAAGAAGCGCCGCGTTGGCCGCCTTGTGACGGTCCTTGCGAATCAAAGCGCGCTGTTCCTCTACCCATTTCTTCACCGACTCCTTTTCGGCAGCGGCCCATGCCTTTGCTCGTTCACGTTCACCTTCTGCTTCCCTTAGTGCCGCCTCTTGCCTTCTTCTCATATTTTTGATCAATGCCATTTGCTCTTCTTCCTTCTTTTTCAATTTTTCCATTGCCTTTGCCGCATCCAAATCGGACGATTTTTCATCGGACTTGTTGTTGTTCTTGTTTGAGCGCTGGAGTGATGATCTCGGTCGCGACGTTGACCTAGCACGAACTTGCACTGGAGATTTCGTCTGACCAGTTCCATTGACAGCTTTCTGTGCTTTGTTGCTAGTGCTAGTGCCCTGCAGTGACTTTCCTTCCACAATGGGTGTAGGAGAAACAGAACGATCTCTTGGCGACGGTTTCACTTTTGAATCTGCACTCTTTGCAAACGTCGGCTTCTTGGTAGACGCCTTTTGTCGTGCTTGTGAAGGTGTTTCTTCACCACTAGCTTTGGCACTATTCGCTCGACGACTCTGCAACGGCGTCCGTTTCGGACTTTTCACAGCTGATCTGTTGGCACCACTACTACCACCATTCCTACACTTCATTGAGTCACGTTCTTCGGCAACAACGCCTTCATTCCTCTCCCTCCTTCGTTCCTTCTGTGCCTCCTCCTTCCTCATCTTACGACGCTCAAGGTCTTTCAAGAGATCTTCTTGCATTTTCTCCAACTCTTCCAATCTTGCCTTTCGTTCGGATGCACTTTCGTCTGTTGTTGCATCAGGCGTTGTTGTTGTCGTTGTTTTCACCGTAGTGGTAGAGTTGAGGTGGCTACGCTTGTGCAATGCCGATGGCTCCTTTCTAGCACCCTTGCGTAGAAATGGTTTCTTTGCTGGGAGGCTGTCGGACGGCTCGTCATTTGATGCTTCTTTGTCATTGTTATTGTTACTACTACTGCCAGCTGCTCCCATCTTCATTTGTCGCTCACCCAACTCAATAATATTATCCAATGACTTTTCTTTATTGTTGAGGATGTGTTTATTCATTTGAAGGAAAGCTTCTGCCTCCTCTGAAACGGGGGACTTCCTCCTCTTGACTTCCAATGTCGAAGAAGAAGAAGAAGAAAGAGTAGTAGATGATTCAAATGTAACGTTTGGAGGTGTAGTTTGTTGGTGACTATTCCCAAATTGTTGTTGCATTTGATATTGAGTTGCGGATGATTGCACGTACGCCGAAGGAGAGTTAGCACCAATCGATGATACTGAATCTTGATGAGGCGATTCCTCCACGGACGCTCGTTGTTCCCCTTTGGACAATGATTCTATTGATGAAGGAGTGGACGAAGACGACACTGACGACCATTTGGCCTTTTCGGCAGATGAAATAAAGCCACTACGAGCAG
>Ga0209652_1002710_pt1 | contig 13484 bp, 16 predicted proteins | sample SaaInl74LU_5_DNA_FD_184641 | JGI IMG/M metagenome (GOLD analysis project Ga0209652, IMG submission 184641) | Marine microbial communities from expanding oxygen minimum zones in the Saanich Inlet - ESP_74LU_5_DNA (SPAdes) (version 2) | ecosystem: Environmental > Aquatic > Marine > Intertidal zone...
ACACCTGCTAAAAGTAAAACACCTACAAATATTACTATTTTTTTACCCAACGATATTTACAATTTTACCTGGTACAACAATTACTTTTTTTGGTGCTCTACCATCTAGTTGCGCAATGGTTTTTTCGTGAGCCATGACTGCTTTTTCTATATCGTCTTTACTTAAATCCATAGGTAGCTCTAGCGTAAAACGCATTTTACCATTAAATGAAATGGGATAGTTTTTACTGCTTTCTACTAAATGGCTTGCATTAAACTCTGGAAAAGGCACAGTAGAAATAGAACCACTATTACCTAATTGGCTATATAACTCTTCTGCAATATGTGGTGCATAAGGTGAAATTAAAACCAATAAAGGTTCTAAAATAGCTTTACTTGTACATTTTTGTGCAGTAAGTTCATTTACAGCTATCATAAAGGTAGAAACCGACGTGTTAAAAGAGAAATTCTCGATGTCTTCTTCTACTTTTTTTATGGTTTTGTGTAATGTTTTTAAGTTGTCTTTTGTTGGCGCTGTAGTGTTTACTTTTAAACCATTTTCGCCAACATACAACTTCCATAATTTCTTTAAAAAATTATGTACACCTGTAATTCCAGCAGTATTCCATGGCTTGTATTGCTCTAAAGGTCCAAGGAACATTTCGTAGAGACGTAAACTGTCTGCTCCATAATCTTTTACAATGTTATCTGGATTGACAACGTTGTATTTGGATTTGGACATTTTTTCGACTTCGCGAGAAACTTTTATTATCGTACTTTCATCAATGTCTTTATTTTCAATTACTTTTTGACCATCAAAAAAATTAACGTTTTGTAAAATTTCAAATCGTTTATCCTTGGTAAGGTTTTTAAAATCTAAATAATTTTGAAGATTGACATAACCAACATCAATATTACTTGTCTTAAATGCTTTGAAAGATTTTTCAAATTGTAATAAGCTTTTATTGAATTCTTGATGAATTTCTATTTTCTTAGAAAGAAACTCTTTAATTGGATTAGTCAATATATTTATTGAACCTTCATAACTTTCTAATGATTCAAAATATTCTTTAGAAATAATTATCTGAACAAAAGCATTTTCATTTTTATCTTTTTCTGTAAGTCTTCCTTCAATAATATACAAAAAAGCACTAGTCCCCAAAATCATACCTTGGTTTATCAACTTCTTAAAAGGCTCATCAACGTTTACAAAACCTCTGTCTTTTAATAGTTTAACCCAAAAACGTGAGTATAATAAATGTCCTGTAGCATGCTCTGCACCACCAATATATAAATCTACATTTTCCCAATACTTAAGGGCGTCTTCGCTTGCAAAAACACCATCTCTGTTAGCTGCTTCTTCCATATAACGGAAAAAATACCACGAACTTCCTGCCCAACCTGGCATGGTGTTGAGTTCTAATGGAAAAATATTTACGTTATCAATAGCTTCATTTTTTGCCAACTCGCCTTTTAAGGCGTTCCAAGCCCAAACCTCTGCACGACCTAAAGGTGGTTCGCCTTCTTCGGTTGGTAAATATTTTTCTACTTCTGGTAATTGTATTGGTAAATGTTCAGCAGCAATCATTTGTGGCATACCGTTTACATAATACACTGGAAATGGTTCGCCCCAATAACGCTGTCTTGAAAATACAGCATCACGCAATCTGTAGTTGGTTTTACCTTCGCCTTGACCTAATTGCTCTAACTCGTAGATGGCACGTTTTGTTGCTTTTTTATAGTTCATTCCGTTTAGGAAATCGCTATTTGCTATTTTAACGTTATCTTTTACTGTAAAGGCTTCTTCACTTATATCTACACCTTCAAAAATATTTGGAAAATCTATTCCAAAATGTTTTGCAAAATCGTAATCACGTTGGTCTCCACATGGTACAGCCATTACTGCTCCTGTTCCATAACTCGCCAAAACATAATCGCCAATCCATATTTGAATGGGTTCTTTTGTAAATGGATGCTCTGCAAATGCTCCTGTAAATACACCAGAGATGGTTTTTACATCTGTCATACGATCGCGTTCGCTTCGTTTTGCGGTTTTTTCTATGTAGGCATTAACAGCTTCTTTTTGTTCAGGCGTTGTTATTTTAGAAACGAGTTCGTGTTCTGGTGCTAAAGTCATGAAACTTACTCCAAAAATAGTATCTGGTCTTGTAGTGAAGACTTCTATTGTATCTTCATGAGCATTAACATTAAAAGTTACAGATGCTCCAACCGATTTTCCAATCCAATTGCGTTGTGTTTCTTTTAAAGCGTCTGTCCAATCGATAGTGTCTAAACCTTGTAAAAGTCTTTCGGCATATGCAGAAATTCGCATACTCCATTGCGTCATTTTCTTACGCACTACAGTATGTCCACCACGTTCTGAAACGCCATTTACAATTTCATCGTTTGCTAAAACGGTTCCTAAAGCAGGACACCAATTCACTTCGGTTTCTGCTAAATAGGTTAATCTGTATTTTAATAATACTTCTTGTTGTTTTTCGGTTGAAAAGCTATTCCAAGCTTCAGCAGAAAATATTTCAATACCATCATCGCAAGCCACATTGACATTGGCATTGCCTTCCGAAGAAAAAATGGAAATTAATTCATTAATATGTATAGCTTTATTGTCATTATTGCAATAATACGATTCAAACAACTGAATAAATATCCATTGTGTCCATTTGTAATATTCTGGATTAGACGTTCTCACTTCTCGAGACCAATCAAAAGAAAAACCAATTTGATCTAGTTGTCTTCTGTAGGTTTTAATATTAGTTTCGGTTGTAATTGCAGGATGCTGACCTGTTTGTATTGCATACTGTTCGGCAGGTAATCCAAAGCTATCGTAACCTTGAGGATGCAATACATTAAAACCTTTATGGCGTTTGTAACGAGCATAAATATCGCTGGCGATATAACCTAATGGATGCCCAACATGTAAGCCTGCTCCAGAAGGATATGGAAACATATCGAGGACGTAATATTTAGGTTTAGTACTGGTGTTAGAAGCTTTAAATGTTTGGTTTTCTGCCCAATATTTTTGCCAATCTTTCTCTATTCTATTAAAATCGTATTGCATGGTCTTGATTTTGCACTTATAAAGCGTCAAATTTAAAGGTATTACAACAGAATTAAAAGTTTAAACGTTCTAAAGTAGTAATGTTTGAATTCTTTATTATTTTTACAGTGTTAACTAAACTCTTTTTATGAGCTCCTCTTTTGATAAATACCAAAAACGTCGTTTAATTTCTTCATACTTATCTGTAATTTTAAGTATTGGACTAGTCTTGTTTTTACTAGGTTTATTAGGCCTCTTGGTGTTAAACGCAAAAAAAGTAGCAGACCACTTTAAAGAACAAGTTACGGTTACCATCTTTTTAAAAGACAATGCAAAAGATGTTGAAATTAAGCAACTTGAAAAAAGTTTAGCTATGGCAGATTATGTGAAATCTACTGTTTTTGTTTCTAAAGAACAGGCTGCTGAATTTATGAAAGCTGAAAGCGGTGAAGATTTTATGGATTTTTTAGGCGAAAATCCGCTTAAAAATTCAATTGACGTTAACTTAAAAGCAGATTTTGTAACCTCAGAAAAACTGCAAATAATAGCAGACGAAGCCACATCTAAAAACTTTGTAGAAGACGTTAGCTATGATAATGACTTGGTTAATTTAATGAATGATAATGTTAAAAAAATAAGTTTTTGGGTATTACTACTAAGTGCCTTATTTACATTAATTGCTGTATTGTTAATTAATAGTTCTATTAGATTGGCTGTGTATTCTAAACGTTTTACTATTAAAACCATGCAAATGGTTGGTGCTACAAAACGTTTTATAAGAAAACCTTTTATTTTAAGAAGTGTTAAACTTGGTGTTATTGGAGCCATATTAGCGCTTATAGGAATGGCTTTTGTACTTTACTTTGTAGATAAAACATTCCCTGAATTAGAACTTTTAAACAAGCCAATATTTCTAATTGGTTTATTTGCCTTTATATTTTTACTTGGTATTTTTATTACTTGGATATCTACGTTTTTCGCTACTCAGCGTTTTTTAAACTTAAATACAGATAAGTTATACTACTAAACTTTAACAGCTTTTAACTTTACTGTTAACAATAATTAACAAAGTTTGCTGTTATACTTACATAACAAAAAACCACAATTACTGACTATACCAATACATTTATTCATTATTTAATTTTATTATTATGAAGCGAATAACATTTGTATTTATAGGTATATTAGCAATTACAGCTATTGTAGTGCTATCTCAAAAAGAAATTGAAGACAGAACGGTTAAGATTGCAAAAGCAGATGTGAAAAAACATCATGTAAAAGGGATTTTTGAATAAAATTTTAAAGAAATCCGTTACTTTGCAACGAGAAATACGCTAATTTTATAGCATTAAACAAAATCTACATAAAAGTGGGAGAACAAAAACGCAAAGAAATCGGTTCAGAAAATAAAGGTGAATTTATTTTTGGAAAACGCAACTATAAATTCATGTTTATTGGCCTAGCTTTTATTGCTATTGGCTTTATCTTGATGTCTGGTGGCGGAAATGATGATCCTAATGTGTTTAATGAAGATATTTTTCATTGGAGACGCATTCGTCTAGCTCCAGCTTTAGTACTTATAGGTTTTGGAATCCAAATTTATGCCATATTAACGCGTAAAGAAGATTCTGACCCTAAAAAATAACTTCAAACCAGCTTATTGGTCATTTCATTTTAATATTTTTGCCGAATGGACATCATCGACTCAATCATTTTAGGCATTATTCAAGGACTTACAGAATTTCTTCCTGTATCTTCTAGTGGACATTTAGAATTAGGAAAAGCCATACTTGGTGATCAATCTGTACCAGAAGAAAGTTTATTGTTTACAGTGGTTTTACACTTTGCTACAGCTTTAAGTACCATTGTTATTTTTAGAAAAGATATTTTTGAAATACTAAAAGGTTTATTTAAACCAGCAGTAAACGACGACCAGCGTTTCGCAGGTAAAATTATATTATCTATGATTCCAGCAGTTTTGGTTGGTCTTTTCTTTGAAGAACAATTAGAGCAATTATTTGGCGGAAACATAATGTTAGTAGGTTGTATGCTTTTAGTAACTGCTGCACTTTTATTTCTTGCAGATAAAGCAAAAAACACCAATAAAAAAGTTAGTTTTAAAGATGCTCTTATAATTGGTATCTCTCAGTCCATTGCAATGCTTCCTGGCATTTCTAGAAGTGGTGCTACAATATCTACTTCGGTATTATTAGGTAACGACAAAACAAAAGCAGCACGTTTTTCGTTTTTAATGGTTGTGCCTCTCATTTTTGGCAAAATTGGTAAAGAAGTTCTAGGAGGAGATTTATCTTTCGAAAGCCAAAATATTACTGCATTAGGAGCAGGCTTTGTGGCTGCATTTATTTCAGGATTATTTGCATGTACATGGATGATTGCTTTGGTTAAAAAAAGCAAATTATCTTACTTCGCTATTTACTGTGGAGTTGTAGGTTTAATAGCCATTATTTTTTCACTTTTAAATTAAAATAATGACTGTTGAAGACTACCAAGCTGGACAAGTTTTATTGATAGATAAACCGCTAAACTGGACGTCTTTTCAAGTAGTAAACAAACTCCGTTGGGAAATACGTCAAGCCTTTAACATTAAAAAAATAAAAGTTGGTCATGCAGGTACCTTAGACCCTTTAGCTACTGGTTTATTGGTGATTTGCACAGGAAAAATGACCAAGCAGATAGATACTTTTCAAGGTCAAATTAAAGAATATACAGGAACTATTGTTTTAGGCAGTACAACACCATCTTTCGATTTAGAAACAGAGATAAACGAAAGGTTTCCAACTGAGCATATTTCTAAAGATTTAATTCACGAAACAACCAAACAATTTATTGGTGAAATAGACCAATTCCCACCTGTATTCTCTGCTTTAAAAAAAGATGGAAAACGCTTGTATGAATATGCAAGAGCAGGTGAAGCTGTTGAAGTAAAATCGCGTAAAATAACCATTAAAAACTTCGAAATTACTAAAATTGATGCTAATTTGGTTGATTTTAGAGTGGTTTGCAGCAAAGGCACTTACATTCGTTCTCTTGCAAACGACTTTGGAAAAGCTTTGCATTCTGGTGGACACTTATCGGTTTTAAGGCGAACAAAAATTGGTGATTTTAATGTAGACAAAGCTTTTTCAATAGAGCAATTTATAGCAGCTTTACCTAAAAGAGTATAATAATTACAATGCAACATCTTAAGACATTGGTTTGTACGTATATAATATACTAACAAGACTATTTCATTTTAAAAATTGCGTTGCTTTTGAAACTTAACAATTCACATAAGGCTTTGGTCATCTCTATATTAATTGCAATAAGCGTCATGCTTTCGCTTTTTAATTTCTCTATAATAAAACAAAATGAAGCTGTTACAGAAACACTTATTGATATTACACCTGAAGATTTATTAAAAGATAATCCTCATAAAGACCTTGAGCTAAAAGATGCTTTTGAAAAGACAAATAAAGGTTTTAACGATACTAAAGAATATAAGCACTCTGCACAAGCATTTAAACCAATTGCTCCACCAAAAGATTACGACAACCCTAGATTAAGAAATAGAAAAGAGCATGATTTTAGAGTTAAAAAAGAGTCTGAAATTGAAAACAATTCTAATATTAAAAACGAAGAGCTAACAACATTTAAAAGCGTTAGTAGTATTTTAAATAAACATAAAAAGGCTTCGCAGCAAACAAACACAGAAGCATCAATAAATAAAAATAGTTCAATAATCTATTCATTAATAGGAAGAAAAGACACTTATTTACCAATTCCTATCTACTTGTGTGAAACCAATGGAATAATTATAGTAAATATTACTGTAAATGCTAAAGGCGAAGTTATCTCGACAGCCATTAATTCTTCTTCTAGCTCACCTAATGAGTGCTTACAAAAACATGCTTTGGAGTTTGCTAAAAAGGCACGTTTTGACAGTTCTAGAAAAAGCTCTCAAATTGGAACCATTACTTTTAATTTTGAAGGTAAGCTTTAGATTATATGTCATTCCTATTCATCAAAGAATGATAACCTATTTAGAGTAAACTCACTAAATCGCTAATAGCGTTTTGTCCCTTATCTTTGTTATACCAACCTTGTAAATCTTCTTTAAACTCTGGTGTTAATTTTCCATGTTTTGCTTTATAATCGAGAACCAATTTTGTGGCCTCACTTGGTCTTGGTCCAAAAGTATTTACAACTTCGTTAGTAGCATTATCAATTAAAATTAGCTTAGGAATAGATTGACCTCCATTAGTTAAAAATTGATTCATTAAATCTAAGTTTTCATCTCTAAGCACTACTTTAAAATCAATAGTGTTATTTAATTCTGCCACTTTATTAATAACAGGCATAATATGTGCTGCATCACCACACCAGCTTTCTGTTAACACTAACCATGTTTGGTTAATGTTGGTATTAGCAATTTTCTCTTTTACAGCCTCGTCTACTTTTACAGTTTTATCCCAACGCTTCATTCGCCTATCGTTAAGCATAGTGTAGTTTGCTAAATCTTCGGTTTTTTCGTTTCCAGTGGTAGACTCTTTTACAACCAAATCCTTAACTAAAGCTCTATAATCTTGATAGCTTATAGCCTTCTTAAGGCTGTCCTTTATAATATTTTGTAAGTTGGTATGTTGTAATTTTTTCATAGTATAAAAATACTGTAATTAGTTATTTGTTTAAGTAACAGTTGTTACTTTAGTAGAAATATTTTATAATCCTTACAGCATAAAATAGGCATTACATTAAAAAAATGACAAAATATAAATGTGGTTGGTGTTTTGGTGATAAATTATACGAAGCTTATCACGATACTGAATGGGGAGTTCCAGTCTATGATGACCATCAGCTATTCGAATTTTTAATTCTGGAAACCTTTCAAGCTGGCTTGAGTTGGATTACCATTTTACGTAAACGTGAAAACTTTAGATTAGCTTTCGATTTTTTCGACTATAAAAAAATAGCCAATTACGATGAAGATAAAAAAGATGAATTGCTTCAAAATGCAGGAATCATTAGAAATAAATTAAAAGTAAATGCTACTATTAGCAATGCGCAAGCATTCATAAAAATTCAAGAGGAATTTGGTAGCTTTAGCAAATATCTTTGGGCTTTTGTAGATAATAAACCCATAAAAAATAAACTTAAAAACTCTAAAGATGCTCCTGCTAATACATTAATTAGCAAGACTTTAAGTAAAGATTTAAAAAAACGAGGCTTTAAATTTGTTGGAAGTACAGTTATGTATGCTTTTATGCAAGCCATAGGAATAGTAAACGATCATGAAGTAAATTGTTTTAGATATCAAGAGGTTTAAAACGCAAACAAACTACCTTAAATACTTCATAAATTCACCTCTAGGAATATCTCTAGCTCCCAAACTTTCTAAATGGCTGGTATACAGTTGACAATCTATAAGCTTATAGTCTGTATTTTGAATAAAAGTGATGAATGCGGCTTTGCTGGCATTGCTTTTTTTTGTAAACATGCTCTCGCCAGAAAACACACCGTTATTTAAGTCTACTCCATAAAAACCAGCAACCAATTGTCTGTTTTTCCATACCTCCACAGATTTAGCATAGCCATGTTCATGTAATTTACAATAGGCATTAATCATGTTTTTAGTTATCCATGTTCCAGCTTGACCATTACGTTTTGCCTTTGAACATTCTGTAATTACAGACTTAAAGTCTTTATTTATTGTAATTTCAAAATCACAATTTTTAAGACATTGTCTCATGCTTTTTGAAACTTTTAAATCTGTTGGATAGAGTACAAATCTTGGATTTGGTGACCACCATAAAATAACCTCATCTTCATTAAACCAAGGGAAAATTCCGCTTTTATAGGCCAATACAAGACGCTCTAAAGATAAATCTCCACCAATAGCAAGTAAACCTTCTTGATCTGCTTCTTGAATGTTAGGAAATACTATGTTTTGATCTAGAATATACATGCTGTTGCTAAAATAAAAAAAACGGTAATAACAAATTTATGTCATTACCGTTTTTTATGGATTCTGCATCATGTGCAGCGTTAAAAACAGTTTACTTTTAAAATGGTAGATCGTCGTGATCTTCCTCTTTTAAATCTGTTGCTGGTTCAAAAGCTGCTGTTGGTGGAACTTCTGGCATTCCAGCAGGAGCACTAGATTGAACTCCTTCTATTCTCCATCCTTGAATAGAATTAAAATATTTAGTTTCTCCTTGAGGGTTAACCCACTCTCTACCACGTAAGTTGATATTTACTTTTACATCCTGTCCTACTTTGTAGTTGTTTAATAAATCGCATTTGTCTTGAACAAACTCCACTAATATGTGTTGTGGATATTGTTCTTCTGTTGTAACAACTAATTCTCTTTTTCTAAATCCGTTGCTTCCAAACGTTTGCTCTTCTCCAACTAATTTTACTTTACCTTGTACTTCCATTGTCTATATAATTATTAAATATTCGTCTAATTTAATTGTATTGTTACGATAATAACAATTTCCATGCACTTTCTACATCACCTAAACCAAGCAAATGTTGTGCCTTTTTATGTTTTTCGGTTTCGGTTAATGTAATATTGTCATGTTTTTTATCAAAGTCCGTAATAACTTCTTTTGATGGTAAGGCTTCTACATTTGCTAATAAGCCTAAGTCGTTTCCGGTTAAAATACTACTATTCCTGATGTTTTTTGGTAATGCGTCTACACCAATACCAAGTGTTGAGAGTGGTTTTGGAATTTCGAAAAAACCAGTTTTTGCCCTACTATAATAACTTCCACCTGCTCGAGATACTAAATCTAATTTTTCTTGATCTATGCTTCCGCTTTCACTTAAAACAGCATCGTTAATATGCAATTTTACAACTTCACAAATAACTAAATTACCTGCTCCTCCCTCTGTTCCTAGTTTTATAATATTGTTAACCTTACACTCAAATTGAACTGGTGATTCTGCAACACGAAATGGTTTTACTATATCACTTTTTAGCATCGTTAAACCTGCTTTTTCAAATTCGTTTACACCTTTTCCATATTCTGTACTGCTTAAAGACATTTGCTGTACAATATCATAATTCACAACATTTATTACTACCTCTTTGGTGCTTTCAGCATTTTCCAACGTATGTTTTGTTGTGTTATCTCTAACACGTCTCGCAGGAGAAAAGATTAGAATTGGAGGATTAGCACTAAATACATTAAAAAAGCTAAATGGTGATAAATTTGGATTTCCATTCTGGTCCATAGTACTAGCAAAAGCAATAGGTCTAGGCGCTACTGCACTTAATAAATAACCATGCAATTTTGCAGTTGGCAAGTCTTTAGGTTCGAAAGAAGTCATTAACATATTAATTTACAACAAATGTAGCCATTCTGTATTTTAACTAAAAACAGATTTGCACTCATGTTATACAATATTATTAACAACTTGACATTATATTTCTTTTAAGTATCTTAACACAAAAATTTTACATGTCTTTATTAAAAAACAGACAACTCGTACGCAGGATAATAGTTATTGCATCTTTTGCGATTATTTCTTTAATTCTATGGAATACTTATACGTTTTTCCAAAAATTTAAAGATGAAGAGCGTGCGAAGATGGAAATCTGGTCTAACGCTCAAAAAATATTTTCAAGTGATGAAAATAATCCAAATTTTGATTTTCTAATTAAAATTTTAAATAGTAATAATACAACTCCAATATTAGTTATCAATGCAGATGGCTCTATTAGTAATTACAATAATATAGATTATGATGGAGACGATGCATCAGCCTTTGTTAAAAAAAATAAAGACAAACTCATTAAGCAATTTGAGTCTGAAAACATACCAATAGAGATTACATATACTGATACAAAAACACAAGAAAAAGTGCTTTTTAGTAAATTATATTATGGTAACGCACCATTATTAAATAAACTTAAATACTATCCATTAGCACTATTATTAATCATCTTTTTATTTGGAGCTGTAGCTTATTTCTTTTACAGGAGTTCTAAAATTGCTGCACAGAATAAATTATGGTCTGGTATGGCAAAGGAGACTGCACATCAAATTGGCACGCCATTATCGTCTTTAATTGGTTGGGCTGAAATTTTAAAAACCGAAAACGTAAATCCAGAATATATTGTAGAAATTGAAAAAGATATCGATAGACTTCAAACTATTACAGAGCGTTTTAGCAAGATTGGGTCGCTACCAACCTTAGAAAAAACAGATATTGTAAAAGAAACTAAAGATACTTATGATTATCTAAAATCTAGATCGTCTAAACTTATTAACTTTACATTAAAGCTTCCTGAAGAACCTATTTATGTCAATTTGAATAAGCAATTATACAGTTGGACTATAGAGAATTTAGTAAAAAATGCAATAGATGCCATGAAAGGCAAAGGCGATCTTACCATAGTCATGACTCAGTTAGAAAACAACTTGAAAATTAATGTAATAGACACTGGAAAAGGTTTAACTAAAAACCAATTTAAAACTGTTTTCGAACCTGGTTATACTACAAAAAAACGTGGTTGGGGATTAGGCTTATCTCTCGCTAAGCGTATTATAGAAGATTTTCATGGTGGAAAAATTAAAGTTGCTCAATCGCAAATAGACAAGGGAACTATAATGCAAATCGCATTAAAAACTGTTTAAATATTATGGACAAAAAATGGATAACCGTAAAAGAAGTGTCACTAAATAATAACTGTCCAGAATGTTTTAGCAAAGACCATTTAGAACTTACTTTTAAACAGCAATTTATAGAAACTAAGTTTTCTAAATCTATAACTCAAGCTATTTCTACCGAAATGCATTGTAATAGGTGCAATACAACTATTTATCCAGTAAACTGGACAGAAGATATTGAGCGTGTTTACAATTACCAAATGAAGGCTTTTACACCTAAAAAAGCATCTAAAAAGTATAAAGCGCCTTTTTGGATTATTATAGGAATTATTGCTGTGGTAGTTATTTCAACACTAATTTTATACTTACATATTTGCCTTAATTGCTTTAGCTAAAGCTTCAAATTCTGATTGCTCTAAAGACACCTTATTAATAAAACGAGCATCTTCCATTGTGTTTAATGGTATTAAGTGCACATGTACATGTGGCACTTCTAGTCCAATTACCGAGACACCTACGCGTTTACAAGGCACTGTTTTTTCTAAAGCTATAGCAACTAATCTAGAAAAATCCATTAATTCTAAGTACTCAGTTTTATCTAAATCAAAAAGTTTATTAGTTTCTTTTTTTGGGATACATAAAGTATGGCCTTTTGCATTGGGATTAACATCTAAAAACGCCATGAAATCATCGGTTTCTGCAACTTTATAACATGGGATTTCTCCGTTTACAATTTTTGTGAATATTGATGCCATAATACTTATTTCAATTAAATACTAAAGATAAAAAAAGATTCCTGCTAATCTGAAAATTATTTCAGAATAAACAGGAATCTTTAAATATCAATCCTTTTTTAGACTTAACAAAAAGGAATTTTATCTACTAATCTCTACAATATCAAATTTAATAATACCACTTGGCACTTTAATTTCTGCAACATCACCTACTGTTTTTCCTAACAAACCTTGACCAATTGGAGAGTTTACAGAAATTTTACCAGCAGCTAAATCTGCTTCGCCATCTGCGACTAAAGTATAATTCATTTCCATACCATTAGTTTGGTTTTTAATTTTTACTTTAGAAAGCACAAGTATTTTAGATGTATCCATCTGGCTTTCGTCTATAACACGTGCACCAGCAAGTTGGTCTTCTAATTTACTAATGCGCATTTCTAGCATACCTTGCGCTTCTTTAGCAGCATCGTACTCAGCATTTTCACTTAAATCGCCTTTATCACGAGCTTCAGCAATGGCATTACTAGCCTTAACGCGTTCCACATCTTTTAATTGTTTTAGCTCTTCTCTTAATTTTTTTAAGCCTTCAGCTGTATAGTATGATACTTTACTCATAATTTTTTCGTTTAAATACTTATTCTATAAAGAAAAAGATTCCGAAACACTTCGGAATAAAAAAATCTCGCATACACGAGATTATAATACAAATATACAAAATATTTAATTCGCAAATTACTTTTGTTGTAAATTGCAATGCTATAAAAAAATTAAAAAAATGAAATTAAAAACAATAGTATTATTCTTATTTACAGGTCTACTGTTTAATTCTTGTAGTAAAAAAGACGATGATAACCAAAATAACAATCCTAACATACCAAATGCAGTATTTGACACTGGAAATCTAATAAATACAAGCTTACCTCAATACAACCAAATGCAATTTCCTGGAAATTACATTACATTAAACAGTAATTATGGTATAAAAGGTGTGGTTTTGTATTATGCAGGAAACAATAATTATAGTGCTTTTGAGCTTAGCGATCCCAATCATCCTGTAAGTTCTTGCTCTAACTTAACCGTAAATGGTATTGTTGCCACT
>Ga0209652_1002713_pt1 | contig 13480 bp, 12 predicted proteins | sample SaaInl74LU_5_DNA_FD_184641 | JGI IMG/M metagenome (GOLD analysis project Ga0209652, IMG submission 184641) | Marine microbial communities from expanding oxygen minimum zones in the Saanich Inlet - ESP_74LU_5_DNA (SPAdes) (version 2) | ecosystem: Environmental > Aquatic > Marine > Intertidal zone...
ATTGTTATGTAATATGAATTGAAACTACCAAGTTAGAGCGCTTGCCCTGTACCCCTCTATTAGCGACAGACGAAAAAGAACAATTCTCTTTTGAAAGACTCAACCGTCGGAGTTCTGAGAAATGTTTTCAAAAATTCGGAGTCGACACCCAGGTAGAGTCGAGTCGAGTCGAGGATATTGGAGCTGGGAGAGCGAGGGTACCTTTTCTGTCAAACCTGCACTTAGCCAGTGGCCAGTGGAATTGATCCTGCGAAACTGTTTGCATAAGGATGGCTGAACGAACGACAACGCCTAAAATGTTAAATTGCTACACTCTATTTCAATTTCACGACGTTCTCTCCAACAGTAAATCAAAGTCAATGTATGGCTCGTAGTGCTCAACAGCTTTCCTTACGCGATTCTTATCATCAATGTTCAGCTTGGGCGTAAAGTTGTGAATCATATTCATTGCTTGATGTGTACTGTACTCCACGACCATCACAGGTGCCCCATCCAAACCTTCAAACATATCTCTTACTTCGTCAGCCATTTGATACTTGCCTTTACGGCCACACACTAGTAGTGACGCCTCAAATGGTCTCTCGTCATCTCTTCGATTGCGCTGAAATTCCGCCATGAAACCCAGGATAATATCATCTCGTGTCACATGACATACATATAGTGTTCGAGGATGTTTGGTTCGTATGTTTTCAAGGAAGCGAGTCAAGCTGGTTGTTATCAAGTTCATATCGTCAACTGAATAATGACGGAATCTGTGCTTTTGTCCACTAACCAACTCTGTTTTGAATAAACGCTCAAGATCAGCTAGTGCTGGGCATCCCAAGAATGGACGATCAGGAATGCACCCAAGTAACGGAACTCCCCATGAATCTTGAAATGCTTTTGACATATAACTACAATTGTAGTGTTTCACAATGTTTGAGCACAGACACATCACATGAGCATCGACGGTTGTATCAAGCAAAAATTGCACTAGTACCACTTACTGCTTTGTTTGATCATACTTGCTGGGTATTACCTTGTTGATTACCACCCCAGCAATTGGGACGTTGTACTTTTCACATAGAACACGATTCAGCTCTTTGAACATAAAATATTAGACATGAACATTTGAGTACAAAATGCTTTTCACGACAGTTGCATGCAAGTATTTGCATTAACATATCTATACTCACCAAGTTCATCAAAGGCAGATCCTAATCCGCCATTTGCAATCAAGATCATGCTTGCCCCCAACATAGCAGCTACTTGTGCATTATTCACACCTACAACACTACCCACAGCACAGTGTCCCGTCCCTTCCATCAATACAACGTCACTTGCTTCTGATACTTTTTCATATGCATGCTCAATATCCTTCAATTGTTCTTCATGTGATATTTTTCCATCAATGTAGTCCTTGGTATAGCCACGAGGAATAATGACTGGACTCATGTGTCGGTAATCGATGTGGTCGAGATGGAATTGCTCTTTCAAGAGACAGATATCTTTGTCTACGCGGATTTCTTTCCCAAGAGTTTCTGAATGAACTGTGACGTGTTGTTGACCAACTGGTTTAATGAAGCCGACCTTGGGAAATCTTTTTTGCAGCCCAGCCATTAGTGCTAGGGAGGTGGTTGTTTTCCCGACATGTTGCTTCGTTGCGGCCACGAAGATTGGCCGCTGACCTCCTGTCGAGAAGCTACGACATAATACTGCTGTCGATCCAGCAGCCGAGGAGAGCATGAAGCTGCTTTGCATATTGAATTAATATTATGTCGTCGATGAGGAGTTGATGTCACCAGTAGTACAGTAGTGGAGGCGTCACTGCTGGATGTAGATTGGATTGCGAGTGCGGTGGTGGTGGTGACTGGTGACAACCTTCCTTGGCATTCGCACTGGCCAAATTTTTGATGTTCTGCCAAAGCGTGTGCTGTGGCGCCAAAATTTTGATGTGTTCTCTCGCGCCAAATCGGCCTTGAGCACAGTTGTTGAGGGCGGGCGGCATGCAAAGGAGGCAATAGGCTACCGTGCGTTGTAGCCAGCAGAGTTCTCTACGCTACGCCATGACCGCCTACTCGGTGAAATTGATGCTGAAAATAATGCTTTCACTACTTGTGTCATCGTCTGTGCTCTGGACGAGAGTTCAAGCGGCAGCAAGATTCTGCGCTTTTTCAAGCGTGACAATAATGAGTGGCCGACGACGCTCTGTTTGTTCATATGTATCCATACACAGCCATACTCGTCGCATTATACCGAAAGGAATCATTCCTGTATACAGTGTATACTCGACTGCTCGAAAACTATCAAGCAACATTGGTAACGACACATCAGATGCAGCGGCGTCTGTGCAAGCTGCTCCTGGCATTACAATACAAACTGCATTGAACGATGCAGTAAAAGCTCTAGAGAGAAAATTGGTTCCAGAACCAGAAGAAAGTGCACTTCACTTGCTATCACATTCATTGGATCTAAGCTGGGAAAATGGTCATCGTGAGTTGCGGCGCTTGACATCTACTTCAAACTCTATGCTGGCAAATCAGCTAATGTCTGACGAACAAAGCAATACTTTCCAATCTTTGCTCGGGAGAAGAATAAATTTAGAGCCATTGCAATATATAATCGGTCAGTGGGACTTTCATGATTTGGTACGTCTCAAAATAAAAGAGCCTATGCTCTGTCCAAGACCGGAGACTGAAGAGTTGGTTGAATTTGTTTTGGAAGAAGTCTCGGAATTAATTCGGAATAGAGGTAGCACCAACGAAAGAATACGCATACTTGATGTAGGTTGCGGTACTGGCGCCATTGGTCTGGCTATCGCCAATAGATACCGTGATGAAGTGCAAGTGTTAGCACTAGATGTCTTGCCTGAAGCAGTAGAGTTGTCTAACGACAATGCAAAAAGGTTCTTAGCCAACCATGTTGGTGAGAAAAAAGGACACAAGCTGAATACAATATACAAAGCAATTTTATGCTCCGCGGACGATTATACAAATACACAGGAGGGCGAAGTATACAAGATGGGCTTTGACATTGTGGTCTCCAACCCTCCTTACATCCCAACAAAAGATATGACAACCTTGTCAGAAGATGTTAGTAGATATGAAAGTGACAAAGCGCTGTGCGGCGGAGACGATGGATTAGACATAATTAGGCACATAGTCAAACGATTGCCTGAATGGACAACGGGAAACTGCTGGCTGGAAGTCGATGACTCTCATCCTTCTCTAATAGCAGATTGGTTATCGCCTGGATCTTTGGAATCAGCGCGTTTCGGAGTTGAATGTGTATCAACTTACAAGGACTTTTGTGGACGCGATCGCTTTGTAAAACTACGTGTTCTGTAATCAAAAGTCGCCATTTAAATGATTATGTCTCTCAACATGTATTTAGGAACAATGAGAATGCTTTAGGCTTTAGGAACAATTAGTATGTCATCAATCCAAACTCTTCCCTCGCCAGGATGATCAAACTGCTGTGCAATACTTGATGGTGACGATACGTAAGACCATTCCAATATTGACTGTCCAGGAGAAAGGACGGTGGTGAATTTTTTCCACCCATCCTGCTGTGTTGAGACGCCAATCCATTGTTTTCCGTTGATTTTGAATGTAAACTTATCTATTGGCATGAAAACGTCGGTCCTGTACCAAAAAGATATGAGTGATCCTTCACTTGAAGCGCTTGCTTCTAACTTCATTGTGCTGGATTGGCCAGCGTCAATGATGGGGCTACGCAACGAGGCATTTCCTTCATGAGCATTACTTGGATCAAAATCAAAACCCCATTCTCTGCCTACGAAAGTCACCGCTGAGTCAACCTGCAGCTTTCCACTTTCGAATCCTTCTGAAATTGTAGGGATATATCTTACACTGTCTATTCGAATCGTATGCGACACATGATTTCCTCCAGGTGGTAGAGAAAAATTAGGCCTCCACACACGAAACATTACAACATGCTGCCCTGGGGGGATTGGTATGGCCATTGACTCCCACCCACTACTAGGGTATGTATATCCCTTCTTGCTTTCCCCGTCAATGTTGATGTAACAGCCACTAAAGGGCATCTGGACATCACTCTTTACCCAAAAGTCAAGCATGCCTCCTAGAGGAGATGTGATTGCTACGTGAAGGTCTGACTCGTCCCCCTTATTCAATACTGGCTGGCTCCGAGCAGAGAAGCTACCCTCGAATTTATCAGAATCATCAGTAGACCACGGAAGATCTGGAGTCGTGGCCCAAGGCCAGATAGATGTTAGACCGTTCTCAAATCCGTCAAAGATCTCATTTGAAAATTTTGAGGCGTCTATAGTACTTTTGACCACAGGTGGAATGGTATATTTAACCGTGGGCCTCGGCGTCGGCTTTACTGTCGTTGGTCGCAGCGTCGGCTTGCTTGACGTTGGTTTATTCGTTGGATCAGGCGTTGGCTCGGGCGTCGGTATCACTGGTGGATTCAGAGTTGTGTCACATGCTTCTTCCTTTTTGCATCCGACGTTCTTCCATACTACATCACAACAAGCTGCATACGAGTCGTACAAAAAACTTGAACCCGCCCAGCTTGTCGGGTATTCATTCGAATACTTGCAAGTCCCGAATGCGAAGGGATTAGGATGCCACATGCAACCGGGAGCATCTGTTGGTTTCGGTGTAGATGGTTTCGGTGTAGGAACATTTGTTGGCTTTGGTGTAGGAGCATTAGATGGTTTCGGTGTAGGAACATTTGTAGGCTTTGGTGTAGGAACATCAGTTTCAATGATAATATACGGATTCGTCTTCTTCATACAAAAAATATAATCAAATAAACGGTTGTCACAACATTCTTCAGCTGTCGCAAACTGATACGGACTTGTCGCGTGGTTGCCATCAAATTTACATACACCAGCGGCAAGGTCTGGATAGTATACAGTTGTAGTTGGTTTGGAATTTTGTGGCTTGGAGGTTGGCTCTGCCGATGGCTTTCGTGTTGGAAATGGTGTTGGGGGAATAGTTGGTTGGTCATTGAAAGCGGTTGCAGAGTCGCAATAATTCCCTGAAGCTGCAAATTTCCACCCGCAGCCGGTTGTCCTATTGCACTGTCTTCTTCTGCTGATCAAAGAACAGGCTGCTCCTGAGTTTTGCTGTAGACTATCACTAGTTGGCTTTGGTGATGGCTTAGGTGTTGGCTTTTGTGTTGGCACTCGCGTCGGTACTCGCGTCGGATTGGGTGTGGGGGGCCTTGTCACTACCACGCTGTTCTTTTTGCATGTGGCATAATGAATCCATGCGAAATTACAGCAATCTTCCAGAGTGTCGAAAAAGTTGTCTTCGTAGTCGGGCGGATTGCCATCCGACTTGCAAACGTCATTGACGTAATCGGGATAAAATTCCAAATCCAACTTCACCTCCACCTCCTCATCCGCAGCAGGCTCTTCTTCCATTTTGAGCGAAGTTGGCCCTGGGCTTGGCATCCACGTCTTTTTACTTGAAAAGGAATACTGATAAGTCAACTTCGCATCTCCCGCGACTGGGGCATCGGTTGTGGCACTAAAAATTCCCAACTCTTTGCCACTCTCGAACAAGAGAGTTGCAAATACACCTGAATTGGCTGATTCAAGAAAATGTCTCTCCATTATCTCAAATGTATCAAGGCCCACATTCCAAGTATTCATTTGACAATCGGAATTACATAGAATTGGTATTGTCAATTCAAACTCAAGCTTTGTCAACTCCTGTAGTTGACGATGCTGACCACCGTCTTCTGCCGGTTCTAGGGCAGAGGAGAGCAGTCTTTGCATCAAACTTGTGTAGCCAAGGCTCACCAAGGTCAATTCAATCTCTGGGTGATATTGCTCGCTTTCTTGGAATATCGTCATGAATGTTTCTCGCAGAGCTTTTATGAGCCTCGTCCACTCCAGTGAACTAGGTGACGGAAGAGTTGCTTGGAAGTAAAGATTGAGTGTACCTCGCGCAACTACTTCAATCACTTTGTGCTCTTCTTCGTTAGAACCGACAGCTTCACTCATCGGGGCCATGGGAATGAACTCTTTGCAATTATCAAACCATGACGCGTCACAACATTCCTCAAAATTCTTGTGAATGGTTACCCACGATGGTGTGTCGGCAGTGTGAATGAGACATTTTCCATTGATCGTATTCACGTAGTACTTGTACAATGATGGAGTTGTCGTGGCGACAGTGGTTGTGGTTGTCGTAGTACTGGAAGCCGCACTATTTTGGCTATCTTTGTACTCGCAACGCCTTTGTGGGACTATTAACCACACGCAAGAAACGTTTCGTTTGCATTTTCGTTGTCTAAGGCTTGGACAGTCTACCAAAACTGGAACTGTAGCATCCATTTCAACCATTTCTTCCACCGTGACCGGTTCTTTTGGTGCGTGTTTCATACATGCATCGTATACCCAGTCTAAATGGATTTTGCAACACTGGGAATAATCCGACTCGAGGGCTGATTCTTCAATCCAACTTGGTCTTGTTATCGAATCTTCGATACATCTTGACAAGGTAGTATCAGCATAGTATCTAGTTTTGGTAGGGCTACTAGTTGGATCACGAGTGACCAAAGCTGCTTCAGTACTGGAACTTAATGCCGTGCTTGAAGTTGTTGTAGTGACTGTATCCACCGGCTTCATTTTCATGCAATCACCATATACCCATGGCAAGAGGGTTTTACAGCATTCGGTATAATCTGTAGTAAAATCTTGGTTCCACTGCGGCCTATCAAGCGAATCTTCCAAGCAATATGACAGAGCCGTATCGGCATAATACAGAATGGTTGAGGGACTTCGAGTTGGTGCTGATGTTGTAGGCGCACTGGTTGGGATTGCTCTCGTAGGTTGATTAGTTGGCGATGTAGTAATGGGTGCACTAGTTGGCTTCCAATAAAGAGTCGTCGGCGAAGTAGTTGGCCTGGATGTTGGCACGGAAGATATTGTTGGCTGAATCAAGAGAGAAGGTGAGTGAACACGTTCAACGAAACATTAGCAATAGATATGCGATAAACAAACTTACCTCAGCTGTAAAAGGTGCTTCAGTCGGTTTAGCCGTCGTAGGAGTTTGCGTTGGCCTCAATGATGGAGCAATATTTCTCACGCATTCAGCGAAAGCCCAATCGAGGTACTTTTTACAACATTCCAAGTGAGTAGGAGCAATATTTGTGTTCCATTCAGGCCTATCTGCTGAATTTGGTAGACACGATCTACTAACATCTTCGGCATAGAAGCCGCTGTAAGTGTAAGGAGTCTCTGTCGGAGATGATGTTGTTCCATCAGGCATGTCACCCTCTGCGGATGTCGGACGTAACGTGGGTGGTATGTCGGCAACACACTCTATAAATGCCCAGTCGAGGTACTTTTTACAGCAATCTAAACGAGTAAGTGCCACATCTTTGTTCCAAGCAGGCTTGCTTGGTGAATTTGGTAGACACTTTTTCAGAGAAGGGTCAGCATAGAAGCCTTTGTAAGGGCTCTCCGTCGGAGATGTTGTTGGATCAGGCGTTGTAGGTCCAATGGCAGAAAAATAGGGGTTGGTTTCCGGTTCATTTTCTATTACCGGCTCATTCTCTAGACACTTCTCAAAATGAAATGGTAAGTGCTCTTCGCAACACTGCCTGTAACTTGAAACCAGAATATTTATCCATTCAGGTTTCTCAGGCGAATTCGGTTTACAAAATCCAGCAGAGGAGTCGGGGTAGTATAGTTGTTTCGGTGCAGATACATTTTCAGCTACCGGCTCATTCTTCACGCAATTCTCAACATCCCATGGTATGTGCTCCTCGCAGCACTGCCTGTAACTTGAAACCAGAATATTTATCCATACAGGTTTCTCAGGCGAATTCGGTCGGCAAATTCCAGCAGAAGAGTCGGGATAGTATTGTTGTTTCGGTGCTCCTGCAAAGGGATTCATTGATTCAGAAAACCACTCGCCTGAATTCTGATTACAAGTTGGTTCATCCCAAGAAAAGTGTCTTTGGCAGCAGGCATTGATTGTTTTATGTGTCGGCATCCAAGGCTCCTTCTTTTGGTCGTTTGTGCAGCGTAGTAACCCCCCCGTGTCTGGAAGCCAAAGTTGTGTACCCTGTAGCCGTCGTTCTTGATGCGAATTAATAGCCTCGTCGTGATCACTTGAGGCTCGACAGCCAAATATCAATATCTTCATTGTCAGAAGAAAAGCTGACATGGTGATCACCTTCTTTATTGTGCCGCGTTGCCGCATCATCTTCCGTCTATTATCATGTATCGATGGGGGAGGAGAACTGGTCACACAATCCGCGTGCTCGTGGCAAGGCCTATGGGGATGTCTATCGTCGATAGAGCAGCTGCTGAAAGAATCCATTTTTGCACAATTATCCAGTCAGCTAAAGTATTGGGTGGGGCTATTGCTGCAATTTACTGCTTGCCACAGGCCGTCATCGTCATGGTTGTTTTTGAAGCGGGTGGGCAGGTTGATTTGGATAGGGCGCAGCACACATCAGCCCGTGAGAGTCTGTGAAACAAAAATAGCCTGTAGGGCCTTTTGTTGGAAGTAATAAATGGCTCGACTAATTAAGTACTAGTAAGTTGTGCAACTTGAGTCAAACGAGAACAACAACTCAAGTATCAGAAGTCAAGGAAGTATGACTCGTTCTTTCTTATTTTATAAGTTTTAACCATTAACATCAGAATTTCACTTCTGGTTGATTGCATAGATCTGATGTGTGTTCACCTGTCGAGTTGACGCTGACAGAATATGCATCGGTTCTCATCGACATTCCTCTCGAGTTTCGTTTGCGGTAAGAATCATAACCTGGTGGATCTCTCGTCATCGAGCCATTAGATGCTCGTTTAGTTGAATGAATAGTAGCTATGCTGGGCGCTGCAGCAGCAGATGCAACTGATTCAACGCCTGCAGGACGCATTGGTGGATAGGTATCAGATACTAATGAATCACCCGCAATACTAGGCGCATTTGTCGGTGACAATGATCCTCCTCTATAGACAAACGTCGATCCTTGCCGAGATTGTGATCCTGACATGATCGTACTTCCGTCGAAGCCATCGGGATCACGTTTTTTGCTATGACGATACTCGGTACTCTCATCTAACTTTTGCAGTGGAAATCGTCTATTGCTTTTACGAGATTTTTCTGTTGCACTTGCTCTGGATTTGCCAGCAGGTTTCGATTTCTTGGATTTATTTGAACGCCGGCTTCGTCGAGATGCACGAGAAACTGCTCTTGACTGGTGCATATCCTCCTCGCTCTCTGAAGAGCCTGGACCTTCATAATACAGCAAGCCCAAGACACTATTGCCTTCTTCTTTTGAAGAGTCGGTTGTCGGAAAGGAAAAATCTGATTCATTGAAAGCGGAATTCATGTTGTACGACGAGTTACCTCCGTCATAACCATCATCAGCCTCATGTGCTCTAAATGACGGTTTCGACTCATTAGCTGTTTGTGTATGGTGTTGCAGAGGAGAACTCCCAGCTGATTTATCATATACTGCGACAATCTGGTTGTTATCTGCTGCAACAATTTGCATTGTCGATAACTCTTTTCTTCGTTTTCCTCTTCTGCGTATCATGAGACCAACGCAAAGTAGAACAAGTACGACTGATAACACACTTGCTAAAACAATAGTGAGTAGGTTGTTGCCATCCTCGACGTCATCACTGCTCTGTATTGATGGGGTTGACAGATAAATAGCCTGCCCAAAAAGCTCTTCAAGTTGTGAAGCAATGTTGCTGTTGTGAATGTTCAAGATGTTCAAGATTGATGCACGTATGTCCTGGACAGAGTTAGTCGTGTCTGCAGGGATAATGACGATAGGATGTAACTCGAAAGATAATTCTTTGTGCCCATCCTCTAGATTCGTACTTGTTGAAACTTTCATTGATTGTATAATTGCATTTAGCTCACTTTCAATTTCATTGGTTGTTGTGTTGATAATAATTTCTTCCAAAGCTCTTCGTTGATCTTCTTCAAGTTGTAGTGGTACAGTTAAATTTACCAATTTCATCGGTATCGGAGGTATTGATAATAATTCCTTTGATATAGGTACCGGTGCAAGAGATGTCGGAGCAAGAGTTGGTTCAGAAGTTTCGACAGCTGCGGCTACGCATGTCGACAATTCGGATGGGAAATTAGCTCTACAGCACGAGTCAGCGTCCCAAAAGACCGTGTACACACCTGGATATATATCGGGTGAACTATCGCATTTACCAGCAGGATTGTAATAATATGGGCAGTTGAGATAGGGAGTACAGCCTTCAAATGGATTGTGGCATGATCCTTGCTGTGTAATTTTGGTGATCAATTCAGTTAGAGGATGCGTGCAAATAGAAATTGAAAGACAGATCCAAATGACAACAATTAACAGTAGAAAACACTTACCGCAACGCATGATTGATACAATTCGTCGAAGCAGTAAGGTTTAATACAGTTGCATTCGCAGGTATTATCATTCCATATTCCAAAACCACAATCTCCGAGGGGGCCTTGGGGGGCACAAGTAGTTATGTAGCCGGCGATGTCCTCCCTTGCATATGCATTATAGGCGTTGTAGTAGCATATGATAACAATCAATGGCAGCAATTGCATTGCTTCACAAGGAGTCTACCAAAGTATTACCGGCATCGACTCTTCCAAAGATAACTGAAACAGCATGAAGATAGATGAAGATGATTGTGTTGCATGCATGCATCGCATTGTTGCATTGCATAATGCCGCATCATGGCCACCACCGGACAAACCAATGGACAATAAAACGGACACCCGTCACTCACAGAAGCACAGGCCAGGTGCACATTACGTCACACTAAAATGACACACCCACACATCATACAAGAGGACTTCCCTCCGACCTCTCTGAGTCAGAACCCAATTTAATCAGCATGTTCTTTCCAACCAAGCTAGAGAGAGGGAGCTCTCCCAACACGTGTGCTTGCTTACGCCACCTTCGTGCCCAGCCAGCAACAGCTCCACAGAAGAACAACAACGAGCTGAAATGCCATAAAATATCTTTTTGAAAAGGCTCGATACAGCAACTCCTCCTCTAACTAATAACATCTCTACTCTACAAAACTACAATGAAAGTATCAACGGCCATTACCTTATCGGCAGCAACAATTCTGTCGTCTCATGAATCGACTGCGTTTACTGCGCCAAGAGCACATCAGCTAATTGCACCATCGAAAGGGTTTTCTTCGCTTCGCTCGACATTGGTTGATGAGACTGACACAATCAACAAGCAGCAACTAACTGAAGAGCAGACGCAAGAGAATTACATTAGTGAAACTGTGGCTAATTCTCAAAAGTCTTTCCAAGATGACGGATTTGTGTTCGGCCTTGAAGGATCAGGATTGGAACGACCCAAGGGTAGAGGTGCAAATGTTGTAGTGGAAGGAGACTCTCTCGAGACCACACCACAGCAAGTGGCCATGGTGTCGGGCACTTTTGCAGGACAGGCATTGATTGCCGCCAATGCAATTCACGAACTCTACACACACACCAATGGGAATGCTCCAGTTACTGCATTGATATCTCTCGCAACAATTATTTCAAGTTGGGTCGCAGCTGATTTAGGCAGCGGTATCCTTCATTGGTCAGTCGACAATTATGGAAATGGACGTACACCCGTCATGGGAAATATTATTGCAGCCTTCCAGGGTCATCACTCAGCACCATGGACGATTACATACCGTGGATTCTGTAACAATGTGTGGAAGCTTTGCATACCGTTTGGCCTTCCTACTGTTGCAGCTATCAGCTTCGTGGCTGGTCCAGAGAATCCAATGGGTAAGTGGCGCTTGACATTTGTGTATGCAGCACTCATTCTATTGTATCATTCTCATCAATTAATCTCGCTCTCTCTATACATCTGCAGTATCCCTCTTCTTTTCTTTCTTCTGCTTCTCTGAAATCATGAGTCAAGAACTGCACAAGTGGAGCCACATGACGAAGAAGGAGACACCTGCGATCGTAAACACTCTTCAAGATCTAGGAATAACCATCGGTCGTGTCCCACATGCCCAACATCACATGGCCCCATATGCTGGAAATTACTGCATTGTGTCCGGCTTCTGTAATGAGGCACTGGATAACAGCGGCTTCTTCAGATGGATGGAGCACAGAATTTACGAAATCAACGGAATTGAAAGTAATGCAATGAAGTTGGATCCTGAACTAAGGGCAAAGACTTTGCGTGGAGAATACAGATTGACTCAGTAAGCAACCGGATGTGTTTCCAACCTTCATTATGTAATCATTACACTTAATTGTAAAATTTTGGTTAAAATTTCTATTCCATCCGTCCCTTTACGCTTCAAGATGTATCTCCCCTTTATCCCCCTTAGTTCATTATCTGTTGATGATACTTCAAGTGGTTTCCACTCAAGTGTTAAGATTTGAGATAGAAATGTTACTACATTCCGCCACCACCCATCTTTCTCTCCATCCTTCCATTCATAAATTCATTTGTATCCAACCACTTACACACAGTAGCGTGAACACATGCCGCCTCCTTTCCGCCAAGACTGTCCCCTGGCTTTCCAGTGATACACTTCTCAAATGCCTTATCCGTCAACGTATTAATCACAGTCTGAACCATCATTTGCTGCCTTAACGCCATTGTGAATTGCTGCATATCACCGAGTCCTGTTGCTTGAGACATCATGGCATCATCGGATGAGGATGAGGCAAAGTTGTCGGATGAGGAGAAACCAGAGACATCATCGCTGGTAAAATTGCTCTCTTGAGGCTTTTCTTCGGAGCCACCGCGCGACCAGAAAGGCATGGTTGTTAATTATATTATCTATTTGAATGAAGATGAGATTGCAGCAGCGTGTATATTGCTGGGGATGATTTATTTCTATGGATGATATCTTTGAGTTGTTTTGTGTGGCGGTGGTGTGGCGCGGCTGTCTTATTAGGTGGGGAGCAAATGAAGTGACACCCCCTACAAGACAGCTGTATCTGATATGATATTACTTTCTCTAGGGATGTTTCATTGAAATTGTATGTAGGGGTACAAATCTTTTTAATCTCTCCTTCGATAGGGGGTTTGGATACGCGAGAAGATCTTGCTGTAGCTTTTGATCTGTTTCATTTTTGTTGATTGCCTCGATCAGAATACAGCAGCGAGCGATACTTCTATCACAGCAAGGAAATAGGAGAGCCATGTCGAAGCCACCGGCAAAGCGAAGGGCAAAAAGAAAGGCAGCCAATGCCGACATCGATTATGCCGATGCCGACGAGTCAGGCAACTCACTCCTTGCCTCTTTGGATCTTTCAAAATCAAAGACGGGGCCAAAAGCAATCGCCGCAGCTCTTCTGACGTTACTGCCTACAGATGCGACACGTCAACATGCAATGGCGCAGAAATTGACCAAGGCATTTCCTTTGGTTATATCGGAGTTGGACGCTCGGTCTATTATGGCAAGCAGAGCCAGTGAGGCAGAGGGCACCCGCCAGCCGATTGCATTTCGATTCCCAGCCGAAGGCAAGCAAGGCGAGCAGGGAGGATCGGG
>Ga0209652_1002714_pt1 | contig 13475 bp, 10 predicted proteins | sample SaaInl74LU_5_DNA_FD_184641 | JGI IMG/M metagenome (GOLD analysis project Ga0209652, IMG submission 184641) | Marine microbial communities from expanding oxygen minimum zones in the Saanich Inlet - ESP_74LU_5_DNA (SPAdes) (version 2) | ecosystem: Environmental > Aquatic > Marine > Intertidal zone...
CACCCGCGCCGCCAGCCTTGAGGACCTGATCGCCAGCGCTCTGCCGCGTCTAGACGCCGCCCTTGCCGAAGGGGTGGCGACGGTCGAGGTCAAATCGGGCTACGGCCTTGATCTGGAAACCGAACTGCGGATGCTGCGCGCCGCCCGAAGGCTGGGCGAAATGCGGGATGTGACCGTGCGGACCTCATTCCTTGGGGCCCATGCCATCCCGCCCGATTACAAGGGCCGAGCGGATGCCTATCTTGACGAGGTCTGCCTGCCTGCCCTTTACGCCGCCCATGCCGAAGGGCTGGTGGACGCTGTCGACGGATTCTGCGAGGGGATCGCCTTTTCACCCGCCCAGATCGAACGGCTGTTCACGGTGGCGTCGGCGCTGGACTTGCCGGTCAAGCTGCATGCAGAGCAGTTGTCAAACCTTGGAGGCGCGGCCCTTGCGGCACGGCACGGGGCGCTTTCGGCCGATCACCTCGAATATCTGGATGAGACCGGGATGGCCGCGATGGCGGCTGCTGGAACCGTCGCCGTCATCCTGCCCGGCGCCTACTATACGCTGCGCGAAACGCAGGCCCCGCCGGTCGCCTTGCTGCGCCAACATGGTGTGCCGATGGCCGTGGCGACCGACATGAACCCCGGATCCTCGCCGATGTCGTCGCTGCTCTTGGCGATGAACATGGCCAGCACCCTGTTTCGCCTGACGCCCGAAGAGGCCCTGGCCGGGGTGACCCTAAATGCCGCAAGGGCGCTCGGCCTGTCGGACAGGGGGCAGCTGGCCCCCGGCCTTCGGGCCGATCTGGCTGTCTGGGACTGTGATCACCCCGCCGAACTGGCCTACCGCATCGGTTTCAATCCACTTCATGAACGCATCGTCGGAGGTGCCCTTTGACCCTGACCCTCACCCCCGGTGCGACGACCCTCGCCCAATTAGCCCGCATCTGGCAGGAGGATGTCGCCGTCACGCTTGACCGCTCTGCCCGGCCCGGGGTCGAAGCTGCGGCAGAGGCGATTGCCCGCGCCGCCGCCGGGGACGATCCGGTCTACGGGGTGAATACCGGTTTTGGCAAACTGGCCTCCCTTCGGATCGCGCCGGGCGATACCGCAGCGCTTCAGCGCAACCTGATCCTGTCGCATTGCTGCGGGGTGGGCCCTGCCATTTCGGCCCGGCACTTGCGCCTGATGATGGCCCTCAAACTGCTCAGCCTCGGGCGTGGCGCCTCGGGCGTGCGCTGGGCGCTGATCGAGATGTTGGAGCAAATGCTCGCCCGGGGGGTCACGCCGGTGGTGCCGTCCCAGGGATCGGTCGGGGCGTCGGGCGACCTTGCCCCGCTGGCCCATATGACCGCCGTCATCATCGGAGAGGGCGAGGCAGAGGTCGGGGGCGAAGTGCTGCCCGGGGCCAAGGCATTGGCGAAGGTCGGACTGGCGCCGATCGCTCTGGGTCCGAAAGAAGGGTTGGCCTTCATCAACGGTACCCAGTTCTGCACCGCTTTCGCGCTGGCGGGGCTTTTTGACGGCTGGTCTGCCGCGCAATCCGCCCTCGTTGTTTCAGCCCTGTCGACCGATGCCATCATGGGATCGACGGCACCCCTGCAACCGGAAATCCATACCCTGCGCGGGCATGCAGGCCAGATCGAGGCGGCAGGTTTCTTGCGCGCCTTGCTCGACGGTTCTGTCATTCGGGAAAGCCACCGGGACGGGGATACGCGGGTGCAGGACCCATATTGCATCCGCTGTCAGCCGCAGGTGACGGGGGCGGCGATGGATGTCTTTCGCATGGCTGCCCGGACGTTGGAGGTCGAGGCCAATGCCGCCACCGACAACCCTTTGGTCCTGTCCGAGGCGGGGCTGATCGTGTCGGGGGGCAATTTTCACGCCGAACCGGTGGGCTTTGCCGCCGACATGATGGCGCTGGCCCTGTCCGAGATTGGGGCAATCGCCCAGCGGCGGGTGGCCTTGATGGTCGATCCGACCCTGTCGTTCGATCTGCCGCCCTTTCTGACGCCACATCCGGGCCTGAACTCCGGCCTGATGATCGCCGAAGTGACGACAGCGGCATTGATGAGCGAAAACAAACATCTGGCGCATCCAACTGTGACGGATTCCACCCCTACCAGCGCCAATCAGGAGGACCATGTGAGCATGGCCGCCCATGGGGCGCGGCGGTTGGGGCCGATGGTGGCCAACCTCAACGTCATCCTTGGGGTGGAGGCGCTTTGTGCCGCACAGGGCATCGCCTTCCGCGCGCCGCTAAGGAGCAGCGGGCCCTTGCAGGCGGTGATCGCCCGGCTGCGCGAAGTGGTACCGCCGATGGGCGATGACCGATACCTCGCCCCGGATATCGCCAAAGCGGCAGACCTTGTGGGCAGCGGGGCGTTGGCCCGAGCCTCTGGCCTGCCTTTGCCAAGCCTGTCTGGACCGGAGGGCAGCGTATGACGCCCTTCGATGTGATCCCCGGCGATGGCCCCAGTATCCTTGGCCAGCCCCACGGCGGGATATGGCTGCCCGAAGGTATGGCGGATCGCCTGACCCCGATCAGTCAGGCGCTGGCCGATGATGGCTCGTATATCGGGCCGCTACACGATGGGCTGTTGCCCGGCGCGACCATCGTCCGCTGGAACGTCCATCGCTATGTCATTGATGCCAATGGGGATCCTTCGGGAAGCTCGCTTTATCCGGGTCAGAATACGACCGGTCATTGCCCTGAAACAGATTTCGATTGGGCGCCCCTTTGGCAACCCGGACAGGCGGGGGACCCGGTCCAGGCTGGCCGCCTGCGAAACGACCTGAGCGACGTCCTGCTTCGCCCGGACCGGTTGGCCTGGCCCGGTGTCCTTTCCAACGCCTCTTGCCCCCTTTCGGAGAACCCCGATGCTTGACCGCAAGAACACTCGCGACGTCTACCCCGCCACTGGCGCGGAACGGACCGCTAAAAACTGGCAGACCGAGGCCGCTGTGCGGATGCTTATGAACAACCTCCACCCCGATGTGGCCGAGAACCCGCATGAACTGGTGGTCTATGGCGGGATCGGGAGGGCGGCGCGCAGTTGGTCCGACTTTGACTGCATCGTGGCGACCCTGACGGACCTTGAGGATGACGAGACCCTCGTGGTCCAGTCCGGCCGACCCGTCGCTGTCGTGCGTACCCATTCCGATGCGCCGCGCGTGCTGATCGCCAATTCAAACCTCGTCCCGCATTGGGCGACGTGGGACCATTTCAACGCCTTGGATCGCAAGGGGCTGATGATGTACGGCCAGATGACGGCGGGGTCGTGGATCTACATCGGGACGCAAGGCATAGTGCAGGGCACTTATGAGACTTTCGCCGAAGCCGGGCGTCAGCACTATGGTGGCGACCTGACGGGCCGCTGGATTTTGACCGCCGGTCTGGGCGGAATGGGGGGGGCACAGCCTCTTGCCGCTGTCATGGCCGGTGCCTGCTGTCTGGCCGTCGAATGCGATGAGACCCGGATCGATTTTCGTATGCGTACCAGATACCTGGACGCCAAAGCTCAGACACTGGACGAAGCGTTGGCCCTGATCGCGGACTGGACCGCCAAGGGCGAGGCAAAGTCAGTCGGCCTTGTCGGTAACGCCGCCGACGTCTTTCCGGCGCTGGTAGAGCGGATGCAGGCCGGCGGGCCGCGCCCCGATATGGTCACCGACCAGACATCGGCCCACGACCCGCTACATGGCTACCTGCCGCAGGGCTGGGGCCTGGCCGACTGGCGCGCCCGGCAAGAGACCGCCCCGGCCGAGGTTGAGGCCGCCGCACGCGCCAGCATGAAGCGCCATGTGGCCGCGATGGTGGATTTCTGGAACGGGGGCGTCCCGACGCTGGATTACGGGAACAACATCCGGCAGGTAGCGCAGGATGAAGGGTTAACGACGGCCTTCGATTTCCCCGGCTTCGTGCCCGCCTACATCCGCCCGCTGTTCTGCAAGGGGATTGGCCCGTTCCGCTGGGTGGCCCTGTCCGGCGACCCCGAGGATATCTACAAGACCGACGCGGCGATGAAGCGGCTGTTTCCCGACAATGACCATCTGCATCGCTGGCTGGACATGGCGCAGGACCGGATCGCGTTTCAGGGCCTGCCAGCCCGGATCTGTTGGATCGGGCTGGATGAACGGCACCGGGCGGGCCTGATGTTCAATGAGATGGTGGCCAGTGGCGAGTTGTCTGCGCCCATAGTGATCGGGCGTGACCATCTGGACGCCGGTTCCGTCGCCAGCCCCAACCGCGAGACCGAGGCGATGCTTGACGGCTCTGACGCGGTGTCGGACTGGCCCTTGTTGAACGCGCTGGTCAACACCGCCTCGGGGGCCACATGGGTGTCGCTGCACCACGGGGGCGGGGTTGGCATGGGCTTTTCCCAGCATGCTGGGGTGGTCATCGTGGCCGACGGGACCGAGGCGGCTGCCCGGCGTTTGGAACGGGTGCTGTGGAACGACCCGGCATCGGGCGTCTGGCGGCACGCCGATGCGGGCTACCGGTCGGCGGTGGAGTGTGCGCGGGAAAAGGGGCTGCGCCTGCCCACGATCCTTGGGAACTGACGGGCGTTGACGACGTGCCGCGTGGCGGGTCAGATGGCGCCAGCCACTCAAGGACCCAAACCTATGACCGACCTGCTTTTTGCCGCCACCCCGACCCCCGTTTTGCCCGGCCTTGCGGCGGGCTATCCTGTCGGACGCATCTTCTGTGTTGGCCGCAACTATGCGGCCCATGCCGCCGAGATGGGGATAGCAGTCGACCGCGAAAAGCCGTTCTATTTTACCAAATCCGCCACGGCGACGGTCCTGAGCGGGGAAACGAAACCCTATCCCCCCGGCACGACGAACTATCACTACGAAATGGAGCTTGTCGTGGCGATCGGTGCGCCTGCCTTCAAGGTATCTGTGGCCGATGCCATGTCTGCCGTCATCGGCTATGGCTGTGGGCTGGATATGACCCGGCGCGACCTGCAATTGTCCGAACGGGCGCATCAGCGGCCTTGGGATCTGGGCAAGGATGTTGAGAACAGCGCCGTTTTCGGCCCCCTCAGCCCGGTTAAGGCCTTGGGCGAGATCGGGCCCCAGCGCATCTGGCTGGCTCTCAATGGGGAGGTCAAACAGGACGCCACCCTGTCAGAACTGATCTGGTCGGTGCCCGAAATCATCTCGCATCTGTCGGGCTTTTATCATCTGCGCCCCGGCGACCTTATCATGACGGGGACGCCAGCAGGCGTGGGCCCCGTCCTGCCCGGCGACCGGCTTGAAGGCGGGATTGACGGGCTGGAATCTTTGTCCCTGTCCATCGGTCCGGCTGACTAGGTCAGCGCTGGTCCTTCTGCAACTCGCGGGCGTAGATGCCCGGGATGACAAGGTCGGGCCGGCATGGGGAGGACGTCAACTCTGCTCAGATAAACGTTCACTCTGCCGCTGGATCGGCAGGTCAGATCAGAAAAGGCCAGCTTCGCGGGCGATCAGGGCGGCCTGCGTGCGGTTGGCGGCCCCCACCTTGCGATACAGTGTCTTGACGTGCAGCTTGACCGTCGGTTCCTGCAATTCGAGGTCGCGGGCGATCTCCTTGTTGGACTTGCCCTCGGTCAGGCCCTTGAGAACCTGCAACTCGCGTTGGGACAGCTTGCCGGCGAGCGGGTTTAATTCCACTTCGTGCGCCGCTGTCATGAAATCGATCGGAGCGTACTGTTCCCCCATGGCCATGAAGCGGACAGCATTGACGAGGGATTTCGCAGGGAGTGTCTTGGGAACGAACCCCGCCGCACCAATTTCAAGCGCTTCTTCGGCGATCTCGCGGGACGCCTCGCCCGAAATGAGGGCAACACGCTGGCCCCCATCCAAAGCCATTGCTTCACGCAATGTGGCAATGCCCTGCATGCCGGGCATGTTGAAGTCCAGCAGGACGAGGTCGAAACGCTCTTCGGTCGAGATCATGTCGCGGGCCTGTTCATACGTACTGGCCGCGCGGATTTGAAAGTCGCCCGAAACTTCAAGATACATCACGAGTGTGTCCCGCAAAAGGTCATGGTCGTCGGCGATCAGGATGCGCATGAACTCTTCTCCTAGGGTCGTTCGCTCTTTTTCTGCTTAGTCATAACCGTGAGGCAAGACCAAGGCGCAAAGGAGTTTAGCGTATATCCTAAAGGATTGATATTGTTTATGCAGCATCACTCGGGCCGCCGCTTTACAGCTCTAGAATGCCGGGCGGTATATTGGCCGGGGTGGTTGCAGATGCCTATGAATGAGGTGTTTTCAAGCGTTTGTCTGGTCGTCAGTCGTCAGTCGTCAGTCGTCAGTCCTTGCTTTCTTGTGGGCTTTGAATTCAACGGGCGCTGTCCAATCCGCCTCACCGGGAAAAATTGGGGCCCTTTTTGGCGACACCGAGCCCACTTCGGGTCGCATATCTAACAACCTCACGCTTGGGGTTGCCGTGATTGAGCCGCTGATGGCCGTGTGATGCGCCCGTCTCGGGGGCGTCGGCCCATCTAGTGCCCAGAAAGGCCAGCGGCCGTTGGGTCTGGCTGAATGGTGCCGATAGCGGCATGGTGTATATCCGAAAGTATATCTCATATATTCTATTGACCTTTTTGTTATATGCCGATGATCATGGCACTACTACTGGAAGTTCAATTCCGGAGGTTTAGTGTGTTACAGGTTTTGCGTTCCATCAGGGTTGCCTTTCTTTGTGCAGGCCTTGCAACACCACTCATGGCGCAGGTCTTGGACGATCTCCCCGTCCCAGCAGGTGAGGTTGTCCTGACTATCTCGGGCGCCATCAGCACAACAAACAACGAAGACACCGCCGTGTTTGATCTGGCCATGTTGCAAGCCATGCCTGTCACAACCTTTATCACCACCACCGTCTGGACCGATGGACCGCAAGAATTCAGCGGACTGGAGCTGACAGACCTAATGGCGGCGCTTGGCATTGAAGAGGGCACGCTTCGGGCGACGGCGATCAACGACTACGCTGTCGATATTCCCGTTTCGGATGCTGTCGAGGGTGGGCCCATCCTTGCCTACAGCCAGAATGGTGCGATCATGTCCGTGCGCGACAAAGGGCCGCTTTGGATCGTCTATCCTTATGACAGCAACGCCGCCTACAAGAGCGAAGTCGTCTATTCGCAAAGCATCTGGCAACTCGACCGAATTGAGGTCCTGAAATAGGGTAGAGTCCTCGCGAAAAAGTCCATTAAAACCCAGCGCATGGGGGGCCAGGATGAGGCGTTTGGATCTACGCAACGCATTTGGTCGTCGTGCCGTGCCGATCCTCGCGGGGGTCTTGCTCGTTGCCGCGTTGATCATCGGTATTCTTGGACAAAGTGTCGTTTCGGACCTCAGGCTTCTTGGGGCGGCGCGGTCCGACAACGTGCAGTGGAGCTTGTCGCAAACCGAGGTCGAGTTTCTGGAGCTAGGGCCGGTCATCGACCAGATCGTGCAAGAACCTGCACCAAACCCGGTCTTGCTGCGAGACCTACGTGTCAAGTTCGATGTGTTTTATAGCCGGATTTCAACAATCCGGACGGGCTCCCTATATAGGAACCTTCGCGCCAATCCCTATGCCGCATCAGCCCTTGCCGAATTGCAGGTCTTTTTGGACGACAGTGTTCCGCTGATCGACGGATCGGACGGCGAACTGCATGCAGCCGCGCCCGAACTGCTTGCGCGTTATAGCGAGGCACGGCCGAAGGTCCGCGACCTTTCTGTAAGTGGATTGAGGGTATTTGCCGTCGCCTCGGACGAGCGCCGCGAACAGGTGGCCGCGACCTTGATTCAATTGGCGACGGTGACGGCATTTCTCTTGGTGGTCCTGGCGCTTTTGGCCCTCTATTTCATTGGGCTCAGCGCGACCAGTGAACGGCAACGCCGGGATCTTGAGGAAACCAGCAGTCGCATGCGAACTGTGATCGACACAGCCCTTGATGCGGTCATCGTCGCGGATGCGGACGGCAGAATAACGCAATTCAACAGCGCCGCAGAAGTCATCTTTGGCTACGACGCCAAGGATGCTATCGGGGAGTCTGTGGGCGAGTTGATTGTGCCCGCTCATCATCGGGTCGGCCATGCCGCCGGTATGAAACGGATGCGCACTTCGGGCGAGAAGCGGGTCGTTGGCCACGGTCGTGTCCAGCTCGAGGCGCGCCGAGCCAACGGCGAAGTCTTCCCGGTCGAACTCGCCATACAGTCAGCGGACACCGCAAGCGGAGAGATCTTCATCGCGTTCTTGCGTGACATTTCGCACCGGGTGAAGGCCGAGGCCGAGCTGGTCATGGCCCGCGACCGGGCTCTTGCCGGGGAAAAGGCCAAGGCCGGTTTTCTGGCTGTGATGAGCCATGAAATCCGGACACCGTTGAATGGCATCATGGGTAACTTGTCGTTGCTACGCGAAACCAGACTTGACGAACGACAAGCGCGGTTTCTCGAAGATATGGACCTGTCCACCCGGCTGTTGCTGCACCACGTCAACGATGTTCTGGACATTTCCCGCCTGGATGCCGGCAAAATGGCCCTCGAAAAGGTTCCGGTCAATTTTTCGTCCTTGGTGCGGGACATTGTCGATACTCAAAGGGGGGCTGCTGAAGCCGCAGGAAACCGATTGGAATTGTCCTGGTTGGGGCCGCCTTTGGCCTGGGTCTCAACCGATCCGGTGCGGATTGGCCAAGTGCTTTTGAACCTGATCGGTAACGCCATCAAGTTTACTGACGGTGGTCGGATCTCGCTTGAATGCGAAGTCCTGTTCAGGCGCGGAGAGGAAGCGATGACGGAGGTCCGAGTGATCGACACCGGAATCGGCATTCCGGAGGACGACATCGAACGCATTTTCGAGGATTTTGAGACCCGCGACGTGTCCTATAGCCGCAAGAGCGACGGGACCGGCCTTGGTTTGGGCATCGCCCGCCGGATCGTGACTGCTATGGGCGGCGAAATGGGCGCTGAAAGCAACCTCGGAGAAGGAAGCCTGTTCTGGGTTCGTTTGCCCCTTGTTACCACCCAAAAGCCCAAAGAGCAGTTCGCGGTCCGTTTGGGTGCTAAGGCACCCGCCACTTCCGTCGCACCTCGTGATGTGCTGGTCGTCGAGGATAACCCGATCAACCGCGCAGTTGCGCGCGAGATGCTGCAAAGTGACGGCCACCGGGTGACCGAAGCCGTCGATGGGGCCGAAGGCGTCCGTCTTGCCGCTTCGCATCCGTTTGACCTTATCCTTATGGATATCAGCATGCCCAGGATGGACGGCCGTCAGGCGACTGCTGCGATCCGGTCGGGTCGGGGGGCCTCGCGCGATGCGCCGATCGTGGCCCTGACCGCAAACGTTTTGCCCGAGGACGTCGAAGGGTTCCTGGCCGAAGGTATGACCGATGCCCTGGCCAAGCCGCTGGATCGGGTGGCCCTGCGCAGGATTCTTGGAAGGACCGAAAGCCTGCGGGCCCGTACTCTTGTCCAATCGCCTCCAGCGGCTGTTGGTCAGGTATTGGACCTTGATCAGTTCGCATCGGCCCAAGACAGCCTGGGCCAGGCAGGGATCGAACTCCTGCTTCCCCGCTTCCTGGATGAGGCCGAAGAATTGGCTGACTGGCTGCTTGGCGCACTTGCCGGCCCCACGATTCCGCCGGAAGTACGGTTCGCGATTGCGGAGCGTGCGCACAACAGCGCCGGCAGCGCCGCGACCTTCGGGGCCGCCGCCCTGCGCGAAGCCCTGGTCAGCCTCGAACGGGCGGCCAAGGCAGAACATGCACTTGACGCTTATATCGGGGCCATCGGTCCAATATGGAAAGCGACAGAAACGGCCCTTAGGGCCAAGTTGGATCGCTAGTTCAGGATCGCGATCGGGACAATAATCCGTAGCGAACGACCATCTGGTGTAATTTTTGCGAAGCCAACGACTTGGCGAGTGGTCAATAGACCAACAAATTCTTTAACGACGGCCGCATCAAATGGAACGCGCCTTTGGTCACGCAGCCCGCCTCGCCTGCGGTGGCCAAACCGGCCTTGTCCGAGGCGCGCTGGATCTCGTGTCAGAGCGAGCGTCGCCGCCGGCAGTCTGCTGCGCGAACGGTAAAACCGCCTTGTTTTGAACACATTTCCCCAATGCGAGGCCCTCAATATATCCGTTCGAATATAAAAAGGGAACAATGATCCATGGTCCTCGTCCGAGGGGGCTGAGACGCCGTCCGCGTGTCTGCCTAGCTTCTTTACAACCCTGAATTGGTGCGAAAATGGAAGCCGACCTTCGATCAAGCCCTTTGCCGGCACCCTGCGAATATCTGGTGGCCGTATTGCACGCCTTCTCAGCGTCATTGCCTCTGCTTGTTCGGAGGGCCTGAAACCATGCCTCGCTTTTCCATCATCATACCCTGCCAAAACGCCGAAGCGACGCTAAAGGACACTCTTGACGCACTACGCGCCCAGACCTTCAAAAGCTGGGAAGCGATCTGTGTCGATGGTGGATCTACCGACGCAACCCGGGCGCTGGTCGTGGCGGCTGCGGCAACGGATCCGCGCATCAGCCTTACGACCAACCCCGGAAAGAGTCCCGGCGAGGCCCGCAACTTTGGTGCCGCCCGGCTCGCCCGGGGCGAGATCGTTGCCTTTTGTGACGCCGACGACATCTGGGACAAGACCAAGCTGGCCAGCTTGGACAAGGCGATGGCGGACCCTGACGTCAACGGGGCCTATGCCCGTGTCGCATTTTTCCGAAACCGGGCCGACCGTGTCGGAGCAACGTCCCGCATTGCCAAAGGGCCGCTTGGGATCGAGCAGCTTTTGGGAGAGAACCCGGTCTACACCATGTCTAACATCGCACTGCGCCGCGAGCTGTTCATCGAGACCGGAGGCTTTAACCCCCGCATCACACAGAGTGGGGATGTTGAGTGGCTGATCCGACTGTGTGGCGAAGGCGCCAATGTCATCGGTATCGACGAGGTTCTGGTGTGGTATCGGACCAAACCGACCGGCAGCTCCTACGATCTGAACGCCCTTCGGGCGGGCCGCAACAGTGTGCTGACATCCGCCCGCCGCTACGGTGCCAAGCCCAATGCGCGGGCAGAGGCGCAGCATTTGCGCTATCTCGCCCACCGCGCCCTTCGCCTCGACAGTCCTGGTTTCAGCGCTTTTCGCCTGGCGGTGGCCGGTATCGCGCTGAGCCCCGCTGCGTTTCTATTCCCTTTGCGCCGTGGTTCGGCGACGGCTTTTGCCGCGCTGGCTGCTCCGGCCATTCCCCGATCCCTACGACGAATGCTTTTCTGCCGCTGATTTTAAGCCGGAAATTTTTTTGATGACACGAATTGCTCCATTCGGCCCTGTCTTCGGGCCTGGTTTCAAGGCTTCGGAAACGATGCCGTGCGCCCTGTGGGCCGTTCATGCACAGAGATTGAGGGACAACGCGATCGTCATCGTCGATCGCGGAGCCATTCATACTGTCGCGATGCCGCTCCAATCGCGGCCACGTGGGCGTACAAAACGTGCATCGCGGCGGCCACACACCTTTGGTCCTGCCATGCTGAGCCAGCCGCTAGCCCTTGCCGCATGCAGCGTGACCACGCCTGACCCGATTTCGGAGCACCTGATATGACCCGCCCCCGCATTGTACACCTGATCGACGACGCCGCACCTGATGGTGTTATGCGCGTACTGGACCATATCATCGACCACCCCGAGATGACTGCGAACGGTCGTCACGAGGTTCATATCTTGCGACGCAACACCACGTCTTTCAGAAGGATCAAGGCCGACATCATCGTCTCGCACCTGACGATCAGTTGGCGGATGCTTCCGCGCATTATCGCCTTGCAGGCAACTCATGGTGACCTTCCGATCCTGCATGTTGAACACAACTACACCGAAGCCTTCGTTGCGTCAGAGGTTCAGAACCATCGCCGGTTCGCCACCCTTTTGCGCACGGCCTACGCGCGGTTTGGCAAGGTCGTTGCCGTCAGTCCGGCGCAGGGCCGCTGGCTTGTCTCGCAAGACTTTGTCCCGGCAGAGAGGCTTGAGGTGATACGCTCTGCGGTCAACGTGACACCGTTCCTGGAAATGGATGCGCCGGTCGCCGGTTCCCCGGTCCGGATAGGGGCCATTGGTCGCCTGGACAAGCAAAAGGGCTTCGACACATTGATTGAGGCCTTTGTTGCCTTGCCTGAAATGGACATCCGGCTGGATCTGTATGGTGAGGGTCCGGAAAGGGAGGCTTTGGAAGCCCTCGCTCAGGGCGATGATCGCGTTACCTTCCATGGCTATGTTGACCCGGTCGAAGCGATGTCCTCCATCGATGTGCTGGTTATGCCATCGCGCTGGGAAGGCTATGGCCTCGCCGCCCTTGAGGCTCGTGCCGCTGGCCGGAGGCTGATCGTGTCGGGCGTGGATGGTTTGGCCGATCATATCGCCGGGGGCGCGAGGCCAGTAGCTGGCGGAAGCTTGCCAGCCTGGAAACGCGCCTTGGTCGAGGCCTTTGTCCAGCCGGATCTACCTGGCTTTGCCCGGGAACGCCGGGTCCTCGCCGCAGCCGAAGCTGATAGCTTTGCCAAAAGCTGGATCCGGTTGATTGCCGAGATGCGGGCCGTTTCTCAGCCGCAGTCGAAGGGTGAGCAGATAGGCCTGCCACAGTCCACTTGATCAAGTGACACCCAACCGGGCCCGTCGAGACGGGCCAGGGTCTTGACGACCAAACCTGGCCGACTGGGGCATCCGTCGCTGATCAACCCGCGATAAGTCCGCGCCCCGCCAGGTTCGCCATGAAGGCCCGGATGCCAAACTCCCACCGTGGGCAATCGGGCGACAGGGCGACGGTGTTGGTCAAGTCCCCCAGTTCGGGACAAGAAATTGTCACCACGTCGCCAACAGCATGGGTGAACCCGGCGCCGGGGGCAAACCTGTCCTGGGTCGGGGCAAACAGCGTCCCCAGGAACAGCATGAACCCGTCGGGATACTGGTGATGGGCGCCGATGGTCTGGGCTACCAGATCCGCCGGATCCCGGCTGATCGCGGCCATGCGGGACGCCCCTTGCAGGGTGAACCCCTCTGGCCCCGTCACGGTCAACGACAGCTCAAGTCCCCGCACGGTGTCGAGGGTGAAGTCCTCGTCAAACAGCCGGATCATCGGGCCAATGGCGCAAGAGGCGTTGTTGTCCTTGGCCTTGCCAAGCAGAAGGGCCGACCGGCCCTCCACGTCCCGCAGGTTTACGTCGTTGCCCAGCGTTGCGCCGCGGATGGTGCCGCTGGCATTGACCGCCAGAACAACCTCCGGTTCGGGATTGTTCCACTTTGAGATCGGGTGCAGGCCGACCATTGCGCCATGCCCGACCGAGGACAGGACGGGGGCCTTGGTAAAGACCTCTGCATCCGGCCCGATCCCGACCTCAAGGTATTGCGACCAAAGCCCTTCGGCGATCAGCGCGGCCTTGACCTTTGCCGCCCCGTCGCTGCCGGGCACGATGTCGGCAAGGCTGTCGCCGATGGCCGCGCCCACGCGGGCGCGGATGTCGGCG
>Ga0209652_1002717_pt1 | contig 13467 bp, 12 predicted proteins | sample SaaInl74LU_5_DNA_FD_184641 | JGI IMG/M metagenome (GOLD analysis project Ga0209652, IMG submission 184641) | Marine microbial communities from expanding oxygen minimum zones in the Saanich Inlet - ESP_74LU_5_DNA (SPAdes) (version 2) | ecosystem: Environmental > Aquatic > Marine > Intertidal zone...
CAAGAGGCTGATATCGCGGTAAAAGCCGCAGCGGAAAAAAACGGAACCGTGTGGATCCCCCCATTTAATCATGAAGACATTATTGCCGGGCAAGGTACCGCAGCACTAGAAGCGCTTGAAGATGCGGGCCACGTCGATGCCGTATTTGCGCCCTGTGGCGGAGGGGGGCTGCTATCAGGAACATTATTAGCCACTCGTGCAATGCAACCCGATGCCCTAGTAATAGGCGCTGAACCCGCAGAAGCCAATGATGCCTCTATGTCATTACAAGCCGGTGAGATTATTTCATTAAAAGAAGCCCCGGTAACCCTTGCAGATGGCGCAGCAACGCCATCAGTAGGTGACATTACCTTTCCACTGCTTCAAGAGCTTGATGACTTTTACGAAGTTGATGAGGTACAAATTGCCTACTGGACACAATGGTTGCACCATTTGCTAAAATTGCACGTAGAACCTACGTGTGCGATGACGATGGCTGCGGTGGCGTCATGGGCCGCCAACACACCGCCAGGGCAAACTGCTTTAGTTATGCTTTCTGGCGGAAATATAAGTCAAACATCAATGAGCCAAATTTGGGAGCGAGACTTTTTGCTTCAGCCTCCTATTATCAACACGGAAGAACAATAATGAAATTTACAACCACAAAACACCCTTCTGTTATAAAAAAAGCCTCGCTGTTTCTGGCAAGTCTTGCATTTACAACGTGTAGCCTCAACGCAGCCACGTTAGTAGAAAATGTTAAGGGCTATACGCTCAACAACGACGGCGAGCTAATCACCTTTACTAACATGATAATGGAAGACGGGAAGGTACTTGCACTTAATGGTAAGAAAGAGGCGTTTACCATCACCGACACCATCAACGGTGATGGTAAAGTCATGTTGCCTGGGCTGATTGACGCACACGGCCATTTACTGGGACTGGGCGCAAACCTATTAGAAGTAAACTTACGTGAAAGCACGAGCGCCTCGGATGCTGCTAATAGTGTTGCAGAGTATGCCTTTGCTAATACAGAACAGACATGGATAACAGGGCGAGGCTGGAACCAAGAACTGTGGTCTGACAGAGCATTCCCAACCGCGAGCGATTTAGACAAGGTTGTCGCTGACAAACCTGTTGTGCTAACACGCGTTGATGGCCATGCCGCATGGGTGAACAGCAAAGCGATGGAAATCGCCGGAATAACAAAAGATACAAAATCGCCCGCAGGCGGTGAGATCATTAAAGACGATAATGGAAACCCGACGGGTATTTTTATCGATAACGCATCGCTGCTGATTGAAAAGCACCTCCCTACAGCAAGCAATGCTATTTACACCCAACAGCTTCGCGCTGCTGGCGATCATTTATTGGAAAATGGCATAACGGCCATGCACGATGCGGGTATTTCGCGTGACGTGTACGACTTTTATTTAAAAGGCGCGGTAGAAAGTAGCCTGCCTATACGTATTTATGCCATGGTAAGTGCAACCGATCCTGAATTAAGTACCATGCTTGGTAATGGACCGGTACGCGATGACGATGACTTCTTATATATTCGCTCGGTAAAAGCCTATGGCGATGGCGCACTGGGCAGTCGCGGAGCAGCATTGCTTGCACCGTACTCCGATGCACCACACCAACATGGCTTATTGTTGACGCAACCAGAAGATATGACGTCACTGTTTACCACGGTTATTGGCGCAGGCTTTCAGCTTAACTACCACGCCATTGGTGACAAAGCTAACCATGTTGCACTTAACGAGTTTGAGTCTACGTTTAAGACACTTGGCGGAAGCGAACTTCGTAATCGTATCGAACATGCGCAAGTGATTGCACCAAGCGACTTAGCCCGCTTTGCAGACTTAAAAGTACTTCCCTCTATGCAACCAACTCATGCCACCAGCGATAAAAATATGGCTGAAGACAGAATAGGCAAAGAGAGAATGAAGGGCGCGTATGCGTGGAAAACACTACTTAACTCAGGTATTGCGCTCCCCCTAGGGTCTGATTTCCCTGTAGAGCTTGCCAACCCGTTTTACGGCCTACACGCTGCGGTTACTCGTCAAGACCGCAATAACCAGCCCGTAAAAGGCTGGTATGCACACGAAGCACTGACTATCGAACAAGCTTTTAAGGGCTTTACGCTTGATGCAGCCTATGCAGGTCATATGGAAGACACACTAGGAACGCTAACACCGGGTAAGTGGGCAGACTTCATTCTCGTCGATCAAGATATCTTCACTATTGATCCGAAAGACATCTGGAAAACAAAAGTGCACGCCACCTTTGTCGCAGGTGAAGAAGCGTTTAACGCCTCAATGAAGTAGCAGAACGATGCTAACACGCAGTATTGGCGGCTTAGGTGCCGCCTTACTTGTGCTTAATGGGCTCATTGGTGCAGGTATTTTTGCGCTACCGGCTAAAATGGCTGGCGAACTTGGCGCATTTAGTCCTTGGATATTTCTTATCTTTGGCGCGTTAATGTTAAGCATCGTCTGGTGTTTCGGCCAGCTTGCTATTCATTATCAAGAAACCGGCGGGCCCGTTATATATGCCCAAAAAGGGTTTGGAGATAGCGCGGCATTTCAAACAGGGTTTATTTACTACCTAGCACGCGCAACGGCCATAGCGGCAAACATGCATGTACTGTTGTTGTACGCCGGTTATTTATGGCCTGAGTTAAACACCGGGGCTGGAAAATCTGTTGCCATTATTGTGCTTACAAGCCTGTTAATTTTTGTCAACATTGTGGGCTTGAAAGCCGCAATGCGCTCGCTTGACACCATTTCAGTATTGAAGCTTCTTCCCTTTGTAGTCCTCATTGGCGCGGGGTATTGGCAGCTCGATTTTACAATGGTGTCGTTCGGTACCGCCATGCCCGCGCTAGATACCATATCGACGGGCGCGCTTCTGACGCTGTACGCCTTTATTGGTTTTGAAACCGTGGTCGTTACAAGTGGCGAAACCAATTCACCAAAGAAAACCATACCTCGCGCACTCATGTTCACGGTGTCCGGCATTGCACTGTTTTACTTTTGCGTGCAATGGCTTTATTGGCACACCGTTGGCCCCGCAAAGCCAGACAGCGCACCGCTTATTGCACTTGCCGATATTATTTTCGGAAAAACCGGCGCGCTCATAATGACATTAACCGCGGTGGTGTCGGTAGCGGGTAATTTATTGGCTAACATGATTTCTACATCACGGTTAACCTACTCAATGGCGCATCAAGGGCTTATTCCTGGAAAGCTAGGTAAGGCTTGGCTGGGTAAAGTACACAACCGCTTCGACACACCCTATATCTCAGTACTAATATTGGGTATTTTTGCGGGTCTTATGGCACTTAGCGGCAGTTTTGCATGGCTTGCCATATCCAGTGTGTTGGCACGCCTCGTCGTGTATGCAATGTGTGTTGTTGTATTAATTAAAGCGCAACGTCAATTAGCACATTCACAGGCTGTTATTGCGCGAACCGTGCCGTTTATTGCCCTTGGGGTCTGCGCATGGGCGTTAACGCAATCGTCAACAAGTGCATGGCTATTTTTAATGGGTGAGCTGATTGTTGGCGCCCTACTTTACATTGCGTTGAATAGAAAAAAGCGTCGCCCTATATAAGTATAATACCGTCATCAAATAGACGGTTCGCGAACAAATTTTGTTAGAAACCGAAAACGATAAGAGTGAAATAGTGGAAATTATTATTAACCCCGTTACCCCCTTTGCCCAAAACTGCTCTTTAATTTGGGACCCTGCCACAATGAAAGGCGCTTTCGTTGACCCAGGTGGTGACATCGAAACACTCATTAACGTTGCTGACGACAACAAGGTTCATATTGAAAAAATCATCTTAACACACGGCCATCTTGACCATGTAGGGGGCTCTGTTGAGATTGCGACGCACTATAACGTCCCCATCATCGGGCCTCATCAGGCCGATAAATTTTGGCTAGATGCATTAACGCAACAAAGCCAAATGTTTGGGTTTCCTCCGGCAGCGCCTTTTGCGCCCAACGAATGGTTAAATGATAACGACACCATAGCGCTTGGGACGTTAACGTTAGACGTACTGCATTGCCCCGGCCACACACCCGGGCATGTTGCATTAGTAGAGCGTGTCAGTAATAAGGTTATCGTTGGCGATATTATTTTTGCTGGGTCTATTGGTCGTACTGACTTTCCTCAAGGCAACCAACAGCAACTTATTAATGCTATTAAAGAAAAAATTCTCTCTCTTCCCGACGACATGACAATTTATCCGGGTCATGGCCCCACCACAACCGTGGGTGCCGAACGAGCAACTAATCCTTATGTGTCTGGTCAATGGGGTTAATTATACGGTTGATGAATAAGCATTAAAAAAGGCGAGTTTATCCTCGCCTTCGCACTATTAACGCTTGCTCAAATGTTTACTCGTAGGCGCCGCTTGCATAATGCAGCTCGTAGCTGTGGCTGTAAATTTCTAGAATATTGCCAAACGGGTCTTCCATGTAAATCATGCGGTAAGGTTTTTCGCCCGGATAATAATAGCGTGGTGCTTTCATACGTTTTTTACCACCGGCTGCGACAATCTTATCCGCAAGCCCCTCGACGTCTGGGTCTTGAACGCAAAAATGAAATATCCCCGTCTTCCAATATTCAAAGTTGTCTTCGGGATTTTCTTGGTTACAAAACTCAAAAAGTTCAACGCCAACTCTGTCACCAGTTGATAGGTGAGCAATACGGAACTGTCCCCACCCAGCGCCAAATACATCGGTACACATTTCACCAATGGCCGAGTCGTCTTCGACAATGTCCGTGGGCTTCATAATAAGATACCACCCAAGCACTTCAGTATAGAATTTAACGGCAGCATCAAGATCTGGTACTGAAATGCCTATGTGGGAAAACGTGCGTGGGTAGGGTGTTTTTACTGCGTCAGTCATTAATAGCTCCTAGGTATTCAAAGTAGATACAGAATAACTAGACTCATGAAAAATAAAAAATTATCATTATTTCTCATTTTGATAATCTAAATTTATGACATGCTAAACCCTACATGGTTAGACACGTTTATAACGCTTGCAGATACTGGCAACTTTACGCGTACCGCAGAAGTGCGCTTTATGACGCAACCGGGTGTTAGTCAACATATTAAAAAACTAGAAGAAGCCTGCGGGTGTGAGTTGGTGATTCGCCTTGGCAAAGGGGTACAACTAACAGAGCAAGGCCAAAGAGTACTGGCTTACGCCAACGCGCAGCAAGAAAAAGAACACGCGTTTATCACGAGTCTTAAATTCGACATGCCGTATGAAGGTAAGTGCGTCATAGGCTGCTCTGGCGCCATTGCGCAGCGCATTTACCCTGCCTTACTCAACGTGCAATTACGCCACCCAGCTTTGCATATTCACGTAGAGGTCGCACCGCGTAAAAGTATTCTTGCAAGCATTGCCAATAACACGCTGTCACTGGGAATTGTGACAAACCAACCAGAAAGTGACGAAGTGACTTGCGCCTATTTAGGAGAGGAATCCCTAGGATTAATTTTGCCGCGCACCTCTGGTGATGATAAATCGACGAAAGATGACCTACCCACTATTGATAAGCGCATTGAAAAGCTTGGCCTAATTAATCACCCTGATGCCATGCATTATCTACATCGCTATATTAAAGACTGTGGCGACGCACACTTAAGTGCACTCAACATTATGAAAATTAAATCATCAGGATATATTAATCAATTGTCTCAAATACTCCTTCCCGTAAGTCTGGGCCTTGGTTTTACTGTGCTTCCCACCAGCACACTCGCATTTTCTAATGTGGCAGATAGGCTTGCTGTGTACAAACCCAAGAACAGCGTCACTGAACCTTTGTACTGTGTGCAAACACCACACAACGCACTCCCCGCCCGCTATCAAATAGTGAAAGAAACGATTTCTGAGGTATTACGCTAATTATTGTTATGCATGGTAGGGCGAGCAATATCGTTATCTGGTGACACCATATCAGCCTCTTTTTTATGCTCAGGCACCTCGACGTTTCCACTGATGATAACCTCGCCGTTTTGCCATAAACGCCACTCTCCACGAGCGTAAATATCCCATTGCTCGTCGTTGGTTAGCGGCGCCGTAGCAATAATACTGACAACATCTTTAGGCGTGGTTTCAGAAGCAAAATCAATTTCTACCTCAACATCTTTTAAGCACGCTGGCCCAAACGGTGCCCGACGGGTAATGCTTGCGAGCTTTGTGCTACAAAACGTAAACAACCAGTCACCATTGCTTAATAGGCAATTAAACACGCCTTGCTGCGCATAACCTTTCGCAAGGTTTACCAGTGTCTCAGCTAACTTTTCGAGCGTAGCATCGCGAGACAAGTGTTGACGAACATTGTTCATAATATCGCAAAACAATGCTTCGCTATCAGTATCACCAACCGGCTCATAAATACCCGAGCACCCTACAAAATCAGGCAATTGACCATTGTGAGCAAATACCCAGTATTTTCCCCAAAGTTCACGTGAGAACGGATGAGTATTCGCAAGGTTGATGTTACCCACGTTAGCCTGTCGAATATGGCATAGTGCGGTTTGACTTTTGATGGGCAAGGTTGATACGAAATCGGCTATTGGCGACGTAGCACAAGGCTCAGGATCGTGAAACATACGCACACCGCTGCCTTCGTAAAAGGCTACGCCCCATCCATCTTTGTGCGGCCCGGTTTCACCACCGCGACGGGTTAACCCCGTAAAACTAAAACACAAATCGGTTGGTGTATTGGCACTCATGCCAAGCAATTCACACACGACTACATTCACTCTATTTACTCGGTCTTACGTGAGCATACTCAAGCACACCTTTTGAAGCAAACAGTGCCTGTACATCAAAATAAAAAAAGCCGTGTAAGCATGCATTAACGGCGCAGTTACACGGCTTAGATCGTTAGCGTTAAGGTAAAAAGAGGACTAGCCTTCCAGCACTTCAGTATCGGCAATTCCACTTACGTCACTTGCGACGTTATGCTTTGCTGTGCTATCGATGTTATTTTGGCCGTCTCTAACGTTCTTTTGCACAGTAATAGCTGCGAATAAACTCAGTATAAACGCCATGCCAAAGAAGCCTTTTTCGCTGAGTAATAATTCCGCATTTATAAGCCCGATAATGAGCAACGCGATAGATGATGCAGTGGCAACACAAGAGGCTAAAAAGTACGCTTTAGTAGTAGGAATGCCTTCCATCTTATCTCGCACCGTTTTTTGTAGGCTGACTACCGAAAACAGACCAAACAACATAATTGTAAAATAATAGCCTTTTTCGTTTAAGGCCATAGGGGCGTTATAAAGCCCAATGAAATATGCGCCTACGCCAGTCAACAAGGCGGCCATTGAGGCTATCCTAAATGCTTTGGTGGGTTGTTGTTGCATGTTCATCATTATGCTCCTAAATACGCTCTATGTTTTGGCTGTCGGTGAAAACAACCGCTGCTGTTGATAGGTCATACTGCTTCATATATCGCGCCATACTGCTAAAGGTTGTTGTTTCCACGCGCCGTGAATGATCTCGCAAGGTTACACCATCATTAAACATGCTCGCCAAGCGAAGTTTGGCACGGCTCATATTGACTTTCTGTGGAACAAAATAGGCTTTTGCATTCGCTTTGAGCTGAGGAATATCCGTTGTGGAATATACCGCACTGTTAAGCACATCTAGGGTGTATTCGGTGCAATTTTGCCTTTCGCTATTGAAAGGGTTGGCAATGACCGAATAACGCGGGTTATGCAGCAACTTAGCCTTATCTTCAACATATAAATTAATGAGTGCCGTTTGTACGTCTTTTGTCGGAATGATAATCCCAGCTTCAAGCGCATAAGCCCCCCAGAAAAAATCAACGGGATAGTCGGTAATCAAATGACTAACGTCAGGTTGTTGAGCATCTTGATACAAGTTATGAATGGCATACCCTTTGGCCACATCGCCGTTATCTAGCGTGACAGATGAGTAAATCGCTATGGCGGTATGAGTAAAACGAATACCTTCAGGTAAGTCTTCCGTAGGCCGCCCTCGCCTTGCAATAATAAATGCGCGGGCACCTTGAGACGCGGCATATTTTTCAACGTTTTTTGAAAACAGGGCTATCGTTTCTGGTGAGAAATTTGGTTTGCCCGTTTGCTCACTACCTGCGTTTGCCGCACCGCTCAGTAGTATCAGTAAAACAAAGATAAACATTCTCATAGCGTCACCTACCGTGTGGTTGTCGTTACTTTGACTTTATTCGGTGCTGGGTCGGCGGTAATAATGGTTTCGGTGATCACAATTGGCGCATTATCATGTGAATGATGTGTGCTCTGTGAAACCGATTCAGCACTCTCTGCGATAGCACTTCCCGCAGCAACGACGACACTGCCGGTTACTAGCACAGGTACTGCGACTACGGCGCTGGCAACAGATGCGGTTGTTTGAAGACTCTCAGACGCGGCTAGTGCACTATGCTTGCTGGCTTCACCACTATGATTGACTGAATCATCAGCCATGGCAGCGGGCGATAATGACACAGCGCTTAACGCTGCAGCTAACATCAATGTTAAATATGTATTTTTCATATGTCTTACTCCTATTTTAAGGCAATCGCTTTGCCTTGGACAATCTCTACACTAGAAGCAAGAATAACTATCGTAAACTAATTTAATTAATGTAGTATTAATTTAAACCACTAGTATTAATTATTAATACCATGAGCCAGATTAATCATATTTACGACACGTTAAAACAATGTCTTCGCGAGCAACGCATCACCTATAAACAGCTTGCTAACGCGCTTGATGTTAGTGAAGCCAGCATTAAACGTAATTTTTCATTGCACGCGTTTAGTCTTGAAAAGCTTGAGCGCATTTGTGAGTTTCTTCAATTGTCATTAAGTGACCTATTTGCTTTATCTCAAAAACAACAAGACAAAATTTCACAGCTTTCAGAAGAACAAGAGTTACAGTTGCTAGCCAACCCTAAGCTGCTATTAGCGGCAGTATGCGTAAGAGATGGATGGCGCTTTGAAGAGTTGATATCCCACTACGACATTGGAGAAGTAGAAGGCATAAAATTAATGACCACGCTCGATAAGCTTAAACTGATAGAGCTTTTGCCGAATAACCGTTACAAACTGCTTATTGCACAGGATTTTCGCTGGATACCTGGCGGCCCACTTGCCAACTTCATGGAAAATGAAGTGATGGTGAAATTTATGGCCCCAAAAAAGAATGAACCTTGGATGTTTAGATCGTACTTGCGTGGGCGTTATTCACCGTCATCGGTAGCAATAATTCAAAGGCGATTAGAACAACTTCGCCAAGAGGCCGCTAAACTCAGTAAAGAGGACAACGCGCTGCCCATTGACGAACGACAGCATGTGGGTTTGCTTATGGCAATGCGTCCTTGGGAGCCTTCGCTGTTTGAAAAAATGAAACGAGCAGAAAAATAACACTGACCCCATTATTTTTCAGCGCTAACGATTTAGAGAGGTAAAAGGGAGGTGTTTTCCTTTAAATACGCCTCAAGCCTCTCGACATCAACAACACGTACGCCCCCGTACCGTTTTTCTATCAGGTTGCACGCATAAAGCTTGGTTAAGGACTTATGCGCAGTGAGTACGGTTACGCCTAATCTTTCCGCGTAATCGCTCTGGCGTAAGGGCACAAAGGTTTGCTTAGTTGATAAATAGCTTTGATAAATCAATTTTGCTAACTGCACATGTGTGGGCAGCCTTCTGATGTCATCTAACCTATCAAGTGCCGCGTGTAGCTTTATTGCCAAAGCGCGTGTAATAAATTGAGAAACCTCGTTGTGATGCTCAACTAACCGGCGAAATGCGTTTTCTGGTATTTGTAACACCACGCACGTTGATATAGCTTGTGCATGATGCGTTCTTGCCAAGGAGGCATACAAGGTGAACTCTCCAAACGTGTCGCCTCGGCGCAAAATGGTGGTAATTTGATAGCTACCGTCCAAACCAAAGTTTCCCACCTTCACTTCACCTGAGATAACAACAGAAAGGCCGGCGTTTTTACTCCCTCTGTTGTGAATGGTACTAGCAGCAGGGTAAGTAATAAGCGTACCGAATGGTATACAAATATCAATAAGCGCAGTCGGCATAACCGTTTGCTCAATACCGTGGATATAAGACATTTTCCCACCAAATGTATAGTTGTATATATTCTTACATGTTAACGCCATGTTAACTTCTCGACAATGAGTATTAAGATGGTTAACGACAATGAGTTATCAGTGGTTGATATTAGGCGTTTTCGCCCTATTCGCGTTGCTGGAAGCACAACATGGGAAGCTATTTAAAAAGGCAACGGAAGTTGGCGATGATGGCAAAGTGGAGCTAGTGGGGACATTACTGCTATTCATTGTTACACAGCCACTTGTGCTTTTTTCTGCGGGAACCGTCATGTTATTTGTATTTCCACAATACCAGGGCGTGCTTGCAGAAAGCTCATTATTGACACATCTTCTACTGCTGCTGATCTTCGACGACATGATGCAGTATTGGTGGCATCGCCTTTCGCACTCCACACGCTTTCTTTACAACCTGCATAGGGCGCACCATAACGCTAAATATATGAGCGTACGCATTATCTATCGCAATAATTTCTTTTATTACTTATTTATGCCGTCACTGTGGTTTTCTGGCGTACTCATTTATCTTGGGCTTGGTTGGTCTTACGCCTTGTATTTAGTAGTAAAACTGACCGTTATTACCGGGGCGCATGCCGAATGGAAATGGGATGCGTTCTTGTACAAAACACCGTGGCTCAACCCTGTTGCGTGGGTTGTTGAACGCACTATTTCAACACCGTCAACGCATAGTGCTCACCATGGGTTGCGCGCTGATGATGGTATTACTCATTACAAAGGTAATTACGGGAATTTACTCTTTTTTTGGGATGTTCTATTTGGTACAGCGAAAATAACGCGCCAGTACCCTCGACAATACGGTATTGAGGGCATGTTTTACGCCAATTGGAAAGAGCAACTGATATGGCCGCTCTACAAAACGCCAAGAAAGCCCAAACCGTCTATGCCAACGCAAAACGCGGTAACGCCATTGCAAACAGAGCGAACGCTATCAAAATAACGCACGCAACTGAGTGTACGCATGACTTCTTTGACGTGATAATATTACGCCATTGATATTGCTTGGTGCTGCCATGAACGAACAACCTAACAACCCGTTACACGGGCTAACGCTTGAAAAGATAGTTACCCAATTGCATGAGCGATATGGGTGGGACGGTCTATACTACCGCATTAAAATAAACTGCTTTAACAATGACCCGTCTGTGAAATCTTCGCTGAAATTTTTACGCAAAACACAGTGGGCCCGAGACAAAGTCGAGCAGCTTTATATTCAAACTTTCAACAAATAAGCGCAAGCTACTGCCACTTGCGCTTGTTTGTTTCGTTAGTCTACCGAGACCGTAAACCCGTAATGGTAGTCTCGCCACGGTAGTGTGTATTTGAATAATGGTGGGGTCATCCATGAATCGGTTCCCGCCACCCCTCTTTGTTTATAATCGATATTAATAAACGGGGCCTCATGCAGAGGAATTTCATGAGGATGAGAGCCCATTTTTTGTAACGTGTCGTAGTCATGTATGTCGCGATACTCTGCGTTAAACCCAATCGTTGGCTGACCTGTCACTGTCACTACAGGCATTGAGTCCTGTGTGCTACTAACAAAGCTCACTTCGTACACATCACTACGATGCCCGTTTTCTTGTGGTCGAACATAATCATGCGCTAGCGCTGTAATCGGCATGGCATAGCGGCCAAACTGTGCAGAAGTTTTACGATCCCAATAGTTTTCATGGGGCCCACGCCCAAACCACGCGACTGAATCATAATTGCTAGATAACTGAAATCGGTAGCCTATACGTGGAAGAGCGGCATAAAATTGATTGGGTGCAGCAAGAAACCACACATCAATCGCCAATTTTCCATTTTTATGCAGTGTATACGTCGTTTGATAGCGGCTTTCTACTGTGGGCAAACGGTGCTCGGTGGTAACCGTCATGCTCTCTGCACGCTCAGAGGACGTCATTGACACTAATTCTGCGTGACGTGCAGTATCTAGCCACACTTTACTTTTCTGAGGAAACCCTTCACCAAAGTCGTTATCTGTCGGTGCTCTCCAGAACCATGGCAACATGTCAGATTGTGTTAATAATATCCCCTCTTGCGTAATTGACGATAGCCAACCCGTAGCCGTATCAATAGCAAAGCGTGTTTGGTCGTGCTGCAACACCCACTGCGTTTGTTGTTTTGTAAGTAAAGGCGTACTGTTGCGCGTGACGTCGTTTTCAGCATGAACGTTCTCTTGAAAAGGGTAAGCTAGCTGTACTGAAGCAATTTCATGCCCTTGCTGTAGCCCATACGTATCCTTTTTTAACGTAAACCTTAGCGTTAGATGATAACGAACGCCGGAGGAGAACGTATGTGCCATCGCGAGTTTGAGATTTTCAGACGAACGCGCTGGCGTACCCAACGTATCATACACACCGCTTTCGACAATCACGCCATCCGCGAGTAATTCCCATTGCATATTCACATCGCTCAATGCGGTAAAGAAACGTCGATTTTCAATATTGACAACGTTTTCGTTATCAACAGAAAGCGTGGCAGTGATATCTTGATAAACCGATTTAACTTCAAAAGCATGGGGGTGAAACTCACGTGTAGAGGTTAACAATCCATTCGCAGCAAAATTGCCATCATGATATTGCCCTTCTCTCTCAAAATCGCCGCCGTAACCTTGAAATTCAACCCCTGACGCCGTTTGTGTCGTGATTGTCTGATCAACCCAATCCCAAATAAACCCGCCCTGAAGTGCCTTATGTTTACGAATTAACGCCCAATACTCGCTAAGGTTGCCAACCGAATTTCCCATTGCATGTTCGTATTCACACAGGATCATTGGGCGATCATCGCCAATTTCAACGAAGCTCTCCATCAATTCCAAAGAGGCATACATTTGTGCATACATGTCTGTGTGCGGACGTAATTGTGCTTGTTCTGACATGATGGGCAAAGACGTTCTCTTCTTTAGCCAGTCGTATAGGTGCGCAATGTTAGGGCCATCTCCACTTTCATTTCCTAGACTAAGCATAACCACTGATGCATGATTTTTACTGGCCTCGTACATATTGCTAATGCGGTCTTCGTACGCCGCCTTCCACGATGGCATATTAACCATGTGTTTTTCCGGGTTGTAACTGTGCCCTTGATTCGCGGCACCAATGCCATGAGACTCGATATTCGCCTCATCGACAACATACATTCCTAGCTCATCAGCAAGCGCATACCATGTCGCATTGTTAGGGTAGTGGGAATTTCGCACAGCGTTTATATTTAACGACTTCATCAGAACGAGATCGTTTCGCATTGACGCTTCACTTAACACATGCCCGGTTACTGGGTCGTGTTCATGCCTATTCACCCCTTTAAATAATACGGG
>Ga0209652_1002723_pt1 | contig 13450 bp, 11 predicted proteins | sample SaaInl74LU_5_DNA_FD_184641 | JGI IMG/M metagenome (GOLD analysis project Ga0209652, IMG submission 184641) | Marine microbial communities from expanding oxygen minimum zones in the Saanich Inlet - ESP_74LU_5_DNA (SPAdes) (version 2) | ecosystem: Environmental > Aquatic > Marine > Intertidal zone...
CTTGAACTAACTTGCTTCAAATAAAATACTTATCTGCTTGCACAAACTTGCATGTTTGCTAATTTGTGCGTGGGTAGCTGTATCCTACTTCCTCCATTAGAAACGAGCCGACAGAATGTTGTACTACCTACCGCTGCTGCTCCTACTAGAGAATTCATTGGCATGGAGTTCGAAGCATCAAGTCTCTCGAGGAACGATGCCGCTATTATTTTCATCACCACCGGACGAAGCTCTTTACACGTCGGCAGATATTACCGATACGATAAGGAAAGAAAGTGTTATGGAGATGGAAAAAGTTACTGAAGTGGTGAATACTTCTTGTTCAGAATCGAAGCGTCCGCTCTTAATTGAAACAAACGATGACTTCAACTCTTACATACACAACAACTCAATTGAGAACTTTCTTTTCGACTGTGATGGGGTCTTATACAGAGGGACCGATGCAATGCCTTGTGCATCTCAAACAATACAACAACTCATTCGTAGAGGGAAGAAGGTATTTTTCGTTACAAATAATGCTGCATCGACGCGGATGGAATTGAAAACCAAACTCGAAAAAGTCTTGAACTGTCGAGGAATCTTGAAGGAAGACATGATGATCGGCAGTGCTTATGTGGCTGGCCAATACTTAAAATCATGCAAACTGAAGAAAGATAGTGACAACAAAACTCGAGTTCATGTGATAGGTACGGCTGGACTATGCTCAGAGTTACAATCTGCAGGATTTGATATTTCGGGTGGACAGGATCCAGTCGATACGCCAAGCGGAATGTCACGAGATGACTTGGCTGCTTATCCATTCCCAGAAGGAGAAATAGACGCGCTAGTGATCGGACTAGACAATGACTTCAATTATCGGAAATTATGCATAGCAACTGTGTTGCTACAACGGAATCCTGATGCACTCCTTGTCGCAACCAATTTGGATGCATTTGACCTGGTAGGTTTCGATGCACGTCATCTCCCTGGCAATGGTGCGTTGGTAAGTGCAGTAGAAATGGCATCAGGTCGAACTGCCATCAATGTAGGCAAACCGTCATCAACCCTATCCGAGCTAATCATGGATGTTTATGGCCTAAAAGCTGAAGAAACGCTCATGGTTGGTGATCGGCTAGACACTGACATCACATTTGGAAATGATAGTGGAATGAAATCGGCGTTGGTGTTGACAGGATGTGCCACTTCATCAGACATTGCATCTGCGATGAAAGATGACGAAAGTAGTCAGATGATCCCCAGCGTTATTTTTCCTCACGTGGGTTACATGTTTGATGATGCTGCTAGTGATAATTAAATAAAGCAGTATTAATAAAGTGTCGACTTAGTTTCTATTTGATTTCCGCCCTATTCTATCCCTCAGCAGCGACCTGCACATATTTGGTTACTTTTGTTCGATTATTTCTGTTACTCCTACGCAATACTTATCATTCAGATCTATGCCTCAGCAACGATATGCACGATATTTCTCTTCTTATTTTTGACACTCTTTTCCATCTTCACAACACCCGCTGCAAGCGCAAAGAGTGTATGATCATTTCCCATCCCCACATTATCTCCGCATAAAAATTTCTTCCCCCGCTGACGGACGATAATGCTCCCAGCGTTTGCCATTCTTCCAGGCCACACTTTAATACCCAAACGGCGTCCTGCCGAATCACGTCCGTTGTTGGACGACCCACCAGCTTTTTTGGTAGCGTTTCTGACTGTTATTTGTGTGGATGATGATGTTTGAGGGCCAAGCAGACAATTTTGATGTTGAGGTAATATTGAGACGAGTGGTCGTGCTGCTGTCGCCGATGAAAATAATCTGACGGTGTGCGATGAAGCAGCAGCCGAGCTTCTTAGAGTTGTGAGGCTAAACATTGCTGCAGTTAAATGGGCTAATCTTCTATCCGACGGCGGCTAGCGTCATAATGGTGGGGCTTCGGCTTGTGCTTGTCTTGGTTGTGCAGATGAACAGCACTTTCGGGATCCTTCTAGAGATGGGACTCGTGTCTACAGTTCAAACACGCACCCCAATAAGATTCGATGGCAAGGACTCCCAAAAGGCTTCATCATTGCTTTTTGATTTTTGATTTTGAACACACAGACCACGCAGAACACAGATTCACCATGCCATGTCAGTGGTACCTCCTACAAACAAAGTAAGCAGCAACATTAATACAGAATGGCCCACCTCAAAAGGGTCGAAGCACCGCTGCGTTATCTTACCAAGTCACTTGTAAAAAAAGCACTATCATGTCCTCGAAAATTAGTCTACGCGACAAATCATAACACATATCCTCAAAAATATGATCTCGTTGCCGACCCCATGCGACAACACCTATCGACGGAAGGAGAGCGATTCGGAGATTATTGCAAAGGCCTCTTTCCTCTTGGTATTGAAATTGGAAAAGATACTTCGTTTGAGAGGCATCGCAATGCGCCAATGTCAGAAGCAGATCTTATAGATGAAACAAAGCGATTGTTGATGGGTGAAGAACCAATAGTATTATTTGAAGGAGCCGTTCACCATGGCCTTTTATTCGCACGCCCTGATGTGCTGGTCAAGACAGTAAACACAGATAATCATCAGACGGAGCTAAAAATCATTGAGGTCAAATCAAAGAGTTGGGACTCTCGACACACTGCGGAGAGCAAAATGTTGACACTCAAGAACTCGATTCGATCCACATTTCTTCCATACATACAGGATGTAGCGTTCCAGACGCTGGTACTACGCAGGGCCTTTCCAGACTTTCGAATATCTTCTTGGCTTATGATGCCAGATAGGGCGAAGAAATTGAAAGACACTTTAGATAAAGAAGGGATGGCACAAAGCATTGATGACAGCGTAGCTTCTCTTGTCAATGTCGATGATCTAGTAGACAAGGTATTGACCGGAAAAGTATCATATCCTGGAACCAAAAAGTCACTGAATTTTACTAAGGCAGTATCAAACTGGTCAGAAATCATCAACAAAGAGAGAAGTGAGTTAGAATCAACTTTCTCATCCCCCATTGGATCTCAATGCGTATCTTGTGAGTACAGATTAAACGACGCCAACAACAAAGGCAAGGCTTTGTCTGGATTTGACGCTTGTTGGAGAGAAGCTACTGGTATAAAACAGGAAGATATGGGAGAGAATAAATTTGTGGCAGATATTTACAGCTCAACAAAGCGGACGCTGGCTAAATTGCTCAACGAAAACAAGTACACTTTCGCTGATCTTACAGCGAAGGATTTCGGTTTGAATGAGGACGGCGGTCCACTGGGAGACAAGAAGAATAAAGCCTACAGCGAAGACACAATCAACAACTCACAGAGGCAATGGTTACAAGTCAAGTCAGTTCAACAGCAACGCACCAGTAGCGAAAGTTCACATTACATCATGAAGAAAGGCCTGGAAAGTGAAATGGGCAAGTGGCAATATCCTCTGCATCTAATCGATTTCGAGACTGTCTCTCCAGCGCTTCCATATTTTTCTGGCATGTCACCCTACGATGTTGTTTGCTTCCAGTTCTCTCATCATATTCTAGATCGGAATCATGACGGTACAGTGAATGTTCGACATGAATCTGAATTTATTCATACAACGCCAGGAGAGTGCTCTAATGGCCCATTTCTAAAAGCTTTGTCCAATGCATTAGGATGCGTTGTATCGGACGGTGGAACTGTATTTCGTTGGTCATCACATGAAACAACTGTGCTCAAAACAATTTTATCTTCACCAAAGTTTTCCGACTCTTTGTCGCAGCAAGAGATCGAGTCTCTCTCAGCTTTACTGCCAGAGGGAAGTCATCCAATGGTTGACCTGTGTGATGTTGCTAGAGATTATTTCTATGTTGATGGCAGTGGTGGAAGCTCTTCTATCAAGCGACTACTCCGGCCAACAATGAATGCATCTGTGGAGTTGAAGAGTTTCTATGGGACACCCACTTACAATAGCAACAACTTTCAAAACTTACAGTGGTACCAACTCGACGAACTTGGCAATGTGATCGATCCGTATGACATTCTGTCACGTCTCGATACAGACAAGGATAGAAGCGCTATCGCTGTAGGTGGAGCTGCAGCTGCTGCATATCATACTCTGCAAACCAATTCGGATATGAGTGAACAAGATCGAAGCTACATTCACTCGTCTCTACTTCGCTACTGTGAGTTGGATACTCTTTCCATGGCCATGTTTGTCCAAGCTTGGCAGGCATTTGCTGCACTAGAAAAAGCTAAGTCATAAGATAATAATACCACTTTCGACTTCATATTGACGAAACAGAAAGGTCTTTTGCGTTATTGATTCATTACTTACAATCAGAATAAGTACCTCGGTTGCATTGATTGCACTATTGTATCATCTTGGATCTGCACCCAGAGAACCAGCACATTTTTATCTTACTGTCACCCCTACAGACTAACCACGATGACAGGCACAGGCAAAGAAGACCTTTCGTGGGCCGTCACAAAACATCGGAACCCATCACTGACACCAAAATCGAAAAATCATTCCAACGCAACGCAATCAGTCTACTTATTCTTCCAAACGAAAGAGCAATTAATCCCTACGAGCCGCCTATCACCATAGTTTTTGCAACGATAGAACCAAGCTGATCATAATATATCTTCATCATGCTGCGTTGCGTCCACCTGGCGAGACGGGTCAACATTGGATCACTCTCGGCTGCTGTCGCTTCGACCCAAGCAGCCCAATATCGATCTTCTTACTCATCACTATCGAATAACAAAACATCATATAGCAATGGGTACAGCGAGCTGCATAGAAAGCCTACGTCACCCAACAACAACTTGCAGTTGAAACGTGCCTTCTCTGATGACGCATCGTCCGAAGACTCTCCAATGAATCAACCACGCGAGGCAATGCACTACGATGTTGTTATCGTCGGAGGAGGTCCAGCAGGACTTTCAGCAGCAATCCGCCTAAAGCAACTCTCCTCCGAAAAGGGCATTGATCTAAGTGTCTGCGTCCTCGAGAAGGGGAGCGAAGTTGGATCGCACATTTTATCTGGCAATGTCTTTGATCCCAAAGCACTGGAAGAATTGCTCTCACACAATGAAGATGGAGGTGATAAGTGGACAGAGGCGCTATTTGAGTCGCAAGATTCTCATGCTACGCCAGTTTCGGAAGATGCTTTTCTGGTACTCACAGAATCGGGAGGTTCGTATCAAATTCCCAACATGCTGCTTCCATCGCAACTACATAATGATGGCAATTACATTATTAGTTTGAGTAAGTTGGCTCGTTATTTGGGTGAAATGGCAGAGGGCCTCGGAGTTGAGATATATCCTGGATTTGCTGCAGATGAGGTTATCTATTCAGATGACCAAACGTCTGTCAGAGGTGTCGCCACCAAAGACATGGGAATAGGCAAAGAGGGAGAGGCCAAAGATACATTCGAACGAGGAGTTGAGCTATTGGGCCGTCAAACTTTATTTGCCGAAGGTGCAAGAGGTTCGTGCTCGGAGAGTATCATTTCGAAATATAATTTGCGTCAGGAAGGTGGGGCATCCAATCAGCACTACGGCCTGGGCATCAAGGAAGTGTGGGAGATTCCAGAGGAGAACTTCAAGCCAGGTTTTGTACAACACACTTTGGGATATCCATTGCAGAGTTCAGTGGCAGACAAGGTATATGGAGGATCATTTTTGTATCACCAGGAGCCAAATTTGGTCCTCTGTGGATTGGTAGTGGGTCTGGATTATGAAAATCCTTACCTCAATCCATACAAGGAGTTTCAGCGCTGGAAGACTCATCCAGCAATCAAATCTCATCTTGAGGGAGGTACTTGTATTCAATATGGTGCTCGAGTGCTCAACGAAGGAGGATACCACTCACTGCCAAAACTGACATTTCCTGGTGGTATGCTGCTAGGTTGCAGTGCTGGTTTCTTGAATGCCGTGAAGATCAAAGGAAGTCACTGTGCCATTCAGAGTGGAACTATTGCTGCTGAGTCTGTCTACAACTCACTTGCTAGCGGAGAGGATGCAGAAGAAAAGACAGTTGCATCGACCGGGGAGATTGATTCAGAAGAGGCACCTGTTGAGGTGACTCAATATGCCGAGAGCATGGAAAAATCATGGGTTTACGATGAATTGAAAGAAGTGCGAAATTGTCACGAAGCCTTCTCCAGATGGGGTGTTGGAGGAGGATTGATCTATACTGGTATTGCTGCTCATATTACAAAGGGTAAGGAACCCTGGACTCTTCCTACTCCAGTCGGAAGCAATGCTGGCGAAAGTAAAACAGATTCCAAAGCCACCAAACCTGCCAAGGATTTTCAACCAATCGATTACCCTGCTCCAGACGGAATTATGACATTTGATTTATTGACAAACTTGCAGCGAAGTGGAACTTATCATGATGACGACCAACCTTCGCATCTAAGAATCAAGCCTGAGTTAGCACATATTCCAGAGAGTACAAGTTTGCAAGTCTATGCAGCACCAGAATCCCGATTTTGCCCAGCAGGTGAGTTAAATGTGTTTCAAGTTTTGTGTTCCAAGGTATGACCATACTCACTGATATCTTTGTTTTTACAGGTGTTTATGAGTATGTTGACGAGAAGCTTGTCATAAACGCACAAAATTGCATTCACTGTAAGTGCTGCTCCATCAAAATGCCCGACGAGTACATAGACTGGTCTGTTCCTGAAGGAGGAGGGGGGCCCCAATATCAAGTAATGTAGTCACTAGATCGTTGCTTCCATCCATAGATCATGTGTAGAGCTGTGTGTACCTCAATAACAACTAGTTAGCTATTTATTCGTTGATGAACTTGGGTACCATTTATCCTCTTCCAACAAACGGCATCTGTGATGCCATCACTGTCATGTTTAAGACGTTCGCGCCTAAAGGTAAACTAGCCATGGCAAAGACTGTATTGGCCGCATCATCAACCGAAAACGTAGGTTCAGGCATTACAGTTCCATTCGCCTGTGGCATGCCAGATGACATGCTAAATTTTGAGCCTCCAACTGCTTTTGTCATATCTGAAGAAACATTCCCAAAATCAATCTGCCCACAAGCTACGTTGAATGCTCTTCCATCCAAAGCAATACTTTTTGTTAATCCAAGAACTGCGTGCTTCGATGCTGTGTAGGGAGCGGATCCAGGACGAGGACTGTATGCCGAGATCGATCCGTTGTTGATGATTCTTCCTCCTTGTGGTTGTTGTATAGCCATCAACTTCATCGCCGCCTTTGCCATTCTCCAACAGGCAGTCACATTTGTGTCAAGAACACGTTGGAAGTCAGAAGAGTCTATTGTCTCTACCGATGCAGGGCCAATGTTTATGCCAGCGTTGTTGAATAGTAGATCCAGTCTTGAGAATTTGGAAGATATGGTGTCCATCAACATCTCAACATCTCTTTCTTTAGTGACATCAGTCGGACAACACACAACATCGATTGCAATTCCTGCCTCCTTTGCCACCTCTTCACAAATGGCTTTTGTTTCAGTTAGCGGTGACGGGCGCCTTCCTGCCAACACCAAAGCTACTTTCAATGCATTGCCATCAATATCAGATCCTCTACCGTCACTACCTCCCCAAAACCCTTTCGCTAAGCGCTTGGCAACAGCACGTCCAATGCCGGAACCACCACCTGTGATCAATGCTACAACGTGGTTCTCAGCAGTTTCATTCGACACCGCTACTGCCTCCTTTTGCAGGACAACTCCATCAGCGAGTGCATCACTGAAGTCTTCGCAATACTCACGAATAATGTCATCGATTACAGGGACCTCCGGTGCTCCTAATTCTATCGAGCGTTTTGAATCTACTTTGGTGGGAAAGGAACCAACGATGCTGCTCAGCCGTTCATCTTCTTCATATACAATTTTACCGAGCTTTGACATGGATTCTGGAGCTACAACTCGTTCCATAGCCTCTTCGAGTTCATTCAAAGACACAGAACGTGTAGGTAAAAAGACAGTCCTATCAAAACCAAGCAATTTATCAACTTGATCAGGCATTGCTTCATGTACAGCCATCATTCCACCAATAGCTTGTTTGTATCCAGTTATAGCGTGATAGACATTTCCTCCAATCGGCATGACTGCTTCTTGGCCTGAAAGTGGCTCGCGCACAACTGCACTGAAACAACTCGTTGTTGCAGCATTTGGTGCCCCCGCTCTCACAATTACACTTGGCAACCGCACTCCTCTTCCATCTACAAATTCTCTCCTAGAATAATCTGCTAGCAATAGCTCAGCACAAGCCTTTGTGGTACCATACGTGGTATGTGGTGCCGCCCGTGTGGCATCTGATATTGTATCGTTGTTCGAGACCCAATCTGCTTCGTGTCCTGCTCCAAGAGTTGCGCCGGCAGAAGAGAACATGAATGTAGGTCTTGAGCCAGGGGCTGCTTCCTGCCATGCACGGGTAGCTTCCAACATGTTAATTGTTCCGTGTAAATTAACTTTCAAGGCGAGGTCTGGTGGCGCTCCGCTCATGACTGCTCCCAAATGAAAGACGGATAACGCAGCATCTGCATCACTAGGACTTCCGATGATAGATTTACAGTAGCTCATATCCGATACATCTCCAACTTCCACTCGAAGGGCGATGTTGTTGGATTTAGCTAACGCGTGTAGGTCGAATAACCAGTCCTTCGGCTCGGCAATGTCTGCAAGAACAACTTCTGTAACTTTGTTGTCCAAAGAAGACTTCGATCTTAGACTTCCTTTTGACAGAATGTCATTGGCAAGGACTTGGCCGAGAAAGCCGCCACCACCAGTTATTACAACCTTCATTGCGGAAAGACTGGATGATGAGAGGTTGGTGAGCGCAAGTAGCAACTTTTGTGTCAAGATGATGACGGATGCGGATGGGCGGCAGAGCATTTGGGTGGCGGGAGCAAAGACGTTTTGGATAGGTGCTACTTTTAGCAGCGAGAGTGTGATTGAGGGCGGTGATATTGGAGGATGGAGGTGGCACCCCAGTGAAAAGATACATCAGTAGAAGTAGCCCATGGTCTCTAGATGTTGGATTGTGGACGATAGGACAATTATTTAATGCTGGTAAACTAAATGAAATGAAAGATCTCGCGGGCAAAATGAATTGATTCTCAAGTACCACATACTTTGAGTTCAGCAGGACAACATGATCAGGATGGAATAGAATCAACAAACTCCACACGAAGCTGCCTCTTGTCAAACCAACGCCCAGCTAGATTCTTGGCACAACTCATTGCTCCATCAACACCATCAAATGTTGCATAAATCTTACCACCCGCCTCTTTCGACATGACGACAACCGAAGAAATCTTTCCGTATTGGGCACATTCCTCTTCAAAGTCAAGTCTAATATCTTCTTCCCAACCTGGATCAGTCTCTTCATCTTTGTCGAACATATTGTGGACAAGGATGTGATTTGATGGGCGGTCAATTCTTCCGATAACCTTTGCATCATCAACATTATTCGGTAGAGTGGATACAGCAGGTGCAGTTGCAATCACAGGCGACTGTGCAGGTGCAACCACAATAGGACTTTCCATGATAGGTGCAGCAGCTGCAGCCGCTGCAACATTGACTGGGACTGGGGATACGGCACCAGCACCACTAGTGGGAATGTTGCCAAGCGCCACGTCCAACGCGGCATCGGCCACGCTGGCTAGTTGCGCAGATGGCAAAATACCCAAAGCACCAGCTGGTCCAGCAGCCAACAGAGCCTGCTGCTGAGCTGGATCTACATGTGATAGCATGGTTGTGAGACCCGATCCAGTAAGCTGGATAAGGACTTGATTTACCTTCTCAATCTTTTCATTACTGTCCGTAGGAAATTCATCAGAACGTACCTCTTGAACCCCCGCAGCCATACTCTGTTGATTTGCCCATCCCGTTTTCCTGAAAGGTGACGAAAGAAGCAGAAGACAATTTCAGTGAGCTAAATGTGCAAAAGAAGAAGTAATCGGGTGGACCATCTTGGGAACATATCGCAGTCGTTGCAACACAATCGCATTGAATATCTCTAATCTTGAATAAACTGAGCTCTCCAATATCACAAATTTGGCCTGCGCAAAAATGAGAAGGAGCATCAAGTCTTAAACAAGGAAATCAGACACAACGACAGCGAAAAGCAAAACCAACTAACTAAAACCCAAATGGCTTGAAGCATCTTGCACTTTGCAAGTTCGACGTGCACTTCACAAAGTCGAAGGCTCAAGTTAGTTCTCATCTCTGTTGTCATTAAAAAATTGACACCGGAAGACAAGTTAGGGTTTTGGTAAAGCTTTGTTGCAATTGGTCATTTCAATGCGAGTTGTATGTACCCGAATGACAAACATGTGTCCAAACAAGCATAACACGTGCGCTCATTCATAAGAAAGAGGCGTCAGGAATAAAATTGATACTCACAATGGTCTACCCGCAAGCATTTGTCCTGACATTGTCTGGATAGCCAGATTTGCATCCTTTGGGTCAGGGTATGACAAGAATGCAAACCCCTTGGAAATACCTGTCGCCATATCCATTTGCAACAACACATTGTCTAATTTTCCAAACTGAGAGAAGAGGCTGTACAGCTGAGCCTGAGTGACAGCTCGATCAATACTTCCAACGTAAACTTTCTGCGCCTCAATTCGTTTCCCATCAGCTGTTAGCTGAAAAGGAGAATCAGAGGAAGTGGCGACACTAATACCAGCAACGTTTTTCTCAGCTTCTGTTCGCTTCACAAGAATTGGGAATCTTTGAAAGTCAGGCGTTTTACCGCTCACCTCCAGTGCCGTATCAACATCTTCCAAACTGCCAAGCTCGACATACGCAATTCCTTTGTGTCGACCAGTTCGTTTATCGCGAAGGAGAATAACATCATTGACTTTGACGCCTACTTTGCGTTTGAAGTAGCGGCGAATATCGTAGTCATCCGCCTTCATGACAAGTTGAGACACAAGGATGGTGCGCTGATCTTTTGTGAGGGCATCAGCATCACTTTTCGACTTTGATGAGTTTGAATGGGACCGACGGTGCTTCTTCTTTTCATTTCCCGCAGAGTTAGCAGAGTCGCTTCGCTTGCGTTTTTGATCTTGTGTCTCCGAGTAGTGTGAATCCCTAGAGGGCGAGCGGGAGACACTTCGAGAATAGCTTCGACTATGACTCCGAGATGAGTAGCTGCCTGATGATCTAGATCCATCATCCGATGAGGAATAGCTCCTACTTCTACTTCCAGAGGAGGATCGAGAGAAGCTCCTACTCCTCGAACGTCCACGGCTGCGATCATTGGTGGGGGGTTCACGCTCATTCTGTTGATACCCCCCTCTTCCACCATAGTCCCTCCTGTCATCACGCCAGCCTCCTCCTCCCCTTCCACGGCCGTCCCAATACTTATCCCTCCCACGACCATAACCACCGCCACGATCATTATTATTTCGCCAACCACTACGGTCATCTCTCCTTCGATCATCATAATACCCCCCTCTGCCATGATGTGGTCTATCTCTTCTATAATCCCTGCCACCACCACGGCCGTCGTTGTTTTCGTGTCTTCTATGTCCATTAGGATGATGGGGAGATTTCTTATCACCATCATCATTTCCTTCATTCTTCCCAGCGGTGGGATCTTCACTCTTCGACGCCCTTCTATTTTTCTTGTGCATGATTTTCTTTTTGGATAACATTTCACGTAGACGTGCCTCATCGTCGACTCCATTCTTTGGTGGCGAATCTGCTGTATTGTTATCGGCCGCTGCAGATGTCTCTGTCTTCTTTTCAGCTGCCTTTTTATCATCAGTGTTTGGTTGTGGCTTGTTTGCATCGGCGGCGGCAGCCTCGGCCGCCGCAGCTGCCGCTCTCTCAGCCTTCTTTTTGGCTAGAAGTTCACGGATTCGAGCTTGCTCATCCATCTTCTTCTTTTCTTCTGCGGCGTGAGTTGCAGCAGCAGTATCATCAGTGGCCGGGACAGCCACGTTGCCGCTCTTGGGCTCTGCTTTGTTGTCTGCCATGGTGGTTTTTATGTTTTTGGAAGATCGAGGAATGAAAGGCAGGCGGCCGAGGAACGAAAGGCAGGCGGCTGAGAAGGTAAAAGCGGACAGACTCCAAGTGAAGCAGCACGCGGAAACCAAGCGAAGAATGGAGATAAGTAGAGTCCACAATACTTACAATAATAACATCGCAGCAATCTATTTTCATTTACCATTGAGGAACTGAAGCATCACTCCAAAGTCTTTACGCCCGAGTCCTCTATTATCAGCAAGACTGTAGAGTTGTCGACTCAACCCTGTCAGTGGCATACTCTTTCCTTCCTCGACTGCTGCATCCAAGGCCAAATTCAAATCTTTTAGCATTAGAGCTGTTCCAAACCCACCGTCATAGTCATTGGCACTTGCTCCAGAGCCAATACTTTTTGCTGCAATAGGATGAGGGTTATTGACCTCGCTACTCCAACACTTTGCTGTCGATACATTCATGACATTTGCCAGCACACTTGGATCCACTCCCAAAGACTCTCCTAAACTCATAGCTTCGCATATTCCAATCATTTGGGCAGCCAATGCAGCATTGTTACATAATTTAACAGCTGAACCCGATCCAGAGGTACCGCAAGGAAGAACAGCCTTTCCCATTCGTTTTAGTAGAGGTTGTATCTTTTGAAATGTTTCCTCTGAAGAACATCCTGCCATGAATGTGAGACTAGCATCAGTTGCACCCTTGACACCACCAGATACTGGAGCATCGACATAATCATGATGAGGAGAGACTGACTTGACTTGCTGATGTAGCTTTTTTGATACTGCCGGTGATATTGTGGATGTATCAATGAATAAACATCCTGTTGCAGATGACGATGACGGTAGATTATTGATAATGCTTCCGACAACAGCCTCACTTGCCTCACACGTAGGTAAACTAGTAACAACGAAATCCGGATTGGCTTCTGCTAAAGTTGTCAAATCTGAAGCAGATTGTAGTACCGTCGAGCTGCCAATACCAACTGTTTCAGTAGCTTGTTTCATGAATTTCGATATGTTTGCTTTGTTCATATCATACACTGTGAATTGAAGCTTTGCCAACTCATCTTCTCTATGTTTAGCGAGATTTAGAGCCATCTGCATTCCCATATTGCCTAGCCCGACAAATGATACTTTGATAATAGAAGAAGATGATGAAATGCTCATGAGTCTCTTACACAAGATGTGTCTTCCCGCCGTCGCTCGCGAGAGCAATGCTGACGACAACATGATGCTGCAGTTTGATTCTATTCAGGTAGTCGTCGCTTCTGTATGAGGTGCTCTTATCATGCAATCTCATGCAATGCGGGCGGGCATAGTATCATCATGGTGACATCAATGCATTCTCAATTCTCAATTCTCATCAGCGCGGGCGCGGCGACACATTTTTTGATTCTTTGTTTCTACTGGCGTGGACTCCCACCAGTAGACCTTTGGTAAGAATACAACATGTTGTATCAAGCAGAAGTGTATTGTGTTGCCTCTGAGTGAGAATAATAACGTAATGAAGA
>Ga0209652_1002724_pt1 | contig 13448 bp, 14 predicted proteins | sample SaaInl74LU_5_DNA_FD_184641 | JGI IMG/M metagenome (GOLD analysis project Ga0209652, IMG submission 184641) | Marine microbial communities from expanding oxygen minimum zones in the Saanich Inlet - ESP_74LU_5_DNA (SPAdes) (version 2) | ecosystem: Environmental > Aquatic > Marine > Intertidal zone...
TTTTTTTTAGCACGTGCGAACGGAAAGGAAGGAAAGCTCAGCCCACCGCCCACGCACAAAGCCCTTGCGACGAACGCATCTGTTCTCGATCTGTTCTCGCAAGACTGGAATAGCATGCACCATGCATCCCTACCTCAATAACATCATGAGCCGCGTGTTCGTTTTATAGTATCAAGCATATCGTTGTGCAACGAACCGAAATGCAAAGGCGAAGTGAATATGTGAAGACTGTACGATAACAAGCGCCCAGCTGGTCCGTCTTAGGTAGATATCTAATGAGATAAACTTAGTATACGCGACTGCGCTTCCGTGCTACATTAGCAAGGGTAAAAGTAGCAAAGATTACGAAACATTAATCTTTAAAGAGTTATCTTCGCCGCACGCTGACTTCGCCGCACTCTCAATCTATTGAATGATGATTAGTTTGTTCCAGTACAGCGTTCTTCAGAATATCATGACCTCTGTAGAATGATTCCTACCGTAGAAACATACCAAGATTTTGATTTGACTCGACTTGACACAAACTCACCTCTCACCTCCATCCACATCATCATCACCATGCACAGAAACTTATTATTTCAATAGCAGTTCAAAATGAGCAACTGTTTAGGCCGACGCGTGGCATCTCAGTTTTGTCGTCGACAACATTCATCCATCAAGTCATTACCACACGTTTTGAAATCTTGCTCTGCACATTATCAACTGCACCAAGTTGAAACTGGAAGACAGAGTCGAAAGTTATCACATGCCGAAGGAGCATGTTCAACATTGCCACGTACTCTTTTTAACAACACCAGTAGAAGCGAGCACTACATTCAACAACATCGCTACACAACCGCTTCATTACGATGCAACGAAAATAAGCCTGGACCTGATAAATATTTTATGAGCAGTCAAATTCGAATGTTTCAAAATGTGAGTCAATATCACAACGTTGCAGATGATACCCTCCACACAATACAAGATGCAGTTGAAGATTTGATAGAAGATAACTTTGATACCGACACAAACAACAGCGACGATGATACTTTACCCGAAGTGAATTATGCCAGTGGAGTGCTTACGATGTCTCTCCCTCCTCATGGTACATGGGTAATTAATAAGCAAACACCGAATCAGCAATTGTGGTGGTCATCTCCAATTTCTGGACCAAGACGATATGAGTATGTTGAAGAGAGAGAACGATGGGTGTACACTCGCGTCATTGAGGAAGGAGATGGGAAGGAAAGTGCTGAAGTGGCAGAGAATGATGACGATACTCTGGGAAGCATCTTGACACAGGAGCTAAAGGAACTTTATGGTTGGGACTTGGATGTAGAAGCGTAGAAGAGAGATACAATTAAGAGGTTAAATCTTATCCTTGAAGGAAAGTGACATTATGGGCACATGAACTCGATGCGCTGCAGCTGAACTTGAACTTGCACTATCTTCTACCAGGCCAGAACTAACAAAGTAAATAGATTGAAGATAGAAAGCCAATCGCACTGTACTGCAATACTAACTGAAGGATGCTTTTCGAAATCTTTCCTTAGATACTCGTAAATCCTTCTCTTACGTGCGATGAGAACCCCATGAAGTGGGCAACTCGCAACTCACTCAGCTTGCTTGCTTGGTTTAATCACCACAACCCGAACATGGTTAAGACACTCTCGCACTACTTGAATTGCTTTGTTCTTCTCTCGGCAGCATCGTCTTCTGTCACAGCTTTTCTGGTTCGACAGGGTGCATACAACGTAGCAAAACCACTGAGGTCGTCCGAGTCGGTAGATGAAACAGAGCCTGTATCGGTGATTGGTGTTGTAGCGCCGTTGACATCTGTTGGTCCGTATGCATGCCTAGGTCTCAATTTCCCAAACATTGAACGCAAGCCTGGATTTGAGATAAACTTTGTGCTCGATACAGCTGCAAATGTGAACACAATATCAAGCGAAATTGCGAGTGAGCTTGATCTACCGGTACTTATAAAAGGAGAAGATTTATCCATTCTAGGATCAGCAGGAGCTGGTGGATCGTTCCAGGCTGGTGATATCGTCTTGTTGGGTGATTCGCGACTAAGTGGCATGCCTGAAAGCCAACAAAATAATACTTTCATGACAAACATGACTGCGGCAGCCATGAATCTAGGAATAGCCAATTCTGTAGGAGGCGGCATGCTTGGCATATCATTCTTTGACTGTTTCAAAGGAGGGGTAGAATTTGATTGGTACGGAACCGATGGTGATCCTCCAACGTTACAATTCTATTATGACAGCTTACCAGAGAATGCAAAAGAAAATGCATCATGTATTGCTTTAGACACAGAGGATTTCTTTGGCGTGCCTACGGTTTCCGTGAAAATTAACGGCAAGGCGTTACGGGCTATTATTGACACAGGAGCGCCTATCACAATCATATCACCAGCGGTAGCTGATGAACTTGGCATATCGAAGAAAGATGGAACAATAAAGATCAAAGGAATCGACGATGGAGATGCAATGGGAGTATCCAAATCGCTGGATGAGGTTACGCTTTCGATTGGTCACGTCAACATCAACCTAGACACTATTTTTATTGGAGAACTTCCTGGATTAGCAATGGCTAGCAATCTGGTCCCTGAGTGCCGTCAGCCCAAAGTGTTACTAGGTTTGGATGCCCTAAGAAGAACCTACAGAATGATACTGAGATTGTCTAAGGCAGAGCTTTGGCTGGAAGGCATGACAAAGCAAGATTACAAATAATAGCGTAGATTATAACTGAGACACACTAAGAAATTTACCATCAGTGAGCACAAGACTGCAAGGTCGGATACTGCACAAAATGTGGTGTCACGTTGCTTTTCGCAGCATTTGGAAAGGTTAACCCTCGCAGTGGGGTTCTCATCCGCTGCCCCGATGGACAAGCCCCCCGACCGCTTCTCAAATATCACCTCCACCGCTTGTGCCTTGCTGCCTCTTGCTGCCTTACGCTCATAACATCTTTCATTTCACAGAAGAAGCTGTATTCTCACCACTACTATTGATCATTACTTAGTTAATCATGGGTCTTGTTGGATTAATCTTCGAGCTTGTCGTCCTCGTCTGCTTAGCGGCAGGAATCGCATCTAACGCTGCCGTTGTTGGAAGTAAGTTGCTTCGTTCTCTGTTGTGTTCCTGTTCTCATTCTGATGTGACGGGTTCTCATATTCATGTCTCTCCTTTTCCACTCGTCTGTGTAGGTTGCGACATGTTGGATCTTAGGAACGGCTCCCTTGGACCTTGGAGAGCAGATTTTAATGGGAGCGGCTGCGTTGTATGGGACAAGTCAGATGAAGCAACCGACTGGATCCTCAATATGGCTCGTGTCTGTTCCATGATGGGTCTCATCTTGGGCTGCATTTTCACATTCTTTGCCTTCTTCAAGCAATGTCTCTGTCCTCTTCCTTGCGGTCAACTCATGATGGATATCAGCGGAATTGGAGTACAGATCTCTCTCGCATTAGTTTGGCCAATGATTCGATCGAATGTGTGCCAAACGTTGGGATGTAGCTGGGGTGGTGGAGCAACTGCGCTTTTGCTGGCCCAGATTTTCTTCTTTGCAGCATCAATCTTTTCTAGGTGCATGCGTGAACCGAGGTATGAGCGTAGGAAGGAGAGAAAGAACGAGCACAAGGAGGAAGAACAGGCGAAGAAAGAACCTGTGGAAGAACCCGTAGAAGCTGATGCTGAAGAAGGACACGCCGCCAAGGTTTACTAGAGAACTGGATGGTGAAAAGATGCTTGCCCGAGATGATGTCTGACGTGTGTTGTATCTCAGTTTGAATGATGTGATCCGATTTTGGTATCCTTCAGTGTAGATGTTGACAAATGAATAAACTTGTTTTTCATGATAGTATGTCAAGTCGCTGCATCCAACGAGAAGCGGCTGCGAACTCGTGGATCGAATAAATGTAATGATTAATCTTCTTATCATCTGAGGAATGCTCTTACCCCTGACAATGCACCCGGCTCTAAAATTCCCTTGATGAGTGCAACAGGAATAGCTCTCAGTTGTGGCTTTGCGCAGATTGCCAAACCTATTAAATACCAGAGATACTTCAGTGGGAGAATTGCTTTGTCCATGCTCGGATATACACCAGGACCCATCATTTGGCGGAACTCAAAATCTGCATGATCTCTTCCACCGCCTATTCGATTGAGAGTGTACGAACGTTCGTAGCCAGGCCCGAACAAGTAGCCAACCAACCACCCACCAAGAAATCCTCCTACATGACCTGCATTGCTCACATTAGGAACAAGGAATCCGAACGCCAAAAGCCAAAGCATCTGTTTAAGAACGACGCTGACTGCACTGTCATTACCCATTTTCATCAGACTTGCAAGCATTAGGCCGTAAAGTCCACAGATGCCTCCTGATGCGCCAATGCACAATGAACCTGCAGCACGACCAGACAAGTCGCCAATGGTTGAAACTGTATGAGCAATGTTGCCGGTGACTATTGCTGTCAAGTAAGCTGTGAGATACAGACCTTTTCCTATTCCATCCTCGAGCCAAGAGGGAAGTGATAACATTGCACGTAGGTTCATGAATAGATGAAGGAAGGATCCATGTAAAAAGCCTGATGACAGATATCTATGTTTTTGAAAGTGCGAGAGCGGATAGCTCTGGTGAGCATAATCCAAGAAGAATGGACCCATTGAATGTGCAGCAATGGGACCTCTGCCACCTCTCATTCCACTTGATCCAGAAGAAATCACAATGCCTGCACCTCCGCCTACAAATCCTAGCGCACGCAATACAACCTCTGTTGTAGTCCATTGTGGTATATTACTACCTGCAACAGCAGCGGCTGAGTAAGCATCCCCAGCAACACTCATTGCCAATACTCTATTGAAACCAGGAAGATATCGAACAGCGGTGGCAATTTGATATACGAACGCCAGTATATTCAGTGTTACCAACAGATTTCGTGCAGTGTTTGGTCTTGTCCAAAAGTGTCTGAAGGATATTGGTGAAGGCGTTCTTCGTTTAGTGTTGCGTTCAATATTCTGTTCCCTACCAACTACGGTGCGAGATGGTGAATACTTCTTTGGTAGCAAGAACGCAGTTAACGGAGCTAACCAAGGAAATAGCAGTTTCCTCCTTCTACTCTTCTCCTTTTGCTGTTGTTGTAGATTATTCTTTGCCATCCATAATTCTATCTCATCAACAGACAGTGGATCAATGGGATTGTAATTTTCGTACGGGCTTTCAAGAGATCTGATCGCTCCGTAATCTGGGACGTCATCAAATAGTTTGTCGATTTCATCAAAATCTATTTTGTCGCTTGCATTTATGAATCCATCTTTATCGACATTTTCGTCTGAGGACTCGTCATCCTTGGACTTGTCATGTTTGGCAGAGATAACGGTGTGGTAGTTTCGTGATGTGTCAAGAGATGATACTCCTCTTTCCAAGGATAGTCGATGCGTTGATGGATGCGGTAGTTGAAATGCATTACCGCCATACTGCGATAGTATGCATATGGATGATATGTAGATGGTGATTGATAAGATTCTATTCATCATGGTCACTTCATCGCATCAATTATGTACGCTGCCGCTCTCGCTTTGCTCCATGTGAGAGGGTGAAGTGGAAGAGGACTGAGTGATAGTAGTAACTAAATCCTATCTTGAGTAGATCAAACATCCTAATTCAATGAACAGCGCTATAATATCAAGCCTACTCTATTATGTCAAATGCTTTTACGAAGCCCTAATCTTTTTTCGCCCTCGCTCCGCCCTCTTCTTGGATTCTGGATTCTGGATTCTTGTTGTGTATGGTATGCATCTATGCATGCACAGCTTACAGCTCACCAAGATATGTGGTAAACATTGCATTATTGAAGGGGTCTTCTGCGTCGAGAATAGAGTAGGTGCCAAACTTTCCTGAGTGTGCATATGAAACTGAAACAAACAGCATGTGCAACAACAAGGTCCCACAGAGAAGCTACTCCGAAAATAATACAAATTTGCCAAAGCAGCTACCATTAGTTGGACTAGGCTGCAGCTCGTTTTCGTCCTTCTTTTCATCAGAGGACAGCAATGATGAATTGACCGTCGATACAGTATCAAGGGAACATCCTGCGGTGATAGGCTGGATTCGGACTATCCAGCATGCTGTACTAAATCGCGGCATAAATTTACTAGACACAGCACCATGGTATGGTCACGGTGTGTCGGAAACTGTTGTCGGCTATGCATTAGATACGATCCTTTCTGATGAAGGCTGTGACCAAGCGCAACAAACAATACGCAATGGATCACTTGCTCGCAGTGATCTTATCATCAACACAAAAGTTGGGCGTTATGAAGCCGACGTTTTGAAACAATTTGACTTCTCCTACGAAACAACAATAAAGTCTGTTCAGCGCTCACTGGAACGGATGAATTGCAGTTACATTGATGTGATACAACTTCACGACCCAGAATTCGCACCAAGCATATCGGTACTGTTGAAAGAGACTATTCCAGCTTTGTTAGAATGTATTCGTAGGGGTTGGGCAAGAGCGTTAGGACTGACAGGGTATCCATTGGACGTTCAACATGAGATACTGGTCAAAGCTGCAAGTGAATTCAACACAATGGTGTTTGATCAATCGCTGGTTTACTGTCACAACAACATTCACGACAATAGCTTATTTTCCGAGTATTGCTTTCCTAGCGAAAGAGCAGCAACTGATACCTTTGCAGGATTCTGTCAACACTCAAACATTAAGCTGATGGCTGCAGCACCATTATCAATGGGACTCCTTACTCACTCTGGTCCACCTGCATGGCATCCCGCACCTACTGTTTTGAAGGAAGCGTGCGTGAAAGCTTCCAAGTTTTGCGCGTCCGAGGGAGTCAATATATCCTCTTTAGCTATACTGTATTCCTTGTCGCATCCAAGTATTGGTTGCACTTTGTTGGGCATGAAGGATGAAAAGGAAGTCGATGTAGCTGCTGATCTAGCGTCGCGTTTCTCTACCGTTAATTTTGACAAGGAAAGTCAAGATTCGATTCTTGATCAAGTGTTGACTCGAAAAGAGAAAGATGTGCTGGAAAAGCTGCTAGACAAAACCGATGGACCATTCGCTCAGCTGAAAGAGGATTATCGCTGGGATGGAAGAAAAGCGGCAAGAACATTTTGGGAATTGGTGGATGACATGAAGCAGAAATCGTGATACCTTCGGAGCTACTTACAACCAAATAGTATTGCTGATAAAATCATATTACGGTATTCTATCCAGCATTCGTAATTTTTCAGTTCTCCAGCACAATCGTCCCTCACCATCACCCACTCCTTCTGAAAGGTTCGCTATAGCTTTCATTTCCTCTTCACTTAGCTCAAAATCGAAAATATCACTATTCTCTTTCATCCTATCTGGATCACATGTCTTTGGAACTATAGCACAATTTCTTTGTAGTGACCACCGTAAAAGTATTTGTGCTGGTGTTTTATGCAATCGTTCGGATGCTTCGAGAACTGGAGCTGACTCAAAAAGTTTACCGCCCAGAGCCTTCCATTTTGCCTTGGTGCCATCCTGCCCTCCTAATGCCGCGTATGCTTGAACAACAATCCCCTCTTTCTGACAATAGTCGATTAGATCATTTTGTGGATAGTATGGATGACTTTCTATCTGGTTTACTGCAGGCGGCCAAAGAGTTGCAGTTTCTTTTAGTGTTTCAAGATGCTTGATTGTAAAGTTGGATACGGCTATAGACCTCGTCTTCCCTCGCCGATATGCATCCTCCATCGCCCGCCATGTATCTGCTCTCAAGGAAGCAATCTCGTTCACTCCCATGCCTTCTTTGGCATGAAGCCACGGATCATCCTCCGCTGCTGCGTTCTCGCTTGAAACAGTTTGTCGCTTATCTCTGCTCTCAAAGCAGGGCCCAGGCCAGTGCATCATCCACATGTCCACATAATCCACACCTAACCGCTCGAGACTTAGCTCAAGACACTTCATCGAAGCATCATACCCGTGATACTCTCTCCACTGCTTTGTTGTAATAAATACATCTTCACGAGACTGAATGACACCCATCTGCAATGCATCTTGCAAAGCTTTGCCAACTTCCAATTCAGTGGTTTGACCACCGTATATAAATGCCGTATCGATTTGTCTGTAGCCACTCTTGAGTGCTTCCAATGTAGCCGTGCGAGATTGCCGTTTACCCAAGCGATACGTCCCGAAGCCAACCCATGGCATTAATACGCAATTATCATCATTAGCATTATTGTTGACAACAGGCTCACTCGATGGATGATGTAGCGGCGTCAAGGCAGCACAGTCGAGAAGGCCGCGGGCATCGATAGCTCGTGATACCACTCCTTGGAACCCCATCTTGCCTATAATTTCAGACGTTTGCGGCACGCGAGGTTGACAACATAAGCTGGTTGCTGGTGAGTGCATGAGGCATGGCCAGCATGCATGGAAAGATTTCAAAGCAACGACATTCCTATTTTAGGTGTTCTCATGATCATTTTCATTTCATTTGGCGAATGCGAAGGGAGATGAAAAATCTTTGAGGCGTTATTTTGCGTTGGCGTTGGCATTGCAGCATTATCTACAACATATAATACCAGCCATCGGATATCGGAGACAGCATATCCTGTCGACTGAATTGAAATTACAATGGTGAGGGCATTTGTGTTGTTTATTAATTCTTGTTTCGTCTTTCCATATGGTGCATTTTTTTGACACATCTCGTGTATGTTGATCCATTCTGATACTCAAAAAATATAACATTGCAACGCATCACAACCATAATATCTTAGCCTCCCGTACTCAACCCCCAACTTTCCAAAGTGGATGGCTTGGCCTTCCTCGGCCTTTCCCTTTGTCGTAAATCAGACGAAGGCCATCCTGACAGCATCACACACCAAACTGCTTTTGACTTAAATGAAGTGATTGATCGCAAATATGAGTACCTCGCTTCCACAAATGACGACGGATGGCTCGTTGGAGGAGGAGAACCAGGCCCACCCAAATCTTACAAACTACCTGCCAAAGATTCTGCTCATGTAGAAATCATGAGAATTGGAACGTACAATCCAGCCTGGGGTGGCATCGACTCGAAGGAGATTGTGGATGTCATGCGCAGTGGGAAGATTTTGATTCCGCAGATTGAGGTCCTTCCAACGGCCGTTGTAGCCAATCCTGATAAGCCTCCTGAATTGGAAATCAGATTTGATATGCCAACTGCTGTTGACTTTACCGACCTGAAGGCTCCGTTACCTCATAATTGGCAGCTTCGATTCATCCACAACCAACTCTTCAAGCACTTCCAAAACCCCAGTAGGTTTTGCCCTGGCGCATTCCACTCGACAATTGTTCGCAAGGCCGAATTCCGTTCCGAAAAGCACAGAGAAGCGTACTTTGCCAAGTGCGCCGCAGTTCTCCAGAGGTGGGCCATCGATGGACCCAAAGCTTTGAACAATGGTCCGTGGGATGCGGATGGCGAGCCGTTGAAAAATCCTAGTGAACACAACTCTGGTATTTACTTGTTCACTGATCGTACAAAGGTCACACACTTTTTTGCGCCCAACTTCCTCCCTCCCTATGACACTGAGGATAAGAGGCAGATCATCTTGAGCTTTTTGGCGGAGGAGTGGGATGAGAAGACTCTCTCATGGAAAAAAGCGCCTGAGAAGTCTTTCAGCACTAAGATTATGGAAGCACTTGATTGCGGAAATCCTATTGAGAAGTTGATGGCTTCATAATGATTGGTGTTGTTTTAGCTTGGTTAGTTATATGTTTGGAGTAGGTATATGTTTGAATGGTTTAGGAAAGTAGATAATAAACACACCAGTCTAGATACATTATAACTCTCCGTGCGCACCAACTCCATTCATTAATGGTCCATTCTTTAACGTGTCAATGCAAGTATAAATCCATGGAATGCTGCCAAATTGAACTCTGTGCGAAAGGTAGAGGTAGACATTGGCAAGGCAATTCAGATTAGGATTAGTCAACGCCAAAGAAGAAATATCACAAAACAAGAAGGATATATGCATGCAATGACTGTGACTTACCCCCAGCACATGGGCATCCAACAGATACTCAGCCACAAGGGAACATTCTTCCTCCCTCGAATTAGCAAGTCATAAGTGACATGTCCAATAACAAAGGGAGACACCAACACTCTGCATATAATGTACAGCAACGAAAACACTTGCTCATTGTATGTGAATAGCGTAGGCAGCCACGTAGCATCTTTGTAACAATCTTGCTCCATTGCCTTCTCCAAAACAAAGTGTACATTCATGATTGGTGCCGAGAATTCTCCATTGTACATTAATGCCATGGCACTAATATGTCCAGCTTTTACCCAACGAGATGAGGTCATGTACAAAGTTGTCAGTATATGATGTCCTAGAAACATCCAATCATCTCCACTCAACACTGGGCCAACTCCAGGTTGCCATGCTTCAACTACATATCCCATGAATGAGTCATAAATCATGTATCCAGTGCAAAATCCCAATAGAGCATGCATTGCTTCTTGATACCACTGAGGAGAGTCTTGCAATTTCGCCGAAGGGACATATTTTTGAGATAGCAACATGGCCAGTAGGCCAGGAAGGAGTAGCGATGAGTGGCAGATTGACGTAAGGCATGCGGATGCAAAGATTGTATCTTTTGATTGATCCCATCCAAAGTAATATAATACATGACGAAAGATGATACGTAATGAAGAGAGGACGAATGCACTTCGGAGGGAAAAAACTATATCTATGTCCGTCCCTGGTAGATAAATCTTGGGCGAGGAGCGGTAGAGACCGATCCAGATTTTCAAGATGGTTGGGATCTTGGTGTCTTTGGTTGCTGTTGACATGCTCTCTATTTGTAATTCACTGCTGTTATGTACGAATATTCATCGAGTTCATTGCTTGAATTTTTTGAATTATGGAATTGGACAGAATCTGCCTCGCGCGGTCTGTAATCTCCCCTTCATCTGAGTCAAGGGTTGAAGCTCTTCTAGCTTCTATAATAAAATAAAAATGATGGACATTTCCAAATGTTTTGTATTGCTATTGCATTTAATTCCAACAATTATGAAGCTCTTAAGTCACGAGTAGACGTGGCGAGGAAGAAAGAGGCAGCGTGGCAAAAAAGCACCAAATGGTCCCAAATGCCTCCCAAATGCTCACAAGTTGTAACGAATAACTTGCCAACATACCCCCAAGACCATGCCACCAAACGCTAACATCTCTCGCCGCAGCAACGGCTTGGCCTCCAAAGCCACCGTCTCAACCCAAGACCTCGACAATGACCCAGCATTGCAATCAGTTCGCACAATGAAGAGTCTCAAGGGCACTGAAATTGCCATTGACGGAGTTATCTACGATATTGCCGACTTTGTCCATCCCGGTGGTGAGGTGGTCAAGTTCTTTGGTGGTAATGATGTGACTGTGCAGTATAGGATGATCCATCCTTACCACACTGGTAAGCACTTGGAGAAGATGAAGGAGGTTGGAAAGGTTGTGGATTATGAAGCGGAGTAAGTATAATGCATATGTTCGGAACCAATGATTCGTGGAATGTTATATGTTCTTTGCAAATGCTAACACTTTTTACGTTCTTCCACCTACACTATATTAATATCAACAGATACAAATTCGATACCGAGTTTGAACGCGACATCAAAAGGGAAGTATTCAAGATTGTACGCAGAGGTCGTGAGTTCGGAACACCCGGCTACTTCTTCCGTGCGTTCTGCTACATTGGATTCTTCTTCTTTATGCAGTACAATTTTGCCACCTCCACAACTTTCTTTAACTACAACAACTGGTACGAGAGTGGAGTGTTTATGGCAATTGTGTTTGGTGTGGCTCAGGCGTTTATTGGATTGAATGTGCAACATGATGCTAATCACGGTGCCGCCTCCAAACGCCCCTGGGTGAATGACTTGCTTGGATTCGGAACGGACCTTATTGGATCTAACAAATGGAACTGGATGGCGCAACATTGGACTCATCATGCATTCACCAATCACAATGAAAAAGACCCTGATAGCTTTAGCTCGGAGCCCATTTTTGCATTCAATGATTACCCACCGGGACATCCCAAGAGAAAGTGGTATCACAAGTTCCAGGGAGCATACTTTATCTTCATGCTTGGATTCTACTGGTTGTCTACCGTGCTCAATCCACAGGTTATCGATTTGCGTCAGAGGGGTGCACAATACGTTGGAATCCAAATGGAGAATGACTACATCGTCAAGAGGAGAAAGGTTGCAATTTCCTTGAGGATCATGTACATGTTCTTGAATATTTACTCTCCCCTTGCAAACAATGGATTCAGCTTGGCTACCGCTGGAATTATCTTTTTGATGGGTGTCAGTGAAAGTCTTACTCTCAGTCTGCTCTTCTCATTGTCTCACAACTTTGAGAACTCGGATCGTGATCCTAGCGCTGAGTTCCGCAAGACTGGAGAACCCATCTGCTGGTTCAAGTCTCAGGTGGAGACATCATCGACTTACGGTGGAGCTATTTCCGGCTACCTCACTGGCGGTCTTAATTTCCAAGTGGAGCATCACTTGTTCCCACGAATGAGTTCGGCTTGGTACCCTTACATTGCTCCCACTGTGAGGGAGGTTTGCAAGAAGCACGGTGTGAACTACGCTTACTACCCATGGATTTGGCAGAACTTGATATCTACCTTCAGTTACATGCACAAGGCCGGAACTGGGGCTAACTGGGAACTCAAGCCTTTGTCGGGAAGGGCGTAAGCTTAACTAATACTATGATGTAGATAATTGAGATTTTACCGTAAATTTTGAAGTTGACCATTTGTTTCACCTTTTGTTGTCTTCATAACCTAGATCTGCTTTCAAAATCCTACCAACACGTGTATTTCATTATATTCAAGAGCCAATCTCAGTTGTGCTGCAAATTGGGATGATTAGTCACAGCAATCATTTTATTTTCACTCCGTCTGCACTACTTTCATCACCATAAACATTACGAAGAAATACCATCCTGCGCACATTTGTTACTGCTGCCTCTACTTTATTGATCCACGTGTCCCTCATCCATTACTGGCAGCTGTAACCCAGCCCTTGCAGCAGCTCTTCGACTTAATTCTCTTGGACTTAATTTCATGTCTGCACCTGAATCCAATTCATGCAGCCGCCCTCTCTCTGTCAAATCCTTCTTTAAATTGAGGTAATCATAGGCAACTTTGCGCAAATGCTGAGCTTGCTGTGGTGTAGCCGATATGGATTGCCGATATTGTGATATTACGTGTTGATGTAAGGACAATTCATTGCCGCTATTTGATTGTGATGTGGCTGCTGCTGCAGTAGAACTGCTGGGTGCAGTCTTTTGTATGTGCCGCAAAATGCCCCGAAGGACGTGAATTGGAGGGGTACTCGCAGCAGTCATTATTGAATATTTTATATTGGAACAATGCTATCGTATTGTAAAGTTGAAAGGGTGTTGCTTGTCCAAAAGGCTGGAGGTGG
>Ga0209652_1002725_pt1 | contig 13446 bp, 14 predicted proteins | sample SaaInl74LU_5_DNA_FD_184641 | JGI IMG/M metagenome (GOLD analysis project Ga0209652, IMG submission 184641) | Marine microbial communities from expanding oxygen minimum zones in the Saanich Inlet - ESP_74LU_5_DNA (SPAdes) (version 2) | ecosystem: Environmental > Aquatic > Marine > Intertidal zone...
GTAAATAAATGTCAATACAGTCAAATCAAGAGCTGTTTGTGCGAACAGAGACTTCAACCCTTCTGTGTCTTTCAGCTTGTCGCCCCACGATTGAGATGTGAATTTGTCGACATCAAAGACCTTCTTAAAAATGTTCACTTGGTACCAATATTGAAATGCACCTGCGAAACAAACATGAATCAGATCAGAGTTGTAAATGGTGAGCGATGTATAAGATCGTAGATAAGGACAATAGAAAGCAATTGATCAAAATGCGATGTACCTAAGTATACTGCTCCAAATGTACAGAACAAGAATGCTCGTTCCCAATCTATATCTGAAACAGGAGTGTGCGCAATAGCAACTTGGGCCAATAAATCTGCGGAAGCTGTTTTTATAGTGGCTATTCCTATGTTGTTAACGTTGGGGTATGTTTGAGCAAATTCTGCGTATGACCAAGAAGAAGGTGCATCGTCTGCATCAGTCGTCATGTCTGCCAATGGGTCCATCAGCAACTTATCTGTCGATTCATTATTGGAAGCGGCTTTGTCGAGTATGTTATCAAGTATGCTCTTCGATTCCGAAAGCAAGGAAGGAATGTTCTTCCTTCGAGGAGCAGGCACGAAGCCATTGGCTTGTTGGTTCAGTAAAAGGAGGACAATAATGAATGGAGACCGCAACATTTTGGGTATTGCAGCTGCGATCAAGCACTGATATCAAGTATCGAACACAATGGATGGAGCTTCTTCGACGGCAACGCGTGCTATTGTACTATAAAGTAGTATAAAGCCATACTTACTTAGCCAGCCAGAGCACAGAGCACAGCGAGCGTCATCTCACGTCATGATGATGTGGCAGAGCGGGCGGGATGGGGGAGATGAACCCAGCGGGCGTGCGCCCTTTGTACGCTCTCCCCCAAGAACCCCCCCAAGAAATGCCACCTCAACTCAACTCACCATAAGAAGTAGCTCACCATGCTACAGCGCTTGACACAAGCCAAAGTTAGCACTTATCCTACGGCACGTGTCTACTACTTACACCAAACCTCCTGCGGTTGGTGAGCGAACTACGCTGGTAATTAAGTATCAACCCCATCGCTTGATAGATATCGGCCTCAACGAGCAACGAGTTACAAACGACAAATAAATAGTAAGGTACATCGTCATGCAAATGAATAAAAAGCGAAAATAATCATGAGCCAAGATTGGCCTCGACGTACAACGGGAAAGGGAAAAGAATTTCCCGAAAGCAGCCTTCTTGCAGGTTATGAAGATGCTATTTGGCGTGCCTTGGCACAAGTGGACCCTAAAGAATTCGATAGAAAGAAAGGCATGCAAATGCCAATCAGAGAAGCACTTGGCAAAATTGGATTGGGATGGGTAGCATCAAATTCAGTCCCTGTGAGAATGGTCTGTTATGAATTTTATAAAGAGGTTAATGGGTTCTACCGACACAACTATGGGCAAGACAGTGACAACTGGAAACGACCAAGCAAGGTTCCTAAAACAAAAATGACGGACGTCGAGGAAACGTTGTGGGATACCAAGGATGCACTGAGTTTTGTTCTAGTAGACCAGGATTGCACAGCTGATGAATGCATCTTCCCAACTGATGTCACGGAACGAATCAATACAGCTATTCAGGAGACTGGCATGTGTCTAATTCGGGAGGCAGTGGAGAAAGCAACCATCCAGAGATTGCGTTTAGGGGAGTCTGATTCCAAGTGTCATCCTCACGCAATAAAGATCAAAGAAGCAGGTAGAATTCAGCGCATCACAGAGCTAACAGGAGCAGGTACGGGCGGCGAACAGTCATTAACATGTCAATCAAAAAAGGGAAAGTTGAGTTCTTACTACGTTGATGTAAGCTGCAAATATTTAGACTTGATTCAAGATGTAATTGTTAGCTCACTCAAGGGAGAGCAGAATATTATCAAGTCTGCTAAACACCGCAAGAGTATTCTACTGAAATACTCAAAGGGAGCAGAAAATTTCTCGCATACTGACGGAAACAACGGACATTGGTTCGAGTATCAAGCTCTGCTTATGCTATCCGACAGTGATGAATACGATGGGGGAGAATTCTATGTTGCAAAAAGAGATGGAGAAAAGATCATTAGAACTTGTTGCCCTTTAAATGGTGGTGACTTGGTTATATTTCAAGCAGGTAGCGGAGTTAATTTCCAAGGACAGAAGTATTTTCATGGCATGAAACAAGTTACTAGAGGAGAACGAGTTGGAGTCGGTCTCCTGCAAGTAAGGGCAAACAACTTACACCCCGAAGAGAAGAACCCTGGGAAAGGAACAAAGAAACGAAAGAATGGCTCGGTCTCCTGCAAGTAAGGACGAACAACTTACACCCCGAAGAGAAGAACCCTAGGAAAGGAACAAAGAAACGAAAGAATGGCAATAGCAGAGAGAACAGTTTCTAGCAAAGGTCCACCTCCGAGTCCGAGGCTACGCACCTCCATTCGAAGTGCTTGTAATAGCTTCATACCAGATAAAAGATCATGCTCTTTGTAGTTGTATCAGCCATGCTACAGAACCGTGTAGGTGACATGATGAGGCCCAGTATATAACGCTGTGATAGTTGCAATCACAAGACAGCCGGAGTTGCCCGGAAGAAGCCCAAATAGCATTTTCCTTGATTAATAATAAGTCATGGTCAACAGCACCTCCTTGTCAGAAGCCCTGCCTCAGCTTTATCTCCAGCCCAGTGTATCAGCTTTACTCTCTTATCTCCAGTAAAATGAAAAATACCCTCAATTCCGGGGGGCTACCCCGGCCCCCCTATCTATATCGTGGAAAACCACATAAATGTCGGGTTGGTGCGCATGCCACTATGTTCCGGTGACGTGAGCTTCATAATAATAATAATACGCATCATAATCCACCCCACCTTCATATATAATAACACATGGATGCCCAACGAGATGAGATGCTGCGAAAACTGCAGCAGCAAGTCGACCAAGATGACTCCAATTACTCATCATGGGTAACTGGCGAGGAGCTGAAAACATCAACGTCCAAACGCTGCCACTTCTTTGACAAACACGGCTTCATCTTCATTCCAGGGTTTGCAAATTCCGACGAAGTGAACTCTATGAAATCTACAATGAAAGAGCTGGTTGAGAATAATTGGAATCCTAAAATTGAAACTCAAGTATTTCGAACAGATGAAGGACAACTAGAGGCCCAATCTACATCTGACTACTTTCTCGATTCAGCGGCAAGGGTGCATTACTTTGCCGAAAAAGATGCGCTTGATGATGAAGGTGAATTGAAAGCAGAGTACCAATCAGATAAGATTGCGGCGTTAAATAAGGCTGGGCATGGTATTCATTTGACAAAAGGTGCATTTCAAGACTACACGAGATCGGAAAAGGTGTCCAACTTGCTTCGAGAGCTTGGTTGGCAAGAGCCGTGCGTTCCTCAAAGCATGTATATATTCAAACAAGCCCGCATTGGGGGAGAAGTGACGTCTCATCAAGACTCTACGTTTTTGTACACAACACCACGGCAGACTTGTATAGGTTTATGGTTGGCTTTGGATGATGCAACGCTTGAGAACGGATGCTTGTGGGTTCGCCCGGGGAGTCACCACGAACATCTTAGACGTCAATTTGTGAGGAATCCAAAGCACTTTGGAGAATCTCTAGTGTACGATGGAAGTGGTGATGAAGATCACACAGAACTCAAAATGATTTTTCGGCAAAAGGATGAAAATCCTAATGTTAATGTTACATGGGAAGGTGCTATACCAGACAATGCGACGCCACCAGAGTGTGTCGGCTTGTATAAAGCTGGCTTTATTCCTGTTCCGTGCAAAGCTGGTGATTTGTTAGCATTCTGTGGAGAATTGGATCATTTGAGTTTACCTAATTACTCTTCCAAAGCTCGGCACACATTCCAATTGCATTGTATAGAGGGCAAGGATACACAATGGTCGAAGGAGAATTGGATGCAGTACCCTTCTAATGTTTCTTTCATGAAATTACAATAACACAATGTACATAGCAATACCAGGGGGAGTTCTGCCTTCCTAATATTATCAAGAACGAATGTGAATGCTTTCCTTCTGACTATTTTTAGAAATTTTCATTTAGAGTCTGCACGTTCTAGACTGGGAATTGTCGAGCGGTGACGTGTTTTCGCTCAATCTTTTGCACTCGCGTCGCACTTTTTTGTTGTCGGTCATTGCCCAAAAAACAACCATACCATACCAGCCCTGTCTGAAGCTCTTCACTGTGTATTATATTCTGAAACAATAACAACAATGTCTGCTGCATCTACTGAAACAAAAACTCCGCCCACTTTCGGCGAGATTATGGACAAAGCCGCCAAGAGTGCACTTCGAGGAGGCACTGCTGGCGCAGTTGCAATGGGGCTCAACGTTGGTGCTTTAATGTGGATGAGGACAACGGTGCGTTATGAGATTGACTAGCTTGTCATTTTCGTTTCACAGGAAAACAAATATTGACATATTCACCGACTGACCCCTTTATTCACCAAACCGTTCATCTTGCATTTGATTGCATTATTTATTATGTCATAACCTAACATGTGTATATCTCACAGGTCAACTATCAATACAGAACTGGTACTTCATTCCCAGTGGCTCTACGAACCCTCTACGCCGATGGAGGTATCCCCCGCTTTTACCGTGGAGTTCTACCTGCCTTGATTCAGGGACCAATGTCTCGCTTCGGTGATACTGCGGCCAACACAGGAATGATAACTTTAATGGAATCATTTGACGCAACAAAAGATTTAAATGTTGGGGTAAAAACTGCTACCGCGAGTGCTGCAGCAGCGTTATTCCGTATCTTCTTGATGCCTGTGGTGAGTTATTTATCTGTATATCATTGTGAAGACATCTAGTTCTATTCTTTCTGTGAGATGTTTGATCTCATACATACTCTTGTCTCATGATGTCGGATGAAACAAATAATGTAGGATACTGTCAAGACTACAATGCAAGTCACTGGTAAATTTTCCAATGTTGTGAGCAAAGTCAAAGTTGAGGGAGTTCCAGCTCTCTATCATGGCAGTCTCGCAGCTGCTTCTGCCACATTCGTCGGACATTACCCTTGGTTCTTTACCTACAACCTTCTCTCAGAAAAGATTCCAAAGCAGGATGATCCACTTAAAGAACTTGGAAGGAGAGCAATTATGGGTTTCTGTTCATCAGCTGTGAGTGATACTTGTTCAAACTCGATTCGTGTCATTAAAGTGTACAAACAAAGTTCAGAAGAGGCATTGACATACCCACAAGTAGTGAGGAGAGTAATCAAGGAGAGTGGTGTTAAAGGATTGATGTTTCGTGGATTGGAAACAAAGATTTTGGCCAATGGACTTCAAGGTATTTTGTTCTCTGTCATGTGGAAGCACTTTGAGGAGGTCCTGTTCCCAAAGAAATAAGCTGCTTTCCAGGTTGTCTGTGCACAAAATTTCTTGATGGCAAGAACAAGTGGTTGCAATGTATATAGGAGGTTTACCAACAAAGTTGTTAGATATTTATATTGGGAGAATTGAGGATGATAAGTTGAGTGTAAACTTAAGCTGATTCTACGTGACACAATACCTTGCGACAGCTTTGAAGACGAGATCTAATTGCCTGCATCTTCCCCGAAAGTTCGTTGCCACTCAACTTGCGTCTGTGGATGCTTTCTGCTCACTCAACTCCACGTTCGAGCCAGTGCTTTCGGCAGCTAGTTCTTCGTCGTTATTCTCCATGTTCGAGCCGACCTCATCTTCGCCTTCATCATCTTTGTCGGGATCCTGGTTGTGATCTTGAACTTCATAGGTCTTCACTATTATCGTGCAAATCTTCTCTTCCTTCGGTGCTTTTGACCAGCCAAGCTTCCAGAAGATAAGGAGATATACAGCTATTGAGATGGCCTCCACAAAGCCGTAGATTGTGGGTACTCGCATTGCTAATTGAAGATCGGAACCAGAGAATAACGAAAGTGCTGCGGATGTAGCTATCCCTGTGTTTTGGTAACAACATTCGACAGCTGTAGTCAATCTCTCTGGCTTGGACAACTTTAACAGTGTAGGCAGTATTGTTGCTACAACCAGACCCAAGAGGCATGGAAGGGCAATTGCAACATAATCTGCAGGTCGGGTTGCAGTGATTGTCTCCTGTGGTGTCGGGTCAGAATGGTCAGAGCCACCTTCAAAGGATAGCACAGTGCTGAAAATGATAAGCGCTATTCCCGATACGTTCCCGCCAATGTAGGCGATCTTGTGCCAACGAGGTGTATCAAACTTGTACGAGCAAAATACTCCAGTTCCAATTGCACCAATCACTACCGCGATGGATATGAAGATAACCCCAAAGTTGATTGACTTGATCACACTTTCACCACCCATTTCAGTATCTTTTGAATTATAAGCAGCGTAGGTGTAGATGAAGAGATTCATAGGAAGGAATCCAATTGACAGTATTGTGGATGCAGTAGTCATAGAGACACTTAAACCAAGATCCGCGTTGAAGAGAGCACACCACCAATTACTGTATGATCCACCAGGCGATGAAACGACAATGATCAAAGTCACTCCGACGGGTACCGGCAGGTTAAATGCAATAGTGACGAGATATCCAAAGAAGGGCATTAAAAAGAATTGACAAAACAACCCTATCGAGATTGCTTTGTAGTTGCGCAGTTGTTGACGCATTATTTTTATGTCCACAGTACTTGCCATGCCCATGACGAGCAAGAATAGAAAAATATTTATCGCCACTTGGGCTCCTATGCTCTGGGATGCCATGCTTGGAAGTAATGATAGAATTGAGGCTATACTGTACTCTTGGGGTGTGCCTCTTGCGAAGATGGATGCATTCGCAGTGCACTTACTCGCCGTTCGCCGCAGCTGCTTAAAAACTGGAGAAGATGGCGGATGGCGCCAAAAAAGATGATCTTGGCGCCAAACGTGAGCTTTGGCGCAATCTTCTATTCTTGCTCCTTGCTACTTGCTATGCACATGATTTTGTAGCAAGATGAAGATCATCTATGCCACTATCTTTCTGCCAGCAGCAGCAGCTTTTGTGGCTACCTCGACACCACGTAGGATACCAGCAACATTCCTTCAATCGTCACCATTCGATGAGTTTTTGGGAAATATCTTTGGCAAAGATGAAGATAAAGACAAAAGTAGAAACAAAGACAGCGATATCATAAATGATGAAGAAATCAACATATCCTCCTTTCAACAAGAGTTATCAAAACGACAACAACAGCAGCCGCAGCAAGAAGTAGAAACTGATATAGAAAATGCTATCACAGACGCCAATAAAGAAGAAGAAGAGGGGGATGAATTTGACTTTGACGGGTATATGATGAGAGATGCTATTTATAACAAGTTTGGAGAATGCTTCGACGTTGACTTCAACAAAGTCGATGCATATGGATTTAGATCAGTTTATCTCAATATTATGCCCTTTCGATTAGGAGGCAAGCGCTTTCGACATGAGACTGAACTTGACTACCTTTGTCACTTGCAAGCGGTGGTAAGTACTCTCACTCATCAGACGTTTTTAATTTTATCAAACGCAGCTGACATGAACATTCATGCCAATTGACACGTTTCCATCGCAGGTTGAAATTCTACAAAAATATGATCAACTCGACTATGTCTTGGCTCAACTCGATGAAACAACGAAGAAACCTCGAGCAGGGACATCTCCACTAATTGCCGTCCCACTCCGACTAGATCTAACAGAAGAGCAGGTAAATCAGATAATGGGATAACTGATTACCTACACATTAATTCTTTCCTCATGGCAACACAAACAAGGTTTGGGAGCTCAAATTATTTGCCTCATTGATCACCCACGTTTGATGTCGACCACTTGATACACTGAGTTGAGGACGTGAAACCTTCCCTGCTATCATACTCATAAACGTAAATGAAAATACTTTCTCCTCCCAAGGACCCATCTGTGCCTCTCCTTGCATTTTTCCAGCGATAAGAAGCTCGGAGCTAGACGCAGGAACGGTATCTCCTCTCTGATTGCCGTTCATTGAGAGCTGCAGTGTTTGGCTTTTGGCAGTTTGATTTGTCACTTGGTAAGATACACGGAACGGAGTACCAACTTTTGGTGCAGATGGACACTTCAGCATTTTGGCTTTGAACGGTGCATCCAAGACGTGGCATCTCGGTCCGTAAAATTTCATTGGGGCAATGTTAGACAGGATCAAAGGACCATGCGCCAATCCAAACTCATCAAGCATGCTGCCATTTCCATCCGTTGAAGCAATTTCTGAAGATAGAGATAGACCAGCTGGTTTCCATCCGATACTAATAGCACCGAGACACATCGCGCCCGAAACGTTTGCACTCGTCTCAGCAGTAATTGAGTAGGCTAATGAAAGCTTAGAGCCTTGCTCTGACTGAGCAAAGAAAAGATTAGAATCTGCAGAAGAATATAAGCACTTTTGCTCCTCGTTCGGTTCATTCTATAATAGAGGAAGGAGAATGTGAGATATACATGTTAGGAGAGGGATGTCACGATTGTTGTCATTTTGTTGAGAACAAGCAGTACAACGAGGCCACACAAATCGCTTCGGAATATAGCTTACCTCATTTAAGACGTGCTCAATGTTCGCAGCAACTTTGCTTCCAAGCTCTTTTGCCTTCAAATGACATCGCATTCGGATACGCTCACCGTCAGCAGCAATCAGTGGAGATGAGATGCTAGGATCATTTGAAGCTGATTGTACCATATTAGACGGGTGCCTGATACCGCATGGGAAACTTTTTTGGTTTCCGTTGATTGGAGAAAATTCTGCGGTAAAGGGCGAAATCCAAGTAACGGTGCCACTTCGTATAACAACAACCTGGTCGCCCAAATCACTGGACTGGCTAATTCCTTTAATCGTGCGGACCTGCCTGTACGAGATGGTGATTTCATAGGAAGTCATACAGCTGTCACTCTCCGGAGAGTCTCCAGTCTGATGTAGAGGCCTGAACAAATCTAGTGGCAGAAGCATAGATTTCCCCGCTTCTAAATGAGGAGCTATAACACTTGACGTGACACTTGATTCGTCCACAGAAACGTCATTGCGTGGCTCCCACCCTTTCGGAAGAGGCGTGTTATCCTCTTCGTCAGCATGAGAGGAATTGCCATTGTCGGATCTTTTCACAAAAAATGGGCTTCTACCAGGCTCGACTGGTGTGACACCTTCTGATGTAAGATCGTCTGCAGCGTCACTTGACTTTGCACCACTAGAGTTGCGACATCGAATGCTCAATCTCACACCTCGGCAATCTACATCTGCCCCCGCTTGAAGTTGAAACATAATGCGGTTGACAGTTCCTTCAATCGCGATACCATTAGTGTGAGGTTCCGTCAAATTCTTAATATCCATTTGTGGACGAGGCCCGAGAATTCGAAGACAACGAGGCCCTAGACACCAAAGTTGATGATCAGGTCGCGACCATGCGTGCGCCATGTAACCACATTCTTCCATTTGTAACTGTTGATTACCGGACCGACCTAGCGGTGTTAGTAAAAGACTCTTCTCCACGCGAAGTCTCATATTACTCTGAGAGGAAGTGTTTCCTCCAGGTGATCCTAATTCCATCTCTACACCGTGACAAACAAACGGGATGCCTCCAAGAAACGATGCTGATGACTCAGGAAGACTGCTGATAGGGACGGGCTTGCCGTTAAGAGTTACCTTCTCTTGAAGCGACTCGCATATATTTCCAGCTGCATGCGTCAGGCCCATGTTGGTAATCTTCCCACTCTTCGGTGTGTAAAAGTTATTGCCAATGGCTGTTCCTCCCAGTGCAACAGATGAAAAATCGGTGGGTAGTGATATTTCAGTCAAAATGAATGCTACTTCATTCGGTGTAAACTGCACTCCGTCGGAGAAATTGATTTGTGCGTGTCCACTTGCTGAAGGCGATGATTTCAGCCAAGACTGCAATTGTGCCTTGTCGAAGCAAAGGTCTGTAGACGAAACCTTGAAATTACCCACTGAAGTGATGAGCTTGATTGTTTTGGCAAATAATTGAAAGTCGACGTGTGTTTTGATGGATAGGCACGCCCAAACCGAGTCGCCAGATGTAGCATGTGTTGACTCTAAGAACGATAGAGCAAAATCAAATGGAGGCCTGGACTTGCCACTGGCATCATCTTTCCACACAATATCTTTACATCCCAACTCCCATGATTTGCTCTGCGCCTGTTTGATTTCCTTATCAGTTAACATAGCGCATGTTTCCGGCTCAAAAAGAAGTTTTGCGCAACTAATTCTGGACTCTTCCGCACGAGCTGACTTGCTAGATTGCTCGTCGTCAATTACCAAACAACGTTCCTCACAGACGCGCAATGTCCGCTGAATTGAAAGTTGTAACGACGGCCAATTCTTCGTTCGTTCTGCTGCAATTTTCAAATGTACTGCTCCTCCAACCGGATTATCAATGCTCATGAGAAGTCGTCCAGCGAGATAATGCAAGCGAACGGAAGCGCTAGACACTTTCGAATCCCCAATACTGATCAAGGGTTCAGCGCTATTTTTGGCAACTTCAAACAAATCAAGCGCGTGTAAAATGTATTCCAGCGCTATGCCTACATGGGTTAAAGCAATTGCAATGTTAGCAACCATCAGGCGATTCCTAAAGCAAATCCTGCAACAACATCCGTCTTACCCTTATGATCCCGTTGTGATTCGTTTTTCAGATGCGCCTCTCCAGCGGCCTTTGAACCCACGAAGTTCCCAAGTGATTCGACATCCACATCGCTGGCGGCAGAGCTTTCTTTCTTCTGTCTCTTCATCTTTGCACCAAGGCCCATGATTGCCTCTGCCAACTCTGAATAAATCTTCCAAGGAGCAGCCGTTTGATGATATGATGGCTTTGGCATCGTCGTACCATTTTTGGAAGAAATCATCATTTCACGCCGCAATTGCTCTTCGGCTGTACAAGCATAGATGTGCAATTCTTCTGTAGCAAATAACATACGATACCATAGAGGTCCAAAGAAGTCATCATGCTGATTTGGGTTATAGTCACGTATACCTTGAGGCGATGCGAGGAAAATCAACCGATGACGTTTCCATTGATTCACCGTATCCAGACTATTGGAAGCATTTGCTATGCATAGGAGCTTGGAATTGATAATGCTAGCAACAGCGCGACATTGTTGCCATAAGTTGTTATACAGTACAATATCTTTTGTCAAACCAGAGCCTTTTGCAGATGTACCAGTAGGTGGGGTGGAAATTACCATCGACGGCGGCTCGGGTACTTCAGAAGGAAAGGAAGGTAGAGGCATCTCCACACCAATACCTCCTCCAGGAGATTGGGTAATGTTCGGTGACATGCCTTGATTCGAAGATACATTGTTCCGTGGAGTCATGAGGTCAGATCCAGAGTTATTCGACGTTGCCCTCCAAGTAACAGCCCTTCGGTGCATCTCAATCACCCACCGATAAGCTTCTTCATAAAAACGCATACATAGAGAGCCCTTGTCACTCCATTTCGTACCACCATTATCCACAGATGACCAAGTGGAGGCAGCCCCTGTCCTCATTTGAAACTCCCGCAAGGTTGCCACCTTCAGAGCATATCTTGCACATCTAATGCCAGCAATTAGCGTATTAACTTCAAACGATGAATTTGAGGAGTGATATCTATTCCGCCATAGAGATAATTTGCGCTCTTGAGCCTCTGCTAAACGAGAATAGTACAATGCAGATGAATCACGAAGGGAGCGATCAAGTTGACGCAGATGCGGATTCATAATTACTGGCTTGGCTCCATCATTGTTGGGTGCAACTTCTGTCCCCGATCTATAGGGACTTCGCAACACTGCAGTTTCAAACTCATCAGGTTCCAAATCTGTTGGATAGTTCAACAGATATACCTGACTCTGTGGCAGGTAGCATTCCTCACATATTTTCTCTTTGAGAATGGCAACCTGTTGATCCCTCGCTCTGTTACTATTCTGACCACCAACAACACAATTTGTCAGGCAGACCAAGTGAATTGGAACACTGCGTTTTTCGGATAGTGTCATTCGAAAGTCTTCCACTGCTTGGATAACATGACGATCTACATCACAGTTGTTAATGGAAGTTTCATTGATTGTGGTTACCACAACCAGTGCCGATGGCAATACATTCGTGTGTTTTTCAACCCATCCCTCTGGTAAAATTCCCTCATTTTGGACATTGTACGATGATAACCACGCATTGCCAACAGATCCTTGAGTTTCTCCAAACATGGATGACATCCCATTCATTTTTCCCTGGGGACACTTGGATGGTGGAAAGGCATATCTCCGATTTACAGATATAACTCGTGCTCGACGTGACATGAAGTTAATTTGTGGATTGTCTTTTGAGTAGATGGGATCAGCAGCGGTAGATGATGCATCAGAGTCATTGTCGACGTCAATTGCAATATTAGTCACTGATGGTGTATGAATCTCAGCGCCAGCACTGCCATGTGACTGTCTCCAACGTCCTACTGTCGAGTGTGCCGATATAGTTTCATCTATGTTGGTGTTATTACTACTCTGCAATGCAGCCAAAAAAGATTGGTATAGAGAATTATCCTGTTCAACGCTGCGTGTATTAGGTTGTAAATTGCCAGGTTCGTCGTCGCTGTTTTTGTTACTACCGCCAACGGTGGCATTGACGACATAAATGACTGGACGGATGTCGGCACCGTTTACAGCACCGATCGTGGACGATATTGACGACGACGCTCCCTCTGCTAGAGAGGAACTGTCCGTCATTGTTGCTAGTGAGCCCGGTCGTTTTATTTCAGTGTACGTTGTTTACTTCATAAGATTCTTTGACTCCATTTTATTTTATCAGCAACCAAAGACCGAAGACAACGCATGAAAAATGGGACGCTTTTGCGCATTCGTATGATTGAATAGAAACACCAAATTTGTCATCCATTATCTCACTATAAACCACCGTTTTCCTCACCATTGTGCTCACTTTCCGAGTGACGGTCGAAAATTCTCTCTCAATTCACAATTCACAAAGGAGCTGTTACTTTTCACTCTGTTGAAGCTTTGGATCCGACCGCCTCAATTATCGGTTGGAATAGCACGGGGATAGTCCACCCGCCACTCTCCATAGTTATTGACGGAGAGAGCGGACGAGGGGTTAAGCTCGTTCTTCAATTCTGCGACAACAGCGTGTTGAGCGCACCGGCACTATCTCGCCGAATGCCGAATACTCCTCCTTTTCTGCAGAGCTGATTGCTTGGTTTCACAGTAGATCCGCCAGTAATAATTCCACGCACCAACTATAATTGATAGTGGACTCATCCAACGTCAGCAAGGACTTCCTATCTGCATCATTCGATAAGTGTAGAATTGCCATCGACAGCATAAAGACTTGGACACATCTTGTGAAAGTGAACAGAAAACAAACATGACCTACCACCTGTCTCTCATAGCAGCGCCAACTAACAGGAAGAGCCAAATAATGTCGTG
>Ga0209652_1002727_pt1 | contig 13434 bp, 7 predicted proteins | sample SaaInl74LU_5_DNA_FD_184641 | JGI IMG/M metagenome (GOLD analysis project Ga0209652, IMG submission 184641) | Marine microbial communities from expanding oxygen minimum zones in the Saanich Inlet - ESP_74LU_5_DNA (SPAdes) (version 2) | ecosystem: Environmental > Aquatic > Marine > Intertidal zone ...
CTCTTCTGTTGTATCTGAGGACGCGTCTGAGGTGGGATCGCAGTCGTCTTTGGAGGACAGTGCATAAAAGGGTTGGCTAGTTGGATCTTACGTGTGGGGGTTTAGCATAGTCATTTATTTCTATAACAGCAAGCGCCTAGGGTTGCACGAACACTGCCCGAGGACTCGTAAGTCCATTCGGAAAGACTACACACACAGCTGTCAAAGTCCTGTCAATGTCAAAAATTATTTCTCTACCTATACAATTTGTCCACAATAGCTTCTCGTCAAGGATAAGGCTCTTATTGTGAACCCAACCTCTACCTACGAGACAGCTTTTCTTCTCTGCTTCACACGCAACTAAATGCTATTGATTAGCAAATGAACCGCGATTGCGGAGGTTACAGCCGCGAAAGAAGACATAGAGGATGCTCCAGATGGCTCATCAGATGGGTTTGCCGCTAGAGGTTCAAGTTCAGAAGGAGATGGCTCGTCATCCTGATCCTGAGACTTGGACGCTTCGGGAAGATTGTTTCCGATACAGTTGCCACAGTTAAATATGAACTGGGGATCAACAACCTTCTTGATTGCCTCAAGCCGGGCTAGCCTCTCTGTCCCGTAAATTGCTTCCTGGAAAGAGATGCACTTTTCTCTGCGTTCCTCGAATGTCCATTCGGGAGGACAAGGCTTCGTCCAATCTTCCTTCAAAGGCCCACTGGTGAATGGCCCAGCATGGTTCGAGCCAAAAACAGGAGGAAACTTGGTCTTGTCAGAAACGTCAAACATCTGAGGGAATAGATTGCCCCAGAAGTAGTCATTGTCATCATTGAAACTCGCCATGAAAGCAGCATTGCGATGAGCCTGGGAAAGAGAATTGGCTTGATCGGAACCGCTGGCCGCAGCGCCTCCAAAAGCATAGTACGGTGTATTCGTTGCATGCTCCAGAACAGTCTTTATATTCTCTTCACTTTCATCAAGCCAGGATTGCGGTACTAACACATAAGCAAGGAGATTTCCAATCGGTGAAGGAGTAGGAGCATCCGGAACTTTGCCAGGGAAGCGGTCATTGGTATTAATAAGCATCATCAGCTCTGCCCAACCCTTTGGAGATTCCATGACACCTTCGTTGATCTCTTGAGCAAGGTTAATAAGACACGCCACTTTGGCTGGATCAGTCGAGTTGTTCAGATCTAAGAACCTTGCCCAGGCTTGCATAACATCTTCTTCACCGATACAAATCAAGAACGCTAAGTCATCAGGACTGCCACAAGCAAGACTGTGCTCCTTCGTCACGTTCAAAAGAGATGGTGCTGATATGTACTTTGCCTTAAACTCTGCAAATTGAGGGGCGATGGCAGAGCACTCTTCTGCTCCTAGTTTGAACAAATAAGGGTTGAAAGGAAGATAGTCATGAAGCTGCAGAAATACTGATGTCACGACTCCCCAGGTTCCTCCTCCACCTCCCCTGACCGCAAAATACAAGTCATTGAAATCAATATCAAAGTCTTCAGGACAACGTCCCCAGATCCATTTTTCCTCATCGTGTTCATCAGGATTGCTTCGACACACTCCTGATACGACCTTCGTGCGAGGAACTATGAATCCCTCTGCACTTGCATCCTCCCATTCTGTAGGGCCAAATTTCACATGAACGCCATTCGGCAGCACCATCTCTAGTTGCACAACCTGATCTACGCCAAAACCTGTTTGTTTTGAGGTAGTTAAAATAGAAGGATTAAAATCACTGTTGAGAATACGATCACATACACGAAAAATTAACAAATAGATAAGCACACGTACCGAAGAGTCGGCCTCCGGTTGTACCTCCGAGGCCACCTTGCCAAGACCACCCCACTGTATTATCGTTATCGTTTTCAGTCAAACAAACAAGTTAGACGGTTAAAATGAACAAATAATTAGTTGACATACAATTGGCAGCATTACCAGCAGTACCTGGCAGTACAAGAACATTACTCACTTGGGCTTACTGTGCCTGCTGCGCCTCCTACTACGTGATACTTGTAACCTACCTCCTCATTGGCAGCTATCACAGCTCGGTACACCTTGTCTGTCATTTATCAAAGAGGAGGTTGATATTAGAAGACATATTAAACAATTGTTATGCAAACAAAATAATCTGATCAAATCAAACACTCACCAAAATTCTCGCCTCCACCGACACGAATAAGACTGGACTTGTTCTTTGCCAATGACAGAAGACATGGCTGGGTACTCAGATCATCAGCTACCGTGGTACCCAAGATGGATGCATCACAGTCCGTGATTCCAGTTGGAGCATAATGGGTGTATCGATTCATGTTGAGGAGCAGAGTGTTCTTCTTGGACGATGCACCTTGATAACTATGGCCGCTGTTCTTAACACTGATTTCAAGACTGTGCTTCTTGGCAAAGTTGACAGCGGCGACAACATCTGAGGCAACGGAGGGAAACAACACTTTGGAAGGGAGATTAAGACTAGGATTAGTTGGGTCCATCATAAAGCTGTCAAGATCTGATGGATTGACATATATATCTGTCAAAGCCTGAGCAAAGGTTTGATTCAAATGACCATTTTCACTAGGACGAGGCCAGCTCATCTCCCAGCCGAGGTATAGATGAGGCAAACACATCCCAGAGGGCTGGTCAATTATGCATGATTTGTCGGACTAGGCTCAGAAAACTCAGGTCCACATTCGTCAATGACGTTCTGGTAGGATGTGTCGATGAGAGATGCAGATGAGCTGAGCTTCGAAGTCAAGGCGGCCCAATCGAGGTCACTGCGCCATCCCGATACAGGTGAAGCAGATGCAGCATCGGCTGTAGATGGATTGCCTGTAATTCCGACGGCAGCGAGTAGGAGAAAACGTGCAGCGACGGCGAAGTAAGCCATGGTAAGTTTATTATATTATGATATGAATGGCTGGTGACCTGTTTGGTTTTTTTAGATGGGTCCGTGAAGATCTGTGGACGTTTCGATTTCGAGCAGATGACCGGCTCCGTTTCGAGCAGATGTCCTCTCTTTAGTAAACATGTATGCAGTTTCCGCTTGAGAGAGGTTATTGTAAGGCCTTAGCGCTAAGGCCTTACAGAAGGACAGGAGCTACTTATTGTATTCGGTCAGTGCGTGTTTGGTCCGTGTCCAGGCCAGAAAGAGTTCGTATTTAGGTCGTAGAAGTAAAATGTATGCAGGATTCCGCTTGTCTGAGTGCCGCTCTACTTATCCTTGAGATTGACTATCTAATTCCCTCTCTTACTCTGACTCTATCTAACTCTGATCTTGCTCTGACCTTCGTTTCTGTGATGGTCCGTGAAGATCTTTTAAGCGGCCTCTCCGACCTCCGACAGACCGCAAAATAGCAGGAGTAAGGCCTCAGACACGAAAGGCCTTTTAATTTTACAAGGAGGAGCTTCTATTTGGTCAGTGTTTGGTCCGTATGCAGTCCAGAGTCATATATGTCGTAGATATGTCTCGTTCCGGCATCGGCATCTATTAAGATCAAGAGTTCGTATGGGTCAGACTTTCTAGCGGATCAAGCTAAAAGGAAGCCATGATGAGTTTATTATGCAGTGCTTGAATGAGAGTTTTGATAATGAGATCAAGAGTTCGTATGCATGGATCTTGTCCATGCATGGACTATCTATGGGTCAGACTTTCTAGTGGATCAAGTCTAAGTGACTAATTGCTCGCCATGAGTAGCAAACTCGGACTGAGTAATGGAATAGACCGTCTATCTATGACAATGACACATTGCATTGAATCCGTCCATCATGCTGTGTCTGTGTGTCTGTTTCTGTGCTTCGAAGGATTGCCTGCAAATCCCAGGACAGTGAGTAGGAGGAAGCGTGCTGTTGAGGAGTAAGGCCTAGAGACGCTAAGGCCTTTTACATTTCGCAAGCACAAGGAGTAGCAATCTATTTGGTCAGTGTTTGGTCCGTATGCATGCAGTCCAGAGTCAAGGTCGTGATCAAGAGTTCGTACGTAATTATGTTTGTCGTATGGGTGAGACTTTCTAGTTCTAGCGGATCAAGTCTAAGTGACTGATTGCTCGCCATAAGTAGCAAACTCGTACTGAGTAATGGAATAGACCGTCATCCATCTATGACACATTGCATTGATTCCGTCCGTCATGCGATGTAACTCTTGCTCTAGTGCAGCGCTGCTCGGAAGGCTCGGAATACATTCACAGTCTTCCATGCATGTAAATGTAACTCTTGTGCAGCAGGAGCTCAATTCCTGCATGTATGCCCAATTTGTGTTACGTATTGCTGGGTAGAAGAGAGATAAGGAAGTAGTATTTACTATATTTGCAGAAATCTTCTTCCTCCTTTCAAGGATGACGTTATTTTTGTTTATTTGGTATCATCAGCTGGATTGTTGTTTCATTGGTAGGTTGATAGGTAGGTAGGTAGGGAGGCTGATAGGGAGGCTGGTAGGGAGGGAGGGAGGCTGGTAGGTAGGTAGGTTGATAGGTTGATAGGTTGATACGTAGGTTGAGGTTGGATAGGTTGTACTTAAAAAAGTTCTACTGCCTCTTCTGTGTTGCAACAAGCAACAAGTATCTCTTATGAAATCCTGAACCACTTCCTTTTCATTTCTGCTCTTGATTTATTATCAGACGAAGTGCACAAATGAAAGGGAAGTTTAGCATCCAATCCGATCCTTCCTACTATCCAGACGTCGCTGCAGGTCAGCTCATATCATATGAGCAACTTGTTTTTGCACCAACACAAAAGCAAAGGAAAGAATGAAATGGCCTTTCGTTTACTTAACTAATCTAACACCACATGAAACTCTTCATCTGCCCAACTCGAGTGTTCTTCCAGGAATCGATATCAGTAGTTTCACAATCAACCAATCACACGAGCAACAACTGTCACAGCTGATCAAATTATGATAAAAAAATAGCTATTCCTTACTCCTATAAGTAGGCTTAGAGGAACTCCGATGGTTTCCCCCATAACAAGGTGGATGTGAAGGAATTACTCTCTTAGTTTCACTCTCTCCACCTTTACCTCAAACTATCTTCCAGACTCTCACCCAACAACTCCTCACCTTGACGAACACATTCTTTCGCCATTCCTGCAATCTCTTCGTCGCCGTCCTCCAACAGCTCTGATAATACAGGTAGACATTCAGGCAATAGAACCATATACTCTTCCCCAACAGTCTCAATGATCGAAAGGAGGCAGCTGATACCCGCCCTCCGCACCTCAGACCGTTTGTGCGAGCACGCCTCCAACACTGCAAAGTTGAGAGGTTTCCACAGCTGTTCATTCCCAGCAGCGGTGGCAAGAGCTGTCAAACATCCAGCTACATTTCCGTGCTCCAACGTACCTTGTCCTTCAACCAACTTTTGATACGAACTGGTTACGGCATCTTCTTTTTGGCTCAAATCTGACGAAACGGGGAGATCTTTAGGAACATGAGCCATTAACAACTTGCCAAGATGACTCAGAATCATATTGTAACGCTGATTGTCATCACCTCGAGTCCAGTCACCTCCTTCGTGGGCGTCTGCTTTCAACGCGGACTCCAAACAAAGTAAGAGGGGCTGTAATGGGCTCACTTCGCTGTTATCATCCACTGAAGAGTCGCTATCTGAATCTTCGTCGACACGGCGTCGCTTTGAACCATCGTGTTTCGGACGTTGACAAAGCAGAGACACTGCAATTTCCAATTCATCAATCACATCTGTAAGCACGCTTGTCAGACATGGTAAGAAAATGCTTCGAAGAGATTTACTCAATGCAGCTGAAAGAGTCCAGAAAGCAACTCGCCGAGAGCAAGATTGTTCCGAGTTATCATCGTCCTCTTTGATGTCACCTCTCCACTCACGAAGTCTGACATAAAGTTGACGCAGCTGTGATTCTGAAAGCTTCATGACGAGAGACAGAAGTACCTTGTTTGCATCTGAAAGAAGTCTGGACTTGCATTCATCCCCTCCCTCATATGAATATGCTGCAACAAGCACATTGAAGATCTTCCCAATCACAGGAGGCAGCTCGGAACGCTCGGAGGTTCCCACAGATGCATTGATCACACCAAGAATTGAGCATGCTTCTTCCCAATCGTTTGAATCATCGTCATCAGAATTGACCAATGTATTGGAGAGAGCCTTGCTGAGAGCTGGAGTAAGCTGTCGAATGGGAGTTTTTGATGCCAATACTGACTCTACTCGCTCTGTAGCTTCTTTCAGTGAATGATCACCCCGCCTCAGTGCTCTTGATGGCAGAGCATTATTTGAGAAAATCAGAGGTAGGTAGGGTGGAAGGAACTGTGGCAGATTTTCGGCCAAAGTTTCCAACAAGCGTAGAATTGCAAGCTGCAACATAGATTCACTTGATTCAGCTTGAAACTCAGTGTTCTCGACCAAGAGGTTGACTGATTTGAGGGAGGAAATTAGAGGTTTCACTATCGAAGGGAGGAGTGGGAGACAACGGGCCTTGAGCACGGCCACGAGTGATGCCAAACAGAGGGAGCTCGAACTAAGCAATTGGCATTCCGCATCTTTGATGCCCAGCATTTCTACATCATCCTCATCACTTTCTTTCGACCATGAAGCTGCGGTACCACTGAAGAGTTTGGTAACGCTTTCCAACGCCGGAACGAATGCATCGGCAGCCTTTGACGTCAATTTGCTTTTCTCTGACGCAGGGCACAGAGATCTCACGAAACTTTCCAAAGCAACAAGAGCACCTTGTTGCATGATGATATTGCGCTTCAAGGCAGCGACGGCTTCTTCATCATCGCTTGCTACACTAGGCTGTGCCGTACCCACTTGGGCTACAAGTTCGGGTACCATCTCCAAAAAGAGTGATGCCTCTGCAGAGTCCAAACTCACTTCAGCGACACGATCCGCAAGGAGTCGAACTGTCTTCTTTCTCATGTAGGTATCGGTTGATTCATCAGCAAGAGTAGAGGACACTGAAGCTAAGAAATGTGGCACAGGTAGGAGGCCTTGAATGTTCTCGAGACACTCGCTGATTGCAACAGGAACTGCAGTCCAAAACTTTTGCTCCTTTCTTCGCAATTCGCCTTCCCCAGCGAGTTTTGCGTGTGCCCGCAAGGCATGCATATGAGCTTGCAACAACTCTTGCCACAATCGAAGGGAGACATCGGCATCATCACCCTGGCTCTTGCGGAGAAGCCTCTTCACCGCATTCGTGCCGGTAACATCACGTACCATTTCAAGTAAGCAGATGGCGAGGTACAGAATTGATCGCTGCTGTGATACGCTGCAATCCGAATAGGAACTAGGAATGTCATCGCCAATGTTGGAACCACGCAAGGCAAGTGAAGCGACTTCGGACATACCAGCTTTCAAATTTGAGGATGATTCGTCTGCAGAAAAGCTAGAAGCCCCACAAATGACAGCCATGAGCTGCTCCGCATATTTCAATAGCAACAAAGAAATCGGGACTTTGATTCCACTCGGAGAGGTTGCAAGGACGTGGCAGTTTAGCTTCGCAGAATTGGCTTCGTCTTCGCCCGTTGTTTGCGCCTCGTTGTTGAGATCGAAAGCTTGTAGTGCCAAGACACTGGCAGCCAGAGATGCAATCGCATCGATTGAGTCTTCTTTCGTAGGAAGTAACTTGAGAGCATTGACGAAAGGATCAATTAAGTGGGTTCTCAATTTTCCATTCCCATTTTCTGGGACAATTACCTTTCCAACGAAGCTTTCGATGAGACTGAAAAGAGATAAGTCGGCAGACTTTGCATGTGCACAATAGGCGGGGATGATTGCCGCAAGTGCATCTGCGAGTACTCTGGAATCAACACCAACACCATCACGAGCCTGCTCTCCTTTATCATTAGATGAATGTTTTCCTGCAATACTCATGAGAGCTGGAAGAAGGGAAGAAGATACTGTGGATGGAGATTCCTCACAAAGACATGTCAGCAAAGACAATGCCAACGACCTGCCACGACCAGAGTGCAAGGGATTGATACTTGATGGATTGCCTCCGACAATTCCGACCAGCATATTCGCTTGGGTGGCAAGTGATTTTGTGCTTCCAACATCAGAGTGAGAGCGGCTACGCTTCCTTCGCTTCTTCCCATCATCAGCTGACAGATCTGAGATCTGGCTCTTGTACTGTTGGTGAATTCCTAACAAAGTTTGAAGGATTGATACTCTCGTGTAGTCCTTACCGCCAGAATCGCCTTCGTTGTTGTCAGTAGAGGATAGGGCAAGCAATTGATCAAAGAGTTTCGATGACAACTTTGAGATGTCAGATATTTTGCCGAGATCAGACTTCTCTCTCACGCAATCAGTAATGAACACGACAGCAGCTTGACTATCTTCAGAGACATCCACATTATCAAGAAGATGAACGAGATCGGGAGCAGTCATTGGGAGGCTCAAAAGAGCTGCACCAGCAATCTCATTTTCGTGTTGCGTGCGGAGAGTGAGCAAAGCGGATGCAACAGCGTGCTTGGACTTGGAATCCAACTTTGGAAACACACCGTTTATCCACGACTGACGGCCAACGGCTTGCTGTACTACTGAATCTGATAACATCAGAGGCGACGAATTGGAACCAAGAGCCTCAAGAATCGCTTGCAACATGCTTGCTGGGTATGGTTCAAGAACTGAAAATGAATCAGAGGCACCAATAGAGTAAGATCTTGATCGTCTACCTGATGACGATGGGCCCACGGAAATTTGAATACTCATTCCATCACCTTCAACCTGCATGGTGTTCACAAGAACTCCTTTCAACATGGTGGCAACACAGTCTCGTAGACGGCAAATTGATGGATTAACAACAAACTCGTCTGCATTCAGGCGAAGGAAAGATTGAAATAGATCTCTGCCTCCCAATTCCCAGCGTTTAGCCAAAGGGAAAACACGTTCACCAGACCTCTCCATTGCTGATAAGATAACAGCAGCCGCTTGGCATCCCCCATCAATGATTTCATTGTCTTCACTCAAAGCGCAAAACTTGCACTGCTTAATAATGAAACTCTGCAGATCAGCAGGTTGTGCGAAGGATAACACTATCTGGCTCAGCGCCTGTGGCAGGGTACCAACACCGTCCATTAACAGAGACGAACGAAGTGGAGAAGACTTGTCGGTGACTTTGTCATAAATAAGTGACACTTTTTCATCCTTTTTCGCCATTTTGATACTCTCAAGCATTTCGAGTAAACTCTCGCGAACCTCTCGCACGTGGTGGGATAGAAGTGCGAATGCTGGCACGATACACTCGATAGCCACCTCGTTAGAAACCTTGCCACCTTCCAAAGCTGCCTTGGCAGTATTGAGAATATGCACGATCCCTTCCTTGCTGGCTTCAGATCGTAGGCAAGCGTGGACGAGACGCACAAGATCGGGAGCTACGTTCATTTTTGATGCATTCGATGTCAACTGAGATGCGATGGCAGGTTTACTAATGGACTCTACGGATACTGGAGAGGATGAAGATGCAAGTTTCATGATTGCGTTGCCAAATCCGTCTAAATCATCAGATTTCAATACCGGCAAATAATTGTCGCAATTCTGCAAAAGGAATCGCGCCTCCATCTCGAAAGATTCGCTCTTTGTGGATTCTTTTGTATACGAGTTCATCTGGAAGACAATGAGATCAATCACCCTATACGCCGCGTCAACTCGAGACGAAAGTTTCTCATGCAACTCTGAATGGGCGTGTAAGGCTAGCCACACAAAACGGTTCTGAAGTAGCGCCGGTGCATCAAATGATTTCTTACTGTAGCACTGTTCAAGAACATATTCTGAAATGTGACTGCTTGTGATGAACTCTTCCACGCTGGTAGAAACGCTGCCGTCTTTGGCAAAGCTGAGAAGCTCTTCCGATGCAACTTCTGCAACTTTCGTAGTTAGATCCGAATCGTCGTTATCTGTTGCTGTCATCCCATTAATGTGTGCACCCACAGCGAGGAACAGCTTGCAGTACAGCTGAGTCAATTGATCAAGATCACCGTCTTCAGCGTCCATGCCACTCTCCACATTTATTTCATCCCCAATGAGCTTGGCGACGACACCACAAATGCCAATACAAGATGTGAGAGGTGATTCTAGCACAATTGAATTTTTTTCACTTTTCCCTCCTTGCTTAAATGCTTCCAACGAACTAAGCGGTGACCAGGTAGCGTCTGTACCAATGAATGTCCAGTGAAGCAATGCTGAGAGTGCCTTTTTCGCTAAACTTTCCAAATCATCTAGAAGCGAGGCAAGAAGTAAGGGTGGCTCGTCCAAGTCCATTCCATTCTCGTTTCCCTTGAGAACTCTCAACTGGCTCAATAAAATTTCTCCTGCTACCACGGCAACTTCGGGGTCATCTTCAGTACATAATCGTCGAAGCAGAGCTTGACCCATCTCTGCATCAATATCAACGCTCCCATCACTGCTCTCGTTGTAGATTTGTTCGTTCAACCTAACAACGGCATCTAGACGGATCTTGGAGTCACCATGCTCAAGTGCAACTCGGAGTGGGAGTAGACTTGATACGGCATTATCAGCTTCCTCCACCCTGCCATCTTTCTTTGAGCTAGACTTAGACACCTGCAACGAAGCAGCATCGCGTTCCAAAAGCAGTGCTAGACGAGATTCCTGCCTCTTCCCTTCGGGGATGGTATTGATAGCGTATGCAACGCCTTGGTCTCTAACTGAAGAATCGGCCTCTGACAAAGCCTTCAAAATAGACTTGTATCTCTCTGTCAAAACAGCTGATGACGATTTTTCCGATAATCCTTGATGCAAATCGTTAAAGGACTTTACCAAATGAACAGAAACTGCGGCAATCAACGATGACTGATTAAAGTTCCACAATCTAGCAAGAGATGGTTCTTTGATCTATAATAAGCGAATAGATGTGAAGTGAGTCAGCCAACTTGAACAAAGGCGCAGCAACACAACCATAAACACAACGACAAATGGACTTACCAGTCTGAGGAGCATAATCACATCTCGATCAGCCTTGAACTTTTCGTCAACTTTTTCCTTCTTTTTGCCCTCATCGGCCATCAAGGCTTTCTTGCCCTCCTTCTCAATCCTATGAAAAGCATGCATCACCAGAGACGCAACAAACGGTGCCATCCTATCTAAAATATCATGATCTGAAGAGTCTTCATCATCCTCATCACTGCCACCATAGATAGATTCCAAAATGGCACCAATAGCCACTGAAATCGATGATGAATTCTTGGAAAGAATCTTATATGTAGAAGATGCAATGTCAACACCCATGTAGTCAACAATGTTGCTTCTTCGATTCTTGGAGGGTGGCAGCATTGGGAGATAGTAGTCCCAGTCATCATCATCATCCTTTGTCTTCTTGTCAACAACTGCAGAACTTCCCATGATAGTGATCAATGTCATGATGGCACTGGTAGCATCATCCACCTCTTCCACAGACAACGAGCTCGAATTCTCCAATACTTCACTGAACGAAAGTTTCTTTCCTCCTACCAACGACGAAATGGGCATACCCTCCGCAGCACTATTACACAACGCCTCTTTCACAGTATCATTCAGGGGTGACAACAATGCCAAAGTAGATGCCAACAATCTACCCCACTCTTTCCACTCAGGACAATACATCGCCGCATCATCACCATTATCCGCACCAGACTTCAACGCTGCCAACACCAAAGGAAGAATCTTCCGCACCATACTCTCCTGAACACCAGTAGTAATCGCCCCACCAGACTTGACACTCCCCTCTTGAGATTTCGACTGATGATACAATGCCTCCACTAAAATTGATGCCGAAAAAGAAATCAATGTGCTAATCCCCCTTCTCACCACACACGCTCCTCCTCCTCCACTTTCTTGCCCATCCACCATCATTTCATTCCTCATCTCCTCTGCCTCCACCACACATACATCACGTCCAACCTTGCCAATATTCGCAATAACACCTACCAAAGCATCATCCTTGGCAACTCTCTTGGCCAACCCCGCCCTACTCAACGGAGGTGCACCCCGTGCCGCATATGGACGTAAAAACGTCCACGTTGGCAATGATTGCAAATCTACCAATGCCACAATACGTGAAAAGATGGCGGCAGTATTACTTGTTGGGTAACATACTTGCAATGGCAAAAACGTTTGGAGTAACATCGATGCAGTATTGGGACGAGCATGTATTTCATATCGTCGTAGGAGGTACTCGATGATTTGTAGACTAGCTAGTACAATTGGATGATCATTGCCACCACCACCACCACTATCACCTTGAACCAACTCCTTGGGAGGAATCTCCATAACCATAGTCCCAATCAATCTCAGCATCTTTTCAATCTCATCATCCATCTCTTTATTCTGTTGAGATGTCGCCATACCCCGCTCATACGATAGATTATGTTGCGATAGTATTCCTCCCATGAACTCGGGACTTTTCCACATTCGTACCAATGCATTATTATTGTTGTTGTCATTGTTGTCATCGTATGCTTCACTAGCTGCCTCACTTAGTACATCTAGGGCAGACACTGCAGCCTCTCTCAAATCAATCAAATTGACCGCAGCCGCCTCCCTAGCCGAATCATACAGAATACTAACCTTCTCTTTCACATTCGCCTCAGCATGAAGGGAGTGTCCATGGAGAGACGAGTGATGAAATCCTCGACCGATGGATTGAGTCTTGTCGCGGGAGGTGGAGGTGATGAACCCTGTGGAGGATTTGTTGGTGGAGGTTAGGGCGGCGAGTTGATTGCCTAGATTTGACATTGACATTTTGGATGGTTGGGTTTGTGTGTTTTGATTGTTGTTGGGCTCGTCGTCGTTATTGTTGATGTTGTTTACTTTATTCTGTTCTTATTTGTTCACTCTATTGTATTATTTGAGTAGTTGATTCTAGATATGGATTGTTTGAGAGAGATTGGAATAGTAGGTTAGAAAGATTAGTCAATGTACGGAAGAAAGAAGGGTCAAATGATAATTGAGCGGCGGCCAAAGCTGCCCAGACACCTCCCTATCAGAGTCGTCAAGCGGCCGCCTCACAGGTCAAGCAACCAACTTCCTACAGAGCACAACAACGATGTCTACCGATAATGATGGCACGTCCATCCATCATCAGATCATACCGAAAGGCATGAACAAAAGGTGCTGCTCGTATAGCCGACCTCGCGTAACCACGACAGCACCACCATCGCCACCACCATCACCACTATCGACACCACCACCACCACCCATGACACCCGTTGTCGAGGCGTCACTTTTCTTGACGACTCCCTCTGCCAATATTTCGACGTCTCGTACATTAACACTGCTCCTCGATGTGCTCTCCATCATGTTATCACTCTCGGCGACTGTTGCGGCGGTTGTCATCGTCGTCGCCGTCACCCCCGTCAACGTCGTTTCCACCACCTCCTTTCTTTCGTCCCTTCTTACTACGATTGGCCTTCTTATTGTTAGTCGGGTTCCTCACGCGCCAACTCTCGTCGTCGTCGTCGTCGTCATCGTCCACCGCCGTAGCCGCCGCGGCTGC
>Ga0209652_1002733_pt1 | contig 13404 bp, 10 predicted proteins | sample SaaInl74LU_5_DNA_FD_184641 | JGI IMG/M metagenome (GOLD analysis project Ga0209652, IMG submission 184641) | Marine microbial communities from expanding oxygen minimum zones in the Saanich Inlet - ESP_74LU_5_DNA (SPAdes) (version 2) | ecosystem: Environmental > Aquatic > Marine > Intertidal zone...
TGTGTTTGTGCCGTCTGTGCAACGGAACTTTTTAGATCCTAATTGCTTAACGATCCAGCCGTTTGCTTCTGCTTGTCCTGTAGCACGAAAACGTACTTTGATTTCGTTGCCACCTGCTGTTGGCTCTCCGAAAAATCTTTTATTAAGTGGTCTTCCCATTTGTTTATCTCCTTTAAAACGTTCTAGGTTTACGCAGTGGGTCAGTTCTGCATAAGTCCGCTTATGCGGCACGATTATTGACACAAGTATTTATCAATTATAAAGAGTAGCGACGAATGCCTAAGGCTCTATTTGCACGATATACGGCAATACTTACTTTGTTATCTTGATTGCCGCCAAGTATATAGTAGTACTCTACTCCATTTATTTCTTGTGTTTTTAGATAAAATCCTACATGTCCCTGCCAGCCTTGATTCCCTCTTGGAAATACTACAAGGTCACCGGGTTGAATATCTTTTTTTGATATACCTTGTCCCCAATCTAAAAACGCTCTTGCTGTAAGTGGATACTTGTGATCATTATTACTAACTATTCCACTTTCTTCGAGTACTGCATTAACAAAGGCGGCGCACCATTCTGTACGCACAGGGTCTACGTTTAACAGCTCTTTAAGTTCTTCTCTGTCTGTGCGCTCGTGCATTCCGTTGTATTGTACTGCTAGATAAACAGGATTGATTGGGCCTAAATTAATAATTTTTCTAGGTGTTGTAATCTTTTCTACACTATTGCCTGGTGATGTACACGCTGTCGCTAGTATCAATACTATCGTCCCTAATATATATTTCATAGTTTGCCCCCGTGAAATATTTATCAGATCATTAAAAAAGGGCCCCCTAAGGAGCCCTTCTTATTTTTTGCTATCTTAACTTAGATATTAGCTGAAGCTAACGTTAGCTGATGTAATATCAACTTTACCTAAGTAGTCAGCAGCATTGCCTAGTGACGATGCAGTGTTATTCAACTCAACATATCCATAACGTGTCATGAATGATACTGTTGGTTCAAATGTACCTGGATCTAGGACAACACCTGAGCTCATTAGCGGGATGTATGGGCAATAGAATGCCGCTGCATCTGATTCGCTTGAACCTTTGTAACCGATTAGAACGGCTGCATTGTCTGCGCTGTAAGTGTTTACATAAACTTTCATTGCATTGTTCAATGTACCAACCATCTTAGTGTTAGTTGGTGCTTCGAATGTGCCTTCAGTTGTACGTGCAAACGCTGAAGTAGTTGCAGACTGTAGGATTGTTAGTGCAAATGGACTAACAACTGCCCAGTTACCTGCGCCACGACGTGTGCGCTGTGCAATCAAGTTACTTACGCGGTTGATCTGAACTGCAAGTGCAGCATGCTCATCACCAACGAAAGTAGCAGTACCTGAAACAGCAGCTTGGTTGTATGTTTCAGCAGCAGTACCTGCAAGAGTTGCTAGCGATGCTAGAACTTCTTGGTCGATCTCAGCAGTGATCTCTTGTGCAAGAGCTGCCATGATTTCTGCTTCAACATCAATACCGTGCATTGACTGTGCGTCTTGAGCTGCTTCGAAAGTCCAGCGAGCTGATAGCTTGCGAGTCTTTGCTTCAACAGTTTGCTTCAAGATTTGGATGCTTAGTCTGTTACCAGCAGCGCCTTCTAGCGTAGCAGTTGAAGCTGCTTTACCTGTATCAGCACCTGAGTATGACTCGGCAATCTTGAATGGGCTTAGAGCCTCTTCACCAGCAGTTGCACCAGATGCGCCTGCATTGAATGTGTCGCTGTAGCGAACACGTAGTGTGTGAATTTGACCAACTGGGCCAGTCATTGGCTGAACGCCAACTAGCTCGTTAGCAATAACTGTTGGCATTACACGACGGATAACTGGTAGGATAACACGGTTAAGTGTTGCTACGTTACCTGCACTTGTTGCTCCAGCAGTTGCACTCTCTGACAAATACTTGCGAGTGTTTTCTAGTGTAGCAGCCATTACAGACTTCTTGTTGCCTTGCAGGCCTTCAAGAAGAGCAGTTTTGGTGTCTACCCAGCGTGATTCTAGTAGTTCTGACATCATTATCTCCTTAATTTAATCCAGCAAGACGTTTAATATCGATAACATTGTTATCGACGTCTGCTTTAGTTTGTGTCATTGACGTTTCTGTACGATTGCCTGTAATTTCTTTGCCTTCTGTAAGTGGTGCCTTGCGCTTGGCTGGAGTATTTCCGTCGATAACCGATGGTAGGTACTTGTCGAAAGACTTTTGTAGTCTATCGGTTTGTACTGATTCCAGTAAGTCTGTCATAATCTCACGCTGATCTTTGCCTAATGGCGCAACTAGCGAGTTCATAATCTTTTCTCTACGTGCTGATTCAACTAAACGTGATTTCTCTTTGTTTGCTGCTTCTGCAAGTGTTTTTGCTTTTGTAACAAATGCTTTGGCTTCTACAAGTTGCTTGTCTTTAGCAGCTAGTACGCCCATAAGTTTTGCAACTTCTGAATTTTCATTCAAGTGTGAAGTTGTATACTCATTTGCAAATGCTTCAAATATTTTGCGACCGAAGTCATTTCTTCGTGCTGTATCAATATCTTCTTTTAGTGCAGCAATTTCACCTTTCAGTGATTTGCCTACCATTTCAGATACTGCGGTGGCACTTCTTTCGATAAAGTTAGCTTTAACTTTAGCGAAGTGTGTCTTAGCTTCACGTACTAAACGTACTTTTGTTTCAGCTAAATCTTTTTTGTCTTCATTGAATTCTGCAATTTCACCTGCTAGAGATTCTACAACAAACTCTTCTAGCTTGGCATATGATTCTGCCATTGCTTTCTTGTCTGCTCTTAATTCTTTAATTTCAGCTGCTAAGTTCTCAGCAACGAAACCCTTTAGTAGATTTGCATTTTCACGCATTGCAACAGCATATTTTGCTTTTGCTTCTGCTAGCTGCTTGCGGTCTTCCGCAAACTCTGCAATCTCTTCAGCAAGACGCTCAGAAAGTAGTGAGTCAATAGCTTCAACCATAGTTGACTTATCGTGCTCATACTTTTGCGCAAATTCTTCACGTAACTCAGCAGTTGCCTGCATTTTGTTTTCCTGAATCTTCTGCGCCCAAGCTTCTTCAATTTGTTCTCTAATCTCAGATGAAACAACATCGTTTTCAAATAGTGTTTTTAGTGCATCTATCATTATGTTCTCCTGTTTCATTGGAGTTTGTTGATTAGGTTAATCAACGATTCCTTAAGATACTTTTGTGCCTTTGTGTCGTGCTTTGTTGCCTGTGCTAATTCATATGCCTTCATTCCCCCACGTGCATTCATAAGTGTTTCATAAATAGGTGTAGGATATGCACCAGGGGCGCTAGGCTGAGCCACAACGTCCACAGTGATTATTTCAAAGTCAGAGACAGTATTGCTACCGTCTTCTGCTACATTACCACTACCACGTGACGAGACACCTAGTTTAACGCCTGCTTCGAGCATCGTTTTAACTAGGTTCCCCATCGGTGTTGGTAGTATTTTTAGCTTACCGTAACCGTTATCGCCATCCATCCAACATTCTGTTATCATATGGCTAACACGGTCAATATTGATATTAAGTCCTTCAGGATGATCAACTTCACCAAGAACACTGTATCCATTGCTAATTTGATCATTGAGAGTTTTGACAGCCCTGCCAATTTCATTTACAGGATACACTCGCTGATTAGCATTGCGGACACCACCTTGGATCATAATACCTTTCATGTAAAGGTCTTTTCCTTCGTTGGCACCCTCAAGCACTACATTAGCTTGATCGAATGTCAAATGCTCTCGTAAGTTTTTCATCTAGTTTTCCTTACTATCGCTTACTTTGCTCTTTTCGGAGCGCCGTTTAACATACTGCTGGCTGATTTGTCAGCAGTCTCTGGCTTGCCCTTTTTCTCAGCGCCGTGGCCAGGTTGTGATGCCATTTTAGTAGCACCTTTAGCACCAGGAACATTTACGTTCTTGGTATTCATATCTTTAGCAGTTGGAGCAGCTAGACCACCTTGTGTGCCTTCGCCTTTGCTTTCGCCGCCACGTAGGTTAGCAGTTGTGCCGCCCATGTCGTTCTTACCAGCTACAGTTGACTTGGTGTCTGAACCGTTGTCGCCCATTGTAGCACTTACTTTTTCAACATACTCGCGCATTTGCTCGCCTGCTGACATAGCTGCTTTTGACTCTAGTGGAGTAATTGTTGCTTGGAATGACTCATCTTCTTCAGCTGCTTCTTCAGTATCCATACCTAAGTCGCCCATCATGTCGTCAGTAGCGTCGCCGCCCATGTCGTCATCGCCTTCTTCGCCTTCGTCATCGCCTTCGTCATCACCAGCCATCATTTTTTCAAATTCAGCTTTTAGATCGTCAAGTGCGTCTTCTAGGTCTTCAACACGGTCTTCCATGTCGCCGCCTTCTTCTTCGCCTTCTTCTTCGTCGCCCATGTCCATGTCATCGGCTTCTTCGTCGCCTGCATCATCGGCTTCTTCATCGTCTGCTTCTACTTCAAATGTGTCTAGGCTAAAATTTTCGTCTAGGTCTTCGTCTGACTCGTCAACTTCTTCATCAGTTGCTTCATCAACTTCGTCTTCGTCATCTTCTTCATCAGCTGACTCGTCAACTTCTTCATCAGTTGCTTCTTCAACATCATCTTCATCTTCTAGAAGTGACTCATAGATATCGCGTGATTTCTCAACTACGATTTCGTGGAATAATTCTTGTGCTGCTTCCTTGTCTTCGTTAACAAGTAGCTCTAGCATTTTTTCAAACTTATTTAGATCTGCCATTTTAAACTCCTATAAATGTTTTTTGCACGTACCTACATAGGCACGGGGCTGTCATAATGTATTTACTATTTATACAGAAAAGTATGTAGAAATAGGCTCAAAACGAGCCGTTTGTCTAAAATTAGACAAAATTGAAGGATTTTTTAAATTCTTCAATGGTAATATGTGATAAATTATCAATTTTTGAAAATTCTTTTGGTATAAAAGCATTCTCTCCTAACACTCTTATATATCTCTTTTTAGAGAATTTTTGACAGGTAATTATAGTTTGTTTAAGCCAATTACCATGATATGTTGCTTTGTCCGTACTTTTTTTATAATTTTGGCTATCTGCATAAACATTATTAATTTTATCGTCAATACCTTGGTAATCAAATCCTAATATATAAATGTCTTGAGTATCATGTGTGCTAGCTAACCATAATGCAGTTGGTCCACTACTCCAGCCTTTTGAAGGATTAAAAAAATTAAAGCCATTCATTTGATGATACGCACGATTAGGATTAGTCCATACAGTATGAGTGTGTTGGTATCCTGATTGATTAATTTCTAGAATCATTTTAGTATCAACTGCAACTAGATAGTCGGGTTCAAATTCTCTATACAGTGCATTGCATCCGTATACAAACCCGTATTTCTTTAGATGTTGAAGATTAATAGATTTCCTGCTAGTGCCATTGCCTAGCACAAATGCTGTTTTGTTCAATGATTAAACTCCGCCTGCTTCTGTGTTTGCTGCTATGCCATACATTTGCTTAATGAACTCAAGTTCTTTACGCTTCTCTTCTGTATGTAGCTCAGATGCTTTGCGGATTCGATTGATCTGACTTAGTGTAAGTCTTGTTTTACGGGTGTCAGTTTTCTTAAGAGGTGAATCATCATACTCGGGTTCGTAGCGCTTGTCGTCTACAAACTCAACTGTTTCGGGGTCGTGATAAAATAATTCTCTTAGTATCATAATGTATTTATATCGTTTGCGCTGTTCCTGCGCCACTGCCGCCTAATTCTTGACCTGTAACAGTTTCAGGAGCAGAAGCATCGCTGCCTGCTACTGGTTCTTCGCCTTCTGGTGCTTCGTCTTCTATTCCGCCCAAGTCTCCTGCAATGCCTGCACTACTAATACCTGCATCACGCATTTCTGCATCTGCATCGCCAGGAATTGGTTCTAAGTTATCTTCATTCTCTTCGCGCCATAGACGTTCGTTTTCTGCAAGCTCTTCGTCATTCATACCTAAGAAGCGTTTCATAGCAAAGCGATTTGAAATATACGGAATAGCACTCATCTGTGTATATGTTGGCACACGAGCGTTATCAATTTCAGCTTGTCTATAGCTTGCAAAGTTTTGTGGTGGTTGGAATTTGAGATCAAACATTGCTGTATCAATGTTTACACCTTTTTCAAGTAAGTAGCGTTTAAACTCTGTATCAAATTCTTCAACTACTAGGTTTTGCAAACGTTCACAATAGGTATTAAAGCGTAATTCTTGTATGTATGCTGTTCCAACACGGCCGTCATTATATTGTGCAGCTGAATCATCTGCTCCAGTTGGTAAGTACGAACTCGGGATACGTAATCCGCGTACCAACTTATTAGTAAAGTATCGTAAGTCATCAATTTCTCCTAGGTTTGTACCGCCTGGTAGTGTTTCGACTTTTGATCCACGTCCCTCAGCCGTCTGTGGGAAAAAGTAATCTTCGTTAATTGATAGAGGGTTGTATGAACTGTCTATGACATTTTGACCACCTCCTGTTGACGATGGGATGCGTCTCTGATGAATTTCCGTCTTAACACGTTCCACAAACTGCATAGCAAGGTGTGAAGGCATGTTGCCCACATCAACGTAGAATACTCTGCGCTCTGGCGCTCTTTGTACACGATAGATGATAATAGCATCTTCGAGTAATTCTTTTTGTTTGTATACTTTAAAAATAGTTTCTAGCAAACTATTACCAAACGGATAGTTGTTATCCAAGCCTTCACTTAATGAAAGATGCACAACATGTTCTGCACCTACAGTAAACTCTCCGTCGTCGGTTGTAAAACGACTTCCACTCATACCAGACTGCGGTTGTCCTACCATACCTTTTGCGCCGCCTGTTGGCTGATATTGACCTCCACCGTTTCCTATATTACCATTACTTGTAAAAGGAGTTGTAGCAATTCCGTCTTTAAAATTAAAGTTTACATTTTTAATAACATACTGTTCAGGAAGTTTACCTTCGCTTTCGTTTACAATAATACGTGTTACATTTGCAGCATCAACATGAAACCAACGCTTAGTCTCTGGATCTCTTAGGAAGAATTGATCTCCCATTTTAAATACGTTGCGCATTATTCTAAAGATCTTAGTTTCAAACTGTTGAAGTTTTGCCCATTGTTGTAAGTACTGACCAATAATAGTAATTTCACTATTAGTTGCCTTTTTACCTCTGTAGTCTACAATAAACGGTGTATTGTTTGAAGTGTTCTTTTGTGTACAAAACTCAGCAAGGATATCAAGTGCAGCATTAACTTCACTATCTTGATCCATAGTGTTATATTGTCCGTAGCGTTCAACTCTATTTGGTGAACCTACGTATACATCTGGCAAGTATGATGAATAGTTAGATCTTGCTGGGCCGGCCATGTTGCCATTGCCACGGCTAGTGAACGGACTGTAGCTACCGTTTTGATTGTCACCTGTTGGTACAGGTGTGAAGTACTTTTTCCAACTCATTTATTTTCCTTATTACCCGCCTCTGCTAGGGCTCCTTGCAGCTATATTATATCCCATAGCTGCATCGGCAGTATTTCGTTCAACCTTAATGTCTAAGTCTCGCATTTCTTCTAGTAACACTAGAACTTGCTGCATAGTACTATTTAACTGTTGTGTGCCTGCGCTTGTACCGCTTGTGGATGCACTAATTTGTCCCATTACATCGCCTGCATTAGTTCCAGAACCCGGAGACCAACCATTGTTGTCTTTCGATAATTCTTCATTTAAGTCTTGTAAAGTTTCAACTAAATTGTCTAAAGCAGTAGTATACGATCTAACACCTTCTGTGTCAAGTCCATTCTTTAAAACGTCTAAATTAGACTGTAGTCCTGAAATGCTTACTATTGCAGCCATTCCATTTGCTACACTAGTAATGTTTTCACCAGTTAGTGCGCTAATTCTTTCTAATCCAGAAATAACACCAGAATCAAGTTCGCCTTTACCTTCAATGTCATTTGCAGACGGCATTGCTAACAATGCATTGCCAAAGTTAGTCATAGCTAGTGCGTTTGCTATGACAGCTTGTGAATTTATTTTAGCTTCGCCAAATGTACTAACATGATCCCAAGGCATCACGTCTGCGCCTGTAAATAGCTCTCCTATTTTTCCAAAGAGTCCGCCAGTTTTTGATACATCTACTTCTGGCATGCTATTCATTGCTTCTGCAAATGCTGCTATAGCTGCTGAATTATTAATGATGCCAGAAGTATTAAATGTTCTGTTGCCAAACTCTTCCATAGGAGCAAATGGATCTGTGTTGCCACCTAGAAGTCCAATGATTCCGTCTTTTAATGCAGTAAACACACTAGCACTCGGACTAGCTGGAAAATCTTTAACTGCGTCTGCATACGATTTAATTGCAGTTGCGTTTGCAATAATGCCAGCAGTGTTAAGAGTCATTTCTCCAAATGCTCTAATAGGAGCCATTGGATCTGTTTCACCGCCTAGCAATCCAACCATTGCTCCTTTAAACGCACCAAACACATCAGCACTCGGGCTTGTTGGGAAGTCTTTAATTGCTATAGCATACGCTGCTAAAGCATATGCGTTATCAATAATACCTTTGGTGTTAAGTTTTAATTCACCGAAGGCCTTTATCGGAGCCATTGGATCTGTTTCACCACCTAGTAGTGACGCAATACCACTCTTGAATGCACCTAATACGCTTGCTTGTGGAGATTGTGGAAAGTCTTTTATTGCAAATGCATATGCTGCAACTGCTCCTGCATTTGCAATTATTCCAGCAGTATTAAGCCTTAAATCACCAAAGGCCTTTATTGGAGCCATTGGATCTGTTTCACCACCTAACAGTGATACAATTCCTGTTTTAAACGCAGCTAACATACTAGGAGCCGGTCCGCCGGAGAACCCTTTCATTGCATCGCTATACGCAACCATTGCTTCTGCATTATTAAGAATATTTTGAGTATTTAGATCGGCGCTTGCAAACTCTTTTAATTTTTCTAAAGGACTTTTTCCTGGAAGTAGATCTATTAGATTTGCAATAGTATTGCCTACTGCTCCTACTGCTGCACCTGCGCCAAATGCTGCTATTGCAAGACCAACTGCTCCGATTCCTTTTGCAACCTGTACTAAGTTTGCTCCGTCAATATCTGCAAATGATTTTAAGCCTTCTGAGAATAACGGCAATGCTAATCCCATTAGTGCAGTTGCTCCTGCAACGCCTGCTGCAATTATAGCAATCGAACCGGATAATATGGTAGCACCAAGAAGAATCTTAGGATTAGCAAACGCTTTTAGACCAGCCGCAGCACCTTCCATTAGGCCACTGCCCATATTACCTATGAAGCTGCCAATACCTTTGCCTGCATTGCCTGCTGCCTTTGCGCCGCCACTGGCGCCTCGATTGCGTCCGCCAGTAGGAGATGTAATTCCTGTACCTGGGGCGCCACCTTGAAACAAACCTGATATCCCGTTCTTTATTGCACTGGTAACTTTATTTGCTGCCCATAATGCACCTATACCAATTACCATAGCACCAATAAATTTAGGACTTGTAAATAACGATATAATGGCATCACCTAGTAGACTTGCTAGTCCAGACATTGCGCTGCCGAACATATCAGCCATTGCTTTCTTTGGATCTTCTTTAAATGCTTCTAAGAATACTATAACTTTATCTTTAAGTTTACCAAAATAAACTTTTAGTTTTTCCATAGTTTCTTTAAATTCTTCACTAGCAACTAGATCTTTAAGATATGTTGTTAGTGCAAGTAATGCCGGAGCAACAGCTTCCATAAGTGGACTAATTACGCTAGTTTCAAATGCTTCTCTTGTTGCTGCAAGCGCTTCTCTTTGTTTTACTAATGCGTCAGTTGTTGCATCTCGTGCATCACCTTCCTTAACAGCAGTTTCTAATGCTGCTCTTAATCTTGCCTGATCAACTCGTCCGTTTTCGTCAATAAAATCAGTAAATTTTATTCCTGCACCTTGTAGTTGATTAGCAATTTCAGCCATTGGACCATCAAGGCCGGCAGCAGCAGCATTCATTCCAGGTTCTAGTCTAGCAAATGTAGATGAAGCACCGTTAATCATGTCCATCATATAGTCAACGCCTTTGGCTTGCATTTGTGCGCCGGATACATTACTATCAGTTACATCTGCGAGGCCATTCTTAATAGCAGTTACTTGTTCGCCGAATTGAGTAGTAAACAATGCTGCTTCTGCAGTTAATGGAGGCATTCCTAAAAATTCACGCTTTAACGCATCAACTGCTGCTTGGCCGCCAGATGCTAGCGTATTAGCCATCAGTATATCCATTTTTTCACGTTCTTTGGCTGTCATACGCCCAAGCTTGGCTTGCATAGCAACATCCATTTGTGCTGCGGCAATCTTTGCTTGTTGTGATTTAACGTCTTCGCCTGTTAGTTTACCAAGCGTAACTAAGTTTTTAGTATAACGTGCTGCCGAATCTGCTTGAGCTTCTAATTGTTGTTGATTTAATTTTACGCCTCTATTACCAGCACGTTGCAAATATTGATAATCAATTAATGCTTCGTTAATATCTTGATAACTAAGGCCCATGTTAAGTAGACCTTCTCTATTTGCGCCCAGCGCTTTATTTAATGCAACTACTTGCTGAGCTCCGCCGGTTGCAGTTCCACCAAATGCTGCAAGCTTGTCTGAATTTGCAGAAATCATACTAGTGAATTCTGCAAGCGGCATACGAGCACCTGCTGCTGCTGATCTTAGTTGAGTTAGGCTGTTGTTAAATGCTGCACCCGACCCTGCAACATTTTGAAATGCTTCAAAACTATCATCAAATAACTTTGCCACTGGACCAAGAGCAGATCCAACTAACGGAAGTTGACTTGTAAATGCATCTAACCGATCAGCGCCTGCAAAAAATGCTTCGCCTATGTTTATTACAGATTTTGCAGTCGCAGTAAATGCACTTACAAGTGCAGTACCTGCTACTCCTCCTAAATTACTTAGTGCAGATGTTGTATTTTTAACTTCTGTAGTATTATCTTTTTGTGCTTTAGATGCGTCATCTATAGCAGTTGTACCTTTATTAGTAGAATTACTTAACGCAATAAGCTTTTTATTAACATCGTCGGGATTGATGCCTTTCTTTTTGGCCATTGCTTCCATAATGCCCAAAAGTTTGGCAAGCGTAACTTCACTAGCTACACCATTTCCGCCTACGTTACTAATTTCAACTTCGTCAGCCACTATTTAAATTCCAAGTTATATGCGCATATAAATAAAGTAGATACATACTTATACATTGTATTTATACGGAGAGAAGAATGGCTGAATTTAACCCTACACAGTTTAATAGTAATATTGAACAAAATCCTTTAAGAAAATATTTTAGGCAACCTAAATTATATACCACGCTTCCGTCTCGAGGTAAATTTTACCCAGACGGTGTTCTCGATATGCCAGAAACTAATGAATTACCAGTTTTTGCTATGACTGCAAAAGACGAACTATTAATGAAAACACCCGATGCGTTATTAAACGGTCAGGCAACTGTTGACGTTATTAAAAGTTGTGTTCCTAATATCAAAGACCCCTGGAAGATGCCCAGTGTCGATCTTGATGCAGTTTTAGTTGCCATCCGTATTGCAACATACGGTGAAAAATTAGAAATAACAACTAAAGTTCCAAACATCGGCGAAGAAAGAATGTTTGAGATTGACTTGCGTAAAATTTTAAATGGATTAGTTACTCCAGTATACGAAAATACATTATCAATTAATGACATTGAAGTAGAGTTGCGGCCACTATCTTATAGAGAATTTACAGATAGTAATTTAAAAACGTTTGAAGAGCAGAGAATTTTTGCACTAGTTAATGACGACGAAATGGACGACGCTACTAAATTATCTAGATTTAATGCTAGTTTTAAGAAACTTACTGATTTAACAGTTACTATGATGAGCAAAAGTATCGCTAAATTAACAATAGGCGATACTACAGTAACAAGTCAAGACCATATTGCTGAGTTTATCGATAACGTTGACAAGGAATTCTTTAAAGATATTACAGATTATTTAGAACAACAACGAAAAAAGTTTGCAATCGAACCTATTAAAGTTCAAAGTCCAGATGAAGACATTGCAGCAGGGGCGCCACCAACATGGGAAGTTCCTGTTACGTTTGATCAATCAAATTTTTTCGCATAAGGATCTTAGCGTGGAGCGTACCTGAGATCCTAGAAGAAGTTAAGCATATGGAAAATGGGCAAAAAGAGCTTAAATCAGAAATATTGAGATTGTGTTGGTACATGCGAGGAGCAGTAACCCTTGAAGAAGGGTTCTCTCTTTGTCATGAAGATAGACTGCTTATTAGTGACATTGTAAAAGACAACTTAGAAACAACTAAGAAGTCTCAGATGCCATTCTTTTAATTACTTAAAACTAATTCCAAACAATTTGTTAGTATTTTCTAATAAGTGTACTCGAATGCCCAAGTCACTCCAACTTAACTTATGCTCTCTAAGCATTTTAGTAATTTCAAAATAGACACTCTGCGTTAAGAATCTTTCACCTGCTTTAGAATTAGCAGTCCATGCTTGTTGTTGCTTACTAACATCAACACCAGCTTTTGCAAATTGCATAATTTTCTGTGCAGCGGCAACACCACTTTCTTTATCGCCTTTGGCTAATTTAGCAATAAGAGTTTCAATGTCTGCTGCTGTCTTAGGTGGCATGGGCTTTTGGCCACCTTGCACTTTGCGAATATCACCTTTAGCTTTTTCGTATGTATCACTGCCTGCTGCATTTTTACTTGCTGCGGGCGCTGCTTGACCTTGTGCAGGCGCTGTAGCAGCTTGTGCAGCAGGTTCAGCTTGCGGTGCTTGCGTAGCTTGTGTTGCACCTTTGTTTAATGAATCAATATGTGTAACAAGTGCTTTAGCATCTGCAGGACTTAGTTTTGCTACAGCTTGCTGAATGCCTTTGAAGTCCATAGGTGCTGTTGCGGCGGGTTGTGCTTGTGCTGGTTGTTCTTTACCAGGTGCTGATTTTGCTCCTGTTGCAGCGCCTTGTGCTTGTGCTGGTTTTGCTCCTGTTGCATCACCACTTGCGGCGTCTGCTGCGGGCTTTGGTGTAAACGGTACTGACATTGTTTTGTACACAGGAGCAATAATATCATCTCTTACACCTGCACTACGTAGTACGTCAGCAATTGCATCTGAGTCAGTCGGTGACCCTGCTTTTTTCCAGGCACTGTTTAATTTGTCAGCAGTAACTTTGGTTGTCATATTCTTTCCAACTGTCGCCGCTTTAGCACCTACAGCAGCAGCACCTTTTTTAAGAGCTCCGCCTACAGCGTCTGCACCTTTTTTAAGTACATCCATTGGACCTTCGTTAAGAATTACAGCAGGTGTTCCTTCGCACCATTC
>Ga0209652_1002737_pt1 | contig 13401 bp, 8 predicted proteins | sample SaaInl74LU_5_DNA_FD_184641 | JGI IMG/M metagenome (GOLD analysis project Ga0209652, IMG submission 184641) | Marine microbial communities from expanding oxygen minimum zones in the Saanich Inlet - ESP_74LU_5_DNA (SPAdes) (version 2) | ecosystem: Environmental > Aquatic > Marine > Intertidal zone ...
CATCAGATCATTTACTTGTCGCTGCGAAGTTTCATGCAGGTGTGAGTAGACGAAATGATCAGCTCCCAGAGGCGTCAAATTCACCATTTGAATGGCTCACCAACTTTCAAAGCCTGAGACATTTAGTCTTGCCATCCTATATTGTCGGGGATGTTTCGCCGCCACCACCGTCCTCTATTGGATCTGCCTCCCACAAGCACACATTGAAGCTTAACGCTCTTCATGTCGGATGCGGAACATCCACAGTTGGCGAATCATTGTTATGTCTAAGAGAAAAGGATGTGTACGGCAATCAACTTCAATATGGCCATGTCGTAAATGTAGACATAGATAAAGATGCCCTGTGTGTAATGCAGCATCGGTGGAGACAGCGAGAGTTACAGACACAACAATTAGATGATATAACGTTGGGTGTGATGGACTGGCGTTATTTAGACTTCAAGAGTGAAGAATCTTGTCGATTGGCACTGGATCCTTTATATCGCAGTCTCTTGCAATCGTTACCCAATAACTCGAACAATGAGCTGGGAGGATATTTTGACTTGGTTTTAGACAAATCTACGTTGGATTGTCTTCTGTGTTCGGAGACAGACGTGGTTTCTGTGTTCCTCTGTGAAGTTTATCGTGCATTGAGAATACCCACCTCGAGATCTGAGTCTTCTCTTGACGCAGACTATAAACATTCCTCAGGAGGTGTGTACGTGCTGGTCACATTTCACCCTTTAGAATTCATCCAGCAGTTACTTGCTGAACTTCCTGGGGCTCATTTGGAAATAGAATACGAAGTCATCAAACGTAAGGCTGATATTGTCAACACTATCGATGCACTAGAGGTGGACGAAGTTGTGTCCGGAAAGAATCAATCAGAGTTTGATCCTGACACATACTTACCACCTGCGTCTTCTGCTTGGATTAGCGGATCCTTCAGTCCTGACGAAAACTATCGGAAAACAATCACAGTCTTTACCTGTAGACGCCTACTTAATCCAAAACAGGAAGAATCAAATCAAACATACACACTGGATCGGCAACTAGTTCGTGAACATATTGAAAGTACGTGCGATAAGTGGTATCAAACAACAAGTCCAATGGTTACCAACGAACGAGAGGCAACATTACGTCTAGACTTTCAGAACGCTATTTTGAGTCAACAACGAGCTGAATCATCATTAAAGGAAGAAGAAGTTACATTGGATTTGAAGACTTGCTATGAGCTAATGTTTACAGAAGAGGAGAAGCAAGTTTTACCCTTTGACTACTTCATCGAAGATTGGGAAGCTTATTGTCAGAATCTACGTATAGGAGAGGATTTCCCTCGGCAAGGCATGACGATTAATACAGCTATTGACTTTCTGAAGGAGATGCAGTAAACTAAAGGATCAGCTGTACGAAGCTTAATGAAGTGGGGCGGCTGTTTCCCTCCAAGTGTATTACAAAGTATGCAATCTACTGGCCTCTTATGGTCTTAGTGATTCGAGATGGCAAGCTTTGATGGAGAGTATGATATGAGGGAAGCGTGGAGACTAATTTGAAGGAACGCTACGATGGGATGCAAATGCGATATTAATATTAGCGTTACGATACACTTTGTTGTGACTCGTCCTCTGTTATTATAAGTACGTAATCTTTCATTCAAGAACGCTGATTACTAGCTCTCACATACAAACACAACAGTTACCATAGCACCAATTATTTCCTCAATCCCCTTCTTAGTATATGCCCCATTTGACGCATACCTCCCATGTTCAAAGGATAAACTTCACCCAAAGCATTCACATAGTCAAACGCTCCCCCAAAGCTCGTTTCTTCCATTAAATCATTCTTCTCCACGTGATAGGGTGGTCCAAACTCTCTTCCTGATTCCTTATTCTTCACTTCAACATATACTATTCCATTACTTTTCGTAAATTCGGATAATCGTTGACAGTATGGTTGACGCATCTCAAGACTGAGTGCCCCAAAGGAGTCCTTGTCGTACACAACATCAAACGAAGATTGTAACTCGGGTCGTTTCATCAACACGTCACCTTCGTACAGTGTAGCTCTTCCACTTTTATGCTTCCAAACGACACCACCACCATTATTTGTTGATGTCGAGGCCCAATCCTCTTTATTATTTTCACCGAATTGAAACCTCATCGCCTTTAGAGCATCCGGCACAATATCTATAGCGGTAACATCATGACCTTGACTCCAAGCGTAGTGAACGAATTGATCATCTCCTGCCAGCGGACATAAAATACGCAGCGGTGTGTCAGAGGAAGTGGAGGTGGCATCAGTGATGTGTGATAGTGCTTTTTGTTTGGCTTCGACATCATCTATTTTCCATCTTTTTGGACCGCCGTTTAAGATGTCTTTCCAAGTTTCTGACCAGCCGCCCATTTTGATGATTGTTTTGTTTCGTTGGTTTGTAAGTCCCCCGCTGGTGAATGATTGAGTTGTCTGTGGGTAGGTGACGAATAGTAATAGTAGCAGTAGGGCGGCAATAGAAATCATCGCATTTATGGCTGGATGAGCTGGCAAAGTGCAAACCAAAACAGAGGAGGAGGATGCACGAACTAAGTATGTACTGAGGTCCTTCGTACAATGGCTACCTATACGTAGGAATTCATATTCAAAAAAGATCTCTCCACCACCCTCTTCACCACATAAAATACACCATGGCCACCAATCCGTCCATGCCGCCTACGCAAGATCTAATCACTCCCAAGGAATGGGAGGCCGCTTCATCCGCCGTACTAGATACAATCCGCTGCTTCATAGATGGGTTGAGGTCAGCTCCCTGTCTAAAGACGCGGACCATCAAGGAGGAAATAGACGACGCAAAAACTCAAAACGATGATGTGTCATCATTATTTGCCCATTTGCAGTCATTGGGAGTGGTGCAGCAAGTGCAAACTCTGCAGATACCTGGTCAACCACTACAACAGCAACAACAATCGAAAGCTGATAAAGAAATTAATCCAAGTGGGCTGGAATCGATGCTGCTTGATCATTACAAAGGCGATGATCGAAAACAAATATTACATCAAATTATATATCCAATATTGAAGCAGCTGCAACAATGTTATGCTGCCTTAGACACAATAGAATCATCTTTACCACCAAGTAATGATAAAATCGAAACAAATAACAAATCATCCAAAAGCAAAAGAAAGAATGCCGCTCCACCACCATTAGGAATGCTATCACTCAATGACTACGTCAACGTGGCATGTTTATTGGAGTTTACAATTTCAATTGCATTAGTGCCGGCGTTGGAATATCCGTATTTGTATCAACTTCAATTGAATCCATACAAAAGTAATAGTGTTGGCAAGAATACTAGCAGTGATGGTAGTGCAATACAATTTCCAAAGGTAACATCATTACACACTACAACAATGGCACAAAAACGAATCCAGGCATTGCCAAAACCATTGGCAGGAAGAATATCCAAGAGTGCCTTGACGTGGGGATCCACTTATGCAGCAAAGATGCAGGAGTCATTGCACAAGAAAATATCAGATTACAACAAAGTACCACACCACAATGATACAACAGAAGATGCTATTACACCCCAGCAATTGTATGATGTGAACATTGCATATCAAGCATACACGGAAGTAACGTCACTGGCAACATCCATCGGTCATCTAGTATTACTGGATAGATTCCGTCCTATGCTCCTTCCACGTCATTTGAGTGATATTTACTTGGGATTACTCATTGCTGAAAGGTTACGGTGGGTACTGTTGGGGTTGGAAAAGAATATGTTACCGAAGTTGCAGAGTGAATTACAATCGTTGTTCATCATTCGGGGAGAGAGGGACGTGGAAAAGTTGAACAGTTGCGAGCTACAAAGTTTGGAAAGAGGATTGCTGTTTTCATCACTGAAATTTCAATCTTCATTTATCACCAACGTAAACTCAAACGAGTTACCGATGGTGACACGAACAATCGATCATCGAGAGGCTGCATTGGCCTGTCGGACCCTGCTAAGTGGTGGAGCCGTCATGACCAATACGGAACAAGTAGTATCCGCTACGAATCCCTCAATCCCTCCGTGGTTACGCATGAGGCTTGGACAATTTCTAACAACTTTGGCAGGGGATAATTTGCAATCTGTCGTGGATGTCTTTGTGGCATACGCTCATGGTCATGGGGGGAATAGTGATGGCAATGATGAGAATGGGAGCAATAACATGGGAGATGAAATCATGACTGGAGCGGCTGCTCGATTGGCACGTGCATTGTGTGCGAAACCTGCAGGACAGCCATCTTCGGAAAATGGCAGCACTCCATTCCTTGAGAAGTTGTGTGATCAATTTGTGGAGTTTTTAGTGGAGGAGGGACAGCAGCATATCAAAAAGTCAAAAGAGGCTGAGAATTATGAGCTAGTACGATCTCGCTCCTCAGTTGCCATGTCCCTCACTCTTTGGGCGACTGTTGGACAGCTCTCAATGGATGTATTTCTGTCGACCTTTGTTCGACTGATGACTTCAGGTTTATTTCCACAAGGAGACTCTGGTCGTTCGAAATATGGTGCAATACAATCAACAGCTGCGATTGGTGCATTTCTCGCTACGACACCGTCTTCACTAGACTCTTCTACGAAGAAGAAACTGAATGCGATGTTGGTTTCATCTCTATCACTACTGTCAAATAATACACAGTGCAATTATCCGACCTTGTTGGGTCAAATTCTCCGTCTGGCATCTTTCTTCTTTGAAGACACTGAATGTGCCGAATCTAAGCTGGTCGTGCCATTGGACAACAATGACAAGTCTGACGATGCATCATTCCTGAACGTAGCTGTCATGACAATTATCCAAACTATACAAGTTGCGACGAGACTTGGTTCCGAAGGGCAGAATCAGGGAGAACATGATGTTGCACTTGCATTGTTGAAGGCGGTATCAATCAATCCTTCCGACACAGACGGATATACCTTCGAGAATGCAATTTCAACTCAGTGTGATAATCTACATCCAACTTGCTACTTTGTGAAAAGGAGTGGCAATGGTGACAGCACCGACTTAGTGAAGGGGATAGAGAGAAGGGCAAAAGTTCTGGTCCACCGCGTAGTTGTTCCTTTATCACGAACGATAGATGAGATGCCTGACGAAATGAAAGATATTGATGCTTGGATGCGTATCGTACCGAGCAGTTTGTTCCGTCTTGTTTTGCAGCTTCACTTCTCAAACTTTACCCAACACGACGATACTTCTAAACATGAACTGAATGATGGCGATGAAGAAGAGCTAAGAGTGGCATCTACCGCCCTCCTGGCCCTCCTATGTGAAGAGTGCTCGCCAGCACTTCTCCTCGGAGGCGACAATGAAGCAGACAATGGTGTACTAAAAACTTTGGGACTAATACTTGAATCGGGAGCTGCTCTCCTCAGAGACGGAAGAGGGGCAGATTCCCAAAGCGAGCACTCGGGAGAACTTCTCTCCACTACATCTATCGTTCTCAGCTTACTAGTTGCAATATTAGAACTTGGCGCAGAGAAACGCTCAGAGGGTGGAGAACTCATCTTTCAGTCAATGATGCCGTCACTTCGAACTTTGAGCTGTGGTGGCGATGTGCAAAGCGCCGAGCTCTCGAGTTTGGTTACGGAACTGGCCGAGATGGCAAGTCATGCTATGGCGCTCATAGCCACCCGAAACGAAGTTGTGACTGAAGATAGCGTGTCAAAGCCAAGAGCTGCCGCTGGTGATAAATCAGACATAGAATTGATTGTTGACCACATTACAGAAGCGGAGCGTGACTTGGATTCTAGTCAACCCCCTCTTCGTGCGAGAGGTGTCGTCACCCTACGTCACATTGCTCGTTCTTTGGCCGACAGCGGGGTTTCCCACGTGCCAAAGAAATCGTTAGTCATTGAAGTTGATAGTGTCAAGACTTCTGACGGGAGCAAGGAACAACTTGTACTGCTTGCCAGAACACTGGCACGAATATGTTTGAATGCACTGGCTGATTCAGAATCGTATGTTTACCTTGCAAGCATTCACACTTTGGTGGCCATCAGCGATGTTTGTCCATCCGAGATCATTACATTGATAGGTTCGGTCGTGTCCACAGGAGCTGTCAATGTTACTGTGCTGACGAATGGTGCAAAAGAAACACCAATGGAGATGTCTTTTGCCCAAGAACAGAGAATCAAAGCAGTGGAAGCACTCATCTTCATTATCAGAAGACGTGGAGATGGGATATTTTTGAATGGACCGTCACTCCTTGAGACTATGCTGTTTGGGCAGATGAAAATGGCGACAAATCAGGCTGGGGCTGCGCAGGACATGTCGCAATTAATACAGGTGCAAACTCATGATTATTTCCAACGCTCCCAAGAAGAAGGAGACGACGAAGTTGATGCACGTACGCGGCTTGGCACAGGTGGACCTGTCTTCAGCTGCGAAGAGGGTGATTTGCTCCGATCTGCTGCGATTAGTCTAGTATGTGAACTGATATCAACTCTTCACCCGGCGGTAATTGCACAATACTGCCACGCTCTTGTTCGCTTGGCATTAGATGCTTTACAGCTAGAGTCTTCCCGCCCCGTTAGACGCTCAGCTGCATTGCTTGCTCGAGAGCTTTATGCTTGTGTGATGAGAGAGGAATCAGCGGAAGAAGGGTCTGAAAAGAAAGCTACCTCTGCCATGGCTATTGCGATGGTTTGTGCTGGCGAAGACAAGTTGGTTATTGCCTTGACACGTTGTGTAACTGCAACTGATGTGGATTCAAACAATTCTCTGGCAGTGAAAGGAAAGACTCGACTTGTGGACCCTGCCACTCAAAGCAGAAGCAAAGAAGCACTTGAGATGCGGGACGAGCTTGATATTATCTTCGAAATGGCAGCAGTGGTAGCCAAGTCAATGGAGAGAGAGGCGAAAGATCCTGTCGTGGAAGCAGTCCGGAAAGCCCTGTCAGAGTCAATGTAGAGATTGATCCAAGTGATTTTCATAAACAGATAATACATATTATTGTTGTCTTTTCGCTACTTTTCATCAAAACGTAAAGTTTGAGCTTTCCCGATGTTGTTGGATGGGCATTCGCTCTCTTACAGATTGAACCAAATCCAAATCAATATCACAAGTAACTATACTTGGAACATTCACAGGCGATGATAACTCATCTCCACCACCATCCTGACTATCATCCTCATACCCTCCCGCATCAGCAAGCAGCTCACCCCACGGATCATACGCCAAGCTATGCCCATAACTCTTCCTCTTCTCATTGTGCCGACCAACCTGTGCAGCAGCAATAACATAACACTGACTCTCTATCGCCCTTGCCTTAAGCAACGCATGCCAATGAGCAATTCCCGTAGGGACAGTAAAGGCTGATGGAATCAAAATAACTTCCGCCCCACCCCGTTGGACAAGTTCCACGTACATTTCTGGGAATCTCATATCGTAACATATGGTTAATGCCAACTTTCCAATGGGTGAATCGCAGACTACCAAATTTTGTCCTGGGGCTGTTGTGTTACTTTCTTTGAGATTTACCTTGCCGGGTATGGATACATCGAATAAATGTATTTTGTGGTAGAAACTGGTGATTTTGCCTTTTTCGTCAATGATTACATGCGTATTGTATATTTTGGATAGTGACGATGCATCTCCATCTGTGGTTGATGTTGCTGCTGTGTGAACTCCACCACCACTGATCCAAAGTTTACTCTGCTGTGCAATGAATCGTAGCTCGGCCACTATTGACTCGATGGGTCCTTCACAACTGTATTCATTAATAATGATGTTATCGTCAGATTGTTGCTCATCATCACTCTGTGAACATGATTCAATCGTAGCAGCAAGTGCCTCACGAAACGAATTCATCGGCAGCACATCATCATCATTACTGTTCTTCATTTGCACCTCCATCGAAGGATCGGCATTCAGCACCGTCTGCTCAGCACTATCACCAATAAAACCTAAACATTTGTGGTATATAATGCGCATATCGACGTTAGCTATAACCATCAACGGAAAACATTGACCACTATTTCGGCCAACATGTTTGGTTTAGCTTTGTCTAAGATTACTGCACGTATACTCACCTAAACATTCCGGTAAGAATAACATTTTGGCTCCATCACGTTTTGCCCAACCGGCCGTTTTGGCAATGTTGATGAGATTGGTGTGTTTGTTTCGAGTGGATCGGAGTTGGGCTATGGCGATGCGGGAGATGGCACGTGTGGTGGATGGAGATATGCTCATGGCTGTTGTTGCTTTATCCATGTAGTAGAGTGGTAGTAGTAGGACGTAAATTGTAGAGAGATACCCCATTGCATAGCATCACATCAGATGTGGTTGGGGTTGCTTGTTATGATGATGTTGTTGCCGCATAGTGCTTTTTTTGTCCGCGAGAGGCGTCTCGTTGTCGGGCCCTGATGTTAAGTTAAGGTTATGTAGGACATATAGGGTTGAAGATGAGAGTTTCATGGGTAGTTACTCCCTTGATAGGTAAAAGGGGTAAAAAAGGTACTTACTTCTATGATGAATACGTGTCATACCTACTTCTTCGTGACTCAACTTCAACTTGAGTTTAATCGTATTTTCTCGCTCGGTGGATAATATAGGAGTAGGTACGCAAAAAATGGTGCAAAGTGCAAAGATGAAGGCCATGAACATGATGAGATGCAAATAACCATCTTGTGTGTGTTTGTTTGGAACAAAATCGGTGGCCAATACCAGCCCTTCCTTATCCTTCTATCTGTTGTCAGTCACGGGCGGAAGGCAATATTGTACAGCAGCGTCGTCGGTCGTCGTCGTCTACGCGATCGAGTGTAGGGCGTCGGAAAGTGGTGTGAATAATAATCCATTGACGAAGAAAAGACGTACCAACTCGATCAACAGTCAAATAGCGAATCACAACTACTCAAAAGAATGGGGCTGAAAGAACCGTCAAACAATGGCCTACCGCCGAAGAGCAATGTCGTTAATAATAAGCCAGAGAACACATTACGTGTAGTCAATTTCGAATTTGATAACAGACCGAATAAATTGAACGAGAGTGGTCGAACGACTCAGGCGACTTCCGAGTCTACATCGTCTGCAGATGAACCCGATTCACAACAGCAGCAGCAACAACAACAACATGACAATTCTGAATCATGCAATGGAGTCGGTCCACTACACCAACAATACGATACACGGTCACTCCACACCCATCTCTCCAACGAACTAACCTCCCTCCACAGCTCCACCCATCAAGCCATCCAAATGTCCTACACGGAACAAGAAAACTTATCTAGTGATATTAACACGATGCAATCACGAATATCGTATTTGAAACGAAAGATTGGATTGGCGAGAAAGGAGTTAATTTCCAAGGGTGGGGCTGATATGGGTGATGAATTGTTACGATTGAGTTTGGTCAAGGAGGTTGATTCGGTGGACATGACGGATGATGATGACGAGGGAGGTGGTGGTGGTGGTAATAGTGAAAAGAATAATTTCGAAGTGACCTATGAATCATTTAAATCGTCAAGTGGCAATCTAATTTCCAACAAGATTGGTTCCTCCTCCAGCAATAATACGTCACGGAGGGGATTACTCACCCAAATGGGGAGTCAGAATAGTGGATTATCATCGGGACCGTCATCACATGATGAAAGTGATGTAGTTAGTGGATCGTCAATTTTTCGGATAACGTTTGGGGGTGCGGATGGTATGCCGTCACGGTGGAGGGCTAGGGAGGAATTGGCCCAGAAGAATAGTAGTAGTAGCTTGATGAAGGATGAAGTGAAGGATGATAGTAAGGATGAGTGTTTGTCAAATAGTGTAGCGGGGGATGATATGGATGATGATTTTGTTGGTGATAAGGATGATGATGCAGTCACTGAGAATACAAAAGAGCAACAACTGATAACATTGAAGCAATTAGTGAATGACCGAGAGTCGGAAATATCATTTCTGGAAAAGGAAATGATGACTGTAGAAAAGGAAAAGTCATCTTTGGAGGATGAAGTATCCATGATGACGAGGAATATGGAACAATCCAAAACTGAGTCAACAAATGAGAGGGAGAAACTTGTTGGGGCTATTGATTTGTGCCAACTTGACAATAGTAGATTGGAAAAGGAGCTAATTGAGACACATGTATCACTAGGTGTAAATAAGATGAACATTGAGTTGTTGGGCAGTGAATTACGTGAAGCACGGAATATGTTCATTAAAATTCAAATGAGGAAGGAACGTGAGAAGTATGAGTATGAGAGAAGGAGGAGAAAGAGAATAGACCCACCCCAAGTTAATGAGTGCAGTGCGCCACAGTCAAACCAGCCCTTGAGACTGGCAAGGTATGATGTGCCAATGAATGACAAGGAGGCGTATCAGGATGTAGGTGAACGTAAACCGGGCTATGCCAGGAACACTACATCTTTGTCAAATAGTGCAGTATCTATGGAAAGTGCTGTCACCATGATGTCTGCTTTGACTTCAGATTTCAGTGATTTAGTCGATGTGTTGGAAGGGATTGACTCTACTTCTTCGAGATGATCACAACTGTTTTAGCAAACCTGCTGTAAATATTGTAGCATTAACGTACTTGTTGCCAAACAACTTCATGATGCTACAAAATTACTTTGACTTAAGTTTAGCACAACCTGGTGAAGTTTTTTCAACGAAGTGATCTCGGATTGGAATAAAGCACATTACATAGGTTATCAACTATGTAATCCTGCTTCTGTCATGATTTCATTGCGTCAAAGTGAAAGACTCAGCTCTAACAGGCTGCCGTGGCTGGACTTGAGTTTTTTCTGACGTAATCCTTCTTGTGATGCATGAGCACGATAGTTTGCATTGGCGCAGTGGATAGAATCGCGAGCTCAATCGGACATCTCTTCTTGTGGTCTTCCATCATGAGTGTCTCTGGAGAGGTTTCGACGAGTGTTTGAACAATCCTTGTAAATTGATGCGGTTTGAAAGCATGCACGACTTTGTTGTCAAAACAACGATGGAGAGGAAGTTTCCCTTTACTATCCTTGCAAGTACAAGCTATGGGGTTTAGACTGAGAAGATGAGATATGATTGATGGCCTCGCCTTGCTGACAGCAATATGAAGTGGAAGTCTATCCTTGGCATCTCGATGAAGCACAGAGCTATGCATGCCGTCAGTGATTTGATAGATGATAGATGATGGCGCATCAAAATGGAGGGCAAAGTGCAGGAGTGATCCTACATTTTCACTCAAATCATCTTCTTGAGCTGCCGCACGTAGAGTCTCAGGGGTCAAAGCATTGGATAGAAGATCCCATTCACGGTTCTTGATCATAGTCAAAAGTTTGGGCAATTGTGATGCTTCGTCTTGAGGTTCCACTTCGATGTTCACAACCTCCAACTGGAAGGAATCCTCAATCTCCCGAGACGCAACAGCCTGATTGGCAGTAATTACCGTGACGACACGAACGGTGGTCTCTTCTTTGCCACTCACAAGACGAAGCATGATGTCTACACAGTCCAAACTAATCTTTCTGAAGTGGACCAAAGTCACCTTGGTTCCATTGGCCAATCTGGCTGCTTCTAGTTCAAACACTTCTTCACGTGTGAGGAGGCCCTTCGACCTGGGCACGAAGTTGAAATACTTGTGGTGGAGATTGTCGAAGCGAGACTTGAATTCAGCAGTGGAGATGTCTTTTATGCCGTCGAAGACAGCAATGTATTTGTGGAGTGCAAGTTCAAATTGGTTGGACATGTTGATGGTGATGCTAAATTGATAATTGTTGATGATGCTGCTGCATATGAAATATTATGAGAGCATGGACGACCGGTCGAACATTCATCAAGAGCTGTTATTTATATTTTGTTGCCCAGGAAGTTTGTGCTCTTGTTATGAACTTAACGCAACCGGTACTACTGTCTTGCCCACAGACATGTCATTGGCGGATGACGTTTGAGTGATTCACGATCAGCTTAAGCGAGAGATTCCTGTCTACTCTTGGCTCGACTAGTATGTATGACGTGCTTGTGACTTGTGACGTGAGACTGAATGATGGGAAACTACATACATAAAACGAACAACAAGGAAGCACTTCGTCGGACTAAGTATTGCCGCCGCCTTCTTCTTTGCTTGGCTCCTCGTTGACTGTAGTTTGGTACACAGACAGAGTGGACATGGCTATTAAGGACCGATTTTCTCACGATGACGCCTTCTTGGAAAGTATTTATCGCCATTGGCATCGCCATATCAATCCGACCTTTAGTAACCACGTTGATCTGGCTTAAACATGCCCCTGCTGATGATTTCATTGGGAAAATACCTCTCTTGTCCACCGAGGATCTCATGACTCGTGTAAAAGGAAAGAATGCCCTACTCATCGGTGGCACACGAGGAGTCGGAATGGGAACGGCACTTGCTTTGTATAGGGCTGGTGCTCATGTCACCATCGTGGGGAGAAGTGACCATAGCGGTGCAAAGGGATACTATTATCGCCCTTTACACCAACATCAACACCCGGCACTATTAATTTTGTACAAGGAGACATTGGCACAATCTGTACAACAATGAAACTTATCGAACAATTATCTGCATCTCCAAAATCCTACGACTTTGCGGTGGTCTCAGCGGCAACATTCCCAGATTGGACAAAGCCTCTCCAAAATGACGATGGACTAGATAAATCATTTGCCATTGCCGTCATGGGACGATTCCTTGTGTATCGTAATGCTCATCTTTTCATGAATAGACATGCGCGGATAGTCAATGTCTTGGCGTCGGGTGAAAAGCTTCCGTTAGATTTGTTTGATAGAGAGATTGCATCGGGAGAGCGTGATGTCACGGGATTATTTGAAGCTATGATTACATTTGCGATTGGGAATGAAATCATGTTGGATGGGTTGTACACCCACGATCATCATTATGCGTCAAAAGACTACTTTACAATGGTGTCAACTCATCCTGGGTTACTTGAAACTGATCTTCATCGAGGGCAAGGATTCTTATTTGATATGCTTGAGACTGCTATGGTATCAATTGCTGGTACGACGGAAGAAGGGGTAGGAGTGCTTCAGTCGAGTATTCTTGTCAGTAAACAAGTTCATCTAAATGGACTTTCGTTTGTGGATAGTTTTGGATATGGTCGTGTTCATGATATTAAGACGAAGAGTTTTATTGAGGAGAATTCAAGTTGGTTGTGGGAGATGTTATCGAAGCTGGAAAAGAGTTCAGCGAAGTGCAGCGCAGTTTAGCTCTTGGTAGAAAGTTAGGAAAGGTAGTATATATGGAAGAACATAGTAAGTCTTCACCCTACACCCAAACATTTATCTTCGTCCCCTCGGGGCGGAAAGAGTTGCACTTGATGGTTAGTCTTCGTACAATACATATCCTGCATGCTGCAAAGTTCTGAAATGCAGCGATGCGACATTTACTATCAATCTTGCTACGACAATGACTCAGTGGAAGCAAGGCGTTCGG
>Ga0209652_1002738_pt1 | contig 13400 bp, 9 predicted proteins | sample SaaInl74LU_5_DNA_FD_184641 | JGI IMG/M metagenome (GOLD analysis project Ga0209652, IMG submission 184641) | Marine microbial communities from expanding oxygen minimum zones in the Saanich Inlet - ESP_74LU_5_DNA (SPAdes) (version 2) | ecosystem: Environmental > Aquatic > Marine > Intertidal zone ...
CCTACAGCAACGCCAGAGCCTACAGCAACTGCAACGCCAGAGCCTACAGCAACTGCAACGCCAGAGCCTACAGCAACTGCAACGCCAGAGCCTACAGCAACTGCAACGCCAGAGCCTACAGCAACGCCAGAACCTACAGCGACTGAAGTGCCTCCAACGGCAACTCCAGAACCGACTGCAACTCCAGAACCGACTGCAACGTCAGTACCATTATCATTACAACCACAGAGAAAGGTTGTTAGTGCATGGAATATTAATGCAGGTGAACCTAACGAATTTATAAATGGATTACTTAATAAGACTGAAGAAGAACATCGTGAATTCTTCTGTAATGTACCATATATTAGCGGTGTAGCTCACCAATCAGGAGACGAAGTTAGACCAAATATATTATGGACTGATCAAGACGAGTCGTATACTATGCCTGAAGTTGGAAACGTATTTTACGCAGATCAACAAGGAACACAATACTTTACAAATAGTGGATTCCTTTGGTGGAATTCTGGATCACCAGAAAACGCTACAGATTACTTCTGGGTTACTATAGGACCTAATGGTGTTGCTAAGAAAGTTGAACGATGGACAGAATGCGCTCCAGAACCGACTAAAGTACCAGATCCAACAGCGACGCCAGAACCGACTGCAACTCCAGAACCGACTATAGAGCCTACAGCCACTCCGGAGCCAACGCAACACATCACCCCAACGCCAGTTCCAGATCCTACAGCAACTGAAGTGCCTCCAACGGCAACTCCAGTACCAGCAGCTCAATATTTTGTTAATGTAGAATCAGGTTCAGGTGATTCAGATAATTCACAACAATGTGAAGTAGTAACTATTCCTATCTGGTCTCCAGACTTTAGTACACTATATGACGCAGCATTTGGTGATAGATTGTATGCAGATGCGGACCTAACTGTACCGTTTGATGGTGGAGCACAATGGTATGACCTTGGTTCTACTTCAGGTGTAGTAGCTGGCCTTAAAATGTTAGTTAGAACGGGTACAATCACTGAAACAGCAGATTGTCCAGCAGTAGTTCCAACAGCAACTCCAGCACCAGAACCAACGGAAACTCCAGTGCCAGAACCAACGGCAACTCCAAGGCCAACTGATGCGCCAACTGGTGATGCATATTTCTTTCACTTAGGAGGAGCTAGCTATCCATATTCATTAGATCTAATGTCAACTGAAAATCCTCTTTACTTAACTACTAATGAAGTTTCAACATCAGAACCACCATTTGCAGATGTATTTGGTGAAATGTTAACGAATACTGAAGTTTATAATAGTATAGGTACGGTTGATTTAAATGGAGAAAATCCATCATGGACATATGAAACTTCAGAATCTCCTGAGTATTATTGGTTAGTAGTTCCAACTAGCTTAGAAATTCCAAATTTAGTAGGTGATCCTAGATTAGTGATTGACGGAGCACCAGCTGATGTTGCACATTCTAACTTAGATTTTGTTTATGACGGTGTTTCATATACTCTATATAGATTGAATGCAATTCAAGATACTGGAAGTAGATCAGTAACATACGTACAATAAAGACACTATAAACAAACAAATATACATTAATTAACAATGGCATTACCACAAGGAATTCAAAGAGCGGGCTTTTTATCACCATCAGTAGCAAATGATGGTGTATTACACGCTATCGCATTAAAGGGTGGTTTTCAAGAAATGATTTCTTTACAAGAAAGAAATGCAATCCCTTTATTAGAAAATAGTACTTCATTTCCATACAATGGATTTACCGCTTCTGATGATCCTTGGTCATCAGGTAGAAGAAGAGTTGGTATGCTAGTTCATGTTGTTTCTGAAAATAAAATGTACTCTTTAATCCCAGTAGGTTTCTTTGGAAACGGTGGAGATTTAGGAGAAGCTGATTGGTTAGCTTTATCAGAATCTGAAAGAGCGGTTAGAATTGATCCTACCGGAACATATACCATTCAATCGCCAAATCCTGGTAATGGTTTTACAACTGTTACAGCAGATGCAGCATCAATTGGTATTTTAGCCGATGCTAATTCATGTTGGGTAGAAGTAAATTTAACAGGAAGTGATGGAACTTCAGGAACTGATGGTTCTTCAGGAACAGACGGTTCTTCAGGAAGTGATGGAACTTCAGGAGTTGACGGAGCTAAAGGTGATCAAGGTGATGCTGGAACTTCGGGAACAGATGGTTCTTCAGGAACAGACGGTTCTTCAGGAAGTGATGGAACTTCAGGTATTGATGGTTTAGAAGGACCCCAAGGTCAACCAGGTGTTGGTATTAATTTTAAAGGAGAAGTAGAAACACAAGATGCTCTTCCATTAGATGCACAACAAGGTGACGCATATATAGTTCAAGATTATCCAGACGCATTATTTATATGGAATGGATCTGAATGGGTTGACGGTGGTTCTATTCAAGGACCTGCAGGTTCAAGCGGTACTTCAGGTAATGATGGTTCTTCAGGAACAGACGGTTCTTCAGGAACAGACGGAACTTCAGGAACTAATGGAACCTCAGGAACAGACGGAACTTCAGGAACAGATGGATCAAGCGGATCTTCTGGAACGAATGGTACAGATGGTTCTTCGGGTCTATCAGGAGTTAATGGTATAGATGGAACCTCAGGAACAGACGGTTCTTCAGGAACTAACGGTTCTTCAGGAACTAACGGTTCTTCAGGAACTAACGGAACTTCGGGAACAGACGGAACTTCAGGAACAGACGGAACTTCAGGAACAGACGGAACTTCAGGAACAGATGGTTCAAGTGGATCTTCAGGTTCAAGCGGAACTGACGGTTCTTCAGGTTCAAGCGGAACAGATGGTTCTTCAGGAACTGACGGATCTTCAGGAACTAACGGAACTTCGGGAACAGATGGTTCTTCAGGAACAGATGGTTCTTCAGGAACGGATGGTTCAAGTGGATCTTCTGGATTATCAGGTGTTAATGGTATGGATGGAACCTCAGGAACAGACGGAACCTCAGGAACAGACGGAACCTCAGGAACAGATGGTTCAAGTGGATCTTCAGGTTCAAGCGGAACTAACGGATCTTCAGGAACAGACGGTTCTTCAGGAACAGATGGTTCTTCGGGTATAACCGGTAATCCGGGTACGAGCGGTTCATCAGGAACTAACGGAACAGATGGTTCTTCAGGTAAGAATGGAGAAAACGGAACAAATGGTTCAAGTGGATCTTCTGGAACAGACGGTACAAATGGTTCAAGTGGTTCAAGCGGTTCTTCAGGGACGAATGGAACTTCAGGAACGAATGGAACTTCAGGAACTGACGGTTCTTCAGGTTCTTCTGGTATAGATGGAACTAGAGGTAATGATGGTTCAAGTGGTTCAAGCGGTTCTTCAGGAGTCGATGGAACTTCAGGAGCGGATGGAACTTCGGGATTATCTGGTGTTAACGGTTTAAATGGAACTTCAGGAACTGACGGTTCTTCAGGTTCTTCTGGTATAGATGGAACTTCAGGAACGAATGGTTCAAGTGGAACTAACGGAACGAATGGTTCAAGTGGAACAGATGGTTCAAGTGGTTCATCAGGAAAGAATGGAACTTCTGGAACGAACGGAACTTCAGGTTCTTCAGGTTCTTCAGGCGCTAGTGGAACTTCAGGAACAACCGGATCTTCGGGAACTGATGGTTCGAGCGGTTCAAGTGGAACTAATGGGACTTCAGGTACTAATGGAACTAATGGATCTTCAGGAAAGAATGGAACTTCAGGAACTGATGGTTCGAGCGGTTCAAGTGGAACGAATGGAACTTCAGGTACTAATGGAACGAATGGAACTTCAGGAACTGATGGAACTTCAGGGACTGATGGAACTTCAGGAACGAATGGAACTTCAGGAACCAATGGAACTTCAGGAACGAATGGAACTTCTGGAACTAACGGTTCAAGCGGATCTTCTGGAACTAATGGAACTTCTGGAACTAACGGTTCAAGCGGATCTTCTGGTAAAAACGGAACGTCAGGAACTAATGGAACTAATGGATCTTCAGGAACAAACGGAACGTCAGGAACAAACGGAACTAATGGAACTTCTGGAACTAATGGTTCGAGCGGATCTTCTGGTAAAAATGGAACTTCAGGAACGAATGGTTCAAGCGGATCTTCAGGATTATCAGGTGTTAATGGTTTAAACGGAACTTCAGGAACAGATGGTTCAAGTGGATCTTCTGGTAAAAATGGAACTTCAGGAACGAATGGTTCAAGTGGAACTAACGGAACAAACGGAACTTCAGGGACTAACGGAACTTCAGGTATTAAAGGTGCTCCTGGAACAAGTGGAACAAACGGAACAAACGGAACTTCAGGAACTAATGGTACATCTGGTATTAAAGGTGCTCCTGGAACAAGTGGAACTAACGGTTCAAGTGGAACTAACGGAACGAATGGTTCAAGTGGATCTTCTGGTAAAAATGGAACTTCAGGGATTAATGGTACATCTGGTATTAAAGGTGCTCCTGGAACAAGTGGAACTAACGGAACAAACGGAACTTCAGGGACTAATGGTTCAAGTGGATCTTCCGGTAAAAACGGAACTTCAGGTAGAGACGGTGCAAGGGGTACAGGATCATGTTACGAACATGTTTCTTTAAATGTGACTCCGAGAGATACAACTATAACAAATCAGTTATTACAGAAAGCATTTGTTAAAATACCATATACATTTAATGAAGAAGGTATGGTTTTAACAGGAATAGAATCTTCATATGGTGTTACTAATAATTCAGAGAGTGTAACATATAAATTATGGTCTGTTGATTCTAGTGGAAATTCAACATTATTAATACAATGGTCTCACACTGGTAGTAATAAATTTGCATCAAGTATAAATAATTTAATTTATAATAGTTCATGGAATGGAACTTATTTATACGTCACTGGGAGTAATAGTTCATACAACGGAGCTGGTTTTACGGTAACAGTTATATTTACTAATAGTCAATGTTTAGAACTTTATTAAACATTTGAAATTAAAATATATAAATCAAATAATATAAATACAATATGGCTCTATCAGTATTCGCACATGACGAAGAATGTATACCACCATCAAATCTAGTTAATTTAGGATATGATGCTACTTCACCTAATAATTTAGATACATCTGCGTCGGTATATAAATATTCTATTGATGGAGTATTAGATATAAATAGTGTGATAACTCAACCTATTGAATGTGGGGGAGGAATGGATATTGTATTTCTCGTTGATTATACCGGTTCTATGGGCAATGCCATTAATGGTGTTAAGGCTGGAATATCTAACATATTAAGTACAATTAATACAGAATCTAACGGCGATTTTAGAGTTGCTTTATGCTTATTTGATGAATATAATACTACTAATACAAATATCCCAAGATATAAGGACACTGCAGCATATCAAGCTATTCCATCATCTAATAAAGTTATAATTGAAACAAATAGTTCTAAAAGACAGGCTATAACTGGATTAATACCATTTGGAGACGTTGGTTCTACTAGTGATTTTCAAACAAAGCTTAATCTTTTAAATACAACTTCATTGCCATTAGGATTTGGTGCCGATGGGGCAGAACCCGGTGGATTGGCAGTAAATGAAATAGTATCTAATGGTATTATAGGATCTTTTAGAGCTGAAGCTATTAAAGTTATTGTTTTAATTACTGATGATGTACCAGGTGGAGATGACGATGTGAGTAATTCAACCGATCAATCATATTTCAATAATACATTAATAGGTTTATGTGATTCGCTTGATGTTCAAGTAATGGTTCAAAGTAGTAGATCTAAAACCTATAATAATAATTATTATGCTAACTTAGCAGATGGTACTACGCCAATTGGTAGATACGATCAAGTTACTTTTGATAGTAGTGGAAATTGGATTAATACAGGTTTAGTACCGGGTATACAATCTTTATGCGGTGACAGTTTTACACCAACATGTAATTTTGCAGAATCAGGATGGTATTACGAAACAGGTGACAATTACGCAGTTTATTTTAATAAAACAACAGGCACAGTTACTAATAAACACTATTTCCCACCTGAATATGATGTGCAAGTATTTGGTCCTACATTAACTGACATAAGTATAGGTGAAGCAGGTGAAACAATCACATATAAAGTTACTACCAAATATGTACCGAATGGTACTACATTATATTGGAGTTTTTATAATGGACCTAGTGCTGATGCAAGTGCAAGTGATTTTATAAATGCAATCAGTGGAGGTTCTTTTACTATTAACAACGATAAAGGTAGTTTTACACTAACAACAAAGTCTGATTATATAACAGAAGGTACAGAGTTTATTAATATTAAAATTATGACTGGTAGTACTTCTGGAACTATAGTTGCTCTTGCTGATCCTATCGGATTAATAGATACTACTACACAGATTCCAACTCCGACGCCTAGTCCAACACCGACTGCAACACCTACACCAACGCCTACTGCAACACGAGTCCCACCAACTCCGACGCCTAGTCCAACGCCTACTGCAACTGCTGTACCAACGGGAACATGTCAAACAGTGTGGATATCATTTAGAGTTGATCAAAGTAGATATGGTTTACAATGGAGAAACCCAAATGGAACTACTGGTCGTTCGAAATTTAATCAATTACTAGCATCGGAATACTATTATAATGGAACAAATGGAGTTGCATTTTCTTTGTGTACCACTTTAAATCCTCAAGTGTATGACTTTAGCGCAAACGCATTGGTCATGCTAGATGATTTTGTAAGATTATCAACTGGAGGTACATGTACTTCTACTTTACAATGTTCACCTCCATTCAATCCTGCGCCGACTGCAACGCCAAGACCTACAGCGACGCCAAGACCTACAGCGACTGCAACGCCAAGACCTACAGCAACACCGGTTCCACCGACTGCAACACCATTACCTACAGTAGCTGCAACGCCAGTACCTACAGTAGCTGCAACGCCAGTACCGACACCAGTACCTACTGCAACACCAGCACCTACTGCAACACGACCAAAGCCGACACTAATACCGTTTCCAACGCCAACACCAACACCGTTTCCAACTATTGAACCAACACCTGAACCAACAGTGTTTACATATCTGATGGATCCATGTGACGGTGTAAGCCCATATGTAATTGCTAAATCTAATACATCTAAATCTCTATTTACAACATGGAGGTTAACAGGTTCACCATACGCGGATGGGGTGTATACTATCGTACAAGCCGTTAATGAACCATGGCAAACCACAATCGGAATGGCGGATGTATGTCCATCATCAGGTGGCGGAGGAGGAGGAAAAACTGGTCCGGTGATTGAAGAAGCGCCTTAGAATGCTCGCACATGACACATCTCGTGATCACAGTTAATCTATTTAATTATTTACGATAAGTTGTAAAGAGAAAGTATTCCTATCATTAGAAATACTTTCTCTGAAAAGTTAGTAAACAAAAGCACAATATATAGTATAATAACTAAACAATATTGTGTAAATGAAAGAAACTATCTTTATTCAGATCGCCAGTTATAGGGATCCTGAATTATTAAAAACATTAGATGATTGTATTTCTAACGCTGAATTTCCAGAAAATTTAAGATTTGGTATATGTTGGCAACATTCAGAAGAAGACGAATGGGATAATATAGATCGCTATAAAAATGATCCTAGGTTTAGGATTTTAGATATTAATTACAAAGACTCTACCGGTGCATGTTGGGCTAGAAATAGCATTCAACAATTATATCAAGGTGAAACTTACACCTTTCAATTAGATAGTCACCATAGGTTTATTAAAAATTGGGATACTGAATTGATAGGTATGTTAAAGGATTTGCAAGCAAAAGGCCATGCAAAACCTTTAATTACAAGCTATATTTCATCTTATAATCCAGAAACATATCCTGATGGTAAAACTGAAGTACCATGGTTGATGAACTTTGATAGATTTACGCCAGAAGGTGTAATTTTCTTTTTACCAGCAACTATTCCAGGATGGGAAGGTATGACAGAACCTATTCCTTCGAGATTCTATTCAGCGCATTTTGCTTTTACAATTGGTGAATTTGCAAATGAAGTTCAACATGATCCTGAATTTTATTTCCACGGTGAAGAGATTACAATTGCAATTAGAGCATATACACATGGATATGATTTATTTCATCCACACAAAATCATCGCATGGCACGAATATACTCGTAAAGGTAGAACTAAACAATGGGACGATGATTCTGAATGGGGTAAGAGAAACACACGTACACATGAGAAAACTAGAAAATTATTAGGAATTGACGGCGAATCTTATGATTCTGATGAAGAAAGATATGGTAAATATGGTTTAGGTAGAGTTAGATCTATTGAAGAATGGGAAAGATATGCTGGTATTAGACTCCATGACAGATCAGTTCAATCATGGACTTTACAAAATAAATTAGCACCAAATCCTGAAGTAGAAGATTATGAAAATAGTTTTCATCAAAAATTTAAACATATCATAGATGTACATAAATCTGGATTTGAAGAAGATGATTATTCTTTCTGTGCAGTTATTTTAGAATCAGAAGATGGTACTCCTGTTTATAGAAATGATTTAAATGAACAAGAAATAACTCAAAAGTTAAAAACACAAGACGATTGGATAAAAATCCATATAGATATGCAAGGACCAAAACCACACAAATGGATAGTTTGGCCTCATAGTAAATCTAAAGGATGGGGTAAAAAAATAGAGACTTTAATTTAAAATGAAAAAAGTATTAACTGGGGTAAGTAATAACGTAGCACAACATATAGATAAAATAAAAGTATGGTCTAATAGCTTTAAAAAGCATGTAAAAGACGGTGAAGTTGTACTTATTGCTGCAGATATGTCAAATGATGATATAAATGCGCTTAATGATAATCAAATTAAGTTTCATCCAGTAGAAACTAATAAAGAATTTACAATTAATGATAGTAGATTAATACATACTGCTAATTGGTTAGAATCGAGTGACTATGATTTATGTATGGTTACAGATGTATTCGATGTTTGTTTTCAAGGAGATCCTTTTGAAATGTTTGATTTAGATAACTATGACTTTTTTGCAGCCGCAGAAGGTATTTATCACTCAGAAGAACCATGGAATATGGATGTAATGAGTAAATCATTTCCAGAATATGTTGAATGGATTAAACCGTTTGAGGTTGTGTGTAGCGGAGTTTTTGGTGGTAAAAAGGATTCTGTGATTAAAACGTTAAGAATGCAACAAGATTTAGTTGATGGAGCATTACATGGCCATGATATTAGAGATCAGGCCGCGTTTAACATATTAATATACAAAGGATTGATTGAAAATCTTAAACTTTTTACACCTTCTGATGGTTGGGCAGTACATTCTGCTCTTTCAGGTCCAACTTTTCAACATATAAATTGGGGATTAGGTGAAAAAATAGAATTAAGATATGGTTTACCTAAATTAGATGGTAATAAACTGGTTACTTCAAATAATAAAATATATAAAATAGCACATCAATATAATAGAATTGATGACTGGAATAAAAAAATTATTGAACAATATGTCTAAAAAGATAGTTTGTACATGTGATAACACTTTTAGATCTTATGATTCTTACTGGAAAACAGTAGATTTTGACTTTGAATATTTGTCTGATAGATATCCTATTGGAATTGAATATGACGAGCAAAAAGTAAGAGATATTTTTAATTTTAAAGGTGATGTTAGTAAAGAACACTTTTGGAATCAACAAGGTAATAAAAATATTATTTGGTTTTATGCACACTTAAGAATGGCATACTATTATATGCTAAATCCCAACGAAGAATGGTATTGGTTCATGGATGATGATGTAACATGTGATAATTGGTCAGAATTCTTCAAAGTGTTTGATAATAACGATGCAGATTTCATTGCATATTATACATTTAAGAAATCAGGTGTTCAAAGCCAACCTAATATACCTGAAATAGACGACAATACACACAGTAACACAGCGTGGTTTAGTAGATTTCCAGGTGATGGTGACAATATATCAAAAGGTGGTGATTTATTCGGTTCATTCTTTCCTATTGTTAGATTTTCTAACAAGAGTTTACAACATCTAACAATTTTGTTAATGAGTGGCGTACATGGTTACTCAGAGGGATTTGTACCTACACGATTAAGTAGAGATGGATTTAAACTTGATACTATTTTCAACAATAAGAGCGAATCTGATCATTTTGATATAAATAAAATAAATATTAAGCATAAAAACACTACCGTAAACTGGTCTTGGATATAAATACACAGTAAAAATGAAACCATTAATTATTACAGCACTATATGATATAGGTCGTTCAGATTGGAAAGATTTTGCAATGTCATATCATACATACTTACATTGGATGTACAATACTTTACAATTAAATTGTAAAATGGTTATTTTTACTGAACCCAAATTTGAAGAGAAAATTAAAGAGATGAGATCCGAGATCGATCCAACTGGTGAAATGACACAATATGTCATCAATCATATGGAAGACTTAGATGCTTATAAAAAATGGAATGGACCATTAGCTCAATTAATGTCTAGTGAAGATTTTAAAAGTAAAAGACATTTTGATAATGTACCCGAAATGAATCATCCTCTTTACAATATAGTGATGTTCAATAAAGTATTCTTCTTAAAAGAAGCATTAAAATTAAACCACGATGCGACACATTTATTATGGTTGGATGCTGGTGGAATAAGAGAATCTATATCTACTAAAAGTTGGCCAAATATTGACAAATTAGATTCTTCTAAAATAATGCAATTTAGTCATAATGTACCATTTAACGTACCTGACCCAGAGTGGCATTCATTTTCACAAGTTAGACACATTCAAGGTACTGCATTTATCTGTCCTTCTCATATGATAGATTGGTATATAAATGAGATAAATAATACAATACAGGATTGCATCGATCAAGGATATATTGGAAGTGACGAAAAGGTTTTTGATTTAACATATTTAAAAAATCAAGATAAATTTAACTTAGTTAAACAGAGTTGGAGAGAATATTATGATTGGTTGCTTTAAAAAGAACCATAAAACATGTACACATTAGTAACAGGAGGAGCGGGATTTGTAGGAACACATTTAATTAAAAGTATTTTAGTAGAATCACCTCACACTAAAATAGTTTCTTTAGACGATTATTCAACTGGAACAGAAGAAAATCATATAGATGGCGTACAATATATAAATGGTCGTACACAAAACGCATTACGTATTTTATCCAGATTTAAATTAGATACAATTTATCATTTTGGAGAATATTCTAGAATATTTCAATCATACGAAGACATAGATAAAGTACAATCTTCATGTGTTGAGGGTACTAGTCAAATAATTAGATTAGCATTACAACACGATGCAACTTTAATTTACTCAGCATCTTCATCTCATTTTGGTCAAAAAGATCATGATCTATCTCCATATAGTTGGTTTAAAAAACAAAATGTTGAACTTATTAAAAAACACCAGAAATGGAGCAATCTCAAATCACATATTTTCTATTTCTTTAATGCTTATGGTCCAGGTCAAATTACAGAAGGTCCATATGCAACTGTCTTAGGTATATGGGAAAGACAAATTAAAAATCAAGAACCTATTACAGTAGTAGAACCTGGAATTCAAACTAGAATCTTTACGAGAGTTGAATCTATTGCACTCGCATGTGTTAGACATGAATTATTACCATTAAATTGTGAATGGGCTTTATATTCAGAAGATAAAATAACACTACTTAAGGTGGTACAAAAACTTAAGAAGAAAACTAAGTGGGTAGAAGCAAGGCCAGGTGATAGACAAAGAGTACCTAAAATTAAAATACCTCAACCTCCTCATTGGGAACACCCATATAGATTGGAAGATTGGATAGGAGATCTTAGAAGGTGGACTAAACCTGAAACATCAGAAGATTTTGATATATAACATATAAAATACATTAGATTAATATGAAACATACACAATTATTTGAACAATTCTTAAATGAGTCAGTCTCATTTGATAAAAAAGGAATTAAGGCTAAATTAGAAGACAAGGTTAGAATTGCTAAAATAGCGGTTGACAAATGGGGTGGTTCTTATGAAAATGTATTAGCAAAGGCTGAAGCCTCTGCAAAATCTGGTAAATTACCAAGCTACAAAGAACATTTAAACGTTCAAGGAGATAGTGAACAAGACAACTACGATATATTTCAAGGAAGAAACGCAGTTCAATTAGCAGAGAAAATCTCTAAAGTGATCAAAAAATACAAGAAATATGAAGTTGAACAATCTTCAACACCTGCTGCAGCCGGATGGTCTGGTACAATGAGATCTACTGTTGGTGGAGAAATTCAAGGTAGAGCAAACTTTTCGAATGGTTCAAATTCTTATCTAATCGCAGTAACTTGTGGTAGTGGAATTGATAGTTCAGTTAAAGATAAAATGTTTCAAGAAATCTATGAACTAATGTTTGTATTAGATCAATATAATTCAAGTGATGGAGGTGTGATGTTTAAGCTAGACACTGGAACTAATTACGATACAATTGGGTTAAAAAACTCGAGCTATTCTTTTAATAGCGGCACAGCAGATAAATTAAAAAATATAATGTCAAAATAATGAAACATATAAAATTATTCGAAGACTTTTTAAACGAAGCACTTCATCCTAACCTTAGCAAAAAGAATCTTGCGAAGCTTAAAAAACTAGGTCACACTGGTATGAAAAGTGCAATTCTTTGGACAGACGGACACGGTAGCAACCCTACATATATACAAATACCAGGAGAAGATGGAAGTGCATGGGGAAGTAAAGGACCAGAAGATAGAACTACCTTTTACTGGGATGGTGAAAACGTATGGTGTACTAATTACCCAAAAGAGACTTTACGTATTGACTATAAGAAACCAGTAGATACTGCAGAAGAATTTTCAGATGCTACAAAATCAATATCAGATTCAGGTAAATGGGAAAAGGTAAAGAAAATGTAATGATAAAAAGAAAAGAAAACAAATTATGAAACATATAAAACTATTTGAAGCTTTCGTAAATGAAGCTAACGTAGATGCAAAAGCTTTTGAAGATGAATTTGCATCAGTACTCTTTACAGTTGAAGAACGTATCGGTAAAAAACTTAATAATAAGCAAATTGCACAACTTATAATATATGCATTTGAAGAGACTTGTAAATTAAATAAATTTAAAGAAGTATCAGGTTTATTACCTACTGCACTTATTAAAGTGGGCGTTCAATTTGACCCAGATTTTAAACGCGGATATGCCGCAGCTGAAGCTCGAGGTTTCGCGGTAAATATGATTGACGCTACAGGTGGTACTTGGCAAGGTATTATACAATGTTTTGAAGCATTATTTATTACTATGGCA
>Ga0209652_1002739_pt1 | contig 13394 bp, 10 predicted proteins | sample SaaInl74LU_5_DNA_FD_184641 | JGI IMG/M metagenome (GOLD analysis project Ga0209652, IMG submission 184641) | Marine microbial communities from expanding oxygen minimum zones in the Saanich Inlet - ESP_74LU_5_DNA (SPAdes) (version 2) | ecosystem: Environmental > Aquatic > Marine > Intertidal zone...
AGCGACAAATAATATGATTCCTACATTGCTTTCAGTACCGCGTGGAAGCCCGATGAGACAAATAATATGATTCCTACATTGCTTTCAGTACCACTACGGACAAAAGACAAACGTTCTTTCAACTTTCACATCCCACACGCAGAGCGAGCCCAGAGCCAGCCAAGAGAGCCAGCAGGCCAGCAGGACCGAGCAGCATGCAGCAGCATATTACCATTGCAGCATCATAATAATATTATCAAAAGACCTTTCAGCTTTCAATTATCTATTGTCTATCCAGCTAAAACATCTTCATTTACATGTATCATGAGAGGTATGGCTGGTCTGTTGTTTTAGATAGTAACAGGGCTTGCGGAAGAATAAACGTCCACCGTGTTTGGGTGTTGGAAGATTGAGAGTATTGGGAGTTCGGATAGCAATGGTGACTTTGAGGAAAGGGATAGAGTTGGGTGGTCTGATTAATGTATTGAGACGCAATTCAAGACAACTAAAGTGACATGATGATTCGATGGCGCGCCGACCGAGTATAGCGAGGTGTTCGACTCAACTCCTCGCTCCAACCCCTCGCTTCCAAAAAATGAAAGCAGCACATAGTGGATAGCAATAACAATAGGAAGGGCAGCAATTAGGATCAGGCTCATCATGTAAGTTATTATTACCGCAACTTCTATCTTTTTGTAGTCAAGTCGGCGGTCTACTGCAATAGAGTGTGCGGGGCAGCAAGCAGCAACTGATCTCGCTGCTTTGTCCTATCGTTGTCGATGGCCGTTGCTTTATTCATTACACCGCTTCATCTCACGCGTTATCGTTTCTTCTGCTACTCACTATCTTGTAACAGCGCATCAAACTAGGTCAACAGCATGATGAACTTTCAATATGATACGCTTGCGGCGAGTGTGAGGCTCAAGGATGTTATCTCCTCTGCGTCAAATAGGGCAATTCTACACCGTCTGAAGAACAACGATCCCGGCTTAATGTTTCTATGCATAGACGAATCGGATGATGATTATGAGGATTATGTTGACCTCTTTCAAGTCAGGGAGGGTGACGATCTCGGGTGGTTAGGATACTTCATTGGTAGAAATGAGACATTGGAGTCTTTGGACGTGTATTATCTCCCAACAAATAGAGATCAGGTTGAGAATTTGCTCATTGGAATGCAGTGCAACAAATCAATCAAAGAATTTGGTATTGGTTTTGGTGGTAACATTCTCAATGGTGAGAGTTTTTCAGTGATGAATCTTCCTCATGTGACCACAATGTCATTAGAATGTCAGCTTGAACGTAAGTTTGACTTCGCTTTGGGATTGAGCCGATGCAAGTCGTTGGAGGAGTACCGTGGACCAGTAACAGCGGAAATAGCCGAATCGCTGGTAAAACTTCCTATGCTAAATTACGTAATGGTGTACAAGAATACTGAGGCTAGGGCAATTAGTCAAGAAGAATGTGTAGCATTGAGGGAATTGCTCGCGAATACCAACAATAATTTGAAACATCTGATCATCTGGCTCGTTGGTCTTGGAAACAATGGGCTGAGACTTTTGGCTGAAGGACTTGCTGTTAACTCCTCTCTGACATCATTGAACCTTAATAACAACGACATAGGTGATACGGGCTTGCAAGCTTTGGCTTCGTCTCTGGCCAGCAGTGGAAAAGTGCGAGAGTTGAATCTCTGTAACAACAACATTGGTGACAAAGGTTTGGAAGCTTTGGCGGAATCACTTGCTCATAATAGAGCTCTACGTGTGCTATCAATTTCAGCAAATACAGCGATCACCGAAACTGGAGTAAGGGCAATATCTCGATCCTTACAATCCCGCAAGTGTCTATTAGAGGATCTGCAGCTTGATAGTATCAACATTGGGGAGGAGGGAGGTAAGATCCTTGGGGATGCTTTGTCCATCAACACTTCACTAGTATCACTGTCGTTGATGTGCGGGGAGAATGACATAAGCATCGGTGATGATGGACTGAAGGCTTTGGCAGTTGGACTTTCACATAACAGTCACCTGAAACAACTCAACCTATCAGGAAACAGAGCCATTACTTCTGTGGGATTGCGCTCTCTCAAGCAGTACTTTCGATCTTCGTTGTGTGCATTGGAGACCCTTTCAGTCGACTTCATCAATTTTGGTGACGAAGGTGCCTATGCTCTTGCAGATGCATTGGGTCAGAACAAGTCACTTAAACAGTTGTTGTTCTGCGACAGCGACATCACTTCAAAAGGGTGGGAAGCATACTTGAAATTGATTTGTGATACATCATCTCCGAACAGCATCTACCTCTCCAACCATACTCTTTGCACCCTTTGCAATCTCGGCGGGCGGTGGCATCCTCACGCTGGGAGTAGCGTTCGAAGTAGTATGGCTACTTGGCTACAGATAAATCGTACACGGAATTTGGCTGCAAAGCGTAAGATTCTGTACTCCTTTCCTGATCTTGAAATGGTGCCATTATTCCAGTGGAACCTGAAGCTTCTTCCCTTAGTCAAAGGCTGGTTCGAAACAATTACTTCAACAAATGATGAATTTACTGATGAATTTGCGGTTAGCATTCGAAGTAGAGAACTATCGGCAGTCTACCAGTTTATCAGAGCATTGTCGGTGTTGGTTGTAAGTAGCGCCGAAACACGGCCTGATTCCGAAGTTTAACTCAACAGGAGCAGAGCATCCTCGCTAGATTTTTGGGTTCTTATAACTTTCTGGGTTAGGCAAGGGGAAATTGCTGCTCGATGCAAGTGTGACGAAGTACTTGGGGAGGTATTAGAGTAGGGTAGAGTATTATTTTTCAGCTCCTTACAAATAATCGTAAGCAAAATTTATGTATTCTCTCACAACAACAATACATGCCATGTCCTGCAAGATAGATAGCTGACAATAATGTGCATTCGCTCAATAATTCCTACCATTACACTTCCACTGGCACTTCAATCTTTTCGAGCTGAGCAGCAACAGCTTGGCCCATCTCTATACATCCAACAAGTTTGCATCCATCTCCCTCCTGCTTAATGTCAGCAGTCCTCAATCCTTCGTCCAATACTGCTTCAACAGCAGTTTCCAACAAAGCAGCTTCATCAGCCCTATCCAAATCGTACCTCAACATCATTGCCGCAGACAAGATCAATGCTAATGGGTTTGCTTTGTCTTCTCCGGCAATATCAGGAGCTGATCCGTGACAGGGTTCAAATACTCCTGGTCCACTCTCTCCAATACTAGCAGAGGGAAGCATACCCAAAGATCCAACCAACATACTCGCTTCATCACTGAGAATATCTCCAAAAATGTTTCCGGTCACGATGGTATCGAACTGTTTGGGCCATCGGATAAGTTGCATGGCAGCATTGTCCACATACATGTGTGAGAGTTCGACATCAGAGAACTCCTTTGTGATAATGTCGGTAACAACGTCGCGCCAGAGCTGGGAGACATCGAGGACATTGGCTTTGTCAACACTGCAGAGCTTTCCTCCACGTTTGCTAGCAACATCACCGGCAACACGTGCGATACGTTCAATTTCACTTTCCCTGTAAATCATGTTGTTGTATCCAACTCGCTCTCCTGTAGATGATGAAACATAACATGTGTTGAAGAATGCATTAGATATCAGACAAGGCAGACAAAAAGTACAACACTTCACGTATATAACATTTTCTGCTCACCATCGACAACATCAATTCCCTTAGGAGTACCAAAGTAAACATCTCCAGTCAACTCCCTAACACACATAACATCCACACCCTCCACAATCTCCTTCTTGAGCGTACTAGCATCAATCAACTGCGGCAAAACCTTAGCAGGCCTCAAGTTGGCAAATAATCCCATCTCCTTTCTCATCTTGAGCAATCCAGTCTCAGGACGCAATTCACGTGGATTGGAATCCCACTTGTATCCGCCAATACAACTCAACAATACGGAATCACTGTTACGGCACTGTTCTAGAGATTCATCCGGGAAGGGATCATTCTTGGCGTCAATGGCAGCACCGCCGATAAGAGCATCGGTCATTTCCAATTCGAAGCCGCATTTCTTTTGGAGAGTGCCGAGTACTTCTTTGCATGCGGACATGATTTCAGGTCCGATGCCATCACCGGGAAGGAGGGTGATTTGGTAGGTATCCTTTTTGGAGACTGCATTGAGAGATGAGATTGAGCGAGTGGGTGCTGCTGGAGCGAAGGCGTTGGTGCTTCCGGCGGCAAGTGCCAAGGCGGCGAGTGTGGCAGGTGAAATCTTCATTGTTGGTTGCGGTTGTTGGATCTTTGGAGGTGATAGTATGTCGAGGAAGTTGATTGCAATCAAGAGGAGGAAAAAGCACAGTTTGTGCGGTCACGTGGAAGCTTTGGGATCTATGTATCTAGAGCGGATGACAGTACCATCTTAGCCAGACATTATACCATCATAGTAAATGAAGGTATTAATGGGTAGTTACCTACGATCATTCTCGACAAAATAATGGAAAATCAAATCCAGAATCCCACCAAAATGACGGAACAGAAATAAACTTCCGCTCTGCTACAGAACAAACACTCCACAGCTAACCTGTTACCACAGCCACAGAACTATCGACACTAAAAGCCATGCAGCAATCATCACTGGAAGAAGAGGGCGATGACAACTCGTCATCTGGCTCATCAACCAGCTACCAAGATCCATCTTCCAATGATCTCACACTTGTCACAGGAGCTCTTCTTCTCACTGCCGACTGCATGGGCACAGGAATTCTTGCATTACCTGCGGATGTACAAACACTAGGTCAAACGTTTGGGCTTGTGTTTCTCCTCCTCAACTTGCCAGTTAATTTGTATGCTGGGACGATCCTATCCAAAAGCGCTCTGTTTGTTGAAGATAACATGTTGGGTCATTCAATAACATCAGATGATTATAACAAATACGACGACGAGGAAGAAATGATAGACGATAACAATGATAGCCTATCCACTGTAGAGATGAAAGAAAGTGATAAAGCGAACATTAAACAGGTAAAGAACAAAAAAAGAGGATATTCAAGTGTCAATGAAACTGACAAGAATGACAATAATGATCATGGTCACTTGGAGTCACAAACACAGCAACAACACCATCATTCAGATACTGCAACATTTGATTTTGTTGGATTAACATCCATGTTATTCGATAGACCAATACTTAGAACTGCCTCTGATGCAATTGCAGTAGATGCATTTGAATTGGACAATGGCACTTCATCGGATGAAAGACAATCTACACAGCAACATCATTCCATCACTTACAAACATTCATTTACCAAAGTGGTCCTTGCAATCTACTACATCAACCTCTTCTTGGTATTGTCCAACTATACACTAGTGATGTCCCACTCTGTCAAGGCAATGGCCGGAGACAACATCTGCTTGCCTACGGCTGGCATCTTTGCATCGCTGTTAATGTTTGGACTGAGTCAAGTCCGAACTATGGCGAATTTGGGGAGGAGTATAAGTGCAGTCAGTCTAGCTGCTTTGTTTATTGTTGTGGTTCAATGCTTATACGCACTTCGTGGGTCATATTATTATAGTGAAGATGACGAAGAAGAAGCAGCAGCAGCTCAAGAAGAAGTGTACTCCACTGACTTTCAGAGGACACTCGCAAAAATGAGTGCCGTCGCCTCGATTGGATTTGCTGTTGGCAGTCAAAAGCTGCTGCTAAACATTCGTCAGTAAGTATCGACACAATAGTTTTGCTATTTGATCAGTGATCTCGCGCAAACAACTGACACTACTTCTTGACCGGCCTTCTCTTACAGCGAAATGAAAGATCGAAAGCAGGCAGCACCCGGATCACTTTCTATCAGCTTGTCACTTTTTGGTCTGGCTTACGTTACTGTCTGTCTTTTGGCAGGACCTAACCCTCCATCATTCCTATTCGACGCAATTCCAGCTGGGGTGCCACGACGATTAGGAGGCGCTCTCCTATGGATTCATGTGGCCGTATCCTATGCGATCAACTCTCAGGCATTTTGCTCATCCGTAGAAAGAGTTGTGGGTCACAAGTTAGGGCGATGTTTGTTCGGACCACGATTCAGATGGACTGCATTGACAGGCATGGTAGCTTTGGCATCTTATATAGTAGCAAACTCGATTCCATTCTTCAAGGTAAGATGATCAAGCACATTAAACCATTGCTCTTCTACTCAAGTTATCTCAAACAGATGCATGTGCGCTTACACTCTACCTCTACTGTCACCAGGATTTGGTCTCTCTATGTGGTGCTTTAACAAGCATCCCGCTCACGCTGATTCTGCCAGCAATATTGTATCGACGTCTTTACCCTTCGAAAGCGGTAGGTCTTTTGCTAATCGCATCTACTTTGTTCATGATTGTCGGCTTGATCGGCGCAGTAGGCTCAATCAATGTAGACAAACAAATGAGGGCACCATTCTCATGCAATTAACCAATGTTATCTATCAGCCAATTAGCTACCATATTAATCTTTGAATATCCGATCAATTTCATCATCTTCTGCCTCACCCTCTGTTGACGTCCGCATGCACGTCTTTCGTAGGATTCTGAGCCTGCCTCGATTGTCTCCAGCAATGATGATACCTGCATTGTGGATCTGAAGGTCGCCAAATTCATCGTAGCCACGGTAAAACTCGCGCTCGGACAGCACCGCTAATGACCAACATTGAACCTTCGCACCAAGGTTATAAGTTCCTTCGTACAGTCCGCTAGAGACATCCCACAAACGAATCTTACCGTCAGTAGTTCCTGCTGCCATCACACGACCCTCGTTCAGGGCAGTTAAACTGATAATACCGACTGGATCCACAAGACTGCGAACCTTAATTGACGTTGGCGGTCGATCGCCTCCATCATTGCAGTCGTTGTCTCCACCAGCTTCATCGTCATTGAGTTCAATTTCCCACAGCGCCTCACGCATGGGTACCGATCCTTCACTTTTTTCAGAACGCTCCAACTGGTCACCTCCTTGACGCGCATCCAGTGCATCCCAAACCCTCAGCACCCCCTGGGCACAACTAGATATCAAGATTGTCCCAGTGTCATCATTAGAACATTCTTCCTCGTCATCCGGAGAGAGCAACGGTAATAAGGAAGGTGAAGTCAGCATTGTCAAACTTGTCACGGCACCTTGGTGGCCCTCAAAGACACTCGTTAAACACCAACGGATCGCACTTTTGACGTTACCATTTCTACTCGATCCGTTCACGGGACTATATCGCCGAATTGACCCATCTGAATAAGAGGCAAAGAGTGCGATAGAGTTTGATTCCTGTGAGTGAGAGCATTTCACAGAGGTAACTGCGACACCTGCACCTCGGCTACTCTCTCCGCTTCGTATCGACGCAGCGACAGTGCTCTCGTCCTCATCTGATGCTCCACTATCATGCGAAGAAAATGGATTCAACCGCTGCAATTGAATTGTATGGTACCTTCCAGCCTTTGGGGCCTTCTCTAGATTCAATGCCCCCTTGACATCCCATACTCTTATTACGCCATCGCTCCCACCTGAGACGAATTGTCCTGCGCTCATCATGCCATCTTCTTCGACATCTAAAATCGATGGAGAAGACGAAGGCACAGCACATGCACAAAGGACCCCGCCATTGACTGCAAATCCGTGCCCTCTGAGCTTTTTGCCTTTACGCAACGGATCCTTCTTTTTACTTCTGTTATATTCCTCCTCTTCACTGCTATCCTCAAAGTATTCCTCATGCTCGTTTGGATTATCAAGCTCCCATATCCGCAATGTGTTGTCGCGACTTGCCGTTACAAATAGATCACGTTTGCGTCGTCCAAATTTTTTGATCAGGGATTGTTTGCTTTCAGTACTTGATCGTCGATTTAGAAATGCTTTCTTTTCATTGCTGTTTCTCCTTGGTGAATACGATGATGATGAAAACGACATGTCATCCATTTCTGTGCAGCAGGATTCATCATCGTGTTGCAGGTGTTGACGACCTTTATGTTCCAAGGGATCAAATGTACCCAAGATAGCGATGCTGTGTACGTAACCACGGTGACCTCTATACGTCTTCACTAATCGTGGTACCAATTGAACACTATTTGCTGCTTCCTCCTCAGGTGAGCCAAGAGGAGGCTCGTACACTTCCCATAGTTTGACAGTGCCATCGGTCCCACCGCTTAGGAAGCGATGTGTGACTCCATCATCATAGCCTTGTCGATACTTGCTGTTGCTATTGCTCTTGTTAGCATCAGGGACTGGCTCTACACAGAGGATGCCACCATCATGCTCCATTGGAATTTGAAGAGATTGTTTCTTTTGTTGATATTGTGCAGAATAAGCTGCGTCTCTACCACTACCGGAACTGCTACGTCTATCTTGATGACTTTTTCTACTACTGCTGCCATTGTTGCTGGATGTTCTACGACCAGACATGGCATGAGCAGGCAAATGATTCTTTACCGGTTGAGAAGTTCTTCTTGATGAAATACCCGATGCCAGCTGCTGTTGCGATTGTTTATCAGATGATCTCCGTTGCCGAGATGACGTCGAGGAGGAAGATGTAGAATTTCTCTGAGAATCTCTACTCTTCTTACTGCTCGGTTTCCTTGAAGTATCAGCATGCCGCGATTGCGATTGCTTATGTCTACCGCTCGCGACGCTACTACTCATAACACTCCGACTGCTAATGCTGCTGTTGCTGTCCATGTAACCTCCTCCCTTCTTCCTGTTATATGAATCGAGGTAAGCATCTTGAGCCATCTCCGAAACCGAGGACGATGCAGCGGGTCCATCGTACTCTTTTTTACTGGTGCGGCGGATTAGAAAGTTCATTATTATCTTCGTATGGTAGGTCTTCTAGGGGGTTGGGGGTGGCCGTGTTGCCTGGTGGGATCTTTCTTATCGTGAAAATGTTGTGTTTTGTGGGGTTTGTTGTGTGTAACTAGTGACTGTGTGACTTCGCCGCCGCTAATTTCACGATTAGAATGAGATCCTGTCCGTCCGTAAAGGCACTCATTTTCGTCGTACCTTATCTCTAGTACCTACTTCCCGCCACTCTCGATCCACATCTTGTGTTCTTTAAAAATGATTGGCTGGCTGGTGGCCGGCTGGCATGCAATGCTCCTCACTGCCATTGAAACAAAAGAAGCGAAAGTGCCCATAATAGCTGCCGCTCTTCAATATCTGCAACCATGACTTCAGGCTCATCGTCGTCGTCAGCGGCGTCTTCATCATCCGACTCATCAGATGGAAGCAGGAACGAGATGAAAGCATCATCACAACCTCCTCAAAAAATACTCCTCAATGATGGCGATAGTAGTGATGACGATGATGGAAACGACATTACTCTCAAATCCAATGCAAACAGCGGCTTCAATATCAACGCCAAATTTGCACGGGATTACGAACAACGCAAGCGACGCGAGGAGCTTACAAAACATCGCAAGGTAAACTTTGATCTTGATGGCAATGAGAATGACGATGGTAGTTCATCTAGTGAAAGTGAAGATGAAGAAGGAGAGCTGTTAACTCCACATTTGGATGCTCAGATTGTCAAAACGCTAAAGGCACTGAGGAGGAAGGATGACAGTGTGTATGACAAAAATGCCACCTTTTATGCAAAGGGTGATGATAGTGATAATGATGAGAGCAGTGGTGATAAAAAGATGAAGCGTAAAACTTACAAGGATGTAGTTCGAGAGCAAATATTGGAGCAGATGGATGACGAAGATGGTAATGGCAAGAAGAAGAGTGCCGATGGGGCTGCTGGAGATTTAGCCTATGATGAGGAACAACGAGATATCCGACGTGCCTTTTTGGAATCTACTCGAGATAATATCGATAATGAGAGCAAAACTGGCAGCGATGACGATGACGAAAATTGGTTCAAACCAAAGGCAAAGTCAAAAACATCATCTGATGACGATGATGATGATGACGACGAGGCAAGAAAGTTATGGGAGCAAGAGTTGCAAGACACAGCAGCAGCAGCATCTGATGCCCCCAACAAATCCAAAATGGTAGATCCACACGGGGAAGTGCAAGATGGAGATCAGTTTCTAATGGAATTCATGACTCATAAAAAGTGGCTTGAGAGCGGTGCCAATAAATTCAACCCAGACAAGGATGATGATGAATCATTAGAAGATCTCGAGCGGATGGATGAATTTGAATCCAAGTACAATTTTCGCTTCGAGGAGGCTGCAGCTGCTGCGGACAGCACACACAATATGGACTCAATGACTTCGGGCGCGTCCCATAGCATCGTTCATTACGCACGTGGATCTAACGCTGAGAATGTCTTGCGCCGAAAAGACGAGTCACGTCGTCAGAAGCGTCTTGCTCGAAAGGAGCGCAAGGCGGAGGAACGAAAAGCGAAGGAAGAACAGTTAAGGAGATTGAAGAATGCAAGAAGGGAGGAGTTGGATGAAAGATTGAATCAAGTGAAGAATGTGCTTGGCGGTGAAGAGGGCAAGCCAGATGCTGCCCTTGGAGGTGCAGAGGAAGAAATGATATTGAAGTTAATGGAGGGCGACTATAACCCGGAAAAGTTTGAGCAAGTGATGAACTCTGTCTATGGGGACGAGTATTATGAGAAGGAAGATGAAGCATGGAAGAATGACCAGGATGTCAAGCGTGACTTGGCTAATGGAACAGAAGAGAGTGACGTATTAGGCGATGGAGAGATGTATGATGAGGAAAATGCTGACGACAACTACGACGAAGACGTTGGTGGCGAAGACTATGACGAAGAAGCTTATGATAATGAAGGTGAAACTCCATATGAGGCAACTGAGGAGAAAACTGAGATGAATCAGAAACTGAAGAGCAAAATGATGGATGAGTTGTACAAACTGGACTACGAGGACATTATTGGTGATATGCCAACGAGATTCAAGTATCGAACTGTGGAGAAGAACACCTTTGGGTTGTCAGCAGAGGAGATTTTGTTTGCAAAGGACTCTACCTTGAAGCAGTTTGTTAGTTTGAAGAAAATGGCAACCTATAACGAGGAAGAATATCAACCAGGCACGAAAAAGAGGAAGCGTTTTAGACAACTGCTGAAGTCAGACAAGGAAGATATGAAAGAGGAAGTTGGCGCTGTAGATGAAAAGCCTAAAGAATCGTCTGAAGCAGATGGTGAGAAGAAGAAGAAACGCCGTAGGCAAAAGAAGAACAGCAAAAAGGTTTCTGAAGACACTTCTGATGTCGCGAAAGAAACCAATGCAAACGAAGAAGAGCAAGAACAGTCTGAAAAGAAGCAGAAACGAAGGGATAAGGAAGAGCAGTCGGAAGATAAACTCATGAACAACGCTGATGCAGAGGAAGCAAGGGAAGAAGTTAGTGATGACAGAGCTGAAAGAAAGAAGGCCAAGAAAAACAAGAAGTCGAAGGCTAAGGATGGAAGCAAGAAATATAGTGATGGAGGAAAGAAAAAGAAGAAGCATTCTTCAAAAGTGGACGGTGTATCTGGTGCTCGTTTGGCAGCCTATGGATTCTAGATAACCGTTTTTCAGCATAATAGTATTATGGAGTATTGACTTGCCTCTTCAGTATGAGCAAGCTAGAGAGAGCAAGCGTTAACTATTTTACTGAGTCGGCGTCTGCTGCATGCTAAAGTAAGAAAGAAGTCAGTAAGAAAGAAGTCTGTCCGCAATTCGCTAACGACTCGCTCTTCTCTGGACACTAACTGAATCATCGACCGATTCAAAGCACACCATGACAGTGATCCTGCTCGCTGCTTATAGGGCAGGCTAAAGATTGAATACCCGACAACGACATCATCAATACAATGGGACAAAAGCAATCAGCTCCAGCTGCTCCTCCAGTCGATGACTCTACTACTGTGTCGAGCAGCGTAGGACAGAAACAGTCAGCACAAACCACTGCAGTGCTCTCACACAATAACGAAGAACGCCCACACAACTTTGGGCAGCCGATTCGCCCACCGCATAAGAAAGCTGCTGGTGAAACAGAAAAGAAGAACGAAAAGAGTGGTGCATCCAAGCTTAAGACCGACTGCAGAGTCCAACAGAGAGCATCATTGAAATGTATAGAGGAGAACTATGAAAACAAAGATCAAGCTTGTGCACAGTATTTTGAAGCCTACAAGCAATGTCGCAGAGATGAGCATCAAAAGAAGTTAGACGCAAATGCAAAAAGTTCAGGAGGCGGCGGTGGTTTGTTCGGATAAGAGTGTAGAGTATCCAATACGAATGTGCATTTCTATGAAAGGTGTTGAGATATCATGTTACAATAATATAGTGTACTGCTTCACACCACGCTAATATCTAGTGTGTGTCTTGAAAGTGATGGAGGAGATGGAACGCTAAAATGAAACACATACTTTAAATTATCAGATCTATACCTCAATTCCGTTCAAGATATTCATGACAAATGCTTCAGTTTCGTCATACGAACTTGCAATTGAATGCATATCATCTCCAGCAGCAGAGGGAACTCGACCACCTACATTTACTTGGTGCACATTGCTCTCTGGATCATTGATTGGTGGGTTCGGTCTACTGCATGTATCGACTTCTGCACTAGATATGTTGGCAACTAAACCAAGTATTGCCTTTCTCTCTGAATCCCATTCTTTTTTCATACGACGTAGTCGCCCTTGAAACTTTGATTTGAGAACAGTTTTTTCAGCACTGTGCCTCTCTTCCAATTGTACCAAAACATTAGCCTCATTCCTTAGTGCTTCTTCGTTCTCACTGCGCTGAATATCGTGTCGAGACTGTTCTGGTGAAACGACTGTGTTTGCTGACAGTGATGAATACTGCTGTGGCGACTGTTGGAGTGGTGTGTTTGTGTTTGCATGGGTGCACTGATTGTCAGGATCATCAGGTACTACGGTTGGAGTTTGCATTTGCGTTGGAGTTGCATCAATGGTGCTTTCCTCGCGTTGCTCCTTGAGGAAGGACGCAGTCTTCTTGGCCGCCGCTCTTGCATGTTTCAATTGCTCAAACATTACCGCAGGAAATAATGGCGTGTCTGCATCTACCCCATCGTCTTCAATCACTGGTGATTCATTTTGAGTAGCCTCGACTCCAGGCTGTGAGAGCTGAACCGTTGCAAGATCTTTTTGAAGAGTTGCAATGTACTCTGTTAGGGAACGATTTTTCTCTTCCAACTGTTTCACAAACGACTCTGGTCCCTCATTGTCCAAGTTGGTCATCCCAAGACTATCGTTCGAGGCAATCGACTTCTTCAAGCTTTCTATCTCTTCCAGTAGCGAAGCATTATCCAACTCTAGCCTATATTTTTCTTTCACAGTGGGGTCAAGCTGACTCCGAAGCGACGAGCACTCATCCTCTCGTTGCTTCAGCTCCAGTTCAAGCTGGCTTCGGGCAATTGCAGTTGCAGAAATCTCTTCTCTCAAGGATGAAACATTCTTTTTCAGTTCTTTGATATTGTCTTGAAGTTGAAGATATTCCTCGCACTTCTTCGCATTGA
>Ga0209652_1002741_pt1 | contig 13385 bp, 12 predicted proteins | sample SaaInl74LU_5_DNA_FD_184641 | JGI IMG/M metagenome (GOLD analysis project Ga0209652, IMG submission 184641) | Marine microbial communities from expanding oxygen minimum zones in the Saanich Inlet - ESP_74LU_5_DNA (SPAdes) (version 2) | ecosystem: Environmental > Aquatic > Marine > Intertidal zone...
CACTGTATGTAGTATGTCACTTTTTCGTTTATGATTTATCGCATCGTCCGACGTGTGCACCAAAATGGAGCCGGTACAATTAATTATGCATGAACTCATCTATCTCCATAAAAGCCCACAGCAATGAATGAAACAACGATCATGTTAACACCCTCTCCAGGGGTCCAGCCTGAATTCCTAGCCACTGTAGAGCCAGTATCCACGGATGCATCATCGCAACAGCTCTCTTTGCCTTTCGAGCTGGTGTTAGATGGATACACGCGAGAGCCGTGGTCATCTGGAATGATGACACACAACTCAGAAGATACTAGCGGTTGGAAAACTTGCTATTTATTGAGCACCGACGGGAGAAATCGTCTCCCTGGATTTCTCAAGTATCTTCGAGATCGCAAGAAGGCTTGTGTTGCAAAGTTCAATGATTCAACTGCGTCTACTAGAGCCATTTTGGTTGTGCCGTTTGATCCTCCTCCGATTCCTTCAGAGCAGCTGCCAGCGGGTGTGGATAAGACCCAATTGTTGTATGTAAAGTATTTAGCTGATGATCGGGTGTTGAGTAGAGGCAAAAAACCTGCATTAGATCCAAACAAACAGCTCCAGATAGAGCAGCAAAAACAAAAAGAGAAGCAAATACAAATGCAACAGCAGCAAAAGATACAGCGCGAGCAACAGCAGCAGCGGCAAAAGCAAATGGCACAGCAAAAAAGTATGTCACAATCAACATCCTCCAAAAAGGGGATCGGTGGGGGCATTCTCGGTAACCTACTGGGAGCACAGCAAAAGACTCAAAATCATCTTGATGTTGTCCGAGCAAAACGCCGCAATAATGATCTCACTCCAGACCTCACATCAGGTGCTGCAGGTGCAATTACATCCTTTCGAGAAAAGGTTGCTGCCGATTTGGAAAAGTTTAAATCTGATAACAGCACGTTTGCCACGAAGGTATCAATTTCATTAGCTTCGCTGGTGAATTCTGTACCTATTGAAGAGAGGGATAAGGTCACAATGGATGTGTTCAAATATGTAGTCTATGAGCAAGTGGAAGAAGTGGGGATGGACAAATGGATCGCTGCCAAGGAACCTACCGATTTCATCGATGAGATTGTTATTGCGGTGTATAAAGAGGGACATGTCCCCGCGGATGTGTTGGAAGATTTGAACAAGGCTGATTTGCCAGCAGAGCTCAAGGGACTTTCCAGGCACATGGCCGACACACAATCTAAAATCGCTCAAAGAAAAGACAAGAGGAGCAGTGAGGTTATCATGAAACAAAATATTGTGGGTGAAGATAATGTGGTTGTTTTGAACACAAACAAGAGGGATCGGCGAACTCTTGAACAAATCCAAAAGGATATGCTAGAAGAGAATGGTGGGGATATGAAGCGAAGTAGATTTGATTGAAAGATATAGCAGTTTCTACTAAAGAAATTACTAAGTCTACGACTGCTGCCCCTGAGCTAGAAGCATTTTCTGGTATTCTTCTCCAACAAGCAGTTTATCTTTGCCACCGATCGCTTGCAAGAAGGGATCGTTCGCGTCATCGTCGTTATCTTGTTCTTCAGCTACATCACCAAGTTGTACGCTATCAGCCTCCTCTCCATCGCCTCCATCACTGTCATCATCCTCGTTGCCTTCCTCTTCTTCTTCATCATCATCCTTGTTTTCCCTAGCCTTTCTTCTCTCCTTCATCTCCAACTGCAACTTCTCAATCTTACGTTCCAATGACTTGATCTCTCTCAGTGTCAATTTCTTCCCGTCATCATTCACCCCATCCTCAATCTTATCTTCGAGTAAATGTATATCTTCAATAAGATCCTCATCTTCTCCATCACCGTAAGAGTGTTTGGATAGAGCAGGTTCGGAGGCACACATGGCACAAACTCGGAGACGTCTTCTTGCCCGTCTGATGGCTGTCTGGTCTACTGGATTAGATGTTGTGTCATTATCATCTGTTGATGTTGGCTCCTCTCCATCAGTAGTGGGTGACTCTACATCTTTGTCACCTGTGGGTTGAACTACAGCATCACCACCACCACCACCGCGTCGCTTTTCCATATCAGCAATCGCCCGATCACCCCCCGCACACTCCGTACAAATCGTATGATACGCAGCCTTTATATTCTTCCCACAACACAAATTGCACTTTCCAAGTTGTGTCCTAGGCTTGTACTTGCGGTATTTCTTCCTCCACTCGATTTTATCATGGCATCGTCGACATACTCCCACGTTGGGAGAGTTTAGTATCTTGTCCGTCTTTTTGGATTTGGGGTTGTGGCGAAAGGCAAAGGAGTTTTGATGTTTGGGTGCTCGGCCCTTTTTCTTTTTGGAGCCTCCTGGTGTAGTTCTTTGTGGCATGGTTGATTGACACAGATTGATTGACTTTGCTAGCTACTACTGGTTTAGATAGAGGAGACGAATTCAGTTGAGAGCGATGTTGTATATTGGAAGAGCTACAATGCTGCTAAGTACTCTTTGGTTTTATGGTCACAAAGAACAAAAACAAAAAATGAGTGGTGCGGGTGTTGAGTGTTGAGAGTAAAAGATACGTACTACTTCAAGAATACCGTCTTCATATCTGTATGTACTTCTATCTCAAAGAAGGGGGCAGTTTTGTTCACGTGGGAATTAGTAGCTCAACTATCAACCATCAAGCGAGGTCAAAAATCAAAAATATTCAAAAATCTAGCTTTCAAATCGCAACAACCACCAATCACCAACAGCTAAGAAGGAATGCTCATATCATATCAATGCATTGGCTAATCCGTTGGCTCACAAACAGCTCCCTCCTCGCATGGACAATACTCTTCTGCCTATCAGCAGCAACTTCATCCTTCTCCACCACAAACATGGCTGACTTTCCCCCGCCAAAAGATTACTCCCACCTCATCTTTGAAACCAAACAAGACAACACCAAATGGTTTCACGAACGTGGTCCCCTCTGGCAAGGCCAGGCCTTCTCCCTCCAAATCAAAGAGGTGCTCTATCACCAGAAATCGCTGTTTCAAGATGTACTCGTATTCGACTCGGAACATCACGGTAAGGTCCTCGTACTAGACGGAGTCATCCAATGCACCGAACGGGATGAATTCAGCTATCAAGAAATGATGGCTCACATTCCCCTCTATGCACATCCCGACCCTAAAAAGGTATTGGTGATTGGAGGCGGCGACGGAGGTGTTCTTCGAGAAATAGCTCGTCATCCTGGAGTAGAGGAGATTGTCATTTGCGAATTGGATAAGGATGTGATTGATGTGTCGAAAAAGTATTTGCCGTTTATGGCCAAGGGGTTTGATGATCCGCGTGTCAAGGTGAATATTATGGATGGGGCCAAGTTTATGGAGGAGAACCAATCGTCGTTTGATGTAATTATTACGGATAGTTCGGATCCGGTTGGTCCGGCATGTGTGTTGTTTGAAACTCCATTTTACAAGGCCATGCATGGAAGTTTACGTGAGGGGGGTATCATTTGCACTCAGGGAGAGTGTGTTTGGCTACATGTGAATCTTATCCAGCCGTTGGTAAAGGCGATTACGTCCTTGTTTACTACTGTGGAATATGCGTATTGTACAATCCCATCTTACCCTTCGGGCCAGATTGGGTTTATTATTGCGTCGAAGGGAGGGAAGGGGTGTAAGGTTCCTACACGTACACCTGAGGCGAGTGTTCAGAAGGAGTTGAGGTATTATACTCCGGATATTCATCAAGCTTCTTTTGTGTTGCCTGCGTTTGCCGAGAGAGCCATCTTTGGAAGTGATCGTTGACGTATTCAACGTCAACCACATGAGCTAACTTCTTAATAGTTACTTATGTCGAAATTATGACAAGTGGACTGCTACTTTAGTATCGTAATCATTACAACTTTACACTTAACCACTATTTTAGATGTGTACGTGGTGGTATGTTATGAACACTTTCTACAGGATAGCGATCTTCAACTCAAAGTACCAGGGTGTGCTCTGACAAAGTTGAAAACACTCCCCAGGTACGCTGTGCTCTCTCGGTCAATTACATCCGCATCGCCAATCGATTCGTCATCTAATACAGGATACGCTTCGGCCAGCACTTGGCAAAACTCGGCAGATTTCGATCCCATACAAGCAAGATGAATAGGGAGCATGCCTGCTCGAGTGGGATGATAAACGGCTTCGGGATACGTTTCCAGCAGTAGCCCCAACACGTTCACTGAGTCGGCACAGTCACCGCAGCATAGGTAATGTAGAGGCATTCCTCCGTCTACACTCTGCCTACGAACAGACTGTGGGAATGCATCAATGAGAAGCCGTACAATCTCTACAGTGGTATTCTGGTTCCAACAGGCCACGTGAAGGGGTATCGGTTGGAACTCTTTTTCATCGGGTCCTCCGGCAGCTCCTGGAAAGTTATCAATGAGAAGCCGGACGATGTCGGCTGTAACTCTTTCGTTCATGCAAGCATGATGAAGGAGAAGCCTTCCTGTCGAAGTCGAGAGGTCCATGATGGCTTGGATTTGAACAAATTGATCAATCCTTTTGCGTAGTCCATCCACGCAGAGGTTGTCAGATTGACAGTAGTCTGAGAGCAGCTGTCGTGCGTCCAGTAGCCTGCTGATATCGTAGATGATTGGTCTCTTCATGATTACTTTATGTTGGGATAACATCATTATTTTTGACCCTGCTATCAATAATAAGGAGGCAATGCTGCGGGCTACTGCAGGCAAGCTGCAGCTGCGTTCCAGAGTCATGGCCCTTCCTGATGGGGTCTTCCGATTTTCAGGGGGACATCAGAGTTCCGTTGAGATAGCGTCCTCGTGAGGTCATCATTCCGGGTCATCTCCCGCTTGGGTACAAACCTGCCAATTACTTAATGATGACAGAGTTTACGGAGTCTCGGAAATGACAGCATGCAGTTTTGGGGTCTTAGTAGGTGAATGTCTGTAAAAGGTGGGTTCGGGGTCATTTGAGAAGTTGGAGTAGAATCTCGCGTTCGAGCTCCTGACTGCGTAGCTAAATATGTACAATATCCAAAAAATCTTCGCTATGTATCTCATGACAATAGCACCTCTAGAGAGTAAGTAACATAATCCTAACACAATACCTTGGACAATAAACTTTCTTCTACGATATCCAACGTTGACAAGGATGTGTTGAAGAACAATCCCTCGCTGCTTATCTCGGTCATGTAATCGGTTGTATTGTTATCGATCGATGTCGTCGTAAGCATTACTGGAATGAGAATAGATCCAGCTTCTTTCGCTTGAATTGCAGCAGCTATCGCATCATTTATTGCAGTTGTCTCCTCGTCGGGTTCTGTCGGATTACCGTCGGTGATCAAAATGATCATATTCTTTCTTTCGACAGCATCTGAATTGGATAACGTTTGTTGGCAAGAAGATATAGCGGCGGCATGATTAGTCCTACCTCCTGAGTATGCTAGACTATCCAACGAACTAAACGCATCGACAGAGAGTGGTACCAGATCTGAAACAAAGCTTGCATTCGTAGCAAAACCAACTATAGAGTACGACTGCTCAGACGGAATAGTCTCAAAGACTGAAATCAATCGTTTTGCAAATTCTTTCACGTTGTGGAAGTTACCGCAGCAAGTACTTATTTCGACTCCATCTTTGTTGCATATACTTGCAGTGAAAGCTTCCAACACACATCCTAGACATTCGTACCCTGTGTTTCGGTTACATAGTGATCCTGACATATCTATTGCCAAGCAAAGGTTCATATCATCTCCAGCAGCTATGCATTGGGCCTCGGGAGGCGGGCCAGCAGAGGGTGAACTGGATATGGGTGACAGAGAGGGCGAATCAGTAGTCGGACAAGGGTCTACGCCTTCATTGCTGAATAACGTGGAAGCAAATCCGCTATCAATGATTGTATGCGCCGAGTCCACAACCGTGACATTACCAAAAGTCACAAAGAACGTTGTTACATCAAAATTGCAGCATCTATCCTCATCAGTGCCATCGGTCTTTCTAACTTCGAAACTATACTCACGGTCATCAGGGACGCACATACCACTACTGTCATCTCCATTAAGGAGTAGTCTTCTAATATCTTCACCCTCTGGATCTGGGCCGCCAATGCGATTTTTCTTCTTCTCTATAAATTCAAAAGCAATGTCTCCCTCGTCCGAAAATAAGCATGGCTCGCATTTCATTAGGACTTCTCCCGAGCAAGAATCTTTTAGTGACCATGTAGAATCGGTAGAAGGTGCTGCTGAGACTTCTATTCTTCTTCTTCTTGTTGTTGCATCATCAGTGGGTAGTAATGGTTTGTGCGTATAATGACGGATGGAGACATACTTCTCTTTTGCGGAGCATCTCGATGTAGGAAATTGTGTAGTCGAATCAATTTCCGATGAACTATTACCTGGACTCGTTCCAAACACAATACCAATGATTGTTGCCGCTATTATCATGAGTAGCATAAGTAATAATAGACATTGTCGTTTTCGAAGTGGAGGCGATGGCTGTTTTTCATCCGATAATGGTGTTTCTACAATTGGTTGTATTGATGATGATTCTTCTACCTGAACAGGAGCGGTTTCTTCTTTTACTGGTTCTTCAGTTTCCTCCACTACATCATCAGTAGCATCCTCAATGACTGAGTCTTCAGCTTCAACTTCACCAATTTGTTGAATCGGCATTATTGTTGTTTCTTCCTCTTCTTCTTGACGTTCTACTGGTGCCTTCACATCTTCTTTCTCCTCCTCCTCCATGCTCATCATCATCTCAGCTACTTCTATCACTTGCTGTTGTTCGTCCTGCTGCTTCACATCCTCCTCCTCTACCTCTGCACCATCATCATCCAATAATCTTCGACCAAATCGTCTACCCTTCCCCACAATAATCTCCTCAAACACATCACTCTCCTCCTCAACATCAAGTCTACCCACCTCCATCATCAATCCCCCACCTCCATTCCCATTATAATCTCTCCGTCCCAACTTGCCCACATCCACAACGTCCTTGGTTCCACCACCTCCATTATTCAAATTCGGAGCAGAGTACTTGGCTGCCAACTCTTCTGCCGATAATCCAGGAATGTAACTCCCAGCGGCAGTGGAGTTGTATCCAGTTGTGCTTTTGGCGTCATTGACGAAGCGCCAGCGGGGTGGGGTGGGTGCTTGACTCCATTTTTTTGCTTTTGGTGATGAGGAGGGAGATGTTGTTGTGATAATGTTATTATTGTGTGATGACGATGAAGCGGTAGTAGTAGTGGTCTTGTTGGGAGGCAATGCTGTCGATGATGGAGGTGCATCAGTTTCGTCTATTACGCCAGATGATGATGATGTGCTATTCATCATTGATGATGATCAGCTTGCAGGGGTGTAGTTCACTTCTTGGCTTTCACGGTATACGGAGATGTTAGCGAGTTTGTTGCCATCAGCTATTGGCCTCTATGAGAGAGGAGTAATATTATCTGAAATTGATAGCATTGGCATGTGTGTGGTGCAGTGGTGCAGTGAAATCTGAAGGAGTGGTTACTTGTTTTTGTAGTGATTCCTACCAAGAAAAATGTTGTTTTGGCGCGCAACCTTCTACTTCCATATCTCCATTTTGAGACATAAAGTTGCTGTGTGGATTTTTACACGCACGGCGTTGCTGGTTGCTGGTGCTATTCTCTAAAAAATCTTTGGCTCCTTGGCCCCCTGCCCCTGTCGATCATTTCACACGATTGTGTCTGCTGTTGACGTCGGCTGTAAGTATACTCATTAATATATATTGTTGGTGGAGAAGATGAAGAAAGAGGATAGTCCATCCGCCGCAGATGATGATGTGCCTCCATTATCAAAAGAGGCGGCAAAACCACGACAGTCCACCAATGTCTCAAAAGATGATGATGATGATGCTGCATCAGCCCCTCCTCAATCACAATCATCCTCAACAACTACAACAGCAACAGCCAAAAAGCAGCAGCATCAAGTCACCGAAGTCCCAAAATTCAGATTTGTCTCAATCGCCAAGAAATCAGCCGGTTATTCCTCTGCAGCTGCAGGAAGATGGGTTGAGGGAAAATCAGCACAAGAACTTGCGGCACAATATCATCAAGAACCGGATAATATTGTTGCTGCTTCTGATCCTTCATCATCGGTGAAGAAGGCGCAGGTGGTGGTGGGTAAATTGAATTTAGCAGAGAGGCAGGTGGAGATGGGGTTGGGGGCAGTGGGAGGAGTTGAGAAGAATGAGGAGGAGGTGGATGGTGTAAAAGAAGAACGAGTTATTGAAGAAGAACTCGAAGATGAAGCTGAAGAAGAAAAGGAGGAGGAGGAGGAGGAGGAGGAGGTACAACCTACACCTACACCTACAGTGCAAGAAGAAGAAGTGAAAGAATCTGTAATGAAAGAATCTTTTGATCAATCTGAGGAAAAAGATTTGGAGGCAGCTGTACCACCAGTAACACCAAACAAGACGGATGTACCACCAGTAACACAAAACAAGAAGTTATTCTATGATATGAGGCAAGGCGTACTATACTGTTCGGATTCGGGGGAAGTTGTTGCAACAGTTAATCCTGTGGACAAGAAAGAAGAAGATACAAGCAAAGAAGAAGATGCATCCGATGAAAGACGCAAATGCAGCCCCAAAAATCGGATTCTTAGTGTATTGCTACTAATTCTTTTGGCGGTCGTTGCTGCATTAGGTGCTGTTTTCGCTACGAAACCATCTAATGACGATACTTCTTCTGGCTTGAGGGGTGAAAATCAGAAGAATGAAGAAGGCACTGCTGCTGCTGGAGCGAATACCACGGCGACGGCAGGGCCGAGCGAAACCCCGCGGTGGGACGCACCAACTGCATCTCCAAAGTCACCATCAACTGCCTTTTTCAATGAACCGACTTTCAAACCGACTCAAGCAACAGCTTTACAGCGTTGTATTATCGGGTCATCTCTGGCAGAAGACACGTGTGTAGAAGAAGCGCAAATCAGACAGCAACTGTTTGTGCCTCGAGATGGGACTGATGGTACTGATGAACTTGCCAACGTCAACTTTGGGCATTCTCTCACATTCATCAATGACAACATTCTCGCTGCTGCGACCGATGGAAGAGAATCAGATGCTGGTGTGCATATTTACTTCAAAGATAATTTGAATCGGTACATGCATTATCAAAACATTGATGATGGTGACGAGAAGAATTTGTTTGGTTACAGTCTTGCCGCGAGCAGAGACACCAACACGCTAGTAGTTGGAGCACCAGCACAGACAAGAGGAAAAGTAGAGTGTGTTCAAGTATGGTGTGAAATTTGCAGTTGGTCTACTTTTGATTATTCACCTTGTGGAGAAAGATTAGATGTTATTGTCCAACAAAGCTCGAATGGTAACGAAGAGGAGATTAAGCAGCAAATAATGTCATCCGGTCGATGTATAGCTGATGAGATTTGCAGTGAAGTTGTCAGTACGGGAAAAGTATTTATATACGAGCCAACGGGAAATAGGTGGGAACGAGTTCACATCGCCATCTCGGAGGATCGTAGCTTTGGTTCGGCTGTCGCTATTGAAGCAGGTATACTTGTCATTGGGTCTCCTGACGAAGACAAAGTAGACATCTATGAAAAGAATGGAAGTGGTTGGACCTTAATGGAGACGAAAACTCCGCAAACAACCGGAGCAAGATTTGGTTCCAGTTTGAGTTTATCAGACGGAATTTTGGTAGTCGGCGCTCCCCTTGATAGCATAGGCGGCGCTGCTTACGTTTATAAAAGGTCTTCTGACAGCTTCGCTCCGCAAGGACCGCCTTTGGCACCGAGAGACATTTCACCAGGGGACATTTTTGGAGAGATAGTTAGCGTTTCGGGATGTACTGTGGCGGTGAGCTCACGTACCGCTAGCACAGCGTCGACAACTGGTACTGGGTCGATAAGAATTTTTAACTATGACTCTGACTTGGACCTTTACCGAGCGGATCAAATTGTTGAACCAGCTGAAGAAGTGGCTGGAGTTTTCCCAGAGTGTCTCGTTATGGAGGGCAATAATCTACTCGCTGGAAGCTCTCATGGCGGGTCTTCGTCTACAGGAAATCTCATCCAGTTCATTAGAAGAAATAACGTTTTTACCCAAAAATCTGTCATGAGCAACCCCCTTCAGGCTGCAGGTCCCGCGGCAGGATTTTTTGGTTGTGGTCTGAGTATCTTAGACAGTACGGCTCTCGTTGGAGCAAAGGGTGCCTCTGGCTCCCGACCTGGCAGTTTTTATGTTGCTGATTTATGTCCAGAGGATGAGCTCGTTTAGGAAGAAACGCGACAAATTTCAATCTGATTACATCTGTTACTATTATTTACACTTGTTACTGCATCTGCATTAATTCAATCTGCCTCTCAATCTCATCAACTTTGACTTGGCTGCCCCATTTCTTATAGCATTCTTGGGCCTTCGTGAAGTAGTTTAACGCCTCAGATGTTTCTCCGATCTTTTTGTGGTGCAACGCTGCCTTTTCGCATGCTAACCCTTCCTCGTGAATAAACTTCGATAGTCTAGCCGATGCAATAGCAGCAGCGTAAGAAGCCTTTGCTTTGTCGTTCTCTCCATCTCTATTATATAATTCCGCTTCAAGCAACTCTACCTTGTTTTGGAAATTGTCCTTCGAATGTTCGGCGGCTGCTCTGAAAGCAGAGAGAGCTTGATCTGGCACTGCATTTATCTTTTTCGTGTGCACAATCTCTGCCACTTTGAAAGAGTTTAGTGCGTAGTAAAACGTGATAAAAATGTGGTGTTGTCTCCCTCCTTCGGCTGCCTGCATTATCTTTTCAGCGAAGTGATTACACCTCTCTGATCGGGACTTGAAAAAACTCTGGAGAGCCTTGTGAAAACAATGTTGAAGCGGCGGGATAATGCTTCCGGTAGCGATTGTCGGTGCAGTGTATTCACTATTCGAAATCAGAAGCGATATTGTTTCGTGAAACATCAGCATCAGCGCTTTAGTTTGATTCTCCTTCTGCTTGCCCATCATGCTCAAATAGTATTCTATTTCTTTGAGAAGGTCCTGAAGATTTTTTCCGCTTAGTAAACCCAGCCTGATAGAATTGAGTGCATTTAGAAATGAGTAGCGAACGTCCCCAGCCCCTAAGCCAGCTTCCACTCCCTCTCTTAGCATGTCACGGCAGTGTTGGAATGGCTCAGAATAGTATGCTATGAGAGCGTAGTATTGAAAACACAGCTTTGCCTTTTGGTCTGAAGAGGAGCCAAATCTTTTGGATGACACCTTCATAACAATTCGCCCCAAACGACATCCACCTTCGATGTTTCTGAGGTCCTTATTGTTGCATAACATCCCCGCATAATTAAGGAAACTTCCAAGCGAGTATTTTGAGATCCCGCTTTCCATACTCAATTGCATCATTCTGCAGCTAAAATACGGAACTGGTAAGGTAGTATTCGAAGCGTTTGCACAAGTTGTCAGTACATATTAAGTGCACAAGTATGAACAATATTTGAATATTCATGGTTACTCACCCATAGCAGGCTTGGCGAAAAAAGCAACCCCAGAAATGTGATTGTAGAACATTAGGATGTATTCAGTCTTCTTATCAACTTCTTTCATTTTGGACATACTTTCTTCGGAAATATCACCTAGAATCTTAGACGTTTTCTTTACCATTGCTCTTGCATCTCGCTTATCAAACGAGTCGGGTATTGTTTCACCCAGTTGTAATAGTACTTCAAATGATGTAGTGAATGCTTGTTCTTGTGCATCCCGTTCTACGAGAACTGTCACAAGAAGATGTAGAGCGTCAAGTTTTTCGTTCAAACATTTGCTCTCGTCAATGATTTTCTGCAAGGCTTTCTGTGCTTTTTCCAAATTCGCAGAAGAATATGCTGCCTTTGCTACAGAAAAGTAGAGTGACCGACAGAATGTGTACATACTATTCCAATGATCTTCAGGCAGCAGGGACAGACTTACACTGAAATAAGAATTTGCAGTCACAAAGTCTGATCGATCAAGCCCAACGTTACCGGCCTTCATGTTCAGATCCACAATTTCCATACGCAATGATGGATGCGACTCTATCAACTGCAAACCTCGATTTATTTGGCTAACTATCACAAATTGAACATCGCCAACTTCTTTTCCCTTGCAAGTTGAGTGCAACAACTTTCCTAGATCATAGTGGAACTTAAAGATAGAGCAGTAGTGAAATGAGTTACAACGCAAAAAAGCCATTTCTGGGCCAGCAGATAGCAAGACAATCACATACCTGATTCTTGTCGCTAGTGGGAATGAGGTTGTATGCAGCCTCTCGGACCTTATCGTGAACAAACTTAAAGCCTCCTTGTCCGTCCTTTTCAATGAAGCCACCGCTAATGGCATCATCAAGCTGATCTCTAATGGCAGAGTACTCTATTGCCTCGCTCAGATAACCAATCAATTGCTCACTCGTACTCGTACCGAAACAAGCCAACACTTTCAGCACTCCTTGAATGTTGCCTGGCAAGCCATTCAGTTTGGATGCAAGTAGATACTTGACGTTATCAGTGATCTCCTCTGAGCGTATTATGCTCTCATTCCATACCCAGCGCTTCTGTTGATGATTGTACCACAACAAACCACGTGTGCATAGCGATTGCATAAACTCTAACACGAAGAACGGATTCCCCTTGGTCTTTTGGAACACAATATCTGACAAAGGTTTGCAGATGCGTGGATACAAACACAAGGCATCTGATATCATCGTGTTGAGATCTTCTTGATTTAATCCAGTCAATGAAAACTTCTTCGTTGGCACGTTGCTGGCTTCAAGCTTTTCAACAAAGTTGTAGATGGCGTGGTTTGAAAGGACTTCGTTGTCTCTATAGGTGCCGACAAAGAACATGCAGCTCCCCCTTGTGTCAGAAAGGATGGAATGAATAACGTCGAGGGCAGTATCATCAGCCCACTGTACATCATCTAAGAATAGCTGTATAAATGCAACATAGCCATAGTGTTAGCGTTGGATTTTGTACAATTGCAATAACCACACAGTCAACACACTGGCGACATATAACTTACCATTATTGGATGCACTGGGCTTGATAAGACCCTCACAAATCGTACAAGAGTGAAGCACACACTGCGGAGATTAATTGTCTCACTAGCGGGCTTTTCGTTCACAATGAAGTCATATGACAGCAAACTAATGCTCGGTAAGAGGCTTGCCAGCAACCAATAATCATCACCAAATGCGTTCTTGAGCTTGTTAGTAATTGCTCGGAGACCTTCGGAGGTATTCCTCTCTTTGATTATCGCACACAATTGATTCAATGCAGAAACGACTCCAAAGAGTGGTTCTTCCTTCGATATATCATCGTACTTATATGTAAGCACGTAGCCACCAACAGCATCAACTCTATCTCTCAAACTATTCACTAGTTTGCTCTTGCCTGACCCAGAGAATCCACCAATAAGGATTGCCTCACTCTT
>Ga0209652_1002743_pt1 | contig 13381 bp, 16 predicted proteins | sample SaaInl74LU_5_DNA_FD_184641 | JGI IMG/M metagenome (GOLD analysis project Ga0209652, IMG submission 184641) | Marine microbial communities from expanding oxygen minimum zones in the Saanich Inlet - ESP_74LU_5_DNA (SPAdes) (version 2) | ecosystem: Environmental > Aquatic > Marine > Intertidal zone...
TCATGGTGTAGACGTACTGCGCCATGGTGAAGTTAATCCTGTTGCTTTTGGGTAGGGCAGGATAACAGAGGCGGGGGTTGGGCAGCTATGATTTGGGGGGGGTGCTCGAAACCCTTTTTAGTTTGCGTGCTAAAACCCGTCCATGGGGCTTGGGTCCAGCCCAGCCATCTATGGCTGGGCGTTCATCGGCTCGCAGCAGTGCTGCTCGAAATCCCGATTCACCCATGGCTGGTCGTTCATCGGCTCGCAGCAGTGCTGCTCGAAACCCCGACTCACCCATGGCTGGTCGTTCGCCAGCTCGCAGCAGTGCTGCTCGAAACCCTGGCTCACCCCGCGATTGGGGCGGAGCTTGGGTCGTCTTCGTCGTGGGTGTAGTCGGAGGGGAGCAGACCTTCGTGATAGTCCTCGTACTCGAACTTTTTCAATGCATGCACTTTGGCAATGTGGAAAAGGGCGTCGCCTTCGTAAACCAGCGGTAGGTTTGAGCGGCCAATAACCAACCCAGAAAATGGCGCGTGTACTTCAACTTCATCTTTGCCTAAAGGGTCGGCTACCACCCCCACGGTCTGTCCTTTGCTGACGCGTTCGCCGAGCGCAACAAGTACCCGGTGAATGCCCGACGCTGGCGCGCGCACCCACTGGGTCGTTTGACTGATTATTGGCTTTGATACGCCGGCTTTGCTGCGGCCCTTACGCAGCATGCCTAAATGTCGCATGACATTGAGCACGCCTTTGACACCCGCGCGGATATATACCTCGTCAAAACGCAGGGCTTCACAGCTTTCATAGAGAATCACCGGAACGCCCATCGCCGTGGCGGTTTGCCGCAGGGAACCGTCCCGCTCCTTGGAGTCGATCACCAGCGGCGCGCCAAACGCCTCGGTCATGGCGTTCACCACAGGGTCGTCGAGCTGAGCGCGAATTTGAGGAAAATTGGATCGATGCCGGCCACCGGTGTGTAGGTCGATACCGTGGCTGCACTTGGTGACCACTTCCTGCAAAAAAGTATCCGCAAGCCGGCCGGTGAGCGAGCCACTGGGTGACCCAGGGAACGAACGATTTAAATCGCGCCCGTCGGGCAAATAGCGCGTGTGGTTGTTAAAGCCATAAATATTGACGATCGGGATGGCCAGCAGTGTGCCGGCCAGGCGTGCGGGCGAAACACTCTTCAGCACGCGCCTGATGATTTCTATGCCGTTGATTTCATCGCCGTGGATCGCCGCGCACACGAACAGGGTGGGCCCGGGCTTGGCGCCGCGCACTACCTCAACGCTGATCGATAAGCTGTCGTTGGAGAAGGTCGGTGCGACTGCAATTTCAACAGTACGCACTTCCCCGGGTAACACGTCAACGCCGCCGATACTGAGCGGTTCTCGATAGGCCTTACGCGCGGCAGCATTCACGAGTGATGTTTATCCTTTTTGATTGCCGTGGGCTTTGCCCGGTTCGGCGTTTTCAGCGACAAACTGAATGATCTTGCGCGCGACGTTGATGCCGGTGGATTCTTCGATGCCATGCAAGCCTGGCGACGAGTTCACTTCCATGACCAGCGGGCCCCGCTCGGAGCGCAGCAAATCGACGCCGGCCACGTTGAGCCCCATGGTCTGCGCGGCTTTAATGGCGGTGCGACGTTCTTCTGGGGTCAGTTTGGTTTGTTTGGCAGTGCCGCCGCGATGCAGGTTCGAGCGGAACTCACCCGGCGCCGATTTGCGCTCCATGGCGGCCACCACACGACGGCCAATCACAAAGCAGCGCACGTCACTACCGCCGGCTTCCTTGATGAACTCTTGCACCAAGAAATCGGCCTTTAACTCGATAAAGGCATCGATCACCGATTCGGCCGCTTTGATAGTCTCAGCCAGCACCACACCGCGGCCCTGTGTGCCTTCAAGGAGTTTTACCACCAAGGGTGCGCCGCCGACGAGTTTGATCAGCTCGCGCGTATTGTGTACGTCATGGGCAAAGCCGGTGACTGGCATCCCCAGGCCTTTGCGCGCCATCAGCTGCAGTGCGCGCAACTTAGAGCGCGACCGACCAAGCGGTATCGAGCCGACCAGAGAATAGGCATCCATCATTTCAAATTGACGAATCACCGCGGTGCCGTAGTTGGTGATTGACGCGCCAATACGCGGGATGACCGCGTCGGGTCGCTCGAGTTTTTCACCCCGATACCAAACCGCAGGATGCGAGGATGTGATGTCCATGTAACATTTTAAGGTGTCGATAACGCGGCACTCATGGCCGGCCTTCTCAGCCTCTTCTTGCAGGCGAGAGGTACTGTACAGACGGGGATTGCGAGAAAGTATGGCTATTTTCACTGGGTATCCGGTGGTAGTTCACGTGTGCCGCCGAGCATAAAGGATTGGCCGGGAGACACAAGGAATCCTTGTCGCATCGCAGTGCGTCCAAGCAGCATCCGAAAGCGCATGCTGTCGCGGTCGGTCAGGGTTAACTCGATGGTGCGAAGGTCGCCATCAAAACTTAGCTGGGTGCGAATGACCGGCCGCAGCTCCTTGTGGCCACCGGAGTCGGTAACGGTCCGCAGGTCGTGAATGGGCGCTTCGCAGTGAATTTCTCGGGTGCTGTCGCTTTGGTCGGGATGTACGCCGAATCGCACCCAGTCCGCACCGTCGCGCTCAAAGCGCTCGGTATAAAATGCGTGCAGCGCACTGGTGCGTGCACCGGTATCAACTTTCGCTTTGATCCAGTGAATACCGAGGTCGGGAAGGGACAGCCACTCTCGCCAGCCAATGGCGCGTACTTTGGGTTTATCGGCGGCATTCATGTGGGCGTTTTCACGGACAAACCCCGCCCTATGCCATAGTAATCAATACCCAATTCTGCCATGTGGGCAGGGTTATAGAGATTGCGGCCATCGATAATGATGGGGTTGTTGAGGCGCGCTTTGATCGTATCGAAGTCGGGTGACCAAAAGGTCTTCCACTCGGTGCAGACCACGAGGCAGTCGGCGCCCTCGAGGGCGGCATCTTTGCTGTCGACATAGATTATGTCGTCGCGTTCGCCGTAAATCGCTGCACAAGCTGCCATGGCTTCCGGGTCGTAAGCACGCACCTTGCCGCCGCAAGACCATATGCCTTCGAGTAAGAAGCGGCTGGGTGCCTCGCGCATGTCATCGGTATTGGGCTTAAACGACAGGCCCCAAACAGCAATGGTTTTGCCGGTGAGGTTGGCCCCAAGGCACTGCATAACCCGCTCAGCGAGCTTATTTTTCTGTCTTTGGTTGGTGTCGTGTACCGCAGTTAAAATCGCCGCGCTGCAATGTGATGACTGAGCGAGATGCTTGAGTGCGCGCACATCCTTGGGAAAGCAGGAACCGCCGTACCCGGCGCCAGGATAAATAAACTGGTAGCCAATACGTGGGTCAGAGCCCATGCCCTTGCGCACCAGTTCAATGTCGGCACCCACTTCCTCAGCGATATTGGCAATTTCATTGATGAAGCTGATTTTGGTCGCGAGCATCGCATTGGCCGCGTATTTGGTCAGCTCGGCGCTGCGCGGATCCATGAACATCAATTTTTCATGGTTGCGGTTAAACGCCTGATACATATGCCGAAATTCTTCGATCGTGGCGCGCGACCGCGCGCCGACAATTATCCGGTCAGGACTCATGGCGTCACTGACCGCGGAACCTTCCTTGAGAAACTCAGGGTTTGAACAGACCTCAAAGGGGATCGATCGCCCCTGACGGTCCAAGGCGGCGCTGATTCGCGCCTCCACGGCATCGGCGGTGCCGACGGGTACGGTTGATTTATTCACAATCACTTTGCGGCTGGTCATGTTTTTGGCGATGCCATCGGCCACATCCATGACATAGCGCAGGTCAGCGCTACCGTCGTCTCCGGAGGGCGTGCCGACGCAAATGAATAGGTAGTCGCTACTTTGGACCGCCTCGCGGGTGTTCGAGGTGAAGGTGAGCAGCCCTTGGGCGACGCCGTCGCATACTTTGTCGGCAAGTCCGGGTTCAAAAAACGGCACTTCGCCGCGGCGCAGTCGCTCAACCCGCGCCTCGTCGATATCCATACAGGTGACGCGGTGGCCAACGTGTGCAAAAACCGCCGCCTGGACCAAGCCCACATAGCCGCTGCCAAAAATACTGATTCGCATGATATTTCCTGAGTAATTCATATGCTTAGCAAAGATATGGCAGAAATGTGACAGATTTACGGTGCAATGGGTAGAGACGCTTACCTGTTGCGACACAATCGGGTAAAATCACGGCCTTATTTTTCTCTGCCCCGCCTGCCGAACCTCAATCGTGCCGCGCTGGGAAATCTTGCAGCCTCTCCCCAAGGAATGTCGTCATGAACCCAGTCGCCACGCATCTTTCTCAGTATCTCGATCGCGAACACCAAACCATCGAAAGTTTTGATGCGGAGCTGTGGGCCGCGATGAGCGCAGAGGCGCGCCGTCAGGAAGAACACATCGAATTAATCGCGTCGGAAAACTACGCGAGCCCGCGCGTTATGGAAGCGCAGGGTTCGGTGCTGACCAACAAGTACGCCGAAGGCTACCCGGGTAAGCGTTACTACGGTGGTTGCGAGTATGTCGACGTTGCCGAGCAGCTGGCCATTGACCGCGCTAAAGCGTTGTTTGGCGCCGACTATGCCAACGTACAGCCACACTCGGGTTCCTCGGCTAATTTGGCGGTGTTCCACGCGCTGTTGCAGCCGGGCGACACCGTCATGGGCATGAGTCTTGCCGACGGAGGGCATTTGACCCACGGTGCCAGCGTCAACTTCTCGGGCAAATTTTACAATGCCGTGCAGTACGGCATTAATCACGACACCGGCCTGATCGATTACGACGAAGTGGCGGCCTTGGCCAAGGCGCATCAGCCGAAGCTGATTATTGGTGGTTTTTCTGCTTACAGCCGCATCATGGACTGGAGCAAGTTTCGCGAGATTGCCGACTCGGTTGGCGCTTATTTATTGGTCGACATGGCGCACATTGCCGGTCTTGTGGCCGCAGGGGTTTATCCAAGCCCTATGCCCTTCGCCGATGTGGTGACATCAACCACGCACAAGACACTGCGCGGCCCCCGCAGCGGTATCATTTTGGCCCGCGGTGATGAAGCGCTGTTCAAGAAGCTCAATTCAGCTATTTTCCCCGGCGCGCAAGGCGGCCCTTTGATGCATGCGATCGCGGGTAAAGCGGTGGCCTTCAAAGAGGCCATGGAGCCTGACTTCGTCGATTACCAAAAGCAGGTAGTGGCTAACGCGCAAGCGATGGCAGCCACCTTTATCGAGCGCGGTCACAAAATTGTCTCTGGTGGTACCGATAACCATTTGATGCTGCTTGATCTGATCGGTAAGGAATACACCGGTAAAGACGCCGATGCGGCACTCGGCCATGCCAATATCACCGTCAATAAAAATGCGGTGCCCAATGATCCACGCTCACCCTTTGTCACCTCGGGCCTGCGTTTGGGTACTCCCGCAATCACCACTCGTGGCTTCGGCATTGCCGAAACCGTGGATTTGACCCATTGGATGTGTGATGTCCTGGCGGCACTTGAAGCGGGCAACGTTGAGCCCGCGATCGAGCAGGTCAAGGCTAAGGTGCTCGATGTCTGTGCGCGCTTCCCTGTTTACGGCAACTGAATAGGGCGGGCTTTCCGCTCTAGGTTAACGCGATATGCATTGTCCGTTCTGTAACGATATTGAAACCAAAGTCATCGACTCGCGACTGGTTGCCGAAGGCGGCCAGGTGCGACGTCGGCGCGAGTGTTTGAGTTGCAAGGAGCGTTTTACGACCTACGAGTTGGCCGAACTGGTCATGCCGCGGGTTATCAAACAAAACGGCAATCGCGAACCCTTTGATGAAGACAAGCTGCGTGGCGGCTTTTTGCGCGCGCTGGAAAAACGCCCGGTCTCGGTCGAGGAAATCGAAGCGCAAATTAGTCATATTAAACATCGCTTGCGCGCCACCGGTGAACGCGAGATCAAGTCTCGGGTGCTGGGTGAATTAGTGATGGATGCGCTGAAGCAGCTAGATCAGGTGGCCTATGTGCGGTTTGCATCGGTGTATCGCAGCTTTCAAGATTTATCTGAGTTTCGCGATGCGATTGAGCGTCTTGAGGCCGAGCCCGCCGAGCGCGATTGATTATGGATGCCCAGTTCGACGACGCCATGATGGGGCGCGCTTTAGCGCTTGCTCAGTCTGCAAGTTGCTGGGCTAGCCCAAACCCCCATGTGGGTTGTGTGCTTGTTCGCAATGGCGAAATTATTGGTGAGGGATTTACGCAGCCTGCAGGTTCAGACCATGCGGAAGTGGTTGCCTTAAAGTGTGCGGGTGATGCAAAGGGTGCCACCGCGTATGTGACACTCGAGCCCTGTGCCCATACGGGTCGCACGGGGCCCTGTGCTGACGCGCTTATCAATGCCCAAGTTCGCCGTGTGGTGATCGCAATACTAGACCCAAATCCCGAGGTGAGTGGCCGGGGTGTGGCAAAGCTGAGTGCTGCTGGCATACAGGTGGATGTCGGTATTCGTGAGGCTCAAGCAGAGGCTGAACTGACGGGTTTTTTACTGCGTATGCGCCGAGGTTGGGGGCGTGTGCGGCTTAAATTGGCCAGTTCTCTCGATGGGCGAACGGCTATGGCCTCGGGCGAAAGTCAGTGGATAACTGGTGCAGCGGCGCGGCAGGACGTACAGAAATTACGTGCGCAGAGTTCGGTGATTGTCACGGGTATAGGTACGGTGTTGGCGGACGATTGCGCGTTGACCGTACGCGCCGAGCAGTTGGCGTTAACCGGCGATGAACTGCAGCGCGCGCAATATCGAGCGCCTCTACGGGTGGTTGTCGACAGCCACTGCCGCACCCCCTTAGACGCCAAAATACTGGCTGCAACGGCACGGACTTTGCTCGTTACAGCAGCGTCGCTGGATGCGCCTGCGGTGCAACGTTTGGTCGCACAAGGCATGGCCCATGTCGAGGTGCTGTCGCTGCCCGCCGCGACTCATGATGGGGGCAGGCAAGTGGATTTGCCGGCGCTGATGTCAATGCTCGGCGCCCGCGGTGCGAACGAAATATTAGTGGAGGCGGGGCCGGTGCTGGGCGCCGCGCTGCTGGCCGAGAAGCTCGTCGATGAGGTGGTGCTGTATCAGGCGCCCAAGTTATTAGGTGCCAATGCGAGGCCGCTAGCCGCGCTGGATATCGGTGAGTTAGCTGCGGCAGTGCAGCTATCTTTTACCGATATCAGTCGGATTGGCGACGACTTGCGTATCACCGCGGTACCCATAAATTGATGGAGCAAATGTGTTTACAGGAATAATTGAAGCGGTCGGTGAAATTGCCGCGATCGAGCGCAAAGGCGGTGATATGCGCCTGCGTATTCACAGTGGCAAATTGGATCTCGCCGATGTGCAGCTGGGCGATAGCATCTGTACCAATGGTGTCTGCCTAACGGTTACCGACTTACCCGGCGACGGATACTGGGCCGACGTGTCCCTCGAAACCCTTAACTTCACCAGCTTGGGGCATAAAAAACCCGGTGATCGTGTCAATCTAGAGAAATCACTGACCCCGAGTTCCCGCCTGGGTGGCCACATTGTCAGCGGCCACGTGGATGGCGTGGGCGAAGTCGTACAGGTGTCTCAGGATGCGCGCTCTTGGCGATATGTCTTGGCTGCGCCCCCAACGCTTGCCAAGTACATTGCTCACAAGGGCAGTATTTGTGTCGACGGCACGAGCCTCACCGTCAATGCGGTTGACGGCGTGCACTTTGACCTGAATATTATTCCTCAAACATTACAAGAAACGGTATTTGGCGAGTACAAAGTCGGTAGCAAAGTCAATTTGGAAGTCGATGTGATCGCGCGTTACCTCGAACGTTTGCTGATGGGCGAAAAAGCGGCCGACAGTGCCAATGCCATTAGTCTCGCAAGTTTGCGGGACGCCGGTTATCTCAAGGATTAAATGAACAATGACTGAACAGGTAACTGAACAGGTGGCTATTGCAACCCCCGAGCAGCTCGTTAGCGAGTTACGTCACGGCCATATGGTTTTGATGATGATCGATAACAGCGCCGGTAGCGCCACCGGAATCGTGGTGATGGCTGCAGAACTGTGCGAAGCGGAGCAGATCACCTTTATGGCGCGAAAGGCGCGAGGCTTAGTGTGCTTAGGTTTGACTCGTGCACGGTGTGAGCAATTAGCCCTACCGATGATGGTTGAGGGCAGTACGGCTGACGCCGCGTCCTTTACGTTGTCGATTGAGGCTGCGGTGGGCATTGATACCGGTATCTCGGCGGCCGACCGAGCACGCACGGTGCGCGCTGCGGTGGTTCCCGATGCCAAGCCGAGTGACTTGGTCCAGCCCGGGCACATTTTCCCCGTCGCTGCGGCAGACGGCGGTGTGTTGATTCGCGCCGATCGCGCTGAAGCCACCACCGACCTTGCACGTTTGGCGGGATTGCTGCCCGCTGCGGTGTTCACTGATGTACTGAATGCGGCGGGTGATTTGGCCCGGGATGACGAAGTGATGGCTTTTGCTGCCGAGCATGGTCTGCCCGTTGGGCGCGTTTCTGACTTGGTGCACTTTCGCTTGGCGAATGAGCACACGGTGACGCGGCTGCGCGAGGGTCAGATAACAACCGCACACGGTCCTATGCAGCTGACGGTTTACCGTGAGGCCACCCAGAAGCAGGTGCATTTAGCGTTAAGCTGTGGCGATATACGTTCAGACGCACCGACGCTGGTGCGAGTACACATTACGTCGGTGTTACGTGATTTAGTCGGTACCGAGCTAAATGGCCATCAATCGTGGCGATTTGACGACAGCCTGCGCGCGATTGCCGCAGCCGAGCGGGGTGTGTTGGTGCTGATCAGTAAGCCAGAGACCAGCGACGATATCCTCGCGGGTGTCGATCGCCTGTTGGGCAATGCGCCCTTGGAGGCGAGTAGCAGCAGTTATGGTTATGCATCGATCGGCCTAGGCGCGCAAATTTTGCGGGATTTAGGTGTCGGACAGATCAACCTCTTGGGGGCGCCAGTCAAGTACAATGCGCTATCTGGATTTGGGCTCGAAGTCATCGATTTCGTCTCGCCCGATAACAATTAAAGTCATTATTGGAGAAAAGTATGAGCACCCAGGGGATTAAGACCACCGAGGGAACACTGACCGCCAATCAGGGTAAGTACATCATTATCGTCGCCCGTTGGAATAGCTTTGTGGTTGAACACCTGCTTGAGGGCGCCGTCGATACCTTGCGTCGTCACGGTGTTCAAGATGAGCAGATGCACATTGTGCGCGTACCCGGTGCCTTTGAAATACCACTGGCCTGTCGCCATGCGGCTGCCCGTGAAGACTGTGATGCGATCATCGCGCTTGGCGCGGTGATTCGTGGTGGTACGCCGCATTTTGACTATGTGGCGGGTGAGTGCACCAAAGGTGTTGCGCAAGTCAGCATGGATTCGGGTACCCCCATCGCATTTGGCGTGCTGACAGTAGATTCCATCGAGCAGGCCATTGAGCGCTCGGGCACCAAAGCCGGTAACAAAGGCGCCGAGGCGGCAACTACCGCACTAGAGATGGTCAACCTACTGGGTGCCTTAGCCAGCTCATGAGCAATGTAAATACGCTGGCTGCACAGCGTCGCCGTGCAAGGCATTACGCGCTACAGGCGCTCTATCAGTGGACCATGAGTCACGCGGAACTGGTTGAAATTGAAGCGGAATTCCGCGTCGACAACGATTTTAGCCATGTCGACGGGGAGTATTTCCACGACCTGCTATTTGGTACCGCGCAAAATGCAGAAACGCTGGAGCCGTTGTTTGCGGACGCGTTGGATCGGTCGTTGAAGGATCTAGATCCTATCGAGCGCAATCTGCTGCGCATGGGCACCTTTGAGCTGCGCGACCGTATTGATGTGCCTTACAAAGTGGTGATTAACGAGGCGGTAGCATTGGCGAAGAAGTTTGGTGCCACTGATAGCTATCGCTACATCAATGGCGTGCTCGACAAAGTTGCGCATTCATTGCGTCAAATTGAGGTGGCCGCAGAGCGCTAATGGCGGCGCGGGAATTTGAAGTGATTTATCGCTGGTTTGCGGGCTTAGGCGCCGGTGACCCGGTGGCGCTGGGTGTTGGCGATGACGCGGCAATTCTCGATTTACCTGCCGGATACCAGATGGTGGTTTCCACCGACACCTTAGTAGAAGGCGTGCACTTTCCCCCGGAAACCCTGCCCGAAGATATTGCCTATCGGGCAGTGGCCACCGCCGCCAGCGATTTAGCAGCGATGGCCGCTGCGCCATTGGGCATGACCTTGGCGCTGACGTTACCCGAGGCTGACGACCTCTGGCTGCATGGGTTTTCGCAAGGCTTAGCCGCTGCGGTGGCCGATACCGGTTTGCCGCTGGTGGGCGGTGACACCACGCAAGGTCCGCTGACGCTGTCGGTGACCGTAATGGGTGCGGTGCCTAAGGGCCAGGCATTGCTGCGCAGTGGCGCGAAAGTCGGTGATCGGCTTTGGGTGACGCACACCTTGGGCGATGCCGCGGCGGCGCTGGCTATGTTGCAGGGCGAGCTGGCCGATACTTGGCTGCCCGAATTCGATCACCAAGATTGGCTGATCGATCGCTTCAATCGGCCGACGCCACGCTTGGACTTTGCGCTCGGTTTGCGTGGTCGCGCAACCGCCTGTATCGATATCTCCGACGGTTTGCTGGCCGATGCCCGCCATATTGCAGATGCTAGCGGTGTTGCGTTGCATATTGATGCACAGCAAATTCCATTGTCAGCAGCACTCACCGACTGCCCAAACCGCGATTTGGTGCTGCGATGGGCGCTAACTGGGGGTGACGATTATGAGCTATTGTTCACCCTGCCACCCGACCTAGACGCACCGCCTGAATGTACATTGATTGGTGAGGTGCGCTCAGGCTCAGGTGTCCACTGTGATCATCCTGCTGCTAACCCCGGCGCTGGAGGCCATTTAGGGTATGCCCATTTCCACTGAGTCTTCCCCCGCCGCGCCGCTGAAGCTGCGCGAGGTTATGTGTTCACCGACCTTGCTTGTTGCCACTTGGTTTGGCTCGGGTTTGGCACCGTTGGCCTCCGGCACGTTTGGCAGCCTCGCGGCATTGCCTTTTGTGTGGCTGTTAATGCAGCTGTCGATTCCGCTCGCGTTATTGCTCACTGTCTTTTTGTTTTTCTTGGGTGTCGCGACAGGTCGCGTGCTGGGTCAACGTATGGCCGAGCCCGATCATGGCGCCATTGTGGTCGATGAAGTTGTCGGTGTGCTGCTGGCCGTGTTGCTGCCCGGCTGGTTACTGGCGGGCTGGGTACCCGGTTATGTCTTTTTGATGGGCGGGTTCATTGCGTTTCGGGCCTACGATATTTTGAAGCCCTGGCCGGTCAGTTATTTTGACAAGCGATGGAAAAATGCCTGGGGTGTGATGCTTGACGATGTATTTGCAGGCCTGATGGCGGCAGCGGTGGTCGCCATGGCGGTGATCCTCTCGACCTTTTTGGTGCCCGCCAACTGATGAATACGGGGCGCCTGTGCTTAATGGTGAGTTTGTGGTTGGGCGCCTTGGTTTTTTGCTGGCCCGCCTTAGCGACAGAGCTGTTCGTAGAAGCGTTATTGCCCGGTCGGGCGGTGGTCATGATCGATGGCCAGCGACACACACTGCGGGTGGGTGAGCGGATCGGTGAGGTTGAACTGCTTGAGGCAGACGGCAGTTCGGGCTTATTTAGTCTCGCGGGTAAAACAGAGCGACTCACTGTCAGTCGACGTATTCAGACCCAATTCACCACCCCAGAGCGTCGGGAAGTGCGCGTAGCGCGTGACGCCGCTAACCAGTATCGGATGCAGGCCGACATCAACGGATTGCGCACAGAGGTTATGGTGGATACCGGTGCCAACACCGTGGCGATGAACAGCCGTGCGGCACGCCGCTTGGGTGTCGAGCTGCTCTCGGAACAGCCCATTCAGCTGGAGACGGCCGGTGGCATGATCAATGCGTGGCGAGCCAAAATTGATCGTATTGATGTCGGTGGCATTGTTGTGCAGAACGTTGAGGCGGTCGTCACTGAAGGTGATTTTCCGGCGACGATTCTATTGGGTATGACCTATTTGAAGCACGTTGAGCTCAGCGAGCGCAACGGTGTGTTACTGATGACCCGCGAATGGTGATGTCGGTTGTTGCTACTCAGGGCTGTTGATCTCTCGGGGCTGTACTTCAGGCCTTTTAATGGCTTCGGTTGACTATTTTATCGGCCAGACTCCGTAGTTGAGCGGCATGCTCGCCAAACAGGGTCAGCGCATTGTGCGCCGCAACCAGTAATCGATCCGCTTCATTTTTTGCGCCTTCAAGACCCAAGCAGGCGACATAGGTCGATTTTGCAGCGTCGACATCTTTGCCCGCAGTTTTACCGAGCGTGACGCTGTCTTGGGTGACGTCTAAAATGTCATCAGTCACCTGAAAGGCCAGGCCAATCGCTTCACCAAACGCCCGCAGGGCGGTCGTTTGTGCCGGATTGGCGTTGGCACAGACCCCACCTGCCTCCAATGCGGCGGTAATCAAGGCGCCAGTTTTTAATAAGTGCAGCGCTCGCAACTGTTCTAGCGCCAACGTTTGCTGCTCGCCGGCCATGTCCATCGCTTGTCCACCGACCATGCCTGCGAATCCTGCGGCGCGACTCAGTAGGGCCACTAGCGATAGGCGCTGCTCGACATTGAGGGACGTACACGTGGCAAGGCGCTCGAAGGCCAGTGTCTGTAGCCCGTCGCCGACAAGAATGGCGGTAGCTTCATCGAAGGCGCGGTGTAGGGTTGGCTTGCCGCGGCGCAGGTCATCGTTGTCCATGGCAGGTAAGTCATCATGGATCAGTGAGTAGGTGTGCAGTAACTCAACGACGTCACCGATTTCGCGCGCAGCCACGACGGTCTGGCCTGCCACCGCATAGGCGGCAGCTTCGGTCAGCTGCGCGCGCAATCGCTTACCGGGGTTCGATAATGCGTAATCAATGGCGCGATTGAGGGTTGGGTCAGCGCTTAGCGCACTGTCATTGCCGGCGCTCATGCTGGAATGGCTTCGACCTTGCCATCGGCATTAATCATGGCAACACGCTGCTCAGCAGCATCGAGGGTTTGCTGTGCACGTTCGACCAGTTGCATGCCTTGCTCGTAGAGCGTCAGCGCATCTTCTAAGGCCACATTAGGGTCTTCTAAGCGTTCTAATAAGTGCCCGAGCTGCGCCATTTGTTCGTGCAATGGCGGCGCGGCCGCTGTTTTCTCTGAACTCTTGGGCATCGATTACGGCTCCATTTTGCTGCGGTTTTTATCGTCAATCCGCACATCTACGCGCTGTAAGGACCCCGCTCGCTGTGGCGCTATCATCGCGGTTGTCAGTGA
>Ga0209652_1002746_pt1 | contig 13370 bp, 14 predicted proteins | sample SaaInl74LU_5_DNA_FD_184641 | JGI IMG/M metagenome (GOLD analysis project Ga0209652, IMG submission 184641) | Marine microbial communities from expanding oxygen minimum zones in the Saanich Inlet - ESP_74LU_5_DNA (SPAdes) (version 2) | ecosystem: Environmental > Aquatic > Marine > Intertidal zone...
GGTGTTACACCAATATCGATGATACATTAAATTCGTATCGCGTAGGTTTGAGGGAAAGACAGCCTAGCTCACCAGTGTCAGTATCAAATGTTGGGAATGGAACAACAATTGTTCCATAGAGGTGTTTATTGTTTGTTTACTGGCTCTTTTCGCAAAAGTAGATTTATATACTCCAACATTGTGATGCTCAAAGATAGCTCTAATATATTAATATATCGCCATTAAGATGAATTGCTTTCAATTTCTAGCACAGATAGGACAAATATTCTAATCTTTCTTCACTTCTTTGGTCTTTCCAATTGCCAAAGTCATCTGTATAACAGCAGCTGTGAAGAATAAGCCACTCACTACTCCAAACACTTGGTAAGGTTCAAATACATCGGTCGCGTAAGTCCCTGATACTACCACAGCATTCAAAGGCAAACGGAAGATGTTCATGATGGCACCTTGATAGGCATCTGGAACATATTTTGAACGCAACATACCCGCAATAGGAGATGACAAACCTACACAAAACTCTATGAGTAAAAAGCTTGCCAACACCTTCTCAAAGCATACACCTGCTGGTGCACAGCACAAACAAAGGGCTGGCACTGCCATGCTCATACTGGCCATAATGTAAGCAAACACGGCCGAGATTTCTGGCGCCTTGGCCTTTGATGTAATTCGTGTTCCAAAGAATTGTTCAACAGGTTGGAAGCAAACTCCTCCGATAGTAATAGCCATCATGAGAGAAGAGAACACAGCACCAGTAGGTACACCTCCTGGAGGATCCATTCCTAAAAGGGTGGGCACCCACATGAACACGAATGTATATGTTCCTCCCTCACTCAAAGCCTGGATAAGTCCAATCCTAAATATTTTGGAATCACTCGCCACCAACTTCCATCCATCTACAAATTGTCTATACAACGATGATTCCGCATGGCTGCCCTCAGACTCCTCTCCGTAGTTTTCATCCCACCTAAGAACCAGAATCATTGCTAGGAAAGTCAGAGCGATGGCACCTTGGAATGGTCCAATATGTCCAAGCAAATCTTCAAGAACTTGAGCAACTACCCCAGCAAGAACTGCAGTACTACCGTTAGCAATGGAGCACTGGAAAGAAAAGATACGATGAATATTGAGTTCAAAATGTGCATCATACAGGCAAATGAGAGGAAAGTAGATCAATCAAAATATCGAAATCTCACATCAGAATAAGTCCTGGCCAACCACTCCTCGGGAAATCCTTTCCTTCTGTGTTCTGTTGTCATCCAACTTTCAAACGCCGAGAATAGCAAATTTGTTGAAATTCCCCCTAATACACGCCCCAATAACAAAGTCCCAAAATGGCTGTAATGTTCCAACCAATTAATGATGATTTCCAAGACGCAATAGATAATGCAGGACCTCTTACGTCCAAATTTATCGACCAATGACCCAAGGAACGGTGCAAATATAGCTCCACTGAGGAAACCAGTAAGAAACAATGCTGAGATATTCACATTGTATGATAGGTAGAGAGTGTACATGTGCGTGCCCTGCATCCAATCAGCAAGCATGATCACAAGATAGACCGATAAATAGCTCCAGCGAAAGGAGTTGAACTCTGCAAGCAATGATTCATGTGTTTTATGAGACTTGTTGAGCAGCTTCTGTTCTTCTGGCGATTCTTTTTCGTCATTGGAGGTATAAAAGTGGTTTATGGCCAGGGTGACAGCTAGAGCGGCAGACATGGCCAATAACAGAGAGACTGCCCACTGTGGCCAGTCGGGAAGGATCCCGGCTAGCAGATCACTCGCTTTGCCGTCCATCGCGTCTGCTTATTGTGATGTACCGGATGTGATGCGCAGGAGATGACTTAGACAATAATAAATCGCAATAAACGGCTTAGAAGGAATGATTTATTGGAGAATCATTTCAGTGCAATTGAAAAGCTCATTGCTTCTCGCGTCCGAGTTCCAGTTGTATGAACGGTTACAAATTTATAAGATGTGTATCTCTTTGTTGGAGGGATGTCTTAAATTCCCTATGACGTCATCTCGACTCAAACTCCTCCACCCGTCATCTATTCTGTGCAACTGCAACGCACGAGGGAACAGTTCTTCCTCCCAAGAACCAGCTTGTTCACAAACACAAGGAAGAAAGGAAGCAAGCGTTGTTGTTCCCATCTCAGACCACAGCTCGCATTTTTGTTCTTCTGCTCTTGTGTTGTACTGGTGAACTTCTTGGCCGCCACTGCCCAGATCCCACACTTTGCACCGCACTACGTCAAAACCAGCAATATGACGAACTCATCGGCCCCAGTCTTGTTCATTGCAATGATTGCGTGCTTCTTGATGGGAGCATCGGCATTTCAAATTGGAAGTAGCAGTAGCAGACCTCACATTGCCACAATTTCATCGTCACAGCTTCCTCGCGCGCCTTCGTCGTCAAGCTTATATTCAACGCCTATGAAAGACTTGCCGGCTGCTGTTGATACTGAAAGCGATGGTTCCACTACGGATTTCATTTTCTCTGAGATTTCAACAAATGATGTAAGAAATTTGCCGTGATCTATGTTGTGTCCTGAATACCAACTGTTGCATACATTACATGCACGCACTGATTCCTCTTTTCTCTGTCTCTCCTCTGTATCTACAGGTGGTCGTTTTCTCCGCCACTTACTGTCCTCACTGTGTACAAACAAAACAACTTTTTGAGAGGATGGGAATACCTGCAAAAATTATAAATCTTGATAAGATCAGCAATGGACTCGGTCCAGCGAAGGATAGTGTCGCTGTGAAGCTGTTAGAATTGACTGGGCAGAGAACTGTTCCAAATGTGTTTGTTTTGGGAAAGCATCTTGGAGGGAATGATGAGGCACAGGATGCAGCTCGGTCGGGTGCACTGAAACAAATGCTGTCCAATACGAACGGATTAGCTTTGTAGGATAGACGCAACAACCACAGAGGTACAAGTTGGAATATAGAACACAAAATTTAGAACTAGAGTGTAATGATAATGGAACAAACTGCATTAAGAATTCAGCGATGCACATCTCCTCATATCAAACAACAAAATCATTTCGTCAACATTTGCATAAGAGATTCCCCGGATGAAATCCCAGTGGTTTGTCTTTCCCTTGTGCCAGGCTTGCACCACTTCTGCTTGTGGTTCTTCCAATCTTCTTTCTGACATGCTGATGAGCAGTACTGAGGGCAAAAAGTTGATTTGTAGTAGAAATAAGTGAGTTCACTTTCGTAGATGTGAGTAGAAGAAGACGAAGATCTCTGTGAATCAACTTACCGCAATATTATAACATTTCGAGCATCTGGAGTATTGCTTGACACTTGTTTCCATCTTGCAACACTTAACGTTACCACAAGGTGCAAATGCAGATGCAGTGTGCAGCTTGATAACATCTTCCCTTTCAGAGCCAGTGAGTCCAATATTGTCACAGTATTGCTCGAGTGCTTCGTTCCATTCCTCGGTCCATTTGAGTAGCTCTGCTTTTGGCAGCGCCCAATGCACGTCATTCCATTGGAATGACAAGTTAGCGTCCATAGTTTCCATCACCCCTGCGTATACTTCTGGATCCCAACTAGAAAGCTTGGAACAAGGATTGTCACTTGCAATTGCTTTCAACGCTATAGCGCCTCCTTCGCGAACGATTTTGCACCTATTTGCAATGAGAAATTCCGGATTTTTCATCATTTGTTGCGTACTCTCCATCAATGCATTGATTTCATCTTCAGACTTGCCCTTCAGCATTTCCTGCATAAACTGCATTGCCTCTCGTTGCATTGGAGTAACGGCCGTCCTGGCCATAACGCGTATCTCGGATGTTTTGTCACATTGATAGTATTCTCTGTGAGCAGTCTCATCCCAGCAACACTTGAAATAAATCTTCTTCGTTTCGGGAAGACCGAGCCTTGAGTTACTTGTGTTACAATGGCAAGGTGCCATAGGAGAATATCGCCACTTAATCTTTGATACATCCTTCTCGTCGTCCTTGTCTGTTAAGTAGTACGGATCAGTAGGTTTGCCAGCGTGGCACTGCTTCCACGGTAGACGGCTTCCACAACGACAATTGACATTTTCAAGCTGATGCTCCATTGTGCTAAACTGTTCGACCGTCTTTTCGAACAAGTCTGATCCAACCAAGGTAGCCACGTCACGAATACTTTTACCTTCAAGTTTCCACACGTGCCAGGACTGATAGATAGGGTGGTTCTTACCACCAGGAGGGAATTGAAATGTTACTGACGTGTCTGCCCCAAGACGAACAAGCTGAATGGCACATTCAACGCACCCTTCATAAGTCTCCCTTGCCTGATCTCCACCAAAAGGACCGCCCATGCCACCCATTCCGCCGTTGGCTACGATAGACATTATGTTGCGAGAAGTGATGGCTCCGTTTACAGCAAGAAGTAGTGCAGTACACCCTTTGGGTTTCATCACAACGCCCGTATGATTTGTGAGGTCAGATGCTTCAATATCAAGCGCTGCCCCCATTTTAATGAGCTGCTCCATCATTTGTACATCACCTCTTAAGGTTGCAAATTGAAGGCAGTTCATGCCCGAAAATGTGTTATCTTCGAAACTTACTCTATCAACATTGATACCCTCCTTCATGACGCCGTTGATAATCTGTTTCATACTGTCACTTCTAACTGATGTGTTGACGCGTTTGAATGCTGCTACATCTTCATTCAGCTGTGTCCACAACTCTTGATCTTCAATCACTACTCCTTTGGCTGCCGCCTTTGCCAATATCTTTTCCAACAAATCAAAGTGTCGCATGATCCGAGCGACTTTAGCTGCGGACATGACAACCGCTGCATCTTGATAACGTGTGTTTTGAAGTTCCTTCTCGAGCTTTCTCAGCTCTCTCGCCCATCCTTCTGCAGGTGGGGGGAGCTCTGCGGCAAATGAAGGTGGTGAGAAAGATGAGGCTGTTAGATTGGAGGTATAGCCACTGACCGACGGGGCTCTGCCACCTCCATTTTTGGCAGGTTTCAGTTTACTGCTTCGAGACTTTTTACCCATGGTAGACAGCAGCAGTGTAGTGGGTGCTTGATATGTGTATGTACTTGTTCCGAGGCAAACGCATTACCATGCTAATAGTAACATGCTGCATGCTGCCATGCATCATGAAGCCTTGCAGCTTGCCTTGGGGTTCGCATTGGGAAGATGAAAGATCATCATCGCCGAAAGTCTGCTCCCCCAGCGAGCTTGTAACAAAATACTATGTAGGAGTAACAATGGTAACAGAGTGCGGTAACGTTCATTTCCACCGTCTCCGTGCAAAATATCGCACTGCACCATGTGCACCATGCCACTGAAGCTCTTGCTACTAATCTTCTTGTGCTCGCCATTCGTTGAAGCATTCATAATATCATCATCACATAGGAAATTATCGCAAGCAAAAATGATGGTAGCAGACGACTCTTATGTCATCGTCAGGAATTGTCATCGGGTGCTTTTGCAGTCATCACATTCACGTCCCCATCAAATCACAACGTTCTCGCGTAATGAATTTGATGAATTGGGCAATATCTTTGCAGCTGTGATGACCTCTAAGAAGCTATTTTCATTCCCTGAAAACGAGAAATCTATAACTGTGTTTGAACATACAGTTGATGTTGATGAGTCAACTTTACGCCACAAACGACCAGCCGACAATGAGAGCACTTACAAAATCATGACGCTCAAGGAATTGGGTCAATTACAGAACCATATTCAGCCATCCATATCAAGACATGTGTTGCAGCTATACCTACAGCATTATCATGATTCTCGGATAAAAAGAAGACTTCTCCGGGGAACGAGTGGTTCAAATGTTGATTCTTATACCCTACGGCCAAAACCAAAGGTAATCTTCTTTGATTGCGATGACTGTCTCTACTTTGATAATTGGAATATTGCCGGTCATTTGACCACAAAGATTGAAGATCATTGTCAAGAAGCATTCAACCTACCTAACGGCAGGGCGTACCAATTGTATAAAGAACATGGCACCTGTTTACGTGGTTTGATGGCCGAAGGGCATATAGATAGAGAATGTTCAAAGTCAATTGATGGCTTCTTAGACAAGGTACACGACTTGCCGATTCATCAGTTGCTGCTACCAGATGATAAATTGAGACAAATCATATTGGCCATAGATCCGTCAATAAGGAAATTTGTTTTCACAGCAAGTGTGCGTCATCATGCCGAGCGGTGCCTTCAGGCTCTCGGAATTGATGACTTATTTGATGGAATCATCGACGTGAAGGATTGCAACTTTGAAACGAAACACTCCATTAGTTCCTTTCACATTGCGATGAAAAAAGCAGGTGTTGTAAATGTGGAAGAGTGCGTCTTCTTAGATGACAGTTTGACAAACATTTATGCAGCATCTCAAGTCGGATGGCGCAGTGTCTTGGTTGGTACCACAGGAAGAGACTGTGGCAAGAGGGTTACAAGTGAGCATGCCGAAATCGAAATTGATAAGATACACGACATTGAAAAGATTTTGCCAGAGATATTTATACACAAGAATGATTCGTAACTACTATTGTCTACTGATTCGTATGGGTGGAGTGATTACTGAGAGGTTGCGTGCCCGTGTCCGTCTTGAGGACTGGCAAAGCATGTCTTCGCTCCTGGACATCTTCGGGGTCAGGCTGCCTCTCAAAGCGTTTGCAGGTAACCCAAGCCTTTGCATAGATGAGAAAGTTTAGGATGAACAGCAGCAACACAAGTGCGACGAATTCCAAGGAAATCGAATCCGAAGAAGAGTCATTGTACGTCGCAACATGTAAACCGCGCTCTTTGTACTGATCAATGGTTGGGTGGTACTCCAAGAAGCATTGGTTGGCTCCAACTTCTGAACTTCCCTTAATACACTCAAGTGTATCATTCCACTTGAAGCAACTCTTTAGAATTCCTCGAAAGGTCCAATAGAAGGGGCTTATGTACCGGATCCAATCGAGAGCTGGTGGCAGCGTTGTGTAGAAGCCAGCCGCGACTAATGATGTCTGGGAAAAGATTGTTGAAGCTATCATGCCCTGAGGAACTAGTTTCGAGTAAACACCGAGTACTGAACCAAGAGAAATATAGCATAGGTTGTTCAAGAGTAAGAAAAGTCCAACGAGTATCACAATCTTTATGCTTCCGAACACACCAGCGAAGGGATAGCAAACCAATACGTAAACCATTGGCCAAAGTGATTCAAGACCCAGGACGACAATGAGTCTGCCAAGCACAATGGGACCGAGACTCGACGGTCTCCTCTTCAGCTCGACTAAGTTCAAGCTAAACCAGTTATGTGAGAATCCAACTGCTGGATACATGCGAGTGAAGGTCCAAAGGGTGGTGGAAAAGAAGTACAGTCCTACTCTCTGCGAAAGGCCGGTATAGGAGCTGTTGTTGCCCACGTCATAATATAGGAACCCTGTCAGTATGCCTAGAGTACAAACCTCGATGACACGAAGGAAGTTGACACCTTGAAACATTTATTGGAGAAAAACATGTTGTTGTTGAGTACAGGAACAAAATGCATTCACCACAAGGACAAGTCATTGAGATACTTACAAAATGGCACGTATATTTTGAATTGAGCTCTAACGATTTCATTCAGTTGCTTCATAAAATGTGAAGCCGCATCTACATATTTCTTCCGCTTAACTTGAATTGCAGTGTACACTCCTTTAGACGATGGGTGAGCTGTAGTGCCAATGGAGTGGACTGTAGCAACAATGTTGAGACCAAGCGAAGAAGAATCCGAGTGTGTGTCGGGTTGAGACTCAGGAACAAAGTTAGGAATAGGACCATTGCCGCAACATTTATCTCGTTCTTCAGATTCTTCTATGTGGTCTGGTCCTATGTGGTCTGGTCTAGCACATAGTTGATTATTGAACCAGGTCTTGCGGTATCTCATCAATGCGAGAACGACGCAGACTGACGCTAAGGAAATCAAGGATATTGCATATCCCGACATTTTGTAGGCAGAATGAATCTCATCGCCTCCAGCATAGTGATGTTTCTCCAAATTGGCCGCCCGGCTAGAAACGTGTTGGCAAAGATGGTCTCTGCTGCATTTATAATCGGCTGTGAGGTACGTTGACAGTATCCTGTTAGGATTTTCGTAGCAGTCACAAGACGGGTACTGAATATGCGCTTGAAGAAAAGGCGAGTCGCACGATGGATAATCGGAAGGGAGGACACGCCCACTACCACCACTATAATTCCCAACATTCAGGATGAATGCCATGCCATCGAAATGATGCATTTCCAGGTGGCAATGCGAATACCACAGCGAAGGTTCCTGAGTATGAATTTGCGTGACAACTGCACCTCCAGCGGGGAGGATGAAAGTATCTTTTAGGACAGATATGTCACCCTTACTTTCTGCGACGGCTCGAACATCCTCGTGAGACTCATAGACCGAATTCAGCTTGCATTTTGATAGAGTGCAATCTTGTCGCTTGTTTGGAAGTGCGATGTCAATGATAGACATCTTCAGTCCGTGCAAATGCATCGGGTGATCCATTAACGTCGTCGATCTCCAAACTAACAAAACTGTAGAATAAGCGGGGACGTGAAGAACATTTGTATTCGGGTGCATATCTTGTGGTCCGAAAGACGAGTCTAACATTGCCTTTCTTGGGTTAACATGTTGAACAAAAGAGCCGCCATCGAAGCTTATGAAGTGTGAATGCTGCCAAACACAATGTAGAGTGGTTAGGCAAGATGTCACATATTATAATATACAAAAACAAAACACAATCAGACGCTACTCACCTGCGGATAGGGTTGAAAATGGGAGTCAATGAAGTGTACTGGCACTGCCACTGCAGTCTCCTCTTTCGTATTGTTGCTTTCATTTTTCCTATTCAAGGAAGCTTGGCTACGAGAGAGCGTACTTATGGGCAAACAACGACCCCCGTTCAATGCTCCGTCAAATGTTGCTCTATCGAAGCAGTTCATTGTCATATGATCATTGGTGCGTTCAAGAGGAGACTTGATAGTATCAATTGGGTCATTCAAATCAAAAGCATTCTCGGAATCGGAAGAGTCATGGTCAACCACCTTCAAGATTGATCTGATCCCATTCTGGTAACCCTGGGAAGAGCTCTCAATTGAGTCGGCACGTATCCAGAATGAGTCTCCTTCCACCCAATCATTGGGTATTGTAATCTCAACATCAAATCTCTCGGCGGTATGGAGGAATACCTCATTCACAACAACCGGCTCAACTGATTCAGAATCGGCAGCTAAAATCGTCATATTCAAACCAGCAATGTTGATTCTGAGCCCGTAATGAGCACCTCCGTTCATCAGCCTGAACTTGTATGTTTTGCCAGGAGACACTGGTACTACCTCTCTCATCCTACCATTGCCTGCGGAAAAGAGTTTGAGATTCAAGTGTTAGTTGAGAACAGATCTGTTTCTGAGTTGGCATGGGCACTCAATGTTGACTTCACTCACATGTCCCAAATTCCCAAGCAGAACTAGACACAGTATATCCACTATCATCCTTGGAAACGGCCTCGTTCAGTCCTCCCATTTGGTTGGTCAAGTGCAACGCATCCGGATGAATGAAACCATCCTTGAAGAATAGAATGCGTTCGTCTTCGTAGTACCACTGGCTTTTGACCTCTTCACCTGTACCATTGAAGGAGCCATTCAATTTGTCAACGAGTTCCTTCTTCTCTTTTCCCTTTGGATGAACGACGAGAGGTCCATGGATTGCGTTGATTGCATGTACTCCTAAAGTTCCCTACAAAAAGCAACGTCATTTATTGTGAATACAAAGATTTTAGATACAAAATATCATGTTATTCTCATCATGTGGTGAACACTTACCGAGTGCGTGTGCCACCAGTACGAGCCAGGATTTTCATCAACTTCGAACTCATACCTAAACTGTGTATGGGGAGAGATGGGACACTGTGTCACGCCCACAACTCCATCAAACTCAAGCGCATTCGTCATCTCAAATCCATGCCAATGAATAGACAAACCAGACGTTGGGAGAGAGTTCTTGAGCATCACCGAAAGAGTATCTCCAAGTTGGACATGGATCGGCGGCCCGACGAGAGATAGATCGCTATTGCTGCTGCCGGCGTCATCGTTTGAACTTTCATTAGCCGTCTGTGCAACGATAACAGCAGCAGATATGTAGTCTGGTAGTGTTTTCCTCAATTGTTTGGGAGGCCATTGATGATATATAGCTGTGTGATTCGGGAGCGAGCGGAGCAAAGGGATATACTTAACTCGCGCATCGAAGTGAAAGGACCGCACGGCGGCATCTTCATCTGCGTCTGTGGCCACAAATAGGACGGTGAGTAGACTGGTGAGCAGTAGATTCATCGTTGCTAGGTCGTTTCTTTCTTACAACGTGCGTTGGACTAAGTTGAAAGAGAAAGTGAACGTGAACGTGAGAGATAACGAGACGAAGATACTTGTAACTGTCCTTGGCTTCGACCTTGACGATGGCGGAATGGAATAGGATATATACTATTGAACGGTGGATGTTCCCTGATGCTTAGGATTAGCTACCAATGTCAAAACGTTGGTTCGACTTTGAAAAGCTGTTTGTGCGTGCTCTTGATGGATGGCTGACGAAGCCCCAAGCCCAAGGCCAAGGAAGAGAAAGACAAAAACGCAGCTTGCTGACACCCTTCTCTTCCAGCCGCCACACTTTCAATTTGCATTTGCATAACAAAATGCATACGTATGACTTCGCCGTTGGTTGTGTGTGTCTTGTTCTTCCCTTCCGAGGACGGAATGGAAATTCTAAGTATTTAAAGTAAAAGGGTTATTTTTTGCGGGAAAAATCTCCTTGTCCTTGGCTGGTAGAGAAGACCGTTTGAAACCGAACGAAGTCTCGGTCCGACAATAAATTGTCTTACAATTTGGTAGTAGCGCGAAAGTTCGTAGAGGCAGAGAACAATTTGGAGCTCCTACTGTTTCTCTAAGTACATACTGCTCTGCATGTCTGCAAAATTATCATACCTCGGCCCTATTGAACTATTAGGACTACAACGTCAGTTTCCATCGTCGGCGAAGTCACAGTACGTATGCATGTTTGTTATACAAATGCAAATTGAAATTGAAAGTGCTGGAAGCTGAGAGAGAAGGGTGTCAGCAGCAGCGAAGCACGAGCCAGCGTTTTTATCTTACTTGTTACGGCTTGGGCGGGGCTACTCGGCTACTCTAGCTCTAGCCATCAAGAGCATAAGCTTTTCGGAGTGACTTGTGTTGGCTATTTGTTCCCATCATCCGCCAATCAATAGAATCTTATTCCATCATCTTCAAGGTCAAAGAGGATATCTTCATCTCATCGAATCTCGTGTTCGCTGTCTCTTCCAGTTGTATTAAAGGAACGATCAAACATGGTCCTTCGTCTTCGTGAAGGGCATTGTCGGGTATCCAACTTAGATGACCCTGCCATTGTTGCTGAAATTAAACAAGCTGCTGAAACAATGCGCAAGGCCATGGTGCAACTAAATGAACTGAATTCTGGACTGGCCGCCGAAACTTCCGGCCAGTCTCTCAACCAGATGATGATGATGCGTTGGGTAATATTGACGAAAGAGGAGATTGCTAAGAAAATCATCAATCTCGTGGCGGTAAATTGTCTTTGTCACAAGGTCAAAAGGGAGGCATTTGCATGCGACGAAGACTATTTTGCTGCATTGCATTCCCATCACGCCGTCATGCAAGCTGCGATGAACGCAAAACAAAGTGCGAATACGGCTGCTGCTGATGCTTTGGATTATGCCATTGAAGATTTTGCCAAGATGTACATCAAGGAGTGAAGGTGAAGTGGGTTTTGTAGGTTTCGCGTCGCATCTGGATGAAGATTGAATTCGGGTGTAGCTTTGTGTGAACGAGTACCTATAAACAAAGCAATAATCTACAGCATCGCTTTATACTACAATAGATTTCATTTTCTTAACTCGTCGATCTTTTGACTTCGAATTTAGCTTTGCTTTCAATCATTAATGATTATGAGTTGATATCGTAGACGAGTACGAGTGTTTGCAGCCCATATCGAAATTAGACAGTGCTTGGCTCTTCTCTCACTGCTCAAAATTTAAGTTGAGAGGATGCACATAATGATTCGCACATTCTTCTATTGCATACTAATTTTTCATGGTTGAGTAACTACTGAGATCGAGAGTGAGATTGTTGCTTGCACGTCCTAGCCTTTCCCTTTCGCCTTCGCTCCTGCTCCTTTGTCTTCAATTCGTCAATGAGTGCACCTGTCCGAGGAAAGTACTCCTTTGGCTTCTCCTTCGCACCATGCCACGACAAAGTTCAGCATAAGTAGAAATGGAAGCCCCATTGTGTAACAAATCCCGAGCGGATTGGGAACTCTCCTTTCCTTGCGTGGTCCGTGTGTGAGAGTGTGATGTCAAAGTAGTTGCTAACAAGTTTAGTCTCGAAAGTAGATGAGAAAGTTTAGGATGAACGGTGAACAGCAGCAAACCAGAGCTACTACGTAGTCCACACCTCGTGGTTTCCTCGTGGTAGTGCCAAGGCATAGTTCGAAGTTCAGTAGGTAGGAGCAGGAGGCGTCCGCTTGTTTACTCTTGGAATGTCTTTGTACTTCTTAGTACGTACATACGGTACGGGTACTAGTTTGAAATGCTGTGCCCCGCGCCCAATCCCTTTTGCGACATTTGCACTACAGCGGGTCAATAAATCTGAATCTAGCACCGCTTTCGATGGGCTGCCAGCATTCGTCACCTCTCATCAATAACGATGATCACTCGTGTATAGACGGTGATGACTCAAGTTCATCATCATCCTCCGCACATCAATTCAGAATTGGCATTCTTCCGTGCATTGTGAACAATCGTGGAGATAGTAACAGTCGTAGCAGCGACGACAGTCTTTCAACTCAATGTCAAAGCACCGACGAACTGACAAAATTCGACGGCATCGTCTCAACATTTGATCAATCCATCGACGACGATTGTTCTCATGAGAGTGTAACCGATTGGCTCGCAACAACAACGAGCAATCATTCTTCGTACACTGCGTGCATTCAACCACCTATGCTTCCGCTTCCGCCAAGGAGGCATTTGACAGATGTATCAAACAATGCCGAAATGAAGGTGTACTCATCAAAAAAAGTTGATAGGAGACATGTAGCTCTCCCGACAACTAAACCAGACGGTCTCACTCGCGGTGATTTTCTTCGCTTCCGATATATTGTCAACGATTACATTCTAATGCAGAAGATTGGCTCAGGGGGTCATTCGGAAGTGAGGTTATCAAAGAACAAGGCAACCAATGCATTGTTCGCCGTGAAAATCATGCAAAAAGGGAGGCATCAAATGGTCCAACAGGAAATCGCCATATTGACAAAATTGTCTCACCCTAACGTCATCAAGTTGTATGAAGTT
>Ga0209652_1002748_pt1 | contig 13364 bp, 12 predicted proteins | sample SaaInl74LU_5_DNA_FD_184641 | JGI IMG/M metagenome (GOLD analysis project Ga0209652, IMG submission 184641) | Marine microbial communities from expanding oxygen minimum zones in the Saanich Inlet - ESP_74LU_5_DNA (SPAdes) (version 2) | ecosystem: Environmental > Aquatic > Marine > Intertidal zone...
GTGGTCTGCTCCATCTGCCAATGCATGCCAAAGCTGCACCGATGTAATCCGATCTTCACCTACGTTCCGCTGGTTGAGAGACTGTGCAACTGTGTACAGCGCTTCAACGCTTCCATTTCGTAGCTCTTCTAACAGCTGTTGATGTTGTTTCTGATGTTGTTTATATTGTGGATCAGTCGTGACGGCCAATGTTTTGGCATGGTCTACAGCTTTCGCAAAGAGCTCAGGCTCAATAATTGGAGAGTTAGTGACTGGTACGGGTTGACCGGCCGCACAGGAAAGGCGACCAAAGACGAACCCAATATAAAACCAGAGAGCTATAATCACCCCGATCATTTTATTATTGTATCTATACACGGTCCTTCTAGCTATTGCCTACTAACCAACTGACATAAATGATGTGTGGTGATGGTGGGAGGTGCAACTTTCCTTATTCCTCACGTTTCAAGCTGTTTGATATCATCATCGTGAATCGTGTGATCTCCACGTGGTGCTTAGATGCGCCGACGGAGTGCAAGAGGAGGATGAGGGTTGAAAGTGAACGATAAGTACCAGCTCTACTTATGGTAATACAATACCAAGTAGCTTGTCGATCACAACCAATACTATTGCTTCATCTGCTCTCTCTCCAATAATTATGATTCTACATACACGAAAATGATATTGCTCAAAATTGCTGTTATATTATGTACACTGTTTACATCATGAACAAGTATTACAAAGATGTTGGGACGTTCAGCTGCGAGGGAGAAAAAAATCGGCAGCCTTGACTCGTACGTCCAACGAGAACTACACATACGACAAATCAATAGGATCAACATTCATCCTTCCTGCTTAATCGGTCCCGACTCGGAGACAACCCGTGGGACGCTTGAACCATGCCCTGACTGTGAGCTTTCCATATTTACATTCATTTGGTTGGAAGAGGCAGAGGGCGTATTTACATTTCCGATATGTTTCGATGCAACCAGATATTTCCAATCATTCAGGACAAGGTTCATTATTTCATACTCGGTGTGTCTAGCCTGAATGTATGTCTGATATTTCTTCATGATCACATTGACTAGGCTGATCTCGAAAGAGTTGCGACAGGAGGCGTGGCGTAGAAGAAGCAAGCGGAGTGACACAAGGTCACTTGCGAGGTTTGAGTTACCCATTGCCAAGTTCGATAGAGATAGGGTAGAGGATTCAGAATTAAGAGGCATGTACTTCCCAAGGAGAAGTGCCAAAGATTGCTCATTCCATACGTAGGATGGCTCTCTGTTTTTGAAAGCAGCCTTTGCCGCAGGAAGAGGCGACACAGGAACGACGCAGGATTCATCACTACACGCCTCAAGCTTCGGTGATACAAACGTTGCAGAACCATCACGCGAAGAAGTTGCAACTGAAACGGATCGCGGTTTTTCCGACTCAGCGTAATTGACGGTTTCAACTTGCACTTTTCTCTCTCCGCGAGGATTATCATTCTTCAAACCCACATCAATAACAAGCTTCCATCTAGGTTCTGGCTGCAATGTCTTACAAAACTCGATGCACTTCTGTTCCCAGACCGCATCTCTCTCAAAATTTTCAGTACTATAGAGCACAGCAACCATTAATCCAACTGGAGTCATGATTGGGAGACCAAATGCAGTATTAACTCCATAAATTGACGCACCCCCTACGCGTGCGAATTGCTCGACCCCAAGCGAGCTCAAGCCACTTTGCCATTGTGGACGACGTGAGTTATATACTCGTCCTGGCAAGCCATGACCAGGAGAAAAGGAAAAGTTTTGGGAGTACAGGCCAAACTGTGATCAAGCAAGAAAGTGCATGTGTTAGAAAGTGATGCGATAAGAACTTGATCTGCGCTTCGGTTGTACTTACTTCATTCAGACGATGTGCATTCATGTGGGGCGTTTTGCTGCTGCGTGTTGTGATGAACCCTGCATGAGAGAGTCTAATGGTTGTTTCTTGCTGACCACCGTAAATTACGCCGTTTACCTTGGTGCTGCTTGTAGCAGTCACACTTGCAGAGCCCCCAACATCCATTGGCACCCAAAGATCAACATGCTGGAATGGTGCATCATTATTCGACAAGAATTTTGACATAGACTCTAGAAACTTTCCCTTGTATTCCGGTTTCGAAGATTCAAACAAAGAGTCAATAGCATCGTCGATGGCTGTGCTTACTTCGACATTGTCACTAATGGATTCTCGCCTTCCAGCATCTTCAAAAAGTTCAGCTATGGATCCAAACGATGCAGAATGCTTCATAGCAGCAGCATCACCAACTAGAAAAGGCTCCAATGAGAAACTAAGATGTCTTTCCTTGGACTGAACACTGCCACTGAAGCTAGCAAAGCTGTCAGCACGTTCTTTGTGCCTGTTGACTTGAGGATCGGTACTCTCTTCTTCAGTCATAGCCTTTAAGTTCATTCCACTAAATCTCTTGACAGGAAACCCACCCACAAATACTCCATCGTCATTTTGTTCTGATTGGCTCACATCCTCTACCTTGACATTGCCACTCGACGCCACATCTTCGTTTCCATACTTCACGTTTGATACGGCAACATTTGCATCAGCGCATAAAGCCAAACGCATTCGTTTCCTTTTTTCTTGGATATTGGAGTCATCAGATGACGAAGTGATGCTTTCGGCTTCAACGAGGCTTGCGAACCAGTTTTTTGTGTCAAGATGAAGATATCCGATTTGAATGCTATTCAAGAAAGTGGGTGATTTAGATCACAACACAAGTTAGAGACAGTAGGTAAGACGAAGGCTCAGGATAGTTGACGACATGAAATCTTACCAAAAGTTGGCTAGGTGAGTCCTCCACATCCGGCTAATGTTGAACTGAAGCTCCATTCGCACCCACTCAGGTGTAATCGTCTTGAGGAAAAGAGTTTGAGCTCGCTGAATACCACCTCCGTGAATGATGACATTACTAATGTTGCTAACATTCTTGTCCATAGTCATACCTCCGCGGTATGTCCTAGAGCCCAATTTGGCATGCTTAAGCTTTTTCGTAAGCCTTGACGTCCGACACGAGAGGAGGTCGCACAAGAAATCATTCAGTTTCATCCCATGAGGGAGAGGCAAGATACTCATCTCGAAGCATTTGATCAACATGTTAGTGTATGCCGACTCTTCAGCATTCCATCTCCCTGTTCGGTAACACACGGATGGTTTTGATAACGAACGTTTATTACCCGACCCCGAAGGATCGACAGTTGTGGAATTGGATGCTGCATTGGCCACAAGCGAAGCTGCGGTATCACTGCAAAGTACTTCAGTATCCTGCGCACGCAACTTTGACGTCTCTTCGAGGATGGCGATTGGTAGGGGTAAGACTTCAATCTGTTTTACTATGGAGGTGCAACAGCTTGGACATATCTTTTGTTGTGCAGGGGAGAGAAGTATGTCCATTGGGATGCAAGTCTGGTAAGAAGTGAGTGAAAGAGCGAGGAAAGCGGTGGTGAGAGGGATAACCTTAAATAATTGCGTTGACCTTAAAAAAAAGTGAGAAAACGATAATGACATCACTGTCGCAGCGGTCAACTGCCTGCGCGTCACGGCAAAAGTCAACTTTTTTTTACGGAAGCGAACAAACAACAGCAGCTTGCATGCAACCTCGAGAGGCTTTTTAGGGGTCTCCACGATGGCGGCGTGCCCCTACGAAGAGGTACAGGTGGCTTGATAGGCGGATAATGACATGAATAAAAATAATCGCATCTACCGCCTATTCAAACTTGTAAATGCTTGTTTAGGTCTCCTCTTTTCCTTAGGGGTCGACATGTTTCGATGAGAAAAATGCACTATTTAACTCACCGTATGTAGTAGGCAGCCGCAAGGGACGATGCGTATATCACATCGACTCTGCTGGCATACCATGCATCGAACATCGTCTTTTTTTAGAGTTGTAACCATGATGATGCGCTGGTTGAGGAAAGAAAGGCGGTCAATTCTAAGAAATTAATATCGGTGTGTAATGGCCATCGTCTGTTGGAATTCTGCTCTTAACGCTTTATGATCCCGACAAGTAGGAAACTGAGCAGCCAATTATTCCAACGATAAGGTCGCTGCCCTTTTATTATTTGCTTCGATCTAATCTTTGAGCAAAGGCTGCGGCGGCGGTCTACAAAGCGTCAGCCCTGCAACATACCCCGCCGGTGTTATGTTTCTCTCTGTTTTAGTAGTGCTTTTGTCCCCTGGATTGCCGTGCCAAGCTGCTCCGGGCTCCGGCAGCTGGCGCTTTAATCCTATTGATTCCTACGCATGTCAGACAAACTTGAACTTGGGAAAGAATTCTCGAGAATTTCACGTGTGTCTCAAACTGTCGCAGTCACTTGTGTTCATCCTCCATCCTCCTCTCGATCGATCTTCGATGTTGTTGATTGTTGTCACCGTCACCTGACAATTCTACGTATAAGGTTGCTGGAAGCAGATCCACTCAAAGCCCCTCTGCCATTCTTCTACATAGTGTATTAGAAAAAGAAATATCACTCGAAGCAGCAGCTTTTCATCAGCGGCAGCGAACATCATGATGACTCGTTCGCAATTATTCATGCTACCAACACTTATCTGTGGATTTGTACCAAATGATTATCACAGCATATCATCAATATCAAGAAATCATCACAAACCCATCTCGATACTATTAGCAGCAATGAATTCCAATGAAGACGGAGATAGTAACAGAGGCACTCTTTCCGATAATTCTCTTTACGGTCCAACTAGTCGCTTCTCTTCACCAGATACATTTACTGAGAGTCAAATATCCAAAATCTTTGGAAATTGCGTCCCACTATCTCTAGCAGGAAGGTGCAAAACGAACAACAGCGTAGACATGATTTTTCTGTCATCAATGGAGGAGGGAAGAATAATATCTCAGTCTTATATCAAATGCCTTCAATCTGATGACGATGATACAGATACACATGAAGAGATTGACATTAGTGCACTACCAATACCCATAGCTTCATCTCTATCTGCCTCTGCAATGAAGCTATTGTCTCATTCCTACACATCTTCACCTCTGTCCAAATCTGTGCTGCTATCATTAAATTCACTGCTTGTTAATAGAGATGGAGGTTTATTTGACAATTTGCCTTGGTCGACTTGGAGTGTTGATCCAGATATGAAGGAGAGAGATGCTGCCAATAATGTAGTTGATTCAAAGTACGCTTTGGGAAAAAGAGTGGCCTATCAGCGTTTTATGGGAAAGGACTGGCAGGGTAGAAGCATCAGCCTGACGAACATGGCAAAGAGATTACGGTATATGCTAGAGGCAGATGAAGAAAGCAAAAAAGATAGTGGTAGTGACGATAATATGATGCTTTCCCTTTCTCAACGACTGCTTGAGCTTGAAATAACAGAAGCGACAATGTTCATGGCTGAATGTGAAAAGAATCTAGCAATTGCAAACGCGTCGGAGAAAGATGACCAATATGAAGTAGAGCAGCTAGAGAAAGCACGTGCGCGATTGCAACTGGCAGAAACTTCTCTGAGCGAGCTAGGAGGTACTACCACCGACAACCAAAGTAAATCCCAGTCGCTCATCCTCTCCATTCTTGACAAATTGTCGGAACAAGAAAACCCTCCACCGTATCGTGGCGCTATTGGCTATCCTGCCAAGTTGGATAGCAAAAAGGAAATGTTTGAAGACTCTGTGTTGCCATATTCGTCTCCATATGAACTGTTGAACGAAATTATTAGTGAGCAATTGAATTCAGAGGTAATCGGTTGCGTGTTGGAACAGTGCAGTTTACTGGAAGGTAATTTAGTCGTTGGTGGTTCTCTTTTGTTGAAACGAAAAGGTGTTGAACGAAAAACCACTTTAGCAGGAGAGACGGTATCATATTCTGATGACGATGACGATTATGGCAATGAAGGAGTTCTTCCGAGATCTATGTACGTTGTCGAATGTTTTTCTGATGAGGCAATAGGTTTTGCCATGACATCAAGGCTGCCAATTCTAGTACAGCGTGAAATTTATGAACGAGCAGCAACAAAGGACGTAGAATTAGATGTCATGCAGGCGTCGAATGTTAGGAATGAAACAAAAATTGCAGAAGCTTTATCATATTTGAATAGGATTCCAGTCATCCGGTTGTTCGATGATATTGCCGATCTCACAACTCAAGTTGAAGGAGAAAGAGTTCTTTCAAAATCGCAATCTAGATTTATCCGGATACCATTGACGACCAACCCATCTCCTTTTGATGGTCCGAACCAAGTTCCGCAGTCATCAGCTGTCTCGAATAGCCCTGTCTTTTCAACGTTTAACCCCGTTGCATCCCTTGATGAATTTGACACGCTTTCAGAAGACGATAAAGTTAGGCTATTGCTCAAGCTTGAGAGTTTCAAAGGGGCTTTGCCCCGTCCAAGAGCGGTGAAAAGCGACCCAATTTTGCTTGATAATATGCTGGTTCCTTTGATTGACGAGAGTGTCCGACGACAGTATCAAATACGAGATGCCGAACGCCGTGGAGACTTCAAGGAGGCAAATGCATTACGCGAAGAGATCAGTCCTCGTCAACGAGCTCTGGAAGAGGCGCAAGCAGCTCGCGAAGCTGGGCTAGAGGAGAGAGCATTGCAACTCGAAGAAGAAGCGGAGTTGTACAAGGCATTGCGAGCAGACGTGACACAGGACGAAGGCTCGTACTCTCGGTTTCTTGACCGAGACGATTGGTATGAGCGAGAGACAAAGGCACGCATCAAGAGGTTGGACAAAAAGAAGTTTGGAAGTCTTCTAGATGGGATTGATTTACCTTAATTGCCAAACCATTGTCATGAATTTTCCTACTACTTTACATATACATCTCAACCTTATTAACTCATTGAGCCCATTATTTTCCTATCAAAGACGCATGTATCCCCGCAAGTGTTCACCCACTCGCCCTCTTCATTCTTGGCACGAAAGTTGTAAGAGTGACCAAAACCTAGCGCAAGTCTTGACTTGGTAATAAAGCCGCTGAATGAAGAAGCTGGATTGCCAATGAACACGTTGCTCATGACGGCAAGCGTGACGTCGCCTCCAAGCCATGTTGCATTACCTGGAACTAACCGTAATTGTGGACCAATTTCTTCATCATTCACCAACCTACGGATAACATCGAAGTTTTGACCATCAGTGATGACCACAATTGGGAACTTGAGCATTCCGAGAGGACGTAAAATAGCTTTAATATACTCTGGCTCCATGTCCAAAGCGGCGGTGGGGTGACATCCCGAACTTTGCGACATTCTTTGCATCAGTTTCACACCGGACTGTCCCTCCAAACTTCGTGAATGGAGAACAGAATAGACGACCTTGTTGCTATCTTCACCAAAGATAGCATCAATGCCAGAGCACATGTTTCGAACTAATTCCCATGTTCTACTGGTAGTACCCTCACCAGTGTTGTAGTTCCTGTACAACTTTTGGAGAATCTTAGACTGGTGGGCAATGTACTCAAGCATAGGTGCTTGTGATACATATACGAACATCTTCTTGGAGGTCAGGTAGTCTGGGTCCGTCCCTTTCAATCCCCTTCCCTCGCCTAGCGTGGCTAGGTTGTCCCATTGGACAATGTCCCACTCAGTAAGTTCGCTCTCGTTGTTGAATATCTTGACACAAAATTCCTTCTCAAACTTGTTCTGCCACTCTGTTTTATCTTCGTCTTGGATTGCCATGAACATGGGGAGAAGCACTCGGAAGGGCCATGAGTCGTTCATGATACCTGATGTGACGTCGTGATCACGAGCATATTGTAATGCATGCAGGCTGGAAATGTTTAAACACAACGAAGACACAGTGTTAGATGTTTTGAATCACTTTACAAGAGACGACAATAATGTGAAACTGAAACGATAACACTTACATCTCAATTAGATTGTTCCCAGTTTGACCGTATGTCTGTTGACCCTGAAGCAGCAGAAGCTTGTTAGAGTTTGCCCCAGGACACGTCTTATCCACACGTGCATGCTCTAGCAACGCGAGATCAGCACGTGAACCAACATTTGTCGGTCGTCCACAGACCGACAGCGGTTCTACATTATGCCATACCCCCTCGTTGTTCATCACATTACTCTTATGCGCCTCCACAAGCTCATTTTCCCGCTCTTTGTCTGACCGCATCCATATTTGTTTTGTGTTGTCCAACGTCCTCTGCGCGGTCCTTCGAGCAGTTGGTAATTCAGATTGTGCTTGCAAATCTTCTAGCCGTGCAAGAAATAGCCTTTGAAAGTCAGGGTGTCCTGGTTCTATGCCCCGGCGTTCTCTGAGAGAGTCGATGATACGAGCTCTGATGGTGCGCTGCGTCCCGTCGAGACGCCGAGAGATTTCGGTAGGGTCATAATCAACATCATATGAGTTGAATGAGACGAAAGCGTTGATCACTAGGAAAACGACTGCCACCGCCGCAGCAGCTTTTTGTGCTGCCCTCCTATGCATCATGTTGTTAGCCTTTTATTTGCCGCAAGCGCCCGTCCTTGCCTTGCGTTTGCTGCTTGCTCTGTTGTGCTTAGTATGACTGTGATAACTGAACTGATGCTGGACGAACTTTCGTGACCAAAATGACTGAAATGACCGCCATAAAGTTATCCTTTTATCGTGAGTGAACACAACAACACAAGCAACAGCTCCTTCTTCAGCAACTCTTACTTGTTTGTAGGAGCGCCACCTGCCTCTAATATTGCAATATAAACCGCCCAGTTATGCAGAGACGGACACACAAAGCCGTGGCGGCAGCTGCCGTAGTTTTCCTCGTGGTCAATGCCTTGCTTAATTCGTGGCCGGAAGACACATCTTATGACTATGACGCATCAGAACACTCCCGGCGGCTCGACGGGAGCCTAAGAGCAATCACACCGAGAGAACGCGTACTTAATGAACTTTTTAAGATGGGAATACGGCCGGGTGATCCTGACCATCGTAGGCTTCTGAAAGCTCGTCTGGCGAGGCTAGAGAAGCGGAACGAACAGGCACTTGCACACAGGGAAATGATCAGAAAGTTGAGGAATACGAAAAATATCTGGTTTCGAAGAGATACGGCACAGCAAGCCGAGTTGGAGCAGAAGGTGATTGTTGCTTGCAGTATTTGCGTTGTTTTATTCATCGGGGGACATGATTTGATTTTCAGGAACTAACTATTGATTTTTTCTCTCTCAAAACCCTCAACAGCACGCACAACTGCGTGAGCTCAATTTGAACAATCATGCACAAAAGCGTGAGCTTAATGTGAATGATAGCGAGTCAGATCTGGATAACGTGGAGACTGTTTCTATTTGTGGGCGACCTACCATGATGGGTACCGCATCAGATCTTGCGTTGCTGCAAAACTTCGAAGAGGCTGACACATGTCCTGGAGAGAACTCCAACAAACTCCTATTACTTCAAGGCCAAGATCAAAGGCTCTTCGGCAGAACGGGTAACAACTTGATCGAATTTCTCCACGCCTTGCAATACGCTCGTGACCATGATGTCCAATTGGGCATCGTATCCAACTCCTGGGCATTTGAGATGCTTCTCAAGATGTGGATGTCTGTCAAAGATGATGACTGGGAAGTTCAGTTTGAGGAGGCTTTCTGTGTAAAAATTTTCAATAGCCAAGATGAAACTGAAACGCAGGGCTACGAGTTGTTATTCCCAGAACTCACGGTTACGGAAGATTTCACGAAACAACTGTTTTTGTATCAGTCCGAAAGATCCCTTGTTGAATATATTGGGCACCAAGCCCAATACCTCCAAACGTTGTTCAGGAACTACAACACTGGCGTAGGTACCACAGAAAGTGGGGAGCCAGTTAGAGACATGTGTTCAGGTTTCAAGGTCCTCTTTGACGACAACAAGAATGCCATTTATTCTGTGATCCATTCACGTAGTCTAGAAGAGGCTGGGAAGACACTCTTGGGGAAAGTGGCCAAGAACAGTGGATGTGATCCTGAGGCAGCCTTGCACATGACACCTGACTACGTGAAGTCGATCTTGGAACCACTTGGACTTCTAGATTATCCCATCGTGCTTATCACCGATGGCCAAGACTTTGCCGTTGTACAGAGGCTGCTCAATGATCCAGAAATAGCTCCAAAGTTACGGCTTGTTTCCGAGGAGGCCACTTGGATCGGGGGAGATTTCACTGTTGCGGTAATGGCGAACGCATTCATCGGTAACCCGGCGTCATCATTCAGCGGCTTCATTGCCAAGAGTAGGCTAGCATTGGGATTTGGACAAAGCTACCTATTCCGAGCCAAGAATGAGAATGGCGAGTGGGTGAACACCTGTGGAGATACGTGCATCTATGATAAGCGGATAATGGGCCCAATGAGTTAGCGTTTTAGATTAGGTAGTGACTCATGCATAAAGATAGTGTAAAGTTGTATTACTTGGTACCCTGAAATAGTATATCAAGGCGGGAGAAGAGTAGAGGAGCATGCAGTGCTTCAACTATACGAGAGGGAAACTCGTGGGGCTTAGATTGTTTAGCCACACGCACAAGCTTGCCAGATGTTTGTCCCATTTGCTGCGGAGCTCCATCGCACAGACACCACATCCTTCGACCAAATCACCACCTTCCCCGCAAAAAATGATAAGACCACCTCATAGTTAGCAAATGGAGATCCGTTACTGTTGCTCAATTATGGAGTGTTGTTCTTGCTGAATGTAGGACTGTTAGCCCAGGTATTGTATTATGGCACTCAAGTGGAAGGGAAAGCGCTTGGTAGCTTGTTCTTGGCTGATATCAAGTCAGATGATAGTAGTATTAAAGTTCTTGCGAAGGATGTAACTATGATTGAAGATGCAGACAAAATAGGAAGCGTGACAAGCAATCCAATCGTGGCTTTCTTTGACAAGCCGATCATTAAAGTTGTTGAGAATGCGGAAGAAAGAGTATCAACAGTGTCGAGAAAATGAAGAATTAAATGTATCTAACAAAGCATGTACAATAAAACAATCCCAGCACCATATGTATAATCAACTTTCAACATGATATCCTTCGTACTCGCACCCAGGAGGTGGACACCATGGTTTCCTCTTCTGTTTCTTGGCAGCCTCTGGCAATTCCTTGTAGACTTCATAATCGCGATCATGCGTGTACGATAGACACACGGGAGGAGGAATGCCTTCCTCTTGCTCGATATGCATAGTTGTGATTCCAGACAATCAGATTGGATCTTCTCCCACTTTGAATATCATCGGCGCCATGTCGTCTTGAGCCCAGGTGTAGGATGGCTCGACCAACCTCATGATGGTAGGTCAACCTATGCTGCCTATGATTCGCTGCACCAAACATACCACAAAAGCTCAGTGTAGCACCAGTAAACTCTTCACCAAGACAAACATTGAACGTCACATCAGAATCATCCGTGTGCATGTCTAAGCCTAAATCTTCTCCTGCTCTGTATCTTACAATGAATGAGTGATGATTGTCAAATTGTGACGCCTCGACAGGAAAGAGGTGCCGTGATAGTGGCCAGAGATTTGTTTGCTGGAAAGCTGTTATCATTGGGCGCAATCCGATTTCATTCACAATCACCCCATAGTTGTTCATTGAATTAGGCCTTTTAACAGGAATGTTCTCTCTTTCTGATACGTCGTAGAAATTGTTGATTTCTTCATTGAACATTTGGAGGAAGACGTCGTTGAATACATTAAAGGAGTAGACTCCATCCATTTCCTTTCGAAGCAAATCATCTGGGATTGTATCGTTGTAATTCTTTACTGGCTTTTCGAAGGCATCTGAGATTTGCACGAAGTCTTTGTGAAGCCAACTTTTGTCAAAGTTATCGGCGAACAGGGCGGGATGACGACGAAACGGTTTGTACATCAGTTCGGCCGCTGTCATCTTGAATGATAATGATGGGATCATATATAGTAGATTTCAAAGTAGGGAGGATGGAGATGTAGTGCTCTTCATTCTTCATGAGCACAACACACTTCGACGGAAATGAGAGCCGCGCAACATTGTGTACCAATTCCCACGTATGTTCTTGCTGCGCCGCAACCAATAGATAGAGGAGGTGTGATACAGAGTCGATACGCATGGCAGCGTCTTTGAACGAATAGAATATAAACCATTATCATTCTCCCTTGAGTATCCCACATCTGGCAGCAAATCTGGTGCATAATATTGATTTGATTTGTACAGATAGGAACGAAGAGTCGATTGGTCTTCATATAATATTGTACTTGTTATGGACATGTCTAGGAATCTATTGTAAGATGAAGTTTCTCTTCAATTGTCCTATTTTAGTTACTTCGTTGTGCTTCCATTTCAATGCAATGCCCTCACAATATCAGCAAGGACGAAGCCTCTCGTTCTCACCACCTCTTCGTCCTATCCCACCGCCTCCTCCCCCATCCTAATCCTCTCCCTCAAACGTGTATGATGGCAACTCGAGAAAGAGGAGAACATTATTCATCACGATATCATTTGGTAAAGCAAGCTGGAGTGAAGTAGCAGCCTCGTTCAATAAGCTGTGATGCTGTGCTTTGTAGCGAACAATGTTGCCAAGAACTGATCTAATCCACATTCGCACTGCCTGGGCCTTTCCCCCAGTGATGACTGCTGGGGGTGGTGTTGGTGCACCAACACCACCCCCAGCAGGTGTATTGGGAAGACTCTGATTGATTGCACCAATTTCTACATCCATATCATTTCTCCAATCTTCCAACTGTAAAGCGTCAACAGTGTCACGCAGTACTGCTCCTTCAACCAGATCAACGCGTTCCAATTTTTTACATCCTTGGAATGTATCGTCAGCAGTAATCATGCCATCTTTCAATGGAATGGTGATTCGTTCCAGAGAAGTGCAGGCAACGAATGCATGCTGTTCGATTCTTTCCAGCTTGTCACCAAATTTCACATCCGTCAGGGCTGTACAACCAGCGAATGCGCACACCTCAACGGTCTCGGCGGATGGCAGGTTGATGCTCCCCAGAGATTTGCTCAAAGCGAATGCCCCGTATCTAATTATTTCCAGCTTGCCACATTCAACGTAAGTCAGGGCTTCACAGTAGTTGAATGCACCCCGTTCAACAACTTTGACGCCCGGGATGATTACTCGCCGCAAGGAGATACAACCAAAAAATACCTCTTCTTCTATTGTTTCGACGCCAACATCAAAAACGACTTCCTCGATGTTACGACGTCCATAAAATGCACGTGCAGGAATGACTGTGAGCGATTCGTCGATGTGGACACGAGTTACACCAGGAGGAATCACTCCGCCGGTATAAATGTAATATCCGTCGGCGGCCATCATCATGAGCTGCAACAGTTGACTAGTACTACTAACGTTAGACCTCGCGAGTGTTGGTTTTTGTTTCGTTGCGTTTGCGTTGTCGTGTCTTGTCGTTTTTTTGTTGTGGCAAAAGTTTTTCCCTCCCTTCCCCTTTT
>Ga0209652_1002750_pt1 | contig 13347 bp, 13 predicted proteins | sample SaaInl74LU_5_DNA_FD_184641 | JGI IMG/M metagenome (GOLD analysis project Ga0209652, IMG submission 184641) | Marine microbial communities from expanding oxygen minimum zones in the Saanich Inlet - ESP_74LU_5_DNA (SPAdes) (version 2) | ecosystem: Environmental > Aquatic > Marine > Intertidal zone...
AGCTGCGGGCGCCTCCATTGTTGCGCCATTGGCCGGAACCATTGTGCGGGTTCCTGTGCGTACGGGTGATAGAGTCTCGCAGGGGGATGTGGTCCTTATCCTCGAGGCAATGAAGATGGAGACCGAGATTCGGGCGCCCGCTGATGGCATCGTGAATGCTATTGATGTAGCGGCAGGAGATGCTGTTGCTATCGGTGTGACCTTGATGGTGATTGGCTAAATGGAGAAGCTGCTTTTACTGTGGTCATCTTCAGGGCTGGCTCAAGCCGAGTTGGGTCAGGTTATTATGATCGCAGTCTGTTTGCTGCTGCTGTATCTGGCGATCAATAAGGGGTTTGAGCCTTTACTGCTCTTGCCGATCGGCTTTGGTGGCATTTTGGCTAACATTCCCGGCGCAGGGTTGGCGGCACCTCTGCTTGAGAACGCCGTTCAGTTTGGGTCAGTGTCCCTCCTCGAACAGCTTAACTTGCTTGCGGGTGTAGACGACTCATCGGGTAAAGCGCTGTTGCATTTGCTTGAAGAGCTTTCGCCGGCAGACCGGCTGTTGGCCGATAGCTATGCCCATGCGGCTGGGTTTAGCGATGGCATGCTGTACCAGTTTTACTCGGTAGCGATTGGCTCGGGTATTGCGCCTTTAGTCATTTTTATGGGCGTCGGCGCTATGACTGATTTTGGCCCTCTACTGGCTAACCCCAAAACCCTGATTTTGGGTGCTGCGGCACAGTTTGGTATTTTTGCAACGGTGCTCGGTGCGGTTGGACTCAGTGCTATGGGTTTGATGGATTTTAGTTTAGCCGACGCTGCCGCTATTGGCATTATCGGGGGTGCTGATGGCCCCACGGCAATTTACGTGTCGAGTATTTTAGCACCCGATCTATTGGGAGCCATTGCGGTAGCCGCATACTCGTACATGGCACTGGTTCCCTTAATTCAACCGCCCATTATGCGTGCATTAACAACTCAGGCTGAGCGCAAGATCGTGATGAGGCAGCTGCGTGAGGTATCTCGGCGCGAAAAAATACTCTTCCCCATTGTGCTATTGGTGTTAGTGGCTCTCTTATTGCCCGATGCAGCCCCGTTACTGGGTATGTTTTGCTTGGGTAATTTAATGCGCGAAAGCGGTGTTGTGGATCGCTTGGCAGATACAGCGCAAAATGCCTTGATCAATATCACCACCATATTCTTGGGTTTGTCAGTAGGTGCGAAGTTGGTGGCGGACAAATTTTTAGACTTTAATACACTGGGTATTTTGGCTTTGGGCATTGTGGCGTTCTCGATTGGCACTGCGGCAGGAATCCTAATGGCTAAGGTTTTGAATGTATTTTCCAAACAAAAGGTGAATCCGTTGATCGGCTCTGCGGGGGTGTCAGCTGTGCCCATGGCAGCTCGGGTCTCGAACAAGTTGGGTTTAGAAGCGGATCCTCAGAACTTTTTACTCATGCACGCGATGGGCCCAAATGTGGCGGGTGTCATCGGTTCTGCGGTGGCCGCTGGGGTAATGATTGCTCTGGTGGGGTCTTAACAGACAGCGTTGTAATAGCAACAGCGATGGCTTGGCGTGGCAAAGTTTTGTAAACTAGCGTTTTTGGTCAGGATAGTCGCTTAATGAACCCGAATTATTTGGATTTCGAACAACCCATTGCTGAGCTCGAGGCGAAGATCGAAGAGTTACAACTGGTGGGTGCCGGCGACGGTATCGACATCGCGGAAGAAATCCAGACTTTGCGCGGTAAAAGTAAAAAGCTGACCGAGAAGATTTATGCCAATTTAAGCCCCTGGGATATTGTGAAAGTGGCGCGTCACCCGCAGCGCCCCTACAGTCTCGATTACATCCCAAGAATTTTCACCGAATTTGATGAGCTCCATGGCGATCGCCATTTTGGCGATGACAAAGCCATTATCGGCGGTGTGGCGCGGTTAAATGGCGAGCCAGTGATGGTGATCGGGCAAGAGAAAGGACGCTCTGTTAAAGATAAGGTCTATCGAAACTTTGGTATGCCTAAACCGGAAGGGTATCGCAAGGCCCTGCGTTTAATGGAAATGGCCGAGCGGTTTAAAATGCCCGTTGTGACCTTAATCGATACCCCAGGGGCTTATCCTGGCATTGATTCTGAAGAGCGCGGTATTAGTGAGGCTATTGCTCAAAATTTGGCCGTTATGTCTAGATTGAAGACGCCGATCGTGTGTGTAGTGATTGGCGAGGGAAGTTCAGGGGGTGCGCTAGGTATTGGGGTGGGTGACCACTTGGCCATGTTGCAGTATTCGACCTATTTCGTTATTTCACCTGAAGGTTGTGCCAATATTATCTGGAAGAGCTCTGAATTTGCTCCTGACGCAGCGGCGGCTATGGGTGTGACCTCGTCGGTATTGCAGGATTTGGGTATTGTAGACGCTGCCATTCCAGAGCCTATGGGCGGGGCCCACAGAGACATCGACGGCATGGCCAGCAAAATTAAGTCTCATATTGAATCAGAGCTCGCTCGACTCCGATCTAAGTCAATAGAGGAGTTACTGTCAGCACGATATGATCGCCTCTTGTCTATCGGAAATTAATGCAATCCTATGCTCGACGAGGGTTTGTTAGCAAAGCACCCGAAGATCGAGCAGTTTCTATCTCAATACTTAGATGCGCCGCGCTGGTTTGTGGCTGTCAGCGGTGGCGCTGACTCCATCGCTTTGCTGGCCTTTGTGCGTGCTGTTTGCGATGCTCACGAGGCGCCGCCGGTAACAGCAGTTTATATCAATCATGGTTTACACTCTGATGCGTCTCAATGGGGCTCGATGGTCGAGCGGGTGTCTCGCGCCTTCCAGTTTGGTTTTCTGAGTGACACCGTCTGCGTTGTTGAGTCGGGCCGAGGGCTTGAGGAGGCTGCGCGCTCAGCACGATACCGAGCCTTCGAGCAAGTGTTATCCGATCAAGATGTTTTAATGACGGCGCATCACCTAGACGATCAGTTCGAAACGTTTTTAATGCGCGCGTTCCGCGGTGCCGGTCCTGAGGGATTGCGAGCCATGCTGCCCGAGCGAACCTTGGGTAAAGGCAGGCTCATTAGACCATTACTGAGTACACCTAAATCGCTGTTGATTGCTGTTGCTGAAGCAGTGGCTCCTGATTACGTTCAAGACCCAAGCAACGAGGATGGCCGTTACGATCGAGGGTTTTTGCGGCAAGAGCTGATTCCTTTGATTCGCTCTAGGTGGCCCCAGGCAGCGGCATCGGTGGGGCGCTCGGCCGATCTACTGCAAGCATATTGGGATCTGCACGCTGATACCACTGTCTCAACGCGCTGGGCGGTTACCGGAGAGCCACTTTTGGAAATGTCTGCAGCGTCCACAGCTGATGCCCGTGCGGAGATGGTGCGACGCTGGCTGGCGGCCCTGAATTTATACCGCCCACCGAGAGTACAATTGGAGGAGTTTATTCGCCAGATCAGCGGGGCGCGCGAAGATAAAGGCCCTGTGCTACAAACGGGTCAGTACGTACTTAGATGGTACGCAGGAGCGATATACTGTTGCAGCATAGAGGTTACAGCGCTTAACGTTGGCGATGTGGCTAGGGTAGATGCGGGTTTAACTGCGGTGTCTGCTCTAGGGCGTTTCGTCGTGAATGTATCTGACTCGGTCCGATCTCGCGTCGAGGTTCGTTCGCTCGGGGTGGGTGAATCGTGCAGAATGCATCCAAACCAACCGCGTCGTAAATTAACCAAGTTGCTGCACCAATGGCGGATTCCGCCCTGGTGGCGCGGCGCAGTTCCGGTCACCTGCGTTGATGGGTTGGTGGTTGGTGTTCTGAATCGCGTGGTCGATCCAGCTTTATTAGCTCAGATCGATCCTGAACTTGCAGATTTGGAGATCGTTTGGGAACATCAGCTAATCGAAAAGTCGGGCTTTGTCTATCGAGAAGTTTCGCAATAAAGACCGGCAGATTCGATTGAGCTACCCTCGCCTTTCTGATACTCTGATTTCCCATTCTGATGCGACGTTTGAAGATCCATTTGGGCCGCGGCCTGCAGATCGTTAAGGGTCGTGCCTATCTCTTTTTACTAGGATTAAGGCTGTCATGACGCGATACGTATTCGTCACAGGTGGAGTGGTTTCTTCTTTGGGTAAAGGTATTGCTGCAGCCTCGCTGGCAGCTATCCTCGAGGCCCGTGGTTTAAAAGTAACGCTTCTTAAACTCGACCCCTACATCAATGTTGACCCGGGCACAATGAGCCCCTTCCAGCACGGCGAAGTCTTTGTCACCGAAGACGGCGCAGAGACCGATCTGGACTTGGGTCACTACGAGCGTTTTACCCGCACCACTATGCATAGAACGAACAACTTCACTACGGGCAAAGTGTACGCTGAAGTACTGCGCAAGGAACGTCGTGGCGATTACTTAGGCGGGACGGTTCAGGTCATTCCTCATATTACCGATGAAATCAAGCGCAGAGTGCTGCTTGGAGCCGGTGACGCCGATGTGGCCGTTGTCGAAATCGGCGGCACGGTAGGTGATATTGAAAGCCAGCCCTTCTTGGAAGCCGCGCGGCAGATGCGTGTCGAGCTTGGCGCGTCTAAAGCGATGTTGATGCACTTAACTCTGGTGCCCTATATTGCGACCGCCGGTGAAATTAAAACGAAGCCAACGCAACACTCGGTAAAAGAGTTGCGCTCCATTGGCCTACAGCCCGACATCTTGCTGTGTCGCTGTACGGTCGAGATCGATGAGGGGGCTCGAAAGAAAATTGCACTGTTCACGAACGTGGAAGAGCGCGCTGTGATTCCTTTGCTTGATGCAAAGTCGATCTATGAGGTACCAAAGCACTTGCACGCATGCCATCTCGACGAGGTTGTTGTCGAACGTCTGGGCTTGGACTGTCCGCCAGCAGATTTGTCTGAGTGGGACGACGTTTTAGAGCGGGAGTTTGCCGAAGATTTACCGGAAGTGCGTATTGCGATGGTCGGTAAATACATGGATTTATTAGATGCGTATAAATCTTTAAACGAAGCCTTGAAGCATGCAGGTCTGCAGGCTCGCGCTCGTGTCAGCATAGACTACATAGACGCGGAGCAGATCGAAGAGCAAGGTACTGCGGTATTAGAGGGTGTTGACGCTATTTTGGTGCCTGGTGGCTTCGGCGACCGAGGCTTTGAAGGCAAGATACGAACCGTTCAATACGCTCGAGAAAACAAGGTGCCGTTCTTGGGTATTTGTTTGGGAATGCACGTTGCAATGATCGAGTTCGCTCGGAACGCTGTCGGTCTTGAGGATGCCAACTCAACCGAGATGGACCCCAGCACGCCACATCCTGTCATTGGCCTTATTACCGAGTGGGTAAATCCTGATGGCAGTACTTCACAGCGCTCTGCGGCATCCGATTTAGGTGGCACCATGCGTTTGGGCGCGCAGCCCTGTCACTTGGTAGAAGGCTCTAAAGTACGCGCCTTGTACGGTGCCGAGACCATCGAAGAACGTCATCGCCATCGCTATGAAGTAAACAATACCTACCTCGATCGTTTGGCGGAGCAGGGACTGCAAGTGGTGGGTTGGTCGGCCGATCATTCTCTTGTGGAAATCATCGAAATTCCCAATCATCCGTGGTTCGTTGCTTGCCAGTTTCACCCTGAGTTTACCTCGCGACCGCGTGGTGGCCACCCCTTATTCACGGGCTATATCAAAGCGGCCCTCGATGCGAACTCAAAGCGCGTACAAGCGTAGATGCTCACGGTAGGCGATACTTGGAGAATGACATGAACCAAAGCTCCGTCGAACTTGGCGATATTCGTTTTTCTAACGAAGCGCCTTTTGTTTTGCTTGGTGGTATCAACGTAATTGAAGATTTGGATTTTACGCTTTCGGTTGCAGCAGAGTACGTGCGAGTATGCCAAAACTTAAATATTCCATTGGTGTTCAAAGCGTCGTTTGATAAGGCGAATCGCTCGTCTATTCACTCCTTTCGTGGTCCCGGCATGGAAGAGGGCTTGCGTATATTGGCGGCGGTAAAAAGCGAATTTGGTGTGCCGGTCATTACGGATATTCACGCGCCGGAGCAAGCGGCACCCGTTGCTGAAGTGGCTGATATACTGCAGTTGCCGGCTTTCTTGGCGCGTCAAACGGATCTGGTTCAGGCGATGGCCGAAACGGGGCGCGTGGTTAATATTAAAAAGCCACAGTTTGTTAGCCCTTCGCAAATGCGAAATATCGTCGAAAAGTTTGTCGAATGCGGCAATGGGCAACTGTTGTTGTGCGAACGAGGCAGCCAGTTTGGCTACGACAACCTGGTAGTGGACATGTTGGGTTTTGGCGTGATGAAACGCGAGTGTAATGACGCCCCACTGATTTTTGACGTGACGCACGCCTTGCAGTGTCGCGATCCGGGTGGTGCAGCATCGGGTGGTCGCCGTCATCAAGTGGCTGAGCTTGGTCGCGCGGGTATGGCCTTGGGTTTAGCAGGTCTATTTTTGGAGTCACACCCCGACCCCAGTAACGCGAAGTGCGATGGACCTAGCGCCCTGCCGCTTGAGCTGCTTGAGCCCTTTTTGGCGCAAATGAAAGCGGTTGACGATGTGGTCAAAGCGCAAGCCGAATTAATTATTAAGTAAACTGTTTCTGGAGTTGTTAATGAAAATCACCCAAATCGAAGCCTTTGAAGTTATGGATTCACGTGGTAATCCCACGGTAATGGCTGAGGTCACTTTAGAGTCTGGTGTTGTAGGCTCCGCCTGTGCACCTTCTGGTGCCTCTACCGGCTCCAGAGAAGCCTTAGAGTTGCGAGATGGTGATAAGTCCAGATACCTCGGCAAGGGAGTTTTAACCGCAGTCAACAACGTTAATGGCCCCATCGCCGATTTATTGGTGGGCATGTCAGCACTAGATCAACGCGCGCTGGACGATGCCATGATTAAAGCTGATGGTACCGACAACAAAGGCACCTTTGGTGCTAACGCAATTTTAGCGGTGTCGCTGGCGGCTGCTAAAGCAGCGGCACAAGCTCAGGGTTTGCCTCTTTACCAGCACATCGCTAATTTGGCTGGCAATACCAACCTAACCATGCCTGTGCCTATGATGAACATATTAAATGGCGGTGAGCACGCAGATAACAACGTTGATATTCAAGAATTCATGATCCAACCGGTATCGGCCACATCGTTTGCCGAGGCTTTGCGCATGGGCGCCGAGGTATTTCACAACCTGAAAAAAGTGTTGAGCTCGCGCGGGTTGTCGACCGCGGTGGGCGACGAAGGAGGCTTTGCTCCGAACCTTCCATCTAATGAAGCGGCTTTAAGCATTATCGCTGAAGCCGTCAGCGCGGCGGGTTATGAATTGGGTAGTGATATTACGCTGGCCCTAGATTGTGCGGCTTCTGAGTTCTACAAAGACGGACAGTACGTGCTGTCTGGCGAAAATAAGAGTTTCTCTAGCGAGGGCTTTGCCGATTACCTGGCTGACTTGGCAGCTAAGCACCCGATATTGTCAATTGAAGACGGTTTGGACGAGTCAGATTGGGACGGTTGGGCGTACCTAACGAAGCGATTGGGCGATAAAATTCAGCTGGTTGGCGACGACCTGTTCGTCACGAATACCGCGATCTTGAAACGAGGCATTGAACAAAATATTGGCAACTCAATTCTGATCAAATTCAACCAAATCGGCTCTTTATCCGAGACGCTTGACGCTATTGCAATGGCCCAGAATGCCGGATTCACTGCAGTGATTTCACATCGCTCGGGCGAAACAGAAGATACAACCATTGCTGATTTGGCCGTCGCGACGGGAGCGGGTCAGATTAAAACGGGTTCAGCGTGTCGCTCTGATCGTGTTGCAAAGTACAATCGCTTACTCCGAATCGAAGCTCAGCTAGGCGCTAAAGCGCCGTACCGAGGTCGAGCGGAGTTCGCGCGCGCTTAAGTATGAAATGGGCGGCACTGGTCCTTAGCCTGTTACTGTTGTGGTTACAGTACCGCCTATGGTTCGCCGAGGGTTCTTTGCAAGAACAAGCTGAGCTGAAAGAGCGCTTGGCGCTACTTGAGGTCGAAAACGCACGATTAGAAGAAAAAAATAACGAGTTATTGGAAGAAATCGTGTCGCTGAAAACATCCAATGAGTTGATAGAGGAACGTGCGAGAGAGGATCTAGGCCTGATAAAACAGGGAGAGACGCTTTATTTGTTTCCCGATTCAAGCGGCAGGCCATCACCACAGCAGAAGCCTGCAATAGTGTTGCCAAAACCTTCTTCTGAGGTACTAGATGATCAGTGAACAGTGCTGGATTGTCGTACCCGCCGCGGGTATTGGCCAACGGTTTGGGGGTGAGCGACCTAAACAGTATGCTCGATTGCAAGGTCGCACCTTGCTGGATCAGTGTCTTGCTACTTTTTTTTCGTGGGCAGAGACGAAAACAGTCGTTGTGGCGATTGCCTCCGACGATACCCATTTTTCACAGAGCGAGTACGCCAAAAATCCTCGATTGGTTAGAGTTGATGGCGGACTCGAACGCTCAAATTCAGTTGTTAATGCTTTACGCTACATTATGTCCAACGGCGGTGCGAACGATTGGGTTATGGTTCATGATGCCGCCCGACCCCTGTTGCAAATTAAAGACATAGACGCACTTTGGGAAGCGCGCTTAACACATCAAGCTGCCATCTTGGCGCGTCCGATTAGTGATACGCTGAAACTCGTTACCAGTGATGGCAGTGTCGAGTGCACAGTGTCTCGACAGGGCCTGTGGGGCGCACAGACGCCTCAGCTCGCAAAGGTGGGGGATTTATGTGCGGCCATTGATGCCAGCGTGGAGGGTGGTGCTACGATTACAGATGAGGCCTCTGCTTTAGAGGCTCAAGGTGTTGAAATAGGTATCGTTGAAGGCCCGGCCTATAATATTAAAGTGACCTTGCCCGATGATATTCATTTGGCAAATCTATGGTTAGAGAGGCAAAAATGATTCGAGTCGGGCATGGTTATGATGTCCACGCCTTCACCGAAGGCGACCACTTACGATTGGGTGGTGTTGATATTCCCTTTGATAAGGCCTTCAAAGCTCACTCGGATGGAGATGTGCTCATTCACGCTCTGTGCGATGCGCTCTTAGGAGCCTTAGCGCTTGGCGATATAGGCTTGTTCTATCCCGACACCGATAAGCAACATTCTAATCGCAACAGTTTGGAGTTCTTGCAAGATGTGATGGTGAAAGTTCGATCGCTAGGTTACGAACTTAACAACGCCGATCTGACCGTGATAGCTCAAGCGCCAAAACTTCGACCTTTTATTGACGCAATGAGAGAGACGCTTGCGGCGACTGTGCAGGTGTCGGTAACGCAAGTAAGCGTTAAAGCTACCACCACTGAAGGGCTCGGACCTATGGGGCGAGGAGAGGGCGTAGCGGTACATGCCGTTGTGTTGGTGTCTGAGGCAAGTTCATGAACTCTCGTGATGTGACTGGTATAGGAATGACCTCGCAGCGCACTCGCGAGCGTCTGGTGCAGCGTTTGTCTGACCAAGGGATTACGGATCTTAGCGTATTGGAAGTCATGCGTAACGCCCCTAGGCACTTGTTTTTAGACGAAGCGATGGCGCATCGAGCCTACGAAGATACTGCCCTGCCCATAGGGTATCAGCAAACCTTGAGTCAGCCCCTAACCGTTGCGCGTATGACTGAGATTTTACTCGCTGCTGGACCGCGCAATAAGGTTCTGGAAATTGGTACAGGTTCTGGTTTTCAAACCTATGTTTTGTCACGCTTGGTGGGGCAGGTATTTAGTATCGAGCGTATTAAGCCCCTGTTGATGAAAGCTAAACAACGATTGCGCTCATTAAAAGTATGGAATGCATCGTGTAAACACGGCGATGGGATGCAGGGTTGGGCAGACAAGGGGCCTTATGATGGAATTTTAGTAGCGGCGGCGGGTGACACTATTCCGGCGGCACTGCTCGAGCAACTGGTGGATGGCGGGCGCTTGATTATGCCAGTAGGGTCAGAGAAACAAGCCCTGCATCTCGTCGTGCGCGAGGGTAATGAATTTGTTCATGAGGTATTGGAGTCAGTGTATTTTGTGCCCTTACTACCCGGTGAGGTGCGCTAATGGGCGACCTGGGAATTTTTTTAAGGGGCATTTTAATGGGCGCCGCCGACGTAGTGCCCGGGGTGTCGGGTGGTACAATGGCCTTGATTACCGGGATTTACCACACGCTACTTCGTAGCATTAGCTCAATTGATCTTTATGCGGCGCGATGTGTACTGCAAGGGCAGTGGCGCGAGGCCTGGCGTCATGTGAATGGTCGCTTCTTATGTGTTTTGGTGGCCGGTATCGGTGTCAGTATTATCAGTTTGGCGCAAGTGATTTTATGGACGATGGCGCATTACCCCTTACCCTTGTGGTCCCTCTTTTTTGGCCTGATTGCCGCTTCGGCTCTTGTGCTACAGCGACAGGTGGGTGAATACGATCTTTGGACTTTTGTCCTTTTACTCATCGCCGCCATGTTCGCGGGTAGCTTTGTGTTTTGGGTCCCTGCAGACATTAGCGTGGCCCCTTGGATGTATTTTGGCGCTGGTTTTGTGGCGATTTGCGCCATGATTTTGCCCGGTGTCTCGGGGTCCCTGTTGTTACTCCTGATTGGCATGTACCAACCCGTGCTTGTTGCATTGAGGCAGTTTGATGTGGTTTCAGTGGGCTTGTTTTTATTGGGCGCCGCGGCGGGCATTACGAGTTTCAGTCGCGTCCTTAATTATTTGTTAAAGCACAAACGGCGGTCTACGGTTGCTGTACTCACAGGATTTTTATGGGGTTCATTGGTAATGGTATGGCCTTGGCGCTCGGCCGATGCAGTGCCAGTCTCGCCTTTTCATTATACTTTGGCTGAGCCGAGTATTGTGTTGTGTGTCAGCTGTGCCCTAGTGGGTGTGGCATTGGTGATTGTATTACAGTCACGATGGGGTCATGAACACGGTTTGTCGTAACACCTTTGGGTTTGTGCGCGCTGGTTTTTGGCGTGTTGGAATCTTGTGCGTCCTGTTCGTGTTGACCGGTTGTGCGACCTCCCGCGCCCCGGTGGAATATCGAGTGATGCCAAATTCCACCCCGCCCGCGCGTTATTTTGTGGTCGCGGGCGATACGCTCTTCAAGATCGCTTGGCGCTACGGCATGGATTATAAAGAGCTAGCCAAGTTTAATAATATCGCAGCACCATACACCATTTTTCCTGGTCAAAAGTTGGTGTTTAAGGCGTCTTATCAGGGACCAAGCCAAAACTCATCTGCTGTTACTAAGGCGCCCGTTAAGACAAATACCACAACGTCTTCTGCATCCACAAACAGTACGAAAGCCACTGCTGCTGTAAGAACGCCCAGCGCTTCTACTCCTGACAAGCCCTTACCTACCTTTAATGGCCGCTGGCGCTGGCCCTCTGAGGGCAAAGTCGTTCGATCTTATTCTGGCACTGTGCACAAGGGTATTGATATTGGCGGTGATCGAGGTGACCCGGTACTTGCAGTTGCGTCCGGCCGAGTAGTCTATGCGGGTACGGGTATCGCTGGCTATGGTTTACTTTTAATCGTCAAGCACGACGATACCTACTTAAGCGCTTATGGCCATAATAACAGCATTGACGTGGCCGAGGGGCAAGATGTGGCAGCGGGTCAGTTGATTGCACGTAAAGGGGATTCAGGTACCGACAGCGTGAAGCTGCATTTTGAAATTCGCAAGAATGGGAAGCCTATCGACCCCCATTCTATCTTTGGCAAGCGCTAGGGCTTAGCGCTGCAGTAAGCCGAGTTTGTTGGGTTTGTTGGACCACTCTTCAGCGTCGGGTAAGGCGTCTTTCATTTCGGTGATGTTGGGCCAAATTTCGGCAAGCTCTGCGTTTAATTCTAGAAAGACTTGCTGGTCTTCTGGCAGTTCGTCTTCACTGAAGATAGCGTCAACCGGGCATTCAGGCTCGCACAGAGCGCAGTCGATGCACTCATCTGGGTGAATAACTAAGAAGTTCGGGCCTTCGTAAAAGCAATCTACCGGACACACTTCAACACAGTCGGTGTGTTTACAATTAATACAATCTTCGCCTACTACAAAGGTCATGCCATTCTCCTAGCGCCCTAATTTAACGGTCGCAATTCTAACCGCTTGGTCATCGCTTTAGAAGTGCTTTTATGGAACAAGCTTAGACTTAAGCTGACTTAAAGCGACTAAGGCCTCAATGGGTGTCATTTGGTCCGGGTTGAGTTGTTGCAGAGCCTCTTTCACCGCATCGCTCGCTTCATCAGCAAATAATTCTGCTTGATAAACCGCCGGCGTAGCGGTAGCTGCTTTGACCTGCTTGCTACCTTGCTCTAACTCGGTCAACTTGGCTTTCGCTGCTTGGATGACATTTGCAGGTAGGCCTGCCAATTTAGCGACTTGTAAGCCAAAGCTTTGGCTTGCCGCTCCCTCTCGGACGGTATGCATGAATACGATGCCATCATTATGCTCTTGCGCTCCTAAGTGTACGTTGATCATGTTGTTGCATAGGTTCGGCAGTTCGGTCAGTTCGAAATAGTGGGTTGAAAACAAGGTAAAGCAATGAATGTGATCGGCTAAGCGTCGTGCGGTTGCCCACGCCAAGCTTAATCCATCAAAGGTTGAGGTCCCTCGGCCAATCTCATCCATTAATACCAAACTGTTTGATGTTGCATTGTTCAGGATATTTGCGGTGTCGGTCATTTCAACCATAAAGGTTGAGCGCCCACCCGCCAGATCATCCGATGACCCAATGCGTGTAAAGATGCGGTCGATAGTACTTAAATGGGCTGCCTCAGCAGGCACATAGCTGCCCACGTGCGCCATTAAAGCAATCAAGGCAATTTGACGCATGTAGGTCGATTTGCCGCCCATATTAGGGCCGGTGATCAGTAGCATCTCACGCTGATTGTTCAATAACAGATCGTTCGCAATAAAAGGCGATTCGGAGACCTGCTCGACGACGAGGTGTCGCCCCTGATTGACCTCAAAGATTCTTTCGTCGCTGAAGGTCGGTCGCACTAATCGAAGCGCCTGCCCGCGCTCTGCTAGACAGGCGAGAAGGTCAAGTAGCGCTAAGGCCTCGGCGCAGGCGCGCAAGGGCAACAGTTGGGAATTAAGTGTGGTCAGTAATTCTTCGTACAGCTCTTTTTCGAGCGCTAGCGCTCGACTCTTGGCAGACAATGCCTTGTCTTCGAAAGCCTTGAGCTCAGGGGTGATAAAGCGCTCGACGTTCTTTAACGTTTGTCGGCGTTGATAGTCTACAGGCGCCTGTTCAGCTTGTGCCTTCGACATTTCGATGTAGTAACCATGAACGCGATTGTATGCCACTTTTAATGTGCTAATGCCGGTACGTTCACGCTCTCGCGTTTCA
>Ga0209652_1002751_pt1 | contig 13346 bp, 11 predicted proteins | sample SaaInl74LU_5_DNA_FD_184641 | JGI IMG/M metagenome (GOLD analysis project Ga0209652, IMG submission 184641) | Marine microbial communities from expanding oxygen minimum zones in the Saanich Inlet - ESP_74LU_5_DNA (SPAdes) (version 2) | ecosystem: Environmental > Aquatic > Marine > Intertidal zone...
CAACGATGTCATTTTTGTTCTGACACTATCGTTCGCTTCTTCTTTCAGCTGTCAACTCAACTCAACAAGAGCAAAGGAATGGTTAGCAGTTCGCATTTGGGTCGCAACAAAACCGCTCGGCAACAACCGGAATCTTTTTGGTGCGTGCCTGCAAAATTGCACTATCTACCTGAACTTGCTGCTTTCGTCGTATCTGATGAAGTGCAGATTTGTAAGTTAGCTTTGTTCCGGTACTATCCTATTCTTCCGAGCTGCTTCTTATTGATATCCTCTGGTTGCTTGAATATGGCCGGTGAGAGATTCTTTGATCTTCCTGACATCGATATCGATGCGTCATCAGATGAAGTGAACCGAGGGAAAGAGTTCTATATCCGTCATCTTGCTGACCATTCTCAAGAGTGCTGGGATTATTATGAGAAACAGGTTGTAGGATCTACTAACAAGCAAGCATCTCTTTACATCGGGTGAGTTCATCATCACCGAATTTGCTGTATGTGTGGGCTACATCTACATTTTGTGCTACTGTAGACTTTCCACTTCCAGGAAGCCAGAGTAGTTGTACGCATGGTTTAGCAATCTTGCGCACAATACAAATTGACAATCCAACAGATCATTGGGACCTTGCGTCTATCTACGCTATCGTTTCGCAACTTCTCCATCATTTCCGCTCTTGACTGTGTATCACAAACAATCAATAGCGGTGGAACGAATGCGATCATAAAGGGTTCTCGTATTCAGATGTTACAAGATGCAATGATCCATGTCGATTGCATACTTCAGAAACGATTACAAGATAATCAAATCACTCATCGCGTCACTTTACTAGAAGGAGAGTTGGTTGGAGCATTGACCATGAAAATTGTAATCGGAAATGCCATTGTCGCGTTGGAAGGTGATGAAGACGGCACCTTGATCGGAGAGATAGAGGCTGCAATGAAAAATCTTCTTTTGTTTGGTCGAAAATACATACTTTCTGGAGCTCTTGCACCATCAGAGTGCGAAGTGCTTTATGGTCGATGTGGATACTTAAAGGGTAGGTTGGTTGTTGGTATGTTCTGTTGTATTGTAGCCTATACGCGCCAAGTTCTTCTGACAAAAGATTACTTCTTTTGTATTGAGCAGCTATCAAATTCATTCAGACAGAGATAGGTGATCCAAAATTCGGCAGAGATATCGCAAGTGAGATCATCAACGAGGTGTGGAAAGAGGGTAGACAGGATGCCATTCGCACACCTTTGCCATTGATGTGGAGCTGGAGAAGCAAAATTTACTTGGGTGCATGTCACGGAGTCACTGGTATCTTACACACTTTGTTAGACTTTCAAGATGTGCTGATATCCATTGATAGAAATGCAATGAAGCTCATTAGAGAAACCGCTGCCCTTCTTAGAGAAAACATGTGTACTGAATCCGGTAATCTGTCCAGTTCTATCAAGAGTTCGGGTTCTGCAAAGAAGTCAGATACTCTCGTACAGTGGTGTCACGGAGCCCCGGGGCACCTTCTTCTGCTAACCCAGATGGCCACAAAGACACAGAATCAGACTTATCTGGAAGTAGCAAAAGACTTGGCAGCATCAGTTATCCAACCAAGAGGGCTACTTCGTAAAGGAGTGGGGCTCTGTCATGGTGTATCAGGAAATTCATTTTGCTTCTTGAGCCTTGCAAACGCAATGCGTGAGCTACAGGGTGATGGCCATACAGCAAGCGAATGGATCAATGCCGCCTGTGAATACGCAAATTTTGCAGTAGACATTTTGACGAGCTCAAGTCTATACCCGATCGACCATTTTCACTCTACGAAGGCATGGCGGGGTTGTCATGTTTGTTATTAGCACTTGTTGAAGGTGGAGAAGGACAAAGCTCAAAGTTTCCTCTCTATGAGATATGATCAAAAGCTTGCAAACTAGGAATCAAGCACAAACATCGAGTAATTTACTTGCTAAAGACAACCAGAAACTCGATTTGCATGTTATAGACAGCCAGAATATTTAAATAATACTTCACCGACGAGAAGCACTTTTTGAATCAATGAGTTCAGTCTTCAAGTATGACCTACTCCCACACTTCCAAAGTATATAGGAACACTACACAATGTTCGTTGCTTCATTCACAGGGCAATATATGAAAAGGCGCTAGCCTTAGGACTCCTACGAGTCTGCAGCATGGCCGATACACATATAAAGAACTTGAGTTGTGGCATATATCCTTCTGTACTATCGTAACCGACTATAATGGGCCGCTAAACCACTCGCAGCGTTGGATACGATATGGTGCTAGAGTATTGCTCGCGGCCATCCCAAATTGGACCTCAACCTCATCAGGTCACCTACGAGGCTGTAACATGGCCGATACACATATAAAGAGCTTGAGTAGAGGCATATATCCTTTGATACTTTCGTAACCAATAATAATGGGCCGCTAAATGCTGTGGATTACACCACTCGAAGCGTTGGATACGATATGGTGTTAGAGTATTGCTCGCGGCCATCTCATCAGGTCACCTACGAGGCTGTAGCATGGCCGATACACATAAAGAGCTTGAGTAGAGGCATATATCCTTTGATACTATCGTAATTAATAATAATGGGCCACTTTTAGCTGTTCGTTGCTTCATTCACAGCGTTGGATACGATATGGTGCTAGAGTATTGCTTGCGGTCATCCCAAATTGGACCTCATCAGGTCACCTACGATGCTGTTGTGTCGCTGTTACTGATATACAATTTCAATTAAAAAATATGATCAGTTTTATATATCCTTCGATACTATCGTGACCGACAATAATGGGCCACTAGAAGCTTTTCTTTCTCCATTTATATCGTTTGATATGATGTTGTGGAGATACAATTGGACCTCATCAGGTTAGCTGTTTCTAACTAGGAATCAACCTCACACACAGAACAATTCGTTTGCTATAGAAAACCAGATAATCTAAATAGTCTTTCTCCGACGAGGAACACTCTTTGAATCAAATGCGAGCCTGAATGCACCTTTATTTACCTTCCCTCTCAAGGTTTCAAGTTTGACTAACTCTTGCTTCTTCTCGAGCCCACCTTTCTTTCCACCAGAGCACGCAAACCTCTCAGTGTGTGTAGATCGAATAGTGCACATGGACGGCCCGACAGCATCATTCAAAAATACTGTGTACCATTTTGTCATTTGCACCTCAATCTCTACTGTCGCCCTGGACGTCTTCTCTAAGGTATCTTCTGCTGTTGTAGGGGTTGTCAAGTCACTTGAGCTGACCCGTGAATGCAGCGTCTTTCTCGACAGTTGTTTTGATGCTACAGAGGCTGCAGAATAAAGAAGGGATGCAGGGTATGAATGCTTCCGATCACTAAACTTCGGTGATGATATTTGCAATGGAGGTAGACTTTCAAAGAAACGCGAAGCAGCTCTTACAAGCGTCATATTCTGCAGTCGAGAGGAACGGACATGCAGGTCACCTGCGGTGGATGCTACAGACAGTGAGAACCATGAGACGCCATTTCCATCGGGACTGGAAGTGCGTGGTGGAGTTGTTGTTTGATCTATAGCTTGCACTTCATCCGTAGATTGTTCATTGGCACCATCGAATGAGAGCACATTTGAGTGCGACGAAGATGTTTCGATGGCATTTACCAAGACATCGCGCCACGCAACATACGTCTCATACTTCGTAAAGCAAAGTTGTTGCTCCACCCACTTGCCATCTTCTCTACCTTTAATGCAAAGAATGCAATTTGGGTTCTTCATAGAAGGTGATGCTGGCGTATCATTTGAGAGGTTAAATGAATGGTATCCACTCGAGTGCGAAGACACATCCTCGTTTGTGTGAGAAGAAAATTCAATGGGATCACTCTTCTCCCGCGTTCCAATATGTGCACCAACTAGCAACAGCTGACTCTTCAATCTGTGAGGGCGTGGGAGCTCTTCTTTGTAGAAACAAAGGACACCAACTGAAAGCACTGCAAAGTATCGTCTGGGGTTTTTGTTCTTCTTGCTCCGGACATAAACCCACTCTCTTCGATCAACACTAAGATTTGGCTGCACGCTAGAGATTTGGTGCATGTTACTTGCAACATTGATTTTGATTATTGGGGGTTCATCTTCAACATCTTCGACGACGACTGCGTCATTTGTATCACCACACAAAACACCCACAGACGCTCTAAGATGACTGATCTTTTCGTCATGCTTACCAATCGATCGTAGGACATCCCTAGCGTGTTTAGAGGCCTGTATCTCGGAAATGTTCGTGGATTGATTTTGATGCAACAATGAAGTATGCCTATCATGCTCTAGGATAGATCTTGTAAGGAAGCCAAACACACGCTGTGGACAACACAGAGATGACGCTTGAAAAAGCTTTCCATTCAATTCAATTGTCAAATTCTCAAGATTTCGCCAGAAGCCTTCTAGCTCATCTTTAGGTGCTGTTTGTGGCGATTTAGCAAGCATCCGTTCGTCTGCAAATAAAGACTTGACTGGCACCTCGACGCTTGTTCCCCACAAAACAGAAAATTCTTGCCCAACTTCTGAAACATCTTTTGCTTCCTTCGAAAAGTTTTTGGCTCTTTTCTTTGACAGAGCTAAGAATTGTTGTAGTTGCCGTTCTGCATTGGGATCATTATTTTTCCTACTAACGCCTTCCTTGACACTGCGACCAATCATTCCACGATTTATAACCTTGATCCACGATTGTCTACCTGCTTCTGAACGCGACGCCCAAACACGTGTTTCACCATTCACCACAAGTTCAAATGCATACAAGTGCGTCTCTTTCTTCTTGCCAAATTTGGGAGGTAGCGATAAGGATATTGTATCTTTGCTTTCAAATGGATGAATGTTGTCGCCTTCTTCCAGATTGATAGCTCGGCAAACACTAGTGGAAACCTCTAAAGTTACATTTTTTCGAACCAAGTCACTCTTTGTCGGCAGAGATGAATTGGCATAATAAGATAACATGCCTTTCCTAACTTCTACATATTTGTGTTTCCATGAAGTCAAAAGGCTGCTTTCCGTTGTACCACTTCCACCTACAACATCTGCACTAGTTGATCTAGTGAGCTTGCTCTTTAGTTTGTGTTTCTTGCTGCGAATCTTTTTAGTTGCAGTTCCTCCCTTGATATGAAGTTTGTATAATGGCCCGCTTTTGATAAGTGACAGCAGCGGATACTCTTCATCTTCCTCATCCATAAAATCTGCTTCTTCACTGGTACTAGTGCAGTTTAATGAACGGCGTAAATTGAGTCTACGCATTGCATCATACCGATCTCTTTCTTCCAGCAGTTCCAGACATGCCTGTGATAATAGTACATGCTGATTGAGTACCTCTGCAGATAGAGTGGAGTTCACACCCTCCAGTGATACTTTTTGATCCAATTTTGTCGCCTTTCTATAGTCATCATTACCAAACGCATGGAAGGTTGCACGTTGTTGCTGTTTGTCTCTACCTGGTCTTGGCGGCAAGTGAGCAACTGTATGGTGCCTTCGCAGCGATAGTCTTTTATCTTGACTAGTACTCTTGTCGTTGTTGCCATTGCCATCTTTTTCGCCATCGCTGCTGCTTGAAGCACCGCCCCCCAATGATGTGGACGAGGTTAGATCAATTGATTCTTCCAGCTCCTCCTCTTCATCATCAGATGTGTCAATATCATCATATGATCCCAGCGATGAATTTGAGAGGCTAATCTCCTCGTCATCTATTTGTGGAGCGTCCATGGTATCGACGACCGCAATGTTGTGATTATCCAGCTTCCGTTCCAGCTTCACGACCCCACAGCCCCACCAAAGCCGATGATGATCTCTTCTTGCTTCGACGATGCATGATGAAATCGAGCCGTTACAAGAGCGCTTTTTGAAATAGTTTAGCCCCTCAAAAGCATCCTTTTACTATCCCAAACCAATATGCATCTATTGCTTTGTAGGAAGAAAGAGGAGCTACCACACATCATCATTAACGCTGCCTGAGCCTATTGTATCTCCATTGAGCAGGCACTGGTCTTCTGTGATAAACGTCTCTATTATGGACGGCGACGACATTACCACATCATCTCACCGCCTTTGTTTTCAGTGCGGCGGCTTGGGCATGTCCGATGAGGGCAAAGAGTCATACAAGAGGTTTAAAGACAATCGCAAAAAGAATCATAATCATTTTGAAAAGGTAGTAAATTGGATGGCCAACAGTAATCCTCAGGAAGATCATTCTGAACATGCAGCCATAGATCCTCTAGCCTGGCTGAATAGTCAAGCTCCAACATCCATTGATGGAAGTTGTGTCACTCAACGATGTCTTGATATGCATAGATCCAAGTACAATGATCTCGATAAAGCACAACGTACTGTCTTCGGTGGAACGATCGCTCAGCTCAAAGCAAGGCTAGCAGATAGATTGAATGTCTCACCAGAAGATGAGGGTGCATCTCAGTGGCATAAACAATTAACCCGAGCAGTTGAGTTGGGACAACCTGCCGAATTTTCGGCCAACAATGAAGACGAACAATGTATTAAGGTATATGCAGTGGAGAAGCTTCATCCACGATGTAGACAACTTCATCATTTGATATTTCATGACAATTCATTCTGTGCCAAGATCCGATCAAAGCTTCTACCATCTGCTACTAACTCTTTGACAACACATTGCATGTCGCTAGGTGGTGGTCCTGGGTTTGATCACGTCTCATTTTGTATAGCGACAAAGTTTCTGCATGACATTCAGCCTAAGCGTAGCGACTTATTACCAAATCGAATCAAGACGGAGGTATATGATTTGTATAACAACGACTGGGAGCCTGTGATGGAATCGCTTGGAGAATGTTTTGACGACCAGGAACATTTGACAATGCATCATGTAGATCTTCGGCTGGATCTAGCAGATGAGGCACATGAGCAACTTCGCTCATCGCTTCAAACTGTTGATATAATAATAGCTCAATTTGTGCTTCATGAGAATGCATCCTTTATTGCTCAAGATGTGGAAATTGATGGCGTGCCTCAAAAGCAAATTGTCGGTGTGATGAGAGACATACTCACTATGGCTCCTGCAGGTACCATCATGATTATAACTGACTCGGCCAACACATTGTTTCCATACTTGAAGGATGCTGCCAACGAAAATGGATGGGCATACCTCTGTGCGGAAGAGCAACTGAGAGAGGAGGGTAAGAGACGCGCATATCTTGGACCGAAGTCCTTTCTTATTTTAGAGCGAGAAGTATGTAAATAAATTGCAATATGTATTTTAGTGATGTATTTTAGTGTAAGGTAGCATCATTGATTGACTTGGTGAGATTCATCATCATGATTGACTAGATGAGATTCCATCACTTGGGTGGTCCGATTGTAAATTTGGGCTTCTTCCTCTTTTGACCGGCCACCGTAGTTCGCTTGCCTTTAGCAAACAATGCAGTGTCCTTCTTCACTGGACTAGCCTTTCGGACCTTTGGTTTTGGTTTCCTATTTTCTTCTTCTGCTTTCGGAGGTGACGGCTTTTTGGAGTAAGGATTGACAACTACAGATTTCCTTGGCGAAGGTTTCACGGGCTCCTTCAGTGATTCCAACAGTGCTGGGTCGAACTCGTCCCATACCAATTTCGCCACATTGGCTGGAATAGATACACATCGCTGCCCTTGGTTGTTCAATAGGAAAGTATCCAAAACAGAGTGGTCGATGGGCGTTCCCCAGTTTTGATCGTCATAAGCCTTTGAAAACACGTGAGTATGATCATATGTCTTCAATGGCAAAGTCCCTTTCCCTTCCAGCTCTTGATGATGCAGCTCTAGTTTCCAATACCATTTCTTCTTTGAATAATCATTGGTAGTATCAAGACTTTGAGAGAGTGGAAAAGTGCTGATAGAAGCAGCAGCAGTACATGCATTTTCATCATTCAGTTCAATAACGACTCGTACATCATCATTCAAAAGTGCTTTTGCAATAATATCAGCGATTTGTGATGCATCCATTTCTTCAGGTACAATATCAATACCACGACAGTGTTCGTAGACATCAGGTCCAGTGAGAGGATTTCCACGCTGATAGTAATATCGATACTTGTCATCCTTGCCACTACTTATAGTTTCCTTGTTGTCGGGTACTGCAATGAGAGCCCCAAGACGGATGGCTACCGATAGAGACAATAATCTCTTCTCTTCTGCACTTATAAGGCGAGGGGACTCACTCTTGTCCTTATCGCAATCATCTTGCTCCCATTCATCACTCTTGACAACGTGGCAAAATGATGTACGTCCCTCTTCAGTGACTTCATATGGAAAGACTAAAAAGTCAAATGTAACATCAACAAACAGAGATTCAGGTGTCACTTTTTCATCGGCTCTCCAGCTGCTATCATTTGCTTGCAATTGGGCGAGCATCCATGGAAATTTTGTCGATGGTCCTCTCCAATTGGCTCGGAAAGTATGAGTTTGATTCTTTTGCTTTCCGTCTATTCTTTGAAGCGATTCATCTGCTTCCCTGAGGCAATTGTTTACGCTTGATGTACCTAGTAGCTGCCTGGCCAGATGATATCCAAATTTGTGTATGAAGCGAGTTGTTTTGAATGTTGGCGCTGATGGTTTTGTCGGCGTGGATTGTAAAGATGTCATTGTGAAAATATATGATGTGTTTTGTATGTGTATGAAAATGATGCGTATAGGAGAAATGATATGTAAGTATGTTGACCACCAAGAGGATCAATAGCTAGCACCACATCGTTTTGATCGAACCGGCCGCTTCGCGATGCGATCAATACAATGATCTACAGCACTCCAAGCGTATTGTGTGGTTAATTAACTTGCACTTCTATCTTCATATCGACGATCTGAAAATGGCGGGAGGGCTTGAGAGCCGTTGCGTGTTACGTAGGTGTTACGTGCAAGACAATGGGATCATTGTGCCTCGTCTCTACCCATACTAACAATAAAGCAAGCAAGAAGGAGTAGGCAATAGAACTGACGTCGACCTGTAAAGCATTTATTTATTGACAACACTCAGAGATTTCGCCGCACCGCAGCCGATCAAGTGAACCGAAATTCCAAATTTAAATATCTTGGGAGTTCCTGTCATTTTCAAAGACAAAATCCAAATTATTATTACTGAACAAGCCTTGGACAACAACTGACAATGACGGAACAACGAAAAGCAGTGATCAAGAATGCCGACATGAGCGAGGAAATGCAGCAGGATGCTGTGGATATCGCATCTCAGGCTTTGGCAAAATACAACATCGAAAAGGTGAGTATTGTCGTCTTTTTGTGTGCTCAAAACGATTTAGTATTGAACTTATTAGCAAGATCCTATTACGGAAGGTGAATGACAAACAACATCTCATTCGTTGCCCTTCTCTTTTCCATTCCAATTGCTCGTAGGATGTTGCCGCCTATATCAAAAAGGAATTTGACAAAAAACACAGCCCCACATGGCACGTAATTGTTGGACGTAATTTTGGGAGTTATGTAACACATGAAACAAAACATTTCATCTACTTTTATCTTGGCCAGGTGGCTGTCTTACTGTTCAAGTCAGGATAGCGGGTGAAGTTTTGACTGTAATGTTTGGGTGGAGGTGTGTTGACTGGAAGATAGATTCTTGTTTCTGTTCTTAGGCAGGGAATACGATCGAGTGTTAATTCGATTTTGAAGCTTTTGATGCCAGAGACGGGATATCTTCTTGCGGCATGCTTGGATGGTAGGTGGAATGTTTAGGAATGATGAGCGTGACGTGCACTTTATGTAGCTTCATAGCATGAATAACTTATAATCTGAGATCAGAGGAATCATGCATGATTGAATCATGGCAACTACCAACACTTGTTGAGGCAACGCAAGCAGCAACACAACAACATCCTTTCTACAACATCATACCCTTCCAACTAACATTGAAAGAATGACATCGAGTTTGACTTTGAGCCGTCGCATTGAGGGTAGGCGCATTTCTAACATGGAGTGTGTGAATGAAATACTGGACAGGCAACAACGTCTCGCTGCGATGGCAAGCGACACCGACAGCTTGTACTCCATTGTTGACTTACAGATGCTTGTGGAACACTGCAGGGATTCGGCCAAGTCGAAGATACTTGCATATTATGCCGAAACCTACCTGGTAGTTGCACCTGCCCCAGAAGAGCTTGTACTTCATGGAGCTGCAGAGCTCAAAGTTTCACCTTCGAATACAGCCCAGCTTGTACAGGACTACTCAAGCTTGATTCATCACAAGAATCATGGGATGCTACCGCTTCACGTTGTCGTGACAGCCACAGGAGTTGACCATGTTGGCAGAGTGAAAGCATTTTTGAACGCCTGGCCTGAAGCTGCCAAGGTTTTGGATGCGCAAGGATTGCTGCCAGTGCAAATAGCACTTCTTCATGGAGCTGAATGGGAGGTTGTCAAACTGTTGATTGATGTCTTTCCTTCCGCTCTGCAGTACCCCTTCCTCCCTTGCGCTCCGGTTCCAGGACAATTACGTACGTTGATTGGTCTGCGACCTTTTCACATGGCTTGCAGTCTGAAGTATGGGTTGAGTTTCCTGTTTCAGCTACTTGCAGAAAGCCAAGATAGTATCGCTGCAGCTCCATCCCATCTTATCCACAACAAAGCACACTTCCTTTAAATATTATTATTTAGTGTTACCATTACATCACCCAGCGAACGAAAAATAGAATCCATTTTTCTCTTCATTGCTCTCCCCCAATTCAACTGCTACACAATTTCTTCTCCTCCTTTTCCGTCAGACCTCTTTAATATGACATGTGCGCCTTGACACTTGCTGGATCAACCGCACCATCCTTAAACCTCTCAACATTCACCTTAGGAGGCTCTGGCACTTCCCACAACGATGTCTTCCCCAATGGTCCCTCACAACTAACCTGCCCATTCATCGGCAAACTTCCCCACTTGCCCATGGCAGGAGGCTTACCCTCCTTGCACGCCTCCAATAATTCCACCATAGTCTTGGGAGTCAAGCACTCATAATAATCATCATTCAGTTGAACCATTGGCGCATTCGCACAAGCACCCAAACACTCCACCTCCAACAAGGTAAACATGCCATCCTTAGTCGTCTCTCCATTCTTAATCCCCAAATGCTTCTCAATCGTTTTCTTAATATCTTCCGATCCACAAATCATACATGGCGTAGTACCACAAAGTTGAATGAAGTACTTGCCCACCTTGGTACGGTTGAACATGGTGTAGAAGGATGCCACCTCATAGACACGGGAGGGAGCCGCCTCGACAATTGACGCGACCTTGTCCATTGCCGCGACGGGGAGCCATCCTCCGTGTTGGCGTTGTGCTAGATCGAGGAGGGGAATTATTGCGGATTGTTTGTAGTTGGCGGGGTATTTGGAGAGGACTTTATTGACACGTTGGTAATTTTCTTCGGTGAAATCAAAGTAGGTTTCGGGTGTGTTGTCGGGTGTGTTGATGTGCTGTTGTGCATCGTGATGGAGTGGAAGAGTGAAAGCAGAGTCGATGAATTAGACATGACATGTTCAAATCATTAATATGTATACGTCAACATAGTGGAGACCATTTGAGACTCTTTCATTGATATGATAACTTAACAGCCGATCAACATCATGACAAAAATCACTCCACGTTTTAGGACACAACTCATGTCCGCCTACAATGTGTTGTTCACACTTACAAATGATTGAGCATGTCCCATCGAACGGAGCTGACCCGCAGCATTAGCTCGGTTGGAAGTCGAAGGTAGCCTTCTGGCGAGGAGTCTAGCAGCGGACATCATGGTTGCGGTCTATTTTTGTCGCTGGTTTGTTAGAGGTGGTGGATGGGGGCCGTTTCGGGGCACAGAGGGGGCAGCTTGCCACCTCATCACTCTCATCACCTCCAACACCTCACACCTCGACCAGAGATCCGATTCGCCATAACTCCAAAAGCAATATTAAACGCGAAGCCTAACTCAATCAGTCGTACTCTATCTACCTCTTTTCGTTCTTCTTCTTCACATAAAATGAAAGTAACATCGCAAGCATTAGCATTAATAAGCGCAATTCTATTGAACACATCATCTGCATTTACATCAGTGCATCATCATCGAGCAAGCACATCATCATCTTCTCTTAAAGTAGCAAACGATCTATTCGTCGAAATGACCTCTGAAACAGGAGCCGCCGCAGCCGCTGGAACAGCAAACACACACTCCTCAGTCGAAACCTATTACGGTGATACTCTCAAGGAATCCGCCGATCTCCTAACAAACGCGTGCTGCACTGCCGCCAGACCAGCTCCTCAAATCGCCAAGGCAATTAGCAACATCCATCCAGATGTTATCAAAAAGTATTATGGGTGTGGATTCTGTGTCCCTGATGAAGTGGAGGGTATGGTCATACTTGATTTAGGTTGTGGTGCTGGACGTGATGTCTACATTGCCTCACAATTGGTAGGGGAGAAAGGACGTGTAATTGGTGTTGACATGACTGCAGAACAGCTCAAGGTGGCGAAAGAAACTCAAGCATACCATGCTGACAAGTTTGGATTTGATAATGTTGAGTTCCACGAGGGTTTGATTGAGAAATTGGATGACATTGACTCATTGACGGACGGATCTGTCGATATCATTATTAGTAACTGTGTCATCAACCTCTGCCCTGATAAGGAGGCAGTGTTGAAATCTTGTCATCGTCTACTTAAGCCAGGTGGTGAGCTATACTTCTCTGACGTGTACGCATCTCGTCGTGTCCCACAAGAGTTACGTGAGGATGAAGTACTATGGGGAGAATGCCTATCAGGTGCATTGTACTGGAACGATTTCCAAAACCTCGCCAAGCAATGCGGCTTCAAGGATCCACGTCTCGTGGAGGATGCACCAATTACAATTGAGAATAAAAAGGTTCAGGATAAGATAGAGGAGATGGGACACAAAAATTTGGAGTTTTATTCTGCCACCTACAGATTGTTTCAGTTGGATTGTCTTGAGCCACATTGTGAAGATTATGGACAGGCTGTCATCTACAAGGGAACCATTCCTAGGTTTGAGAGTGGTTGGTCGTTAGATGATCATCATTTCATGGAGAAAGGCAAGGTATTCCCAGTCTGTGGAAATACGTACAACATGTTGAAGGAGACAAGATTCGAGAAGCACTTTGACTTTGTTGGTGATTGGAGCACACATTATGGTATCTTTGATGGTTGTGGTACCTCGATGCCTTTCAAGAGTAGCATTGATGGAGTTAGCACGAAAGGCGGTGGAGGAGGAGGTGGAGGTTGTTGCTAAAAAGTGAAAGTTTGATTTGTCTCGTTGCCTTAATTATGTTACTGTACTGATTGATCGGAAGTAACTCTGGCAAGCTTTCCTTGGACACCACAAACAATAGATAAAAAAACTGTAACTATCTCCGTTTTGTAAAAG
>Ga0209652_1002752_pt1 | contig 13344 bp, 4 predicted proteins | sample SaaInl74LU_5_DNA_FD_184641 | JGI IMG/M metagenome (GOLD analysis project Ga0209652, IMG submission 184641) | Marine microbial communities from expanding oxygen minimum zones in the Saanich Inlet - ESP_74LU_5_DNA (SPAdes) (version 2) | ecosystem: Environmental > Aquatic > Marine > Intertidal zone ...
AAGGCCAACACGTCCTCGCCGTCGCCGCGCGTCACGCCGCACGCGGCGCACTCAGAGAAGAAAAGAGCCTCGCAGGACATACACCGCCGGCGGTGAGGACACCACGCCGAAACAGGACACGTAGAACGTTTTTTGCCATTCCCTTCTTTGTCGTCGCGGGATCCCGATCCCGATCCAAATCGTGGGACGCTCTTGGGACACACGCCCGCGTTTCTCGCCACCGCGTCGCACCGGAAACACGTGCCGCTCTGGACCCACAGACCGCCGAAGACGCCGCCGCACGCGCCGCACGCCTGCTTCCCGCGCAGGTACGCCAAAGCGGGCGTAATCGCCGTGTCCGGCGGCCACGTTTTGTTTTGGTGTTCATCAGTCGCTTTTTCCGGAGGACCTTTCGTGACCGGTGGTGTTCCGGAATTTTCGAAAACGTTTTCCAGCACGCCCGCGCTCGCGCCGGGGACCATGGCTTCGAGCTCGGCGAACATCACCGGGCGCCACTTCGCGACGGTGGCCCTGTGCTGTGCGATGAGCGTCCCGATTTTAAACTCGGCGGGGAAGAAATCGGCGCCGCCGTGGTCACCCGCCGCGAACAGACGACGCGACGGGTGTTTCAGAATCGTACCCACCGCCCACGCGAGGTCGCGCGTGGCGGGCGCGCACCCGCACAGAAGCCCGCGCAAACGGTCGTGCACGTTCGCCGAACGAAGGCTTAAAACAGCGGTCTCGTCGTAGTCCACGCCGCGCGTACGGAAACGAGTAACTCTACTCGTCCGCGTGGTGTCTTTGTTTCCTTCTTTTCCTTCTTCTTCTTCTTCTTCTTCTCTGACGCTCGTCTCGTCGTCGACGCGCGCGCCGATGTCGTCTCGCAGCACGCTCTCCACCGACCGCGTTTGTTTCTCTAAAAGCGCCGAGACGTTGTCGAACTCCAACGCGGTTTCCTCCAGGTGCGCGGCGTACGAGCGCGTCTCGTGTAAGATCGCCAGCGCCTTCGCGCCGCCGCGAGCGATGAGAACGCGCTCGAGAAACGAAGCGACGAAATGCGCCGGTAGCGGAAAACCGCGCTCGTGTGTTCGGCGCGCGACGGACGCGAGAAACGCGTCGAGCGCTTCACGCGCCGGCGTTTTTTTTTCCTCTTCTAATTCTTCTTCTCGCGGCTCTTCTTCCGTAGACACCACGCCGGTGGTTTTCGCTTCGTCTCGACTCGTCACTCGCATCTTCTCGAACGAAGAAGCTTCTTCTCGAGGAAAGCTTTTTAGGCGTCCGGAAGGAACGTCGTCGGAGCTCACGCGAAAAAAGACGTCGTCGTCGCCGCCGCGCGAAATTTCGCGCAGAGCGTCTCGCGCCTGTCGTAGCCAGCTCCGCGTGGTGAGGCTGGCGGGCATTTCTTTCAGCCTGGCGGGCCTGGGCGCGTCCGGGTGCCTGGGGACGCAGCATATCTGCTTCGTGAGCACGCGCCCGTCGTACGCCGCGTGCGACGCGCCCTTACAGCGCATGTGCGCGACGCACACCTCGCGGTACCGCTCGACGCGCGTGAATCCGTTTTCGAAGTTCATGTCGTCTCGCCAGAAGGTGGCCATCCGCCGCAGCTCGTGCTCGAGCGGGTCCGCGGCGTGCCAGCAGTGCAGGAGCACCTTCTTCAGGGAAACCAGGTTTTTTCGCAGATCGAACGCCTCCGCGAGCCCTTCGCGAACCAGCGCTTCCGTCACCGCAACCGCCAGGTCCGCCGGAAGCGTCGCGCGGAGATCAGCCTCGACCAGCGAGAAGCTTCCCTGCGCGAAGTTGAGGATGTTTTTCCTCGTCACGTCCAAGGGGCACTCGCCGTCCACGGACGCCGCGAAACACGCGCGAGCGTGCGTCTCCCACGCCTCCGCGTCGCTCGCAAGCACCCACGCCGCGTCAGGCATCGCGGGCGCCATCGAGGCGCGCGGACGCCGCACCAGCACACGCCGCGCGACTCGAGAAGTGATGACGCGACGCGCATCTTCCGACGTTTTTTCACCAGCGGCGGCGGTGCCTGTCGGCGGTCGTCTTGGTCGGAAGTTCAGATTTCGTCTCGCGCTCGAGAACGAGACGATCGACATCGAGACGCTCTGAGTAGTGGGCTAAAAAGAGTCTACCGCCGCCGCGATTCCTCCTACGCTTCCTCTCATCAATCACCCCTTCCTCGTTCCCGAGCGCAGCACGGCGACGGAGGCGTTCCCCCGGTTCTGCTTGTTCCGCGCCGCCTGCACGCGCGCCGCCTGCATCTTGGCGCCCTGCTTGCTGTGCCGGCTCACCACCCCCTTGATGCGCACGCCCTTCAAAAACTGCTTGCTTCCCGCGGTGTGGTAGTGGCTCCCGCCGCCCCCCGCGCCCCAGTGGTGCACGATCGCGCGCCGCGCCGCGTTGTCCGCGAACCCGGCTTTGGTGGTGAACTGCGCCGCCAGCGCCTTGGACGCGCCGCGCAGAGCGACGCGCATAGAACGCGTCGCGATGGCGTTAACCTGCTTGTTCCGCTCGCGTTCCGCCAAACGCGCCGCCGGCGCCGCCGCCGCGACGCGCTTCTCGTCCGCTTTGCTCCCCCGCGCGACGTAATCGTTGCGGAACTTCTGCTTGTAGTACCGCCGGAACGAGCGGTGGCCGAGCTGCTTGGTGCGCCCGTGCTTGTCCCGCAGCACCAGCTCCAACCCACCGCCGACGCGGTTCGAGTCGAACAAAGCGGATGTTCCGGACGCGTCGCCGTTTTCTGCTGACTGGATACTCGCGTTCCCAGGGCCGTTTCCAAAGTCGTAAAACTCGCCGTACTCGGGCTCGTACCCGTCCGCGTTCGCCCTCGCGATCGCCTCGTCGAACAAGGGGTTCCCCCGGAACACCGCGGGGGGCTCGAAGCGCACGCGCACGTGCCCGGCGTCGCGCATGTGCCCGCGCACGCCCTCCAGCGTCAAGAAACGCTTTTGGCAGAACAGGCACTGCTTCCGGCGCACGATTTTGCGGCGCAGGTAATTAACGAAGCCCTCTTCGTCGGCGAGCGAGTCCCTGTACGGCACGACGAACCCGTGCTTGACGCGCATGTACTCCAGGTTCTGTTCGACCGTCTCCGACTCGTGCGCGTCGAACAGAGACGCGAACGGGTTGGGGGACGCGTCCGCGTCCTTCTCCTCGTCCGTCTCCCAGTCGGAGGCTGACGATTCCGATTCCGATTCCGAGGTCGCGTCGAAGTGCGCGGCGTTCGCGTCGACGACGTCCTCCACCGCGCCGTCGCGTTCCGCCGAAAAAAAAAAGTCAGCGGTCGCGTCATCGTCCACGACCAGGTCCGTCAGCCGATCGGTGGTCGTTGACAGGCCGTGCACCGAATCGCTTTCACGTTCGGAGTCGTCGTCGGCGTCCGAGTCGTCGTCGACGTCTTTTTTTGTCTTCTCGTCGTCGTCGGTATTTTCCTCCGCGTCTTCCTCGTCGTCCTCCTCCTCGTCGTCGTCCCCCTGGACTAATTGCCCATAGAGAAGCGAGAACGCGCTCGCCGGAAACGTCGCGCGCGCCGCGGGAAACGAAGCGCCGGAAGAGCCCCGAAGGAAAGGACTCGTGCTCTCGTTTTGGTCGTCAGAGTCGTCGTCGTCGTCGGCGACGCGTTCGTCGTTCGATCGTCCTTTTTGAGAAAGGCGCGCGACGTCGTCGTCTTCGTCGTCGTCGTCGTCTTCGTCGTCGTCCCTCTCCTTCTTTCCTCGCTTCTGCTTCCCGCGGTTCGCCTTCTTGTTCACCGTGGGGTTACGCACACGCCAGCTCTCGTCTTTGTCGTCGTCGTCGACGCAAAAACCGTCTCTCGCCGCGGCGGCGCTTCGCTCCGCCGCGAGCCGGGCTTTGGTCGCCTTTTTTTTCCGCATCTTCTCGTCGTGCTCCTCCTTCAGTCGGCGCGCCTTCTCGTTGCCGGTGCCGCGGCACCCGATCCCGAACCCGCCAATCTGCACCTTGTTCCCTTTACTCTGCTTGTTGTTCTGCGTCAACGTGGCGTTCTCGGCGCTCTCGTCCTCGTCCTCGTCCGAGCTCGCGTCGCCCCTGCGTCGGCCCTTCTTCTTCTCCTTGGCCGATCTCGCAGCCGCCTCGGTCGCGGCCGCCTCCGCCTCCGCGCGCTCCATCTCGTTGCGCATCGCCTTGGTCATGCCCTTGACCCGCTCAACGGTCTTGGGGTTGGACTTGCCCTTCGCCATCGCGCGAGGTCGGTCGTTCGTTCGCTCCCGCCGCGGTCAAGGTAAGCTCTCAGACGCCTCCGGGCCTCTCGACCCGAGACCCGAGAAAAAGCGACGCCACGACAAGCTTGCAGCTCTCGACGGATCTCCAACGCCGACGGTCGAGTCCCACCACACACGCGGCCCTTCACACACTCCGCGAGCCCCTCGCGCTTACGCCGCCCGAACGCGCGAGTGGACCCGTGCGTGCGCCGCGCCCTCGCGCGGTCCGGGGCGGCTGTGCCGCGGCGTCTGGTGTGCTCCGCGAGTCGCGCTCGGCACCGAAAGCGAAGACGCGAGCGGCGGAGGCTGCTCGAAATCACGAAATCAGGAAATCGCCGCGATCGAAGAGGAAAAAAAGGGAGGAGGTTCGTGGCACGTGACTGGGGGGTACACGAGGGGGGTACACGCGATTGGGATTTTCAGACTGATTCCCGTGTGGGTTCGTTTCAATCGACGGGGGGAATCAGGCTCGAAAGGCGCAGCTGTCGATGCGTCCAACGACTCGATTTAAACGCCCAGGCGTCACGACTGCGCGCGACGCGCGCATTACGACTCGCGCGAGCGGCTGTACGCAGCGGCGTCGCGAGTGTGAGACGCGCAGGCGCGCGACTCTCCGCGTGTACACGCGCGAAGCCCGGGGACCGCCGCGCGCAGGTCTCGGGGCGCGACATCGAGGCGGGGCCTCCGGCGCATTGATCCCATCGCGGTCGCTCGGGTGAGCTTTCACGCATCGAACGGCCATGGCGGGCTCCGAGCTGCCCCGCCGGCGCTCGCCCCGGCATAGCGGCGGCGCCCCCCCCGCGGACGCGCACGCGGAGAACGTGCTGCCCTCCCCCGCGGCGACGCCCTCCAAGCCGGCGACCACGCCCACCGCTGCGGAGGCGAAGGAGAACGTCGCGAGCGCGACGCCCTCCTCCATCCTCAAGCGCAGGCGCAGGAGCATCTTGAGCGAGGTGAGCAAGGTGGACGGCAAGTCCCCCAGCGGCGCGGGGCGACTGAGCGAGGCGGCCAGGAAGAAGCGCAAGCAGTCGCTCGCCTCCAGAAGAGTCTCCTTCGCGGTGGAGTCCGCGCTGGAGTCCGTGCGCGAGTTCCAGAAGGATGAACGCGACGCCGACAAGGCGTTTCCGGATCCCTCCGCGTCGTTCGTCCCGCCCAAGCCTCCGTCTGTGGCGACGACGGCGACGTGCCCCCCTCCCGGCCCGGCGGCGACGACGGGGCCCGGTGGGCCCGGACCCGTCCTCGCCGCGCCGACGTCGCCGTTCGGCGCGGGGCCGGCATCCGCCGCCGCCGAGGCGGCGATGGCGGCGTTCTCGCCGGCGCCGGCGGCGACGCCCGTCGCCGCCGACGTCGCCGCGACGCCACGCGCCGAAACGAAACCGGATCCGTTCGCGGCGTTCGGCGTGAGCGACAGCCCCGCGGCGTTTTTCGACGCCGCCGCGAAGGAGGACGACACCGGCACGCCGAACACGGAAACGCGAGGAAACGACGGAATTGTCTCCTCGGACGCCATGAAACGCGTCTCCAACGCGTCCGATTTCATCCCCCTCGGGACGCCCGCGAGCGCCGCGCCGTCCAGCGCGGCGCGTTCGGCGTACTCGGAGCGCGGCGTTTCGAGCGCGTCGCCGGCAGTGGCGCCCTCGCCCGGCTCGATGTTCACCGCGCACCTGCCGCGGCGGGTCACGATGGACCCCGGTCAGTACCGCGACGCGATGCGCCTGGCGGCGGAGGAGGCCAAAGAGCGCGACCCAACGGAGGAGCTTCCTGAGCCCATCGTCGAGGAGGAGGAGGAGGAGGATGGCGACGACTCGGACGTTTTGGAAGCCTCGGACGGCGGCGACGCCGCCGCCGGCGCCATCACCGCCGCCGTGCCCGGCTTGTCGGCGCTCGCGGACGAGGACGAGGACGAGGACGATTTCGGGGACGACAGCCAGCCCGGCGAGCGCACGATGAGCATGCTCGAGGCGATGAAGGCGTCCGTCCCAGAGGCGTCGCCCGGTGACATCACCGCGGCGGTTCCCGGTTTGTCGGCTCTCGCGGACGCCGACGACGACGACGAAGTCGGGGACGGATCTAATTTCGCGTCCGCGGAGAAGAGCCCCGCCATGCAGGGTTTGCCCATGGGGAGCGTCACCGAGGACGTCGCCGCGAACCTCGCCGCCGAGCTCGCCGCCGCCGTCGCCGCCGACAACGAGAAGGCGACGCTTCTCGGCGGCGAGGTTCGCGCCGATAAGCCCCAGCCGGAGACCACCGAGGAGTTTGCCTTTTCGGCTGCGCTGCGCGAGTCGGAGGCGGCGGCGCCCGAACGCGCGGGGCGCAAGTCGCTCGCCAAGAAGCGTCGCATGACCCTCGGCGTGAGGCACGACGTCTCCGCGGACGCTATTCCGTCGCCGGCGACGGAGGCGGAGGAGGCGGCGATGGACCTGAACCTCTCCGACTCGTTCGAGGTTCCCCCCGGCGCCGACGCGGCGGCGGCGTCGGTGGTGTCGGAGGGGCTCACCACGCACGAGCGTCTCTTCCCGGAGGAGGCGGAGGAGGCGCCGACGGAGGAGGCGCCGACGACCGAGCCGACGCCCGCGCCCTCCTCGGACGCCTTCTCCGAGCCGGGCACGGACACCGTGAACATGCTGGCGAAGATGAAGGACGACACGAAGTATGACGTGAGCGTCAGCGACCCCGCGGCGACGGCGGGTGGGGACACCGCGACGGGATCCCTCCCGATTTCTGCTTTCGGGACCCACACCCACTCGCTCACGGGGCTCACGGGGCTCACGGGACCCCTATCGTCCGCGTTCAAGAGCATGCCCGCGACGACCCCCTCTGTGGTGGGCTCCGGCTCAAACGCGTCGCCCTACTCCAGCGAGGGTACCGTGACTCCCGCGAACCCGACGCCCGCGTCGGACGCCGGATCGGACGGCGACGGTTTCACGCCCGGACCGGACACGCTTCTGATGATGGAGAAGCTCAAGGGGCGCAAGCACGGCGACGCCGTGTTGGACAGCGTGCGTCGCACGATCGGACGCCCGTCTTCAGGACGCCTCTCCGCCGCCGCGTGGGTCGCGCCGACGCCGCTGCCCCCCATCGGCGCAGCCATGGGCGCCGCGTTCACGCCCGGCGGCACGGGCACCATCGCCGGCGGCAGAGGCGGGTTCGGTTTTGCGTTCGGCGCGAACGGCGGTTCGGCGCCGCGTCCTTTCGGCGCGTTCGGCGACCACACCTCCACGTCGCCTTTCGCGCCGGGCGCGTCCCAGCGCCTGGCGCTGCGTAGCGCCAAGAAGGCGAACGACGCGCTGGCGCTGGGTCTGCTCGGCCTGCCGCTGGAGGCGCCGCCCGTGCCGGCGGCGCTGCTGGGCTCGGACGCGCGCCCGGTGGAGCTCCGCGAGTTTTTCCACGCGTGCGAGGTGAGCTTCATGGACGCGAAGAACCTGCGTCGCAAGAGCCTGGCGATGACCTCGCTGTGCGCGGCGCCGCCTCCGGCGACCATAGCGGAGGCCCTGAAGCTGGTCTGCCTGACCGCGCCCGTGATCGAGGCGATGGACCCCATGCACGACCACCTCAACGACGCGCTGGCGAGTCTGGCGAACGACATCGATCGTCTCCGCGGCGAGGTTGAGGCGGCGCAGCCGCCGCTGCTGCGGCTGGCGGCGTCGCGCGACCCCGCGCACGGCGCGGCTTTACGCGACGCGGGCAAGATGCTCAAGAAGCAGTGTCAGCTCGCGGCCAAGGAGGACCACGCCACGCGCAGGCTCGCCACGGAGCGCGCCGTGGCGGCTTCTCTCTCCAGCGCCAAAGCCGCTCTGGAAAAAGTGCGAAAGTCCCTGCGCGACTCGCGCGAGGTGTGCGTCGAGGCGGCGCAGTGCGCGGACACGCGCGAGGTGGACCTCAAGCGCCGGATCGCGCTCACCGGCGACGCCCAAACCAGGGACGCGCAGAGGATGCGCACGAGGGAGGGGGCTTTATTGGCGCTCGCGGAGCGACGCGCGCGCGTCGAGCGATTGCGCGCCGCGCTCGGCGAGCGAAACGCGAGCGCCATCGCCGCGCAGAGCCGACGCGGCGAGGCTGAGGCTGAGATTGCGCGCGCCGAGGCTGCGCTTAAGGAGGCGCGCGCGGGCGCTGCTTCGAGCGGCGACGCGGACGGCGTGTTACGAGACGGAGGCGCCGCTCGACGAGCCGCCTCGACCGCTCGCGTTTTACGATTGGCGGAGCGCGCGCGGAGAGCGGGGGACGCTTTGCGCGTCGCCAATCGCGTCGCGCCGTGGACTCTGGAGAAGGTGTGTCAAGGCGGGTCCTCTGTATCCGGCGGCGCCGAGCTGGTCGCGCGCGTCGGGCGCCTGTTCCGCGTCGCTGTGGACCTCGGGACGGGCGCGGGAAGAGTCACGCTGTGCGCGGACGTCGCGGGAACCGCGGTGACCCCCGCGGGGGGCGCGGCTTTCGCCGCCGCCGTCGCCGGCGCGCCGCGCGCTTGGAGCGAGACGAGCGCCGAGGCGTGCGGCGGCGACGTCGCCGCCGTGCTTCAGCGCGTCTCCATGGAGCTGCGGCGCGCCGAGTCAGTGCTGGCGGAGGCGGAGCAGTGCCGCGCGGCGTTCCCGCGCATCACGCGCGTGCGGTGCACGGCGGGGGGGGACATGGAGCTCACCTTTGTCGATTTCGCGCAAGAGCGAAAAGTACGGGTGGCGTTGACCATGGCCAAAGGCGCGTATCCGCGCGGCGCGTTACGACCGCGCGTCGCCGTGACGCACGCGGGGCGAAAGGGCGCGCCGACGCTCCCGGACGCCGCCGTCATCGAGGCGGCCATCGAGCGCGTGCCCGCGGGCGAGGCCTCCAGGCGGCTGCTGGGCGTGTGCCGACTGGTGGACTGGATCGTCGCCAGGGGGGAGCAGGGCATGGGGGACGCCGCGCGAGAGGCGGCGGCGGCGGCGCGCGCGCCGCCGCCGGCGCCGCCGCCGGATGTCTTCCTCGGCGCCGAGGGCGCCACGCTCCCCGCGGTGGCGCGGCGAGGCGAGGGAGGCGACGCGGATGCCGACGCGGACGCGGTCGCGGTCGCGGACACGTCGCTTCCGGAGGCGTCGGCGTCGGCGTCGGCGTCGGCGTCGCTCGGCGTTCCGGAGGACGCCCCGGAGGAGGCGGAGGAGGCGCTCGAAGGCGGCGGCGACGTTTCCGGTTTGGACGCGGATCGCGCTTCGCCGGCGGGGGGTTCGGGTCGCGCCGACGCGGAGGGGACCGCGGCTGTGGCGCCCTCCGCGGCGTCGCCCGTGGGTTCGGCGCCCACCGACTCGCCCGGCTCGGAGTGGGGCGCGGAGGCCACGGACACGCTGGGCGACGCGGTTTTGGCGTGTGCGGGGGCGGGCGACGCGCCGGTCGCCAAGACGCCCGCGGGGTTCCAGAAGGGGAGCAACCCTTTGTTTGACGACTCGGACGAGGAGACGGACGCCGGCGAGGGCCATTCGTGACTTGACTGTCGCGCTGTAAGGGCGCATCAGGGAGAAGAGGCGAGAGCGACGAACGACCGAGTGTGCATATCAGCATGAGCTCTACCTTTTACCTTTGGTACTACGTGGACGCGTCGCGGAGACGCGAGGTTGGTCTATCGCGCCTTGCATTGCGCGCATCTCGATTTTCTTTTGCCGTGGGAACAGCCGACGCAGTCCACGCACCACTGTTTCACCTTGCCATGCGGGCAGCCGACGCAGTCCACGCAGTTGCGTTTCACCTTGCCATGCGGGCAGGGGTTGCAGTCCACGCACATGTCTTTCCGCTTCCCATGCGGGCAGGGGTTGCACTCCGCGCAGCTGTGTTTCCGCTTGCCATGCGGGCAGCCGCTGCAGTCCGCGCAGTCGCGTTTCAGCTTGCCATGGGGGCAGGGGTTGCAGTCCGCGCAGTCGTATTTCAGCTTCCCATGCGGGCAAGGGTTGCAATCCGCGCACTTGCGTATCACCTTGCCATGCGGGCAGCCGCTGCAGTCCGCGCAGCTGCCTTTCACCTTGCCATGCGGGCAGGGGTTGCACTCCGCGCACATGCTTTTCCGCTTCCCATGCGGGCAGGGGTTGCAGTCCGCGCAGCTGTATTTCAGCTTGCCATGCGTGCATCCGCTGCAGTCCGCGCAGCGTTTCTTCAGCTTGCCATGCGGGCAGGGGTTGCAGTCCACGCAGCTGTATTTCAGTTTGCCATGCGTGCATCCGCTGCACTCCGCGCAGTTGTATTTCAGCTTACCGTGTGAACACCGCTTCCGAACTCTCTCGCCCATCGTGCACGAGACCTGCGACCTCCTCGACTCCGCTCCGCGCGTCCTCGCGTCATCTCCAACCTCGCGCCGCGGGTTGTGACCGCCCGATCGAGAACGCGATGTAATAAATTCACAACGATGTTCTTATTGTTATCTCGTGGGCGATCGCCGCATTGCCCATCCGCGCCCTCCACGATGTCAGTGGCGGCGGCGACGGCCCCGCCGCGGGCTCGCGCGCAGCGCGCCCCGTCGCGTTCGGCGTCCCGCGCTGCGCTCCGATCGCCGTCTTGCCCGCCCGCGCGCCGCGTCGTCTCGGCGCGCGCGGTGACGGCGCCCCCACCCCCCTCGGGCGCCTCGTTCGCGGGCGACGACGGCGTGCCCTTCTTCGCGCTCTCCGACGCCGACCGCGCGTCCGAGCTCAGGGCGAACCCCGAGGCGATCGCCGCGGCGGCGGCGTCCCCGGACGCGGTGCTCCTGCCCCTCTCCGGCACCAAGGTCTGGGTCTTTCCCGAACACCCGAACACGGAACCGTCGTCGGTGTCGTCGCACGTCCGATGGCGCCCCGCCGAGGCGCTCGTGCGCGACGTCCCCGAGGACGCGCTCGACCGCGGCGCGCTGAGCTTCCTGGGCTTCCGGGCGCGCGACGGCGCGGCCGTCTTCTGCGCGGACGTCGCGAGCGACCCTTTGACGGAAGCGGCGGTGCGTTCCGCCGTGCGTCAAAGAGAGGGCGACGACGAAACCGAAAACGCTTCGATGTCATCATTAACGATCGCCGACGCCAAGTCGGTGGGCCCAAAAATGCGCCGCGCCGACGCCGGGCTTCTCGCCGCCGCCGCGGGCTTGGCGCGGTGGCAAAAAAGCGTCCGCTTCTGCTCCGAGTGCGGCTCAAGAACGGGGTTGGTCAAGGCTGGGCACAAAGCTTCGTGTTTAGACGAAACGAAGAAAAAGTGCCGCGGGGCGTTTTACCCGAAACTCATGCCGGCGGTGCTCACTTTGTGCACGTGCGGCGAGTACGCGCTCCTCGCGCGGAACAGCAAGTGGCCGCGCGGGTTTTATTCGTGCCTGGCGGGGTTCGTGGACCAGTCCGAGTCGTTAGAGCAGGCTGTCGCGCGCGAAGTGCTGGAGGAGTCCGGGATAAGGATCGACGATAAGAGAACGAACTACGTCGCGTCTCAGCCGTGGCCGTTCCCGTGTCAGCTCATGGTCGGGTTTGAAACCGAGGCGAGCGCCAAGCGAGTCGCGCTGCCGCCTCTCGCGAACGCTCGCGAAAACGTCTTTTCGTACCCTCCCACGCCCAACCTCGATATCCACGAGCTTAGAGACGCGCGCTGGTTCCACAGGGAGTGGCTCAGGGAGGAGCTTCAGAAAAACCTGAGCGACCCGCGCGAGGGCGGCGGCGAGATCCCGCTCGGGTCGGTCGCCGTGCCCGGCGCGCACGCGCTCGCCAGGCACATGCTCGAGCGATGGGTGTTTGAGGGCTCCCTGGGTTCGGGTTCGGGTGTCGACGGCGGGTTTAGGGCGAACGAAAGCACGACTCGATCCGGTTCCGGTTCTAGTTCCGGCGTTGGTTCGATCCCCGCGGTGGGCCTCGGCGGCGGCGCTTCCGCGCCGCGGCGTCCGGCCACCAACCGGTCGTTTACGTTTGTGTGCGTCGATTTCGTCGGCGCGGGTGGCGGGACCCGCACGGTTTTGCGCATGCAGCCCACCGGGGGGGGAGGCGCGCCCACCGACAACGACCACGCGCGTCTGCTCGCGGACGTGGAGCGCGAGGCGGCGAAGCGCTCTCAGGCGAGACGGCCTTCTGTTTCGAGCGATGACAATGACACGTCCGACGCACAAGAGAGGAGACTCGAGACGAAAACCTCTGAATCTTTTCGCGTGCTGGGCGGCGGGCAGCTGTGTTTCCGCGGCGGCGAGGTTTCGGAAAACGCCGCGTACGACGACGAGCGCGAGGCGTGTTTGACGATCGTGCTTAGAAACGGGGGCGGAGGCGAAGCCGGTGGGGTTTCCGTCGCCGCCGCGCAAACGGAGGTGGTCGCGGCTCTGCTCCGCCGCGCCTACCCCATGCACGACGTGCTCGTTCCCGGGAGGGAAGGCGCTTCGGGGGAGTATCAGTATTGACGTATGCATAGTACTAGCTAGACTACGTCTCGTATAGTATTTGGACGCCACGAAACGCGTGTGTTACACGCGTTTCGCACCCTCTCGAGTTAGGTCAACAGGTCTCGTTCGTCGCGGCCCTGTCTCGCCACAGCTCGCGCGCGCGGTTCAGGGCGTGGCATGAGCGGTTGCGCCAGAGGGTTGGTCACCGCTCCCCCGTCCGTGGCGGCGCGACCGGCCTTGCCCCGAAGACCCGCCTTCGCGGCGACCAAAGGAGGGACCGGGGGCGCATCTCGGTCTTCGATCCGATCGACGGTGCCGACGCGACGAAAGACGGCGCGAGCGGGATCGCGCTTCAAACTCCCTTGTTCGCCTCGAACGCGCGGCGTTTCGCTCCCCCCCCCTCGCGCCATGGCGGAGGACGCGTCTAAGACGCTGGACCTCCCGGAAAACAGCCTCGCGCCCGCGGACTCGAAGTGGCAACGCACCGTGACCCGGGTCAGCAAGGCGGTCGTGGTCATCAAGACCACCGGCACGCGAGCCTTCGACACCGAGGCGGCTTCCAGCGCGTACGCCACTGGATTCGTGGTGGACAAAGCGCGCGGGATTTTGCTGACGAATCGCCACGTCCTGCGTCCGGGGCCGGTCGTCGCGGAGGCGGTGTTCCAGAACAGAGAGGAGGTGCCGCTTCGGGCGCTGTACGCGGACCCGGTGACGGTGCACTCGGTGGGCGGGTACACCGTGGCGACGTACGGCTTCGTGATGTACCAGGAGGCGCGTGCCAAGGCGTCAGCGGCGGCGGCTTTATCGAGCCAAGGAAACCTA
>Ga0209652_1002753_pt1 | contig 13342 bp, 4 predicted proteins | sample SaaInl74LU_5_DNA_FD_184641 | JGI IMG/M metagenome (GOLD analysis project Ga0209652, IMG submission 184641) | Marine microbial communities from expanding oxygen minimum zones in the Saanich Inlet - ESP_74LU_5_DNA (SPAdes) (version 2) | ecosystem: Environmental > Aquatic > Marine > Intertidal zone ...
CGCGAGCCTGCGCCTGGGCGACGCGCGAGCGGCTGTGCGAGGCGCGGAAAGTTTGCTGTCGCCGGAAGCCGTCGCGGCGGGCACGCGATCGGAGGATGCCGTCGCCGCCAGGCACGCGTGGGCCGGCGCGCTCGCGCTCGCGGCGGAACCGGCACACTCGCCGCCGGAGACGCCGAACGCGTCCGCGCACGCGCCGGCGGCGCACGCGCGCGTCGCGCACGCGCTGTGCGCGTCGGCCACGGACCTTGCGGGCGTCATGGAGGCCAGGAGGCACGCCGTGGCGGCGATTGCGGCGGCGCCCGATGAAAAAAGCCGCGCCGCCGCCGTCAAGGCGGCGCGCGCCGCCGAGAAGGACGCGGCGACCAAATTCCCCTCGGCGCCCCTCTTCGCGAGCACAGCCACCGCCGCGCTGGCGATGCGCGCGTGCGGCGCGCTCGCCGCGCGCCTCGCCGCGGACGCGGCCGACCCGGACGTGCCGGAGTCGGAGCGCGCGCGCGCGTTTGCCGGCGCGCGGGCGCTCCGTGGTGCCAACAGCGCCGCGCTCCGCGTCGCCGACGCGGCGGCGCGCGCGGCGGCGGCGGCGCGCGCGGCGGCGCGGCGTGGTACTCCCGCGCCGGCGCTCCCTCCTCCCTCCGTGTTCAGCACGGCGCGCGTCGCGCTCGCGGCGGTCACGGGCGCGTTCGCGGGGGACGCGCCCGCGGACGCGCACGGCGCGCGCGCGCGCGCCGCCGCCTGGGACGCGGCGGCGATTTCGGGCGCGGAGGGCGACGCGCTCGACGCGCTGGTCGCGTCGGCGCGGGTCGTGACGAGCGCGGTTCTGCTGGGCCTCGAGACCGACCGGCCCGCGGCCGCGAACGCGGCGGCGAGGCGCCACGCGGCGACTCGAGCCGCCGCGTGTCGCGCGGCGGCGGCGATGGGGGAGGCGCGGTGCGCTTCGCTCGCGGCGTCCGGCGCGTCGGGGGCGTCGACGGAGCGCGCGACGGAGGCGGATGCGGCGATGGCCGCGCTGGAGGAGGCGGTTCGGCGCGTCGCGGAGCTGGAGGTGGTGCCCTCCGGCGTGCGCGTGGAGGCGCTGCGCGCCATGCTGTGGCTCCAGACGCCCACGCGCGACCCCGGCGCGGGGGAACGCGCGCGTCTGGTCCTGGCGAACGGCGCGGGCGGAGGCGCCGCGGCGCGGTTTGAGGATTTCGAGTCGTACGAAGCGCACGTCCGTCGCGAGGGCGAGAGCGCGGAAGAGCGCAAAAGCGCGTCCTCGGCGTCCTCGGCGTGCGTCGCCGACGTATGGCGGGGCTGCGACGCGCAGAGGCACCTGCTGGATGCACTCGCGCGTCGCAGCGCGACGATAGCGGCGGCGGGACCGCCGGCGGCGGCGGCGGCGGCGGACCCGCGGATGGCGGAGGCGCGCGCCGCGTGGACGCGCGCGACGCTCGACGCCGTAAAGAGTGTGGTCGCCGGCGGCGCGCGGTCCGCGGACCCGGCGGCGGTGGTGGATGCCCTGCAGGCGTCTACGCGCGCGTCTTTGCCCGGCGCTTCGCGCAAAAGCGTTTTGGAAACCACCGGCGCGCTCCTGCGGGCCGCGCGCGGCGCGGAGGCCAGAGAGCTCGCCGCCGCGCTCACCTGGCACGTGGGCGAGAATTTAAACTTCGCGTGCGGCGAGTACGCGTGGACCGCGGAGGAGCGGTGCACGTCAAACGCGTTTGTCCACCCGGGGACGGACACGTCTAGGCTCGGTGTCGGCGCTCTTTCGGACGAAACCGGACCCGGGAAGGACGTGTCTGTTGAGAACCAACCAATAGGGGAGGGCGCGTCTATGACCGCCGCGGGGCGCGCGCCGGCGCTCGCCGCCGCGGTGGCCAGCCTGGCGCGCGCCGCGCTGACGTCACCGTGCTGGATGACCCGTTTGTCGGCGGTTTCCGCGTTGGCGACGGTGGCGCTGCGCAGCGGCGAGCCCTTCCGACTGCAGTGCTACGCCGCGCTTCGCGAGGCGCGCGGCGCGGCGCGTCCTTCCGGAAGTGGCGCGCGCGCCGGGAAAGGCGCCGGCGGCTCGAGCGGCTTCGACGCGTGCGCGTCGGAGCTGGACAGACACGTCGCGACGCTCGACCACGTCTACCGCGGCGGCGCGCGTTTCCGCGCGTTGCGCGACAGGCACGGCGCCGATCCCGGTTCCTGGCCCGCGGCGTCTTTGGCGGAGGTGGCGGGCAGACACGACGTGCTCCTTGAGCTGGCGTGCGGCGCGTGTTTCCTGCCGCGGGGCGCGTACGCGCCCATGGGCGGGGACTCGCGCGTGTTCGCGGACGCCTTCGCCGGGGACCGCGCGTCGGCGGCGCGGACGGCGGCGGAGCTGATGGTCGGCGAGGCGGCTTCGGCGGCGCGCAAGGCGCGCGCGGGGCGGCGCCGCGACGGCATGGCAAGCAGCGTGGTGGCGGCGTTCCGGCGGAAAAAGAACGCCGGGAGCGCCGCGGCGAGTACCGCGGCGGGGGCGGTGACTAAATCGCTCGGGTTCGAACCCGAGCGGGGGTTCGACGCGTTCGCGGCGACGACCACGACGTCTTCTCCGTTTGTGGAGTTGGCCCCGAGTCAAGACGGGAGTCCCGCCGGGAGTCCCGTTTTCGGGAGTCCTCTCGCGAGCCCCCACACAAGCCCTTTGTCGAGCCCTTCGAAAGGCGCGGCGTACGACCCGTTCGCGGTCGCCGCGCTGCGAAACGCGGTGGCTCTGGACTCGCCGAGGGACCCGTTCGGGTCCGAGCCCGGCGCGGAGAATGTTACCTTCGGCGATACCGCCGCGGACTTCGCCGGGTCGTTCGCCGGCTTCGACGACGCCGGCGCGGTTTCCGTCGCGCCAAACCTCGATCCGTTCGCGGCGGCGGCGGAGGACACGACGCGAGCGCACAGACAGACAGTCACGGATCCGTTCAGCGCAGGCGGGCTGTTATGACAAAACGTTTTTTGATGATCTCACACGTCGACTGTATAGACTATTTGAGTAGCTCTATCGTAGACTCTTTCGTTGAACGCGCCCGTCGTCGCGTCTCTCGCGCGTCGTCACTCGCCGGTCCTGCTCTCGGTGAACGCCTTGGCCGATTTCACGCCACCGATGAATCCCTTCTCCTTGGCGTCCTCGCTGCGCGTCTTCTCCTGCTCCGGTTTCGGCCTCGGCCTCACCTCAGCCTGCTTCGCGCCGCCCTCGGCGAACCCGAGCTCCTCCAGCGGCTGCTTGGCCATCAGCTCGCGCTCCATGCGGCACTCCAGGTACTTCTTCGACACATCGCGACACCGCCCCGCGTCGTCGCCGTGTTTCTCCAGGCACCGCAGGTACTTCCGCATCACGCGCTTACACTCCCCGAAGTGGTCCAGGGGGAACACGCCCTTCTCCGGCGCCAGGGGGGCCTTGCTCCCGGACATGGGCCCGCCCATCGCGACGCGCCCCCCGGGCCACGTCCACTCCACTCACGCGAAGCGCGCGAGGCGATCTGAAGATTTCGGCCGAAAACCATCGAGCATTGTCGAGCAGTCGAGTCAGTTCATTGGTCACGGAGTTGTCCAAATTCCGGCGTCAAAGTTCAACGGCGGCACCTTCTGCCTTCGTTATCTTGGCGAGTCCCTCCGCGCGCGTCTGTCCTCCCCAGCCACACTGCGCGTCGCGGGGCGCTATGTCGTCGCTTCCAGGAGGAGGCGACCGGTTAAACAGCGGGAATGAGGCGTGTTCTGCGTGCGGCACTGCGTCGCCGTGCGAGGAGCAAGGCATCTGCCTCGACCCGACGGTATTTCGAATAGCGCCCTCCGGGGCCAGATCTGACTCGGCCTCGGCCTCGGCGGGCCCGGGCGGTCTCGAGGCGTTCCTCATCGAGGGCCAGCTCGTGGTGCGCGCCCCCGATGGCGGCTGGGTCCCCGCGGTCGTGCCCGTGGACACGTCGCGCGCCGCGAAGGACCGAGGCGTGGCGTTGACGGACGCGCAGGTCACCGCGCTGGGTTTGCCCGCGGACCCGGACGAGGCTCGAGCGTTTCTGATGCGCGCGCAAGCCGACGCCGTGCGCCACGGCGACCACCTGGACTTCGTCGTGAACGGCCGTCTGCTGCACATCGTGGACGACGCGGTGTCCGACTGCGGCGCGAGCTGCGCGGGCGGGCCGGGGCACGGCAGGAGCGCCACCGTCGTGGACCACGGAGGACTCGACGTGGTGCGTTTCCGCGAGGGACTCGCGGCGAACGGCGCGAGCGCGAGCGCGACGGCCGGCGGCGAGTCTGGATTCGGCGGCGGCAAGTACATGCCCCTCGCGGTTTCCGGCGCGCGGCATCCGTCGGGAGATCCTGTGTCATCGGAGCTCCATCCGATGAGCCAAAAGGCGGTGGTGGACTTGGTCGCCGCGGAGCACGCGGGCGGCGACGAGGCGTCGACGCACACGCGCCTGAAGGTGCTGGGCATCTGCTGTCCGAGCGAGGTGCCGCTGATCCACAGCATCCTCGACAAGCGACCCGGCGTGCGCTCGGTAAAGGTGATCGTGCCGACGAAGACCGTGCTCGTGGAGCACGCCTCGAGGACCGCGACGCCGTCGCAGCTCGTGGACGCGCTGAACGACGCGAGGCTCCAGGCGAGCCTGGCGCGGTCCGAGGCGCGGCAAAAGGCGGAGACGGTGGTGGACGTCGCGAACGTCGCGCCGTACGAAAAGAAGACGCTTCTCGCGAGAATCACGAGTTGGCGCGAGAAGACGTTCCCGAACGGTTCGCTCCCGCCGTGGCCCACGCAGGTGGCGTGCGTGTGTCTGTTTCTCTCGCTCTTCTCCGCGGTGAGTGAGGAAGCGCGCGGACTCAAGTACGTCGCGCTGGTCGCGGTGGTGGTCGGCCTGCCGCCCATCGCGGTGAAAGCCGTCGGGTCGCTGCGCAACCGAGTCGTCGACATCAACACGCTCATGAGCCTTTCCGTGGTGGGCGCGTGCGCCTTGGGGTACTTCGGCGAAGCCGCCGCGGTGGTGGCGCTCTTCGGACTGAGCGAGTGGCTCGAGGCGCGCGCGATGGGCGAGGCGGGCATCGCCATGGGCGCCGTGTTGGCTTTGCGTCCCGAACGCGCGAGGCGGCTGAACGCGCCCGACGTCGAAGTCGAAGCGGAGGCAATCCAGGTGGGCGAGACGGTTCTGGTTCGGCCGGGGGACGTCGTGCCTCTGGACGGCGTCGTCTCCGCCGGCGCGAGCGCGGTGAACGAAGCCGCGCTCACCGGCGAGAGCGTCCCCGTTCCCAAGGGCGGCGGCGACCTCGTCTTCGGCGGCACCGTCAACCAGGGCGGCGTCTTGGAGGTGAAAGTCACCGCGGTTGCCGGCGACAGCGCCGTCGCCAAGCTGGTGCGCCTCGTGGAGGAGGCGCAGGCGGCGCGGTCCAGCAGCGAGCGCGCCGTGGAGACCTTCGCCAAGCACTACACGCCGCTCGTCGTGCTGGTCGCGTTTCTCATCGCGACCACGCCCTACGTCTTCGCGGGCGCCACCGGCCCGGGGTACGTGTACATGGCGTGCGTGCTGCTGGTGGTGGCGTGCCCCTGCGCGCTCGTGCTCTCCACGCCCGTGGTGAGCGTGTGCGGGCTCACGAAAGCCGCGAGGCGAGGCATGCTCGTCAAGGGCTCCGCGCACCTCGAGTCGCTCGCGCGGTGCTCGGTGGCGTGCGTGGACAAAACAGGCACGCTCACGGAGGGGCGCTTCGCGATGACCGAGGTGCGCCTCGCCGTGCCCGTCGCCGAGGGCCAAGGTTTAAAGCCCCGCCCCGCGCTGGGCGCGGGCGCGCTGCTGCGCTGGGCGTGCGCGCTCGAGTCGCGAGCGCCGCACCCGGTGGCGGCGGCGGTGCTCGCGGGCTCCGGCGCGGCGGTGCGGGTCGCCGCCAAGAGCTGCGCGGTCGCCGACTTCGCGATTCTGCCCGGCGAGGGCGCGGCGGCGACGGTGGACGGGCGCGCTGTGGAGGTGGGCTCGTCCGCGCTGGCGTCGCGGCGCGGGTGGCGCGGAAGCGACCCGGCGCTCGCGGCGGCGGCGGACGCGTGGGAGAAGGCGGGCGCGACGGTCGTGTGGGTGGGCGTGGACGGCGTCGTCGCCGGCGCGCTGAGGTGCGAGGACTCGATGCGCGCGTCGGCGCCTCGCGCGACGGCGCTTCTGCGCGCGATGGGCGTGCACGTGGTGATGCTCACCGGCGACAACCGCGGCTCGGCTCGGCGCGTCGCCGCGCACTGCGGCATCGCCGAGGCGGACACGCACTACGGCCTCACCCCCGAGCGGAAGATGCGCTTCGTGACGAGCGAGACGCTTGCGTTGGAAACGAAGTGGCGCGCGGATGACGGGTGGGCGGCGCGGGCGCGGCGCCGGTTCTTCGGGCGCGCGACGCTCGCCATGGTGGGCGACGGCATCAACGACGCGCCCGCGCTGGGCGCGGCGGACATCGGCGTGGCTATGGGCGTCGCCGGCGCGGCGGCGGCGATGGAAACCGCGGACGTCGCGCTTCTGACCAACGACTTGGCGCGGCTGGCGGAGTCGGTTTTTCTCGGGCGCGAGTGCGTGCGCAAGATTCGACAGAACATCGCGTTTTCGGTGGCGGCCAAGACGCTGGTGCTGATGCTCTCGCTCGCCGGGGTCACGGGGCTCGCCGTAGCCGTCGTCGCGGACGTCGGTACAGCGCTGGTGGTCATCCTGAACGGCATGACCGTGCTCCGCGACGACGAGAGTCACGCGAGTCACGAGAGCCGCGAGCGCGAAAAAGAAGGTGACGAGAAAAACGCAACAAAGGCGACTCGAAAAAGCGCGTGGTTCCTCTCGGCGCTCGGCGGTCGCGGCCGCGCCGTGCTCGCGGGCTCCGGCGCGGCGGACGATTCTTCAGCTTTCCGCGGCGCGGAAGCGGAAGGCGTCTCTCTGCTCGTCGCGGAGGATGATTCGGAAAGCGCTTTCCGCGATTCTTCAGCTTTCCACGATCGAGAAAATCGCGACGAGGTGGAGATGGTCGAGACTTCCGGAAAACAAAGGCGCGCGCCCGCGGCGTGCGCCAAGGGATGCTGCGGCGGCGGCGGCGGCGGCGGCTCGATCGCGTTCGGGCCGTTCGAAGCCAGCAAGTTGCGGTCGCCGACGGGGTCTCGGCCGGGATCCTCGGCGAGCCTGAGCGTGCTGTCGGGAACGAGCTCCCCGCGAGGGTCGCCGCCGTCCGCGCCGGAGGAAGTCGCCGTGGTGGTTGCCTCGGAGGCGCCGCCGTCGCCGTCCAGGCCAAACTCGTGAACTTTTCTCGCTTGAGAAGACCCGAAGAACGGAAGAAGTCGTTGTAATTAAATGACATTGTAGACGAACGAACTCCCGACTCGTGTACGCGGCGCGTTTGACTTGCGTATGCGCGACGGACACGCGGTGCACGTCCCGGGTAAGACCGTGGCTCTCGGAGGCGTCACCGGCTTCGAGCGTCCCACGCCTCTGGCCGTGAAGCCGTCGGCGTACCTCCTCGGTTCGTTCCTCTATCTCGCCGGCTCGTGCTGCTTCTTCGCGGGCGGATTCAGCGCCGAGCACGGCGTGAACCTGTACCACGGCGGCAACGCCCTGTTCGTGGTGGGAAGCGTGCTGTTCGTGTACGACGGGTACTGCGCGTCGCGCAAGGAGGCCCAGCTCTGAGCGCTCGAGGCCGGGCGCCGCCGCGTCCGGGTCGCCGTCCGGCGAACCGTTCAAACAGCCCCCTCGTAGAAAACACACAAGCGCGTACCAGTGGCGTAGAATAGCAGAATTGAGCATTCGCGCGCCATGACGCGCGCGTCGGAGGAGGCTTTGTACTTGACGGACCCGCTCGGGAGCGTGCCTCCCGCGCAGATCCGCGCGGAGATCCTCGCCGCGGGTGCGCCGCCGCAGATGACCAAGGATGGCCCGAAGCCCCCCACCAAGAAGATGATCGCCGCCGCCGCCGCGCGCAAAGAATCGTTTCTGCGCGCCGCGCTCGACGCGCGCCGAACGAGGGACGCGCCCATCGATTGGCTGGTGGCTCCCGTGTGCCTGGGCGTGCTCCGCCGCGAGACCAGCTCGCCGGAGCACATGCGGCTCGCGGTGGAGATCCTGCGCGAAGCCACGGCCATCGCGCCCGAAGACGAACCCGTCCTCGCGGAGACGGTGCGACTCGGACTCGCGCCGCGCGCCGTCGCCGCGGCGGCGTTTGGCGCGGCGGCGGCGGCGCCCGGCTCGGCGCTCAGCGGCGGCTCTTCCTCGCGGACCACCGCGCACTTAAACGTTCTGGCGGCGTGTCCCCCGCGCATCGGCGCGATCGTACTGTGGCGCGAGCGCGAGCGCATCGCGAAGCTCGTCGCCGGGGAAGGCGCCAGCGATAACGCGGCGGACGCGGCGTCGCGCGCCGCCGCCGTGGTCGCCGTCGGCGCGCTTCTCTCGCGCGCCGACGCCGTCGAGGCGGTGGCGCGGTACGCGCCGGCGCACGCGGACGCGACGGGCGCGCGGGGGGACGGTGCACGGTTCCTGATCGACCTCTGGAGACGCGTGGCGCTCCTCGCGGAGGACGGCGCGGCGCCAGACGCCGCCGTCGCGGCGGCGGCGAACGCGCTGGCGCTGCTGCTGGGCCCGGCGCTGGCGGACGCGCACCCGGCGGCGGCGCGCGTTCTCGCCGCGCACGCGCGCGACCCGGCGCTCCACGGCGAGTACACGGGGTGTCCCTTTTCGCTCGGGGGCGAGCGCGACGCGAGCCTGGCGGACCTGGTGTACGGCTCGAGCGCTACGATTAGTATGAATTGCCGCTGGGTGGATGACGGGTGGGCGCGCGCGGCGGCGCGCGGCGACGGCGTCGTCGCGCGCGGACCGGCGACGTCCGCCGGCGGCGACGATCCGTCGGGCGCGGCGTCTTCCGTCTTGGCGGCGATCCGGCTGGACCTGACGATGCGCGTGGTCGCGAGGGCGCGCAACCTCGCGGCGCGAGGCGCCAGGCTTCCTCCCGGAGAGCGCCCGATCGCCGCGGGGGCGCTGGTCGCGGCGCTCTGCGCGGCGCTCGAACACGGCGCGCGCGCGGGGGACGGCGCGCATAAGCTTTCCGCGGCGAAGAAAGGTTCCTCCGCGGAAGGGACGTCTCCGAAGCGCGGCGTGTTGGTGCCCTCCGCGCTCAGCCGGCTGCGCGACGCCGCGCGCGCGCGCGCGTTCGACGACCCCGGGGGTGTGGTGGCGCTGGTGGCGGACTCGGAGGCGGCGAGGAAGGACCTGACGCGTCTGGCGTCGGCGGGTGCCGAGTACGCGGGCGAGGCGCTGCTGAGGACGATGGCGTCGGTGGCGGCGGGCGCCGGGCCGCGCGCCGATGCGCGCGCGTGCCTGGCGGCTGGCGCCGGGCTCCTGGCGCTTTCCGGGTCGCTCGCCGCGGACGCGCAGCCGCTGGACTGGGTGCCCATGGGCACGGGTGCGCTGCTCGCGGCCGTGGCGTGCGACGTCGTCCCCGAAATCAACGGCGACGAAGCCGCTGCGGCGGCGAAGGCGGCGGCGCTCGACGCCGCCGTCGCGCGCGCCGAGGGCGCCAAGGGCAAACGACGAGACGAAAAAGAACAGACGCGCTCCGGCGCTTCCTCGTCGACCGGTCCCGGCGGTCGGTCTGGCGCGCACGCGGCGCCCGAGTACGGCGTGGTGAACCCGTTCGACGGCGCTTTGACCGAGCTCGACGACGAGGAAGACGACGGCGGGAAAAGCGGCGTTCGCGATTCGCGATCCGGCGCTTCGTCGCCGGAGACGAAGAAACCGACGATTCGCGAGGCGGCTCGCGTCCCGCGTCGCGCGGGCGACGCGGTGGCGCCTCTCTCTCGCGCCGCGTTCATGCTCGCGGTGGCGGACTCGTTGCCCTTTATGCCCATCTCGCAGCCCCTGCGCGCGATCCGCGCGCTCGTGCTCGAGTCCAAGCGCGGTCTGCCCTCGCGGCGGGACGTGCGCGTCGCCGTGGTGGCGCGCGCGCTCGCCACGCACGCGTCGCTTCGCACGCACCCGGAGGCGATTGTGGTGATGACGCCGCTGGGCGAGATCATCGGTTCTTTGCTCGAGGATGACCGCGCCGCGCGCGTCATCGCCGAGCGCAAACGCGCTGCCGCGGAAAAAGCCGCGCGCGCCGCGGGCATCGAGCTGGACATGGACGACCTGAGCGCGTCCACCATCGTCGAGCCGGCGACGCTCAAGTCAGCCAAGAAACGCGCCGAGGCGGCGGAGGCGCGACGCGTCGCCGCCGCGCTGCGCGCCGACGCGGCGGCGGCGGACGCCGCGGCGGCGGCGCCTCAGTTCCGCGAGGAGCTGTGCGTGTGCGCCGTGGAGGCTGTGCTCCGCGCGCGGCCGGAAAGCGCGACAGCGGCCTCGTTCAAGCACGAGAGCGAGCGGGTGGCGGAGAAGCGCGCGGGCTGGTGCCAGGTGGCGCTCGAGGCGGCGGCCACGCTCCGCCGCGCCGCGCTGTGGCCGCCGGCGGCCACCGGCGGCCGCCGCGCGGCGAGCGACGCGGCGACGCGCCTCATCGCGCATTTGTGCGCTGCGACGCGCGCGTTGGTGGCTGAGGGCGTGCGCGTGGAGGCGCCCGGCGTGCACCTCGCCGCGCAGAGGGTCCTCGCGGCGCTCCTGCAGGAGACCGCGCTCGCGCAGAAGGAGGGCGCCGCGGACGACGCCGCCGCGGCGTGTGTCGCGTGGCTGGCGTGCGCGCACCTCGACTTTCCGGAGGCGAAACGAGAAAACGAGAACGCCTTTTCCGGCGTCGGCGGACGGAGCGGACTCATGCTCGCGGACGCGCCGGGGGAGGATGAGGCGCTGGCGCAGGAGTTGTCCCGCGCGCGCGAGCGCGCGGACCAGTCCGCGAAGCAGGGCGGGCCGCACGGGCCCGTGGTGGTGGCGATGGTGGAGAGCCTGGTTCTTGGGGGCGCCGCGCGCTTCGCGCGGCGCGTCCGCGCGGCGGCGGCGCAGCGCGAAGCCGGGTCGATGTTCGGTTTCGTCGCTTCGAAACCGGACGACGCGGCGAATTTCTCGGAGGCGAGGCACGCGTCTCCCGAGTCGGTGGCGGCGGCGGGGGTCGCGTGCGTCGAGCTCCTCGGGGAGAGGTGTCCCGCACTCGCGGAAAGACTCGCGGGCGTGCTCGATGCCGCCTTGAGCTCGGGGAGTCTCGAGGATGCCGGCCCGGCGACGACGGCGCGCGCGCGCAAACTCGCCGCGCGCATGCGCGCCGTCGCCGCGCGCGCGCGCGGCGGAACCGAAACCGAAAACGCGTCGACCGCCGCGACGCCCGTCCCGTCGCTCGCGGCGGACCCTCAGACGCGCGCGGCGCTCGCGCCGCCGCCCATCCTGCTCGCGCACCTCGGAACCCGGGACGGCGCCGTCTCCGGGCGGCGCTGGGTCGCCGGAGACACGCGGGGCTCGCGTCGCGAGGCCGCCACGGCGGCGGCGGCGGCGGCGGCGGACTTCGCCTTGCTGGCGGCGGCGCGCGACTCCGTCGAGGTGGCGACGCGGCTGGTCGCCGCCGCGGCGCGGCGCGACGCGAAGGACGGAGCCGACGTGTCTCAGACTCCGTACACCGAGTCGGCATCGTCGGCTTTTTCCTCATCGCCTTCTTCGCCCGCCGCGCCGACGCCGCTGACCGGGCCGAGCGACCCGTGCTGGATCGAGGCGTCGCACGTCCTGCGCCGCGACGCGCGCGTCGCGCGCGTGACGCTTCGGTGCCGCCCGCCGCCGCCGTCCAACGAGTCCGGCGCCGCGGGCTCGGCGGGGCTCGCCGGCACGCTGCAGGTGGGAACGCACGGCCCTTTGGCGTTCGCGGACGGCACCGCTGGGGTCACCATCGAGCTCTCCGGCGCGGCGGCGCGTGAGAAGGCGGCCGCGGCGGCGCGAGACGTCGTCGGCGTCGCCGGCGTCGGCGGCGACGGCGGGGGGGCTTTCGCGTCGATGGCTGGAAACGCGGGGCACGTCGGCCACGTCGTGTCTCGTCGCGGCGTCGGCGCCGACGAGGAGACGCTGGTGACGGTGGAGGTGCGCGTCCGCGCGTTCGAGCGCGTCGCGCTGCGCCCGATCGTCACCTTCGCGTTTCCCAGCACCGGCATAAGTGGCGCCGGCGGCGACGTTCCCGGGGTGGTCCCCGCGGACGGCGCGCCGGCGGCGACGCTTCGGTGCGTGCCGTACCGAATCCCGCTTAGCGATTTGCTCGCGCCGGATGACTCTCTCTCCGGCGACCCGGAGAGATGGGAACGGCTCTGGGCGCTCCTTCCCGCGTCCTTCGAGCTCGCCGCGCGTCTCGACCGGCACGCCGCCGCCGCCGAGGGGCACTACTTGCCTGATCCACAGATCCGCGCGCTGGACGCGCCGGACGGCCGCCGCGCCGCGTTGGCGGCGGCGGCGGCGGCGCTGGGCGGAGGCGGAGTCCCCGACGAGAATTCGTCGGCGCGTGGCTCGCGTGGCTCGCGGGACCCGAAAAAGAAACGTTTTTTTCTCGCGAGCGAAGACGCTCTCGGCGTTTCGCTTTCGCGTGGCCCTTTCGCGCGGTGCGGGGCGTTCGCGCTGGGCTCCGCGAGCGCTTCGTGCGCGCGGTTCGCGGCGACGACGTGGGACGGCGAGCACATCCTGGTGGCGGTGTTCGCGTCCGGCGAGGGCGTGAGGCTGGAGCACCGCGCGCGATCGGCGGCGACGCTGGCGCCAATCGCCGCCGACGTCGAAAAATGGCTCGCCGAAATCTCTCGCGGCGTTTTGGTCGTCGCCGACGCCGCCGCGGACGCCGCCGGCGACGCAACGCTGTTCCGGCCTCCGGTCGAGCTCGCGCCGGAGACGCTCGCGCGCGGGCCCGAGCAGGGACAATGCGTCAAGCTGCACGACGCGGCCGCGGGGGAGTGGAAGGCGATGGCGGTGGCGTGAACGGCGGCTTTTTGTCTCCTTTCTCCAAAACACCCGCTTGTCGGGTGTTTTGTTCCTTTACACCTTTAGACTACTGTACTATCCTATGGCAATGATGAAACAAAAAGAATTTCTAATCGGTTCAGTCGTCGATGACGATGACCTCCTGTGATTCAATGGCGGGGGCAGTAGGCTCGAGACGTCGGATGCGAGCCTCGCGCACCTCATGCTCGTGGCAGTATCGCACGTAGGAAGTTTGAATCGAAATCACTCTCTTTCTAGTACTTCCCCACCACCGGCGACACCCCCGCGAGCGGCGCGCGCGATGTGATACTCCCCATGCGCACCACCACCTCCCCCGCGAGCTCGTCGACGTCCACCACCTCCGCCTCGGCGTCTCCCATGCGCCGCACCGTCACCGTCGACCCGACGCGCGGCACCCACGTTTGTTCGTCGACGCTGTCGAAGCTGTCGAAGCTCACCCCGTCGTCGTCGCGCGACCGCGTGTCCTCCGGGTCCCTCCG
>Ga0209652_1002754_pt1 | contig 13335 bp, 7 predicted proteins | sample SaaInl74LU_5_DNA_FD_184641 | JGI IMG/M metagenome (GOLD analysis project Ga0209652, IMG submission 184641) | Marine microbial communities from expanding oxygen minimum zones in the Saanich Inlet - ESP_74LU_5_DNA (SPAdes) (version 2) | ecosystem: Environmental > Aquatic > Marine > Intertidal zone ...
ATACAAGTGAAATTTGGGGGGTACAGTTCGAGGTACTCCCCTGTAGAGGTCATTCCTTTCGTTCTACCATGCTAAAAACCCAATACTATGACCCACCATGCCATCACAGCTCTCCGTTCAAAACAGCAATGAGCTCCGAGAATCCCTTCATCTCTCCACTGGGAAAGCTAGCCCTTTCTCTGGGTGCTTCATCAGACTCATCATTATCACCATCCGATCCAATCCCTCCACAACTCTCTCAACGTCGAAAGATCTGCATAGTCACACTCCTCCGTATCATTGACAATATCCTCGACGATCCAGACCAATTAAATCCCAAACTACGCAAGATCAAAGTAAGCAATCCTGCATTTCATAAACGATGCGGACAATGGGATGGATCAATTGACTACTTACTTCAATGTGGGTTCAGCATGAAAGGAAACCAGACAAGCAATTCTTCGCGACATTTAAGATTGGATGAGGATGATCGTGACATGCTCCTCTACGGAAGAGAAATGTTGGTACAATTTGCAGTTTTGACGCTTGGTGTGGATGAAAAGACTTTACCAGAGTGTCCTATGCAAATAGTAAATAATGAAATGAAGGAAAGTCACACCGATGATAATGCAAAATTAGTTGATGCTACAGTCAAATCTGATGGAATGCATTCCGAAACAGTTGGTTCAGCCCCTACCGTTCTCGAGAATGCAGCAACACAAAAAGTATCAACAAGTGCACAAAATAAAACAATAGGAGAGCATTCAGTGTCAAATGTCGTTTCTGATAAGACTGATGGTGTAGCAGCGGCATCTCTTCAAGATGAGCAAGCAATCGAACCACCAAGAATAGAAACACAGGTAGCTCATACTTCGCTTCCAGCAGCAGCAGCAGAAAGTCCATTGACAGATATACAAATAGTCAAAGAAGTGGAGAAGCCATTACGTACTCATAAAGAAGAAAGAACACCAGAGAACAATGTAATATCCGCAGATGAAATGATGACAAATCTGTTGGATGAAATCGAGGCAGAACTCAATGATGACTTTTTCTCTACAACTGCTGAAGAGTCTACAACTGCCCAAGAGGCAGTAGCATCAATGAGTAGTGACACAAAAATTGCATCTGAGAATTCCATAAATGCATCACCAAAGGAAGAACCAATATTAGTGAGAAGCAGTGAGAGTATCTCGAAAATTGAAGAAGAAGAAAGTGATGACTTGGCTATGGCAATAGCTATGAGTTTATCAGCACCAGACAGTGACAAAGATGAAAATGAAGGAAATCGCATTGAAGATGATGGAAACAGAAGCAACAATAAGAGTTTACCAAAACATGAGGAAGACGTCACTGCATCGTTTCAACAAAATGATCCAGAGCCACCTACACCTACATTGGAGAGAACAGTAGCACAGCCATCCGACAAAGACAAACCTCTTCTCAACGGCGCCTCTTCGTTAGTAAAGCAAGAAAATGGTATTCACGACAAGGAAGTAGAATCCCATCCCGTCACCACCGACGATTCAAACGCACATGACAAAGTAGATGATTCATGCAAAGAAAGCGACGAAGTCAAAGAAAAACAACATATATCAAGTGTTCAGAGCGATTCAGAATCCAACAAAGAGAGCACGTTGGGCGGTACTTCTCACAAAGGCTCTCAACTTTCTGATCACATGAACGACCGAACGTCAGCATTACGCACGTCAATGAGCTCTGTGAAGACATTGCAAATTAGAAACACATCTGTACAACCTCAAGATGGTAACAATGAAGTTGCTACTGCTGTAAAAGAGAATGAATCAACAACCAAAGTCGACAGACCACAAGCTGCTGCCGCTGGTGGTCACATATCTCAAAGTCATGATGTGCAATCTGATTACACCAATATATTTCGTAAAATATCCATCCCGGAAGGAGAATATGCCTCGTCCAATGACGAAGAGGCTGAGATATTCAGATTGGGATTCGAGCTTTGCCACCGCTCCTTGTTCTCGATATGGCCGGCAAATGAGCTAGCAAGTGTATCTGGCGTCTCAAATCTGCAGCAATGGAGAAACGACGGCCCCAGCAGCACCAATGATCATGATCCTGCAATTCTTATTCCTCTTCATCTCGTCTACGTAGTTTGGACTTATATTCTTGGGTTGCAGTCGAAAACATTACCTCATTCAACAAACGATGATCGCCAAGCTCAGTCTGGATCTATGTATTCATGGATTGTATCTAACAACAAAGAGTTATCTTCAGTGGACGATCTTCCTATTAGAAAGTTATCAATGAATATTCACACAAACCTTTCTGAGACCAACATTTCAGTCTGCAACTACGTCTTGAATACATTGCGAGGCATCGATGTTATTGGCGTTTACGGAGGCAAAGTCATTGATAGTCCACCCTCAGATACAACATTTTTCATTGGTGTCGAAAGAAGTGTTTGCGAGGAATACACAAACAACCACCGGGCTTCTAGCCTTTTGTCTGAGCCTATTGTCAGAGAATGCCATGGTATTTTAACTCAGGTTGTCTACCCACTTGTGCTGGATCAACTTGACGACGATGATACCGCAGCGAAAATTAATTGTGACCAAACGCTTCTGTGGTATGCACTTCACCACGCTCCCCGACACCTCATGACGGTACCACGAATAAGTGATGCAAAAGTAATGCTGTTGAATAGCAACTTTATCCGAGCTAGGGTACATTCCATGGGGTATCTAGAGGGTACGAAACAACATTGTAAAGACTGTGCTGACTTAGCGAATTGCTTGTCAAGATCGGAAAACGATTGGAAGCGAACACAGCTGCACTCTGCCGATACGAAACAGGAGGAGTATGCAATGTCACCAGATGACTATGATTACCATGATTGCTCTCAACAAGCCCCGAAATTACCCGAATGGACAGAGAGCCGTGTGAGAGCATTATGTGCTGTCTCCAATATCCTTCGAGAGAAAGCAGGTCAGATTTCAGAATCCAATAAAGACGCGAAGGTGGAAGTAGGTAATTCACTTCAAGCAGTCGGCGAAGCGATCGGAGACATTGGTATCTATTGTGTTGAAGAATTAGAACAGTACGACGAGGCTCTCCAGCTTAAAAGTGATGCCCTTGGTGATAAGCACGAGGAGGTAGCAGAAACACTGTTCGCAATGGGTTGCCATCACCAACGTTTCCAACATTCTGCTTTTGCGCAGAGGTGTTATGAACAAGCACTTGCAATTTATAAGGCTCGGCTTGGCTACAATGATCCAAGAGTGTCACGTGTTTTGCATAATATTGGAGTAATGTATCATTCCAAAAACCAAAGTAGCGTTGCAATGAAGTGCTTTACGAAGAGTTTGTCCATCAGAAAAACTACGCTTGGCGACAACGATATCTCTGTAGCGGAGAGTCTTTGCTGGATAGGAAAGATACACAGAGAAAACGATGAGTTTGAAGCTGCTCGTGAATCCTTTTTAGCTGCACACCGAATAAAATCATTGGCATTAGGTAACAATCACTCGGAATGTGCGGAAATACTTCACAATATTGGTGTCGTCTGCGACGATCTTGGTTTGTATTCAGAGAGTCTATCATCTTTTAGGGAAGCGTTAGTGATTAGAAAGGCAAACGTCTCAAGTGCCTACGATGTGAACGAGATGAGTGACATTTGTGATACATTAAATTGCATTGCAAACGTTTACCGAGCAAAGATGGATCGACAGCGTGCACTGAAATTCTTTGAACAAAGCCTTAATAAAAGAGCAAGGATCGTGTCCGCGACGTTGTCAGATGACGAACAGGTGCCGATATTACTCAGCACATACGAAGATGTGATTGCACTTATGAAAGTAGAATTGAAAGAGTCTACCGACAAGAGGGAAATTACTGAAAAGATTGGTTCACTCTTGGTTGAAATGGCAATGTTGTATGACCACAGACTGAACAAACCGAGGAAAGCACTCACTTACTTTCAGAGAGCTCTACAGGTCTTCAAGCAATTGAAAGATCTGAAGAAGATAGGGCAAGTTCTTTCTCATATGGCCAGTATTCATGTGAAGAACGCTGATAACCAAAAAGCTTTGAAATGCTTTAGAGATGCATTGGTTCTTGAAAAGAAGTCACTCAAGGGAGAATCACTTGAAATGGCAGATACACTTCATAATATAGGAAACTGCGAGGCCAAGGAAGGTGAATACGAGAAGTGCCTTGATACATATTCAGAATCGCTGCGGATAAAAACGAGTATTTTACCAATGGAACATGCATCAATTGCAAAGACTGAGCATTGTATTGGTCTGGCACAGATGCAAGCTGGATATTTAGAGAAGGCCCTTGGCTACTTCCTCTCTTCAATAAAAGCAAGGCGCTCTCTTCTTGGTAATGATCATTTGGACGTGTCATTTTCACTTCATAGGTAAGTGTAGCTGTGTTATTTCGAAGTAATATTGTTGCTCCAAGCACTAATAATCCCCTTCTTTTTGCTTTTGATAGCATTGGGAGAATATATTTCTATCAAGAAAAATATGAAGAAGCGATTGATTGTGTCGAACAGGCATTGAAGATAAAGGATGACGCTCTTCATGAGAGACACATTAGTCTTGCAGAAACTCAGCATCTTCTTGGCTCGTTGTTGATCAAAAAGGGTGACTGTTCATCTGCAGTTCCTTTGCTCAAATCAGCTCTTATCACGTATAAAGGCAAGAAAGATTGCGAAGTTTTGAAGAGCGATGTCCTGGATTTACTTGCGACCGCATACATGAATAAGGGAGACAACCAGTTCGCCATACTTTCTCTTGAACAATCACTAAAGATCAAAACAGAAATACTTGGCCCCGATGATTTGGCTTGTGCCAATGTCCTCATGATCCTTGGCAAGTTGAAAGCAAAAACGGAGAATGTCGATGGAGCTCTAGTTGCGTTCAAAGAAGGTAAGTCGTTGAACTATTTTGTTTTTCTCCTCAACTAGGCCACATCTAACAGATTCTTCCGCATACTTCACTCTAGTGAAACGAATTCAAAAGCAAGTGTATGGGAAAGATCATTTGAAGAACGCAGAATTGTTGATTGAAGTTGCTGCCATTCAGAATCAACTTGGAAACAGTGACATGGCCTTTCGATGTTATACTGAAGCGTTGAGAATACGGCGATCACAGCTATACATCAACAGTCCAGAGATTGCCGATGCACTTGTTAGCGTAGGAAAGATGCATCAAATCAGTGACGATCATATCAGCTCGATGGAGTGCTTTGAGGAGGCTGTGGCCATCTATTCCAAGAAACAAAATTGCCCTGAGCTCACAGATGCCTACTACTTATTGGGAACATCACAGCTTGCAAAAGGTGATAAAAAGAATGGTCTATCATCTCTTGAAAAATGTCTCCATTCTAGGGAAAATATGTATGGCTCAAACTCAGACGAGTGGGCAGAGGTTGCCTATGATGTTGGTATCGCTAAATTGGAAACGGATGCAAATGATGGCGTCTTGTTACTGGAGAAGTTTGTGCGGATTGCAAGAACATCAGAAAAAGTCAGCTCAGAGAGACTCTCAAATGCTCTTGTGAAGCTTGGACAGATTTACCGGAAGACTAGAAGCATTGATGAGGCGATGGAACTATTTGATGAAGCACTCCAGATGCAAAATGGTCAAGATGAAAATGAGCTTTGGATGTCTGAGGTGATGCTTCACAAAGGCAGCATTTTCGAATGCAGGAAACAATATCTAAAGAGCCTCGCATGCTACGAAGAGAGCCTTAAGCTGCGCAAGTCGATTGCCGGGGAAGACGAAGTGACTGCTGATACAATGAAGCGCGTGGGCGAAATTCATCGTTTACGAGGTTCATATGATCAAGCCATGGAACAATTTGAATCAGCATTAGACGTCTACAGGATGAATGTTGGAAATGATCACGAAAGTGTTGCTGATACTCTGCATTGTCTCGGCTATATTCATGATTCAAAGAATGACAGCGACAAAGCTCTGACATACCATAAAGAAGCATGGAATGTACGCAAAGCAATATTTGGCAAAGATCATGTCAAGGTTGCTTCTAGCTTAGATGATATTGCAGGCATATATCAAAAGCTAGGAGACAACGTGAAGGCTATTAGCTGTCTGAAAGAGGCTCTGCGAGTGAGAAAGCTCACACTTGGCAACGAAGATATGGAAGTCGCAACCACATTATTTGGTTTGGGCATCTGCTGTGCTGCAATCAATGAGACACCGAAGGCCATGGAATGCTATAACAGGGCTCTTGAGATTAGTGCGTTTGATGGCAGCAACCCAAAACTCGAGGCTCAGGCCCTCCATCAAATCGGTTGCGTGCATGCATTGACATGTAGCTATCGAGACGCACTTCAGTCATGGCGAACATCCCTGAGTAAATATAGAGAAGCTGGACTAGCCGATGACCATTATATGGTGGCATGTACGCTCGGAAATATCGAAATGGCTGAGAATGTCTTGTCATCTGGCTAGAGACGAGGAGGAGAAATGATACGGGAGGACTGAACATACAGAGAAACACAAACATCGATCTAATTTACTTTTAGCGCATATTTAACATCTTCTTTCAGCCGTCTCGAGTAGCGTTTCTTCTTTACTGCCATCGCTTATCTGAGAGTGATCAGAACCTTTATCAGGTAAACACGTGGCAGCCTTAGGCTTCACGAGGATAGTGGCTCCATAAATTAGTATACATAATCCTAACAAATACATAACGATCGCCCGCTCACCACCAATGTCTGCGAATGTATGGTAATGCACAGCGCTCATTGAACTGGCTGTGATGACGAATGAAACTACAAACATTGCAGAAGCATATGTAGCATCATAGCGTTTCATACACGCACTAAGACACAGCAACCCTGCAAATCCAGTGGTCATAGCCAGGATGAAAAAAAGATAAAACAATGCAGGTAATGGACCTCCATCCCTTCTAGTTGCTTGGAATATCGTCAGAGAATCTTTCAAATAGTTTTGAAATCCTGTGATAGCGCCGCCAACAGATCCCCATGCCATCTTTTTTAGAAGCGATGTTTTTGGGAAGCGTTTGATGATCAGATGGAGCACCGTGATAAAAGAGAACATCGCAATCATGAATGTGATGAACGCTGGATCCACATAAGATGCAATCACATCGTCAACATCCATATTGCTGGCATTCGTATGATCTCCAAACAGTGCCACAAGCACTTCTCCGAAAACAATCAATGCACATGCCACCTTTTGACTTTGTTGTGGGTGTTCCCCGACAACTACTCCTGAAAACAAAATGACCCACACTAGAGTCAGCCCAGAAAAGGGTGCCAAGATGGATGGGTTGGCATATTGCATCGCTAGCACACAGCACAGTGGGTTTAGAAACGACATTCCAATCATCCCACAGAAATAAAGGAACCACGAGACAGCCTTGGCTTTTGATATTCTGCATAGCTGTGGACTACCATCATCTTCTGTACTAAAAGCTGATTCCATAATCTCTATTGTTGACAACTCCCTGCTCTCGCTCTCTGCAATATCCAATTCTGGAGGAAGGACGACGGAGGAACATCCAGAAGGTTGAAGTTTTCCATGTATAATCCATGATTTGCGTATGGCAAGTTTAGATGCTCCACCGATGATTGATGCGAGGACGGAATATGTTATTCCCCATATCCAATCGGTGGCAGTCACGGCTGCGTCGGCCATTCTATATTGTAAATTTAGGATTTTAAGAGGAACCAAGTTGATTATCAAGCCAGCCACTCACTGTAGGCTTGTGTCGTATCTAGCAGCAATACTTTAATGGGATGATTGTGAGCAGCAGCTGCAATGCAACACCATTCAAGAAGATTCAAGAGACAATGAAAGCTTTGATAATGCCGTGGGTTCCCTTTTCGAGCGTTATAACTTATTATGAGTACCACCAACATCAAATTGAGATTATTTTCTTCACATGCAGAAATGATCTCATTTGGCGAACCTTTGTGTATTTCGCCCACGGCCCACAAACACAAATAGTTTGGAGTAAGAAGTCGCCACTCATAGAGAGACGGCCCAAATGGAAAATCGAAATCGAAGCCGCCGATGATAGCATGAGCAAGATCATTGGCAATATTTATCCCCATAACACTCAACAGTTACTAAATCTACAATGGCAGGCAGCAGTGAAAACAAATCCGAAGACGTCGAAATGGCAGACGCCGCCCCACCGGCTGCCGAAGAGGCACCAAAGAAAAAGGCCGCCGCAGCAGGCAAAGCTCCCCGTTTTGAGATCAAAAAGTGGAATGCTGTCGTGAGTATCCATCTATCTTTATTGTCTTTGTATTTTGATGCTGTATTGTTGAGGTATTTTTCTTCTGCTTCAATGATTTTTTATGCATGTGAGAGTTGCATCGGGGGAGGCAGCATAATAATGGATACCTCAACCCTTATGGCCGCATCAGATATCTACAAAAGCGCTCCGATGTAAAAATCCAGCTACACCACATTAGCAAGATTTTTCACTTGACAATATCAACATGATCTTTCTAATTATTTTCTCACCGTTGCCCTTTATCCGTTTACACATAAACAACAAAACAATATAAATAGGCCATGTGGAGTTGGGATATCTGCGCCGATACATGTGCCATCTGTCGTAACTCCCTCAATGAGCCCTCAATTGAATATCAGGCAAATCCAAGTCCCACCAATGATAACGGATTGAGTATTGCATTCGGAAATTGTGGGCACGTCTTTCATTTGGATTGTATTCAGAGATGGCTACGAACTAGAAGTGTGTGTCCTTTGTGTAACAAGGAGTGGGACTTTGCCAAGATTGAGCGTATCCCTGGTTATGGGGCGGGGCTTTGAGGAAGCTAGCGGTTTCTAGAGAGAATGAACTTCTATATCACAAAATTCATTAGTTTACTTTGGCATTTGGCGGTCCTATTTTTCTCCCCAGCAAACTCGATATATTGAGCAGGGGTAGTAGAGATCAACTCGAATGGTTACCATACTAAAGATTTTATTTGCATGAAACTCAATGAAATGACCATACTATTTTTCTTCATCTATCTGCTTGGTGACATGGGCGGCGGGACGAAATCTGATGGGTTCCTGCCCTTTATCCACGGCATTCCACAATATCGTTGATTCCATAACCCATCGGTGGCAGTGAATCTACCAGGTTGAATACCCTTCACCGTCAGACCATTGATGCCTCCCCAACTCAAGCCCAAGTCGTAGACGTGCGGGTTTGAATTAACATACTTTACAATCAGGCTCGCGGCAACCTCATCGATGGCAAATTCCTGTACATAAAGCCCGATTGAGAGTTGATAATGTTCCTTGTACTCTTGAATAGTGCTGCAAATGTTATCCGGGACTTCCTCGTAAGCGAATTGTCCTGGATCTGCCAAAGCCTTTCGCTTGGTGTCTGCAACAATTAATCTAGTGAACAGTTCAGTGTCCAGCGAGTCACCGTCACCTACAGTACTCTCATCACATGTTTCAGCCTCGGATTCGGATTGCTGAGGAGAATTCTTGAATGTCCTAGCGTATGCCTTGAGACGGTAACCCTCCTTGATGTTGTGCTCATCAAAGCACGGATGAAGTCGATGGCACAAGATACTTTTCAGCGAATCCATTGCATACAAGTTTGGATAATCCCAGAGCAAAGATCCAGCGTTAAAGAACACTCTATCACGCCTTTTGATTTGGCCCGTGTGACAGCCGTGCTGCAAATCACCTGCAGAGTGGATGAAGACGATTTCATTCACTGGGCTTCCACAGTATTGAGATATGTCACGGATCTCGTCAACTATGAACGATGATACTCCCTCCACTCGAGCACCCGCATCTCGCAAGTAGTCAATGACAAGTGCCCACACTCGTTTCGACACATGTCGTGATTTCATGTCCATTAGGATACCCAAAGGAGCTGAACACTGCAAGATGGGCTTGAGCATGGAGATCGAGTCTTTTATTGACATGTCTGGACAAAATGCTGCTCGCAACGATGTAGGGTTGAGCTGGTTGCGTGTCAGCTTTTTCTTCCTAAGCCGCTTCTTTGAACTGAGCGTTTTATGACGTGGAGAGGAATCATCAGTTGCAGCTGACATATCATCATCATCATCGTTGATGCTTTCGTTCCTCGTCATGACAATCTTTTCAGGGGGTGAGTCGGATCGAGAGGGAGTACCAAAATTCCTTAGGTCGTCAGAACTTGCCGATTTTGAATTGGGGCTTCGGGCCATGTCAACCTTTCGCCCGTCATCATCGTTAGTGTCAACTAAATCATTCTCACAACCAAAGTCCAAGTCTTCTCTTGTTTCGATACTGGCTTCCGTTCCGCTATCACTAACATCATCATCATCTCCTTCATCATAGAGTCCCTCCATGCCCATACTCATTGCTTCTGCATACACTGCCACCCACTGTCTTGCAAATATCCCGCCTCCAAGTGTTTTTCTGGTACGTTTTACACGTGAAAAGTTGTACTTCTTGAAATATCCAGTCTGTTCCATGACTAATTGAGCCACATTACCATGCGCAATGAGCATTCGATCAACTAAGATCTCTGTTCTTCGTCGAATTTCCTTATCGTAATAAGAAAGCACAAGGCGCACATCCGCTGACGCCAGAGCTGCTGCATCTTCCGCTTTGGAACCTAATGGCGATGATTCCCCGTCCACACGGCCGTTACTTTCTCCTTTTGCCTCACGTGACTTTTTGCGCAGATCCTTTTGTTTCTTGATAAAGGTCTCTTTTTCACTCAGCACTATTTCTACTCTCCTTACAAGGTATGGGTCAAGAAAAACATCCCACTCAAGAGTGGGCACCTTGCCACTAAACTCAACCTCATGTGCGGTACCGTAGGCAGCTACAACAGGATTATTTTCAGCCCAGTGAATCAGCTTCGGAGCAGGAGCGTAGGATGCACGTCTTGCAATTTCAACGTAGACGTCTGGCATCAATATACGCAGAATCTTGATCCAAAAAGGGTTGGTTAGCATGAAGGGTGCTGCACCAAAGAAGCCACCGTGCACGTACGGAACATTCTTAATTTCACCACTGGCGAATGGCATTTGATCATGTGAAACAGACTCCATCGCAAAGTTGGGCAATGTGTGACTGTCTCCGACATATCCGGGCATGGAGTTGTGATAAGGCCCCACATCAGTCATACTTAGTTCACCAGTGGATGATCCTCCAACACTACCGTCATCATTATCAGTTGAATAATCCGATTTAGTGCGGCTTCTAGCGCTCCCAACTGATGCTAACATCCTCACACGCTCATGATGAGAACTTTCATGTCCTTGCCTAGTCAATGCGGATGCAATTGGCTTTTTTTTCTTGGACCCCAGTGACTTCAACGAAGAACCGCTTGTGCTACGTATTAGCTGAACACGATTTTTGTGTCGTCGCTCAAACATCTTTTGCGCCTTTAGCAACTTTCTGCTTACACCTCGTGCCAGGTATTTCTCACGACGTTTTTGATAGGATCGCCTCATCTTTCCCCAAATTTTAGACCCCAGTACAAATCGTCTAGCGCGTTGGTCTGCCTCTTCCATGGAATTTTTCCTCCGTTCGTCTCCTCTTGATGGACGCAACCACACTCGACGCCTTCTCCGAATAGTACGAAAGGTAGATATTGCTGAAAACAATGATATTGCCGTCCTAATAAACGAGAATAGTCCATGTGGCATTCCCCAGGGATTGGATTTTGTGGTTGTATCATTAACCTCATCCACCTTTCCACTACCCCATGGTACCTCATGCAAGCACAAGAACGTAATGAACCAAAATGTCACGAAGTAACTCCCCATGGTATACACCACATGACCCAACATACTCGACAAGAAATGATCCCAACCAAAAATCTGATCTTCTAATGCCATTCGTATCTGAAGTGGGATCAATTCATCATAGGTATACTCATCAATTTCATCTTCTAAATAGTCCATCACTTCCATCAGTGGATCTTCGTCATCTTCATCGTCCGAGTTGTCCTCTTCCCGTATTGATCCTAGTGATGATAATTCTCCAACGGCACTACCAGGGGGAAAGAGCATGCGTGATGGTTCTGGTTTCTTTGGTCTCATGATTCCCCATACGCCGCTTCCCCTGCGTTGTTGTCGTTCTATAATACTTGATAGGGATGTTGGTGGTGATGTAGTACTGCTGCCACTGCCACTGCTTTCGACACCGCTGCCACTCATGCGTGGTGTCGGTCCATCATAATCCTTCAATTTTTGATAAGAATTGTTCCTTCGAGTGGGTGTCAATGGACGCGAATCTGTCTCTGAATCTTCAAATGAAAATAGCGACGTGGTTCTATGTTGCTCATCATCCTTTGGACGAAATAACGACGACAGCTCTACTGCTGGTGGAGATGGTCGAGTTTGATTGCTCCGTGGGAGAGTTTCGGAATTTTCATCCGTATCGCGTGGAACGTAGTCACTGTAGTTGAGAAGACCTTCGGTGACTGTTTCACCGACATCGTCGTCATCGTCTTTGTCCTCGTAGGAGTTGACACTGGTGTAGGTGCCCAAGTCTACCATTTTGCTTGTTTCTATTACAATCTATGGCACGCACGTAGCTTACGCAAATGCGCCAGAGTTGGCTTTGTAAGTAGGTATGTATGGACTTGACACCGCAGGGAAGGAAGAACAAACGTTCAGCGAGGGGCTTTTGTCTTGGTTTTTTGAAGGAAGCTAAAGAAGGACGGAAAAAGGAGACTTTCATTTCGTGGTGGTGGTGCGACTTCAGATGTCAACATCTGTACAGCGGAATTAATAGTAATTATTGTGCGGAAAAAGTACTACCCCCCTTCACAAAATGCAAAAGGAACGCACCAAGCATTTCCAATTTGATGCAGATACTCATGCAGGAACAGGTTACAGCCAAGATGGTTAGATTGCCAGCAAATGATGGATTAGACCATTTATCCAGCGCTGACAGTCCACCACTGGGAATACCTTGATCTTGATACATACATAGTGTGTGACTCTGAATCCACCTACAAAGTGTGAGCGTAAGGATATCGTACTCCTTCGTCTCATATTCTAACTCAAACTCAAGACTTGCAAGAAATCCATAATGCGGAAGTCATGATAGACAACTGGAGCCACCTTTTAATATTTAACGTAAGTATTGTAGCACAGAGAGAACACAGCAGATGAGGGATTGCAACTCTACATACTCCTACCTATTTCATGTCTCTGTCGCCATTGTTATTCCGGCGTCCCTCGAGGGAGCGTCGCTGTGTTGTGTTGCTCCTGTTCGGCTGCTCCTTCTTGTTCCTCTTCATCATCAAGACCATCGCTTCTTCAGTTTCATGGTTTTCCTCATTCAAAAGTATGTGATGGCGCTTTCATTGCTGAGGGTAGAAGAAGAAGAATTAGAA